>ERZ773134.1987-NODE-1987-length-15764-cov-26.796995_pt1 | contig 15764 bp, 14 predicted proteins | sample MGYA00580856_ERZ773134 | MGnify/ENA primary metagenome ERZ773134 (study PRJEB29015, sample SAMEA2737823) | human gut metagenome | biome: human gut; feature: human-associated habitat; material: faeces | place: China | collected 2012 ... | reverse complement strand
AGACCGAGAAGCTCGTCAACGACAATAAAGACAAGCTCTCCGACGATGTGGCCAAGGAAGTCACCGATAAGGTCAACGAGCTCAAGGAAGCCCTGAAGGGTGAGGACATTGAGAAGATCAAGTCCGCCCAGAGCGAGCTGATGACCTCCGCCCAGAAGATCGGCCAGGCCCTCTACGCACAGCAGGGTGCCGCCGATGCCGCAGGCGCCGCAGGTGCTGCCGGTTCCGCTCCCGCTGACGACGACGTGGTTGACGCCGAAGTCGTGGACGATGACGACAAGGACAACAAGTAATCATGTCCGACTTCAACAAGGACGAATATCTGAACGACCTGCCCGACATGGACAACCTGTCCGGGCAGGCCGGCCCTGCAGCCGGTGCATCGCAGGAATCGCAGAATAATGGCGATTCTGCAGCAAGTGCAACTTCCGATTCTGCAGCAACTTCCGAAACTGCAGCGAACGCAGCATCTTCCGAATCACAAGAAAACGGCGATGCTGCGGATGGTGCGACGCAAGATGGTGAAGATACGCTGACTCCGCTTGGCCAGGCCAAGAAGGAAGCGGCGGAATACTTGGAAGCCCTTCAGCGCGAACGTGCGGAATTCATCAACTTCCGCAATCGTTCGCAGAAGGAGCAGGAACGCTTCCGCCAGCACGGCATCATCGACGTGCTGACCGCACTGCTGCCGGCACTTGATGACATCGATCGCATTCGCGAACACAGCGAAATGGACGAATCCTTCAAAGCCGTTTCCGCCAAAATCGACAAGGCGTTCGAAAAGTTCGGCGTCGAGAAGTTCGGCGAAAAAGGCGAGGATTTCGACCCGACCAAGCATGACGCGATCCTGCACAAGCCGGATCCGCAGGCCGAGAAGGAAACCGTCGACACCGTGGTGGAAGCCGGCTACCGTATCGGCGACCGCGTGATTCGCGCGGCTCGCGTGGTCGTGGCGTCCCCGCAGAGCTAGCGCAGTGACAGCGATTTCAACAACAACAGGCATTTGACATCAGCAACCTCGTGAAAGGAGGCACATCATGGCTGAGAATGAATGGCTGAGCAAGGATTTCTACAAGGTCCTCGGTGTCTCCAAAGACGCCACGGACGATGAGATTACCAAAGCGTACCGCAAGCTGGCGCGCAAGTACCATCCTGATCTGAACAAGACCAAGGAAGCGGAGGAAAAGTTCAAAGACATTTCCGAAGCGTACGACGTGCTCAGCAACAAAGACAACCGCCAGAAGTACGACGCCATCCGTCAGTTCGGCATGGGCGGCGCGCGCTTCGCCGGCGGCTCCGGTGCGGGCGGATTCGACGCGGGGGCATTCTCCGACATTTTCGGTTCGATGTTCGGCGGTGGCGCTGGCGCTGGAGCATATGGCACGGGCGGCAATGGCTCGCGCATCCGCTTCCAGACCGGTGGCGGCAATCCGAATATCAACGATATTTTCTCGATGTTCGGTGGCGGCGCTGGTGGCCCTGCCGGGGCTGGCAACCCCTACGGGGGCAGCTACGAGCAGGCTGCGCAGCCGGAAGATGGCGAAGACCGCAATTCCAAGATCAATCTGACTTTCCGCCAGTCGGTCAAGGGGGCAACGGTTTCACTGTCTGCCGACGGAAAAAAGTTCAAGACGCATGTTCCAGCGGGCGTGCGTGACGGGCAGAAAATCCGTATTCCAGGCAAGGGCAAGCCGGGTCGTAACGGCGGAAAAAACGGCGATCTGTACCTGCAGATCAACGTTGCCGAAGATCCGAAATTCAGCCTGCGCAAGCGTGACATCATCATGGATCTGCCAATCACCGTCGGTCAGGCTGTGGCGGGCGCGAAAGTGACCGCACAGGATATCGACGGCAATGAAGTCACCTTCAAAGTGCCGGCAGGCTCGTCCAGCGGCACCGAAGTGCGCATCTCCGGCAGGGGCGTGGCCAGCAGGCAGGGCGACGGCGATCTGATCGGGCGTGTGCAAATCCGCATTCCCGACAAGCCGAGCCTGAAAGTCAAGCATGCGGCAAAGGAATTCGACAAGGAGTGCGGCGATTTCGCTGACGAACTTGCCAAGGAGCGCTGATTGCCATGGCACGCGCATCCCGGACCTCCCAAGCCCGTGCGGCGCGGCAGACCAAAATGCTGTACGACATGTGCGCAATGGCGATCGTGGCCGGCAGGGCCGATCTGGACGGGGCGGACGAAGTTGGTTTCGACATCGAACTGCCGATGTTCACGGTCGGTCGCGCCGGCGAACTCGCCAACGTGCATCCGCAGACGCTCCGCCAATACGATCGTTTGGGGCTGGTGGTGCCGCAACGCACGGACGGTGGCGCTCGCCGGTATTCGCTGCGAGACATCTCGCGCCTTGCGAAAGCGCAGCAGCTGAGTCAGGAAGAAGGCATCAACCTGGCTGGCATCGCGCGGATCCTTTCCTTGGAAGAGGAGAACCGCGAGCTGCGCCGGCAAGTCGAGCGATTGCGCCGGCCGGCCGGTTCCAGCGTGTTCGCGGCCGATGCGGACGGTGGCATTGTGGAAATCGAACGTTCCCGCCGCGCTCGCATGTGGCGTCGGCAGATTCAGGTCGACGCCCGTCAGCTGCCGTCGCGCGAGTCCGTGGAGGCCGCGCGTGTCGCGGCTGATGCGTACGACATGCGCGGTGGGGGTGTCGCAGGCGAAAACGAGGGGATTGAGAGGGGTAAACCCGTTTCTCGGCCGATTTCCAGGTCTATCGTGCTTTGGGGGATTGACTGATTTTCAGAAAACATTGAAAAAAAAATTCAAAAACAGGCATATCTTGCAACAGATGTGCCTGTTTTGTTATATAGTTTTACCAAATGCATTGCTTCCTGCGACGATGTCGTCGTTGTGGGAAATAATGTTGAGTATCCGCGTTCTAACTGTCATTCTTCCGGTCGTCAAGGTGCTTCGGTGAAAGATGGTTCTCTTTGCCCATGAATAATCATGGAGGAGGGGGGTAAGATATGCGGCGAGAACAGGAAAGGTTAGGAGCGTACAGTGCCAAGAGTTGCGTTCACAGCTAAGACCCGCAAGTATCTCGGGTCTCTGGATGCCGTGGAATCGGTCACCCAGTATCGTATTTGTTACTCCAAGGAGTTTCGCGATGATTGCATGCGCAGGTATGCCGAAGGTGGCTCGCCTGCCGCGATTTTCCGCGAGGCCGGGCTTGATCCGAAGATCATCGGATACAAGCGCGTGGAACGTTGCATCGCTCGCTGGAAGGCGGAAAATGCGGAAAAGGCCGCGGAAACCGCTGTGGAAAACAGTGAAAATCAGGGAGAGTGAATTTCAAATCTCCCGATACAAGTGAAATTTTCGAATTTCATGGATTATAGCGATGGGGGTTGGCGATAATTCGTGAAAAAAATCGGATGATTTTGCGAATACGTAGGCGCGAAGTATTGCGTCGATATGGGAAGCGCTCGGATGGAGGACCATCCGGGCGCTTTTCGTTTGCCTCGCTTGTATGCCTGTTTGTTGTCTGCCGTTTTGCCGCAACTCGCGAATGCTGCCGTCTTGCCGCTCTGCTGAAATGGCAGTGGAAGTCGCGATGGACGGCGCTGCCCGGAAATCCGGTGCTCCGCGTCCGACGGTCGTAGGGAAGGAACATCATGACCGAGACGAACCTGATGATCAAGGCCGTGTTTTGGGATATGGACGGCACGCTGATCGATTCCGAACCGTATTGGCATGAGGGTGAGATGAAAATCGCAGCCGCGCATGGCGGATATTGGGATGAGGAGCTCGCCTGGCAGGGTTCGGGCACGCCGGTTCCGGATGTGGCCCGTCGCATGGTGGAGCATGGTTGCCAGCTGTCGATTGAAGAGATCGGCCAGGGCATGATCGATTACGTCGCCCAAAAGGAATTCGAGCGCATTCCGTGGATCGAAGGCGTGGAAGACGTGCTTGTCGCGCTGCGTGACGCTGGCGTTCCTTCGATGCTGGTCACCACGTCGCCGCGTCATCTTGCGGAGAATCTGGTTGCCCAAGCGCCGGCTGGCGCGTTTGCGGGCTACGTGTGCGGCGATGATGATGTTGAGAAGAAGCCGTCTCCGGCCCCGTATTTGGAGGCGGGTCGTCGCTTGGGTATCGCTCCGGAAGATATGAAGTACTGCATTGCGATTGAGGATTCCATGTCGGGCCTGCGTTCGGCCGTCGCCTCCGGCGCGACGACGATCGGCCAGACCGGGTTCATGCAGATCGACAATTCCAACGGCCCGCAGTTCGCCTCGATCAAGGGCTACGAGGGCATTGACGCGGCCTCGCTCGACGCTTTCGTGCGTCAGCGCGTATCCCAGGCCTGATTTTTTGCCCCATCTCGCTTACGTATGGCAGATTTGTCTGGTGGCTAGGAAAAGAAAAAGCCCGCTGCGGTGGAATGAATGCAGCGGGCTTAGTGGAGCCGACGGTAGTCGAAACCGCGACCTCTTCGATGCGAACGAAGCGCTCTACCAACTGAGCTACGGCCCCAAGTCATGTCTAGCAACACGCTAAGCAAGACAACTCTCGCGATTCTAGTACGAAGTCTGTACGAATGCAATCTGCGAGATTCGCGTGTTGCGGAATATCCCTTGCAGGAAAAGCATGCGAAAGCATACGAAAACGGTGCCTTCCGAAAAATCGAAAGACACCGCAATCGCAAGAAAAGGAGAAAACGTAAGATCAGGCTTCCGCGGTCGCGGTATCAGCCTTCTTTTTGCCGAACTTTGCTTTGAGTAAGCCGACGAAGGTAGGAATCAGCGACAGCACGAGAATCGCAATGATGACCAGCTCGAAATGCTTCTGCACGGCCGGAATGCCGCCGAAGAAGTAGCCGAGCAGCGTGAACAGGGTGGACCAGCACAGGCCGCCGAGCACGGAGAACGGGGTGAAACGGCTCCAACGCATGCCGGAAATGCCGGAAATGAACGGCATGAACGTGCGGATGAACGGGAAGAAACGGCCGAGGAACACGGCGAGCGGGCCCCACTTTTCGATCATGCCTTCGGTTTTGGCGAGGCGTTCGGGGGTCATAGCCTTGACTCTGCCGGATTCGATGATGCGACGGCCGAAGAAGTGGCCGATCCAGTAGTTGCACTGGTCGCCGATGATCGGAGCGCACCAGACCACGGGCAGCAGCGCGAACAGCGGTAGTGCGGAAACGCCGGTCTGGGCGTCGGGCGCGGCGAAGAAGCCGGCGGCGAACAGCAGGGAGTCGCCCGGCAGGAACGGGAAGAACACGACGCCGGTTTCGACGAACACAATCAGGAAGATGAAACCAAGCGTGGGGGCGACGCCCATGGAGATCCAGCTGGCGATCGCCGTGCGTGGATCCTTGAGCAGATTAATGAAGAAGTTGATAATTCCCATGAAATGCTCTCTGTGAGTACCTTACATCTAAACGTCCAAAATTAAGTGGTTCAGGCTGCCTTGTGTGGGTTGGCCTTGCGGAACCAATGTCAGCCTACCAGCGACCCTCTAATGCGGAGCTTAGTAATGCCCGACGGTTGGCAAATCTGCACAAACGGGCGCAAAGTGCCAACTGCGGTGGGTGATTTTGGTTTGGGGGTGTTTGGTGTTTGGCTGTTTGGCTTTAGAGTGTGCGATATATCCGGTATATCGCATATCGCTCATTGTGATTTGGCGTTGTGACCTCACGATTTTGTTTTTTTTTGGGGGGGGGGTGACCTCATGATTTTGATTTGGTGACCTCACGATTTGAAAAAAGGCGGCGAAAAACGGAATCGTGAGGTCAACAAATCAAATAGTGGGGCCGCTGAACACGAATCGCGCATGTTGACGGTACGAAAGTGTGTTTCGATGGCGCGGAAGATAGCGTGGAAACAGCAGTAAGGCAATGCGAGAGCGGTTGGGGCAATGCAAGACTAGGCGAATACGGCAAATACAAGGGAGTGTGAATCGTGGCGGAAAATCTTGCGCAATCGGTTGATGGGAATCTGAATCGGCAATCGCGGGCGCTGTTCGAAGCGTTGCGTGCGGCGACCGGAAAATTCTCCATGTTCGGTCATCAAAACGAAACCAGCAAGGTGATTACCCCCGATGCGGATTCCGACGTGCATGCCGTGACCGGCGCATATCCGGCGGTCTGGGGCAATGATTCGGGCGCTGCTGGCACGGGCGCATATGGCATTCCGCTGCCGGAATCGCCGTATGCGCGCGATTTCAACGCTTTCGCGCGCAACAGCTTCATACGCATGGCCGATTCGCTGCCACGTATGTACACGAGGTAAGTACGTGTGCGCGGTGTAAGCATGCGTTTGCGGGCGGATTCTTCCAGTCGGTGGAGGAATCTGCCCGCTTTTAGTCTTGTAGGCGGGCGGATTCTTCCAGTCACTGGAAGAATCAGTACGTTTTTAAGCCTGTTGGCGTCCGAATTGTTCCAATGTCTGGATGTTTTGGGACGTTACTGGGGCTGTAAGCGGGGTGATTGTTCCAGTGGGTGGGGGAATCACCCCGCTGAGGGTCTGTTTTGTGTCCGGATTGTTCCAGCGATTGGGGGTTTAGGACGCGGGGAGGGCTGTTTTCCTTTGCGTTGGATAGGCTGAAGGCATGGAACGCATGAATGAGACGTTGGACTTGAAACTGAATGAGTTGAGTGCGAATACGGCAGAAGTAACGGGAACTGCGGGAATGGTGAATACAGCGGAGATGGCAGAATCGCCGACAGCGGCGGAACAGTCTGGAACAGAACAGTCTGGTACGGGACTTGACGCCCTCGTGTGCGGAACCGACGTTCCGCAAGGCACGGTGGTGATGGCTGCCACGCCGATCGGCAACACGGCCGACGCCTCCGCACGCCTCATTGCGCTCCTGGAACGCGCCGACATCGTGGCCGCCGAAGACACCCGCCGTCTCTACGCGCTCGCCAACCGTCTCGGCGTGCACGTGAACGGCCGCGTGGTGGCCTACCACGATCACAACGAGCGAGACAAGTCCGACGGTCTGCTCGATCAGGTGGAAACCGGCGCTACCGTGCTGGTCGTGTCCGACGCGGGCATGCCGACCATCAACGATCCGGGCCTCGCGATCGTGCGTCGCGCCATCGAACGTGGTCTGCCCGTCACCTGCGCTCCCGGCCCGTCCGCAGTGCTGGACGCGCTGTGCCTTTCAGGACTGCCCACCGACCGCTTCTGCTATGAAGGATTCCTGCCGCGCAAGCATTCCGAACGCGTGCAATACCTGCGTACCCTGCGTTCTGAACGCCGCACCATCGTGTTTTACGAAACCCTGCATCGCATCGACGATTCCATGGCCGACCTGCTTGACGTGTTCGGTCCGAACCGCAAGATGGCGCTTTGCCGTGAACTTACCAAGGATTTTGAGCAGATCCGTCGCGGAACCATCGCGCAGATTCGCCAGAGCGTGATCGACGAGCCGCCGCGCGGCGAAATGGTGTTGGTCGTTGCCGGCGCTTCCGAAGAGGAGGCTGACGCTGCTGCCCCCGCATCGTTGAGCGTCGAAGACTTGGCGGTGCTGTCGATCGACCGTGCGCAGGAAGACAATCTGCGCATCAAAGACGCGATTTTGCAGGTCGTTGCCGAGCATCCCCTTGCGGACGGCTCGCTGGCTAATCGCAAGCAGGTCTACAATGCGGTTCTTGCGATGAAGCAGTAAGTCCACATTATTTACCGTCCGGCGATTGCCTATCGTGCGATTGCCCGTCGCGCAAGTGTTAGCTGCATGCTTGCGATCCGCACGATTCCAACGATTCCAGCAGTATTTGCAGGGCGCGGGCCACGTCCGGCCCGCCGACTTGCGCAAGATAGTCCAACATCGCCGGTGTTGCGGAAGGATTGGCGACCAGCCATTTGCGCAGTTGCGGCGCGTATTCCGCGATATGCCATAGCACGTCCTGCGGTGTGTCCGGACTGCACGCCACCAGCGGCGTCAATGGAATTGGGGGAGACGGCGGATCCACCAGCGGTTTCGGCCGCGGTTTGGGCTGGTATGGCGGCGGTTCGCGGCGCGTCCGCTGTGTACGGTGTGCGAGATTCCGCGCATCCCGATGCGTCGCGCGATGCGTCCGTGGCCTGCGTTTTTCTTGGATTCCGAGCAGTCTGCGGAATCCGTTTGCTCTGTCGGCACCTATCCTGTCGGCGTGCGTCGCGCGCCGCGCCTTATGCCTGCTATGCGCTGCGCTCATATTCGTCGCTTCTTCCGTCGATCGCAAGAATGTAGTTGCGCGCCTGTGGCGCGTTGCGAATATGCTTCGTCTCCTGCATGATTTGCATGCAATCGTTGGAGCGGAAATGAAATTCTTGCATGAGCATGCAGATGATTTCGGAAACCAACGATTCGCTTTCGGGGGTGCAGTTCAATGCGAGATCGCATGCGGTGCGAACAGGCGTGGTCACGATGATCGGACCGACTTTGATGGTGTGTTCGTTTGGTGCGAGACGGTTGAAAACGTTGATTTTACGGCCGTAACGTAGCGCTCGATAGTGGGCTTTCGCGATAATGTCGATGGATTCGGGGAAGGTGCCGCCTAGCCAAACCCATGCGGCGGTGCGTGAACATGCCACGGACCGGCTCGGCAGCAATGTCGCGATGATGCAGGACCGCCCGTACAACGTGTCCGAATCGTGGCATGAATAGGCGTTCGCGCTGTCGAGCTTGCACAGCGCGCCGGATGAGGCCAGCAGGTTCAGGCACATCGGGCCCGGAAGGTCATCGTTGCCCAGAAGGGGTGGTGGAGTGTCCATGACGGTACCGTAGCGGATTCGAATTCCGTTGCGCCACCAGCCCCCGAAAATCTGTGGATATGTGGAAAATGATTGTTACGTAATGCAACAATGTGGATAGATCGGCAGATATGCAAATTATGATGCAAACTATTTCAAACGATTGAAATCGATGATCGCACGTCCATCCTCCAATAAAAATCCAACTACCGAAATACATGGAAAATGCGGGATATGGCGCTTTGTATAATCGGGCACCATGAGTCATATTTTGGTGAATGTTGCTTGGCCGTATGCTAACGGCCCCCGTCATATCGGTCACGTCGCCGGATTCGGCGTGCCCTCCGACGTATACGCGCGCTACGAGCGCATGAAGGGCAATGACGTGCTGATGGTGTCTGGCACCGACGAGCACGGCACCCCGATCCTGGTGGAAGCCGACAAGGAAGGCGTCAGCGCACAGGAGCTCGCCAACCGTTACAACCGTGTGATCGCCAAGGATCTGTGCGATCTCGGCCTGAGCTACGACCTGTTCACCCGCACCACCACCGGCAATCACGAGCAGGTGGTGCAGGAACTGTTCAAGCAGTGCCTCGCCAACGGCTACATTTATAAGGGCACCCAGAAGGTCGCCATCTCGCCGTCCACCGGCCGCACCCTGCCTGACCGTTACATCGAAGGCACCTGCCCGATCTGCGGTGCCGACGGTGCCCGCGGCGACCAGTGCGACGCCTGCGGCAACGAACTCGACCCGGACGAGCTCATCAATCCCGTTTCCAAAATCAACGGCGAAACCCCGCGCTTTGAGGAAACCGAACACTTCTTCCTCGACCTGCCGGCGCTCGCCGAAGCCAATCTCGCATGGCTGAAGACCCGCGAAGGCTGGCGTACCAACGTCATCAACTTCTCCATCGGCCTGTTCAAGGAAGTCAAGCCGCGTGCCATCACGCGTGACATCGACTGGGGCATTCCCGTTCCGGTTGCCGGCTGGATCGACAATCCGAACAAGAAGCTGTACGTGTGGTTCGACGCGGTGATCGGCTACTTGTCGGCATCCATCGAATGGGCTCGCCGCAAGGGCGATCCGGAAGCATGGCGCGCATGGTGGAATGATCCGGAAACCCCGGGCTACTACTTCATGGGCAAAGACAACATCACGTTCCACTCCCAGATCTGGCCGTCCGAAATGCTCGGCTACAACGGTCAGGGCTCCAAGGGCGGCGAAACCGGCAAGCTCGGTCCGCTGAACATGCCGGAGCAGGTCGTGGCTTCCGAATTCATGACCATGGAAGGCAAGAAGTTCTCGTCTTCGCGTGGCATCGTCATTTATGTGAAGGACATTCTCGCCCGCTACCCTGTGGATGCCGTGCGCTACTACATTTCCGTGGCCGGTCCGGAAAGCTCCGATTCCGACTTCACATGGGCTGAGTTCGTGCGCCACAACAACGAGGAGCTTGCCGCTTCCTGGGGCAACCTCGTCAACCGTGTGGCCAATCTGATGAACAAGAACTTCGGTGAGATTCCGGCGCTCGATGAGAGCGAAATGACCGATGAGGATCGCGCTCTGCTGAGCGAAACCAAGGCCGCGTTCGACACGGTCGGTTCGCTGATCGAGAACCATCGCCAGAAGAACGCGCTGAGCGAAGCCATGCGCGTGGTCGGCGACATCAACAAGTACATTTCCGCCACCGAACCGTGGAAGATCAAGGACAATCCGGCTCGCCTCGGCACCGTGCTGCACGTTGCCGCCCAGGCCGTGTCCGACGCGAACCACCTGCTGGCCCCGTTCCTGCCGCATTCCGCGCAGAAGGTGTGGGAGGCTCTCGGCGGCACAGGCACGTTCTCGCCGTTGCCGCGCTTGGAAGAGGTCGAGGATCTCGACAAGCCGGGCTTCATGTATCCGATCATCACCGGCGACTACAAGCTGGGCGAAACCGTGCATCCGTGGGCTTCCGAGCCGATCGTGGCCGGCACTGCAGTGCCGAAGCCGCATCCGATTTTCGCGAAGATTCCGCCGGAGGCCGTCGAAGAGGAGCTCGCTCGCTTCGATTCGGAGCTGAAGGCTCGTCGTGAGGCCGAGGCGGCCCGTCTTGCCGCCGAAAAGGCCAAGCTGGAAGGCTGATTCGCTGATTCACCTGGGGATTCGGCTTGATTTGGCCTGATTTGCCGCTAAGGTGAGTTGTTCTGATTGCCGGTGCAAGGAATTACGAAGTTCTTGCACCGGCTTTTTATATCTGATTTTGCAAATCCGACTTGTAAATCTAATGTGCAATATTCGACTTTCTATATACGATTTTACAAATCTATAGTGCAATCCGGATTGAATCGATTTCAAAATCCGTAACAATCGCTATTTCTCTTTGCCATTCCTCTCGTTACAATGGGGAAGTTGAGGGAAATGCGATGCTGCAGGGAGGCTCTTATGTTGGACGTCAAGCGAGTGCTGAAAGCCGCGCCTACGAAAATGCGTTCCCAAGAGCCGCTGCAGCAGTTGTGGACGCCTTGGGGCGAACAGATCGCCGGCGAATGGCTGTCTTCCAACGACGCCCACAAGGCGTTCTGCCCTGCAAAAGACGGCGAACGCAAACTGGAAAACGGCCGCACGCCAATCCTGAACGAGCATCCGCGCCCAACCATGGTGCGCGGCAATCACACCATGCTCAACGGATTCTGGGATTACGCGATCGTATCCATTCCCGAAAGCGGCAACGGCTCGAAATGGCGCAAATCCGCGGCTGTGCTCACCCGTGACGAAGCGGTGCAGGCAGTGAAGGAAGCGGCCATCCCCGAAACGTTCGACGGCAAGATTTTGGTGCCGTTCTCCCCGGAATCCGCGCTTTCCGGCGTGCATCAGACGATTTACCCAGACAATATGATCTGGTATCGCACGGTGGTGCATCCCGTGACGCTTGGGGGAGGGGAAGCGGTTCGGCAGATCGGCGATGCGAACCGCTTGATGCTGCATTTCGAAGCGGTCGATTACGTGTGCGCCTGCTTTATCAACGGGCAGTTTGCAGGGATGCATGTCGGGGGATATTTGCCGTTTGACGTCGATATTTCGGCATTCGTCGATCCCGATGATGCTTTCGAGATTGCGTTGTGCGTGTACGATCCGAACGATTCGGGTACGCAAATGCGCGGCAAGCAGAAAATCGAGCGCGAGGGGATTTGGTACACCGCGCAAAGCGGCATTTGGCAGAGCGTGTGGATGGAGATCGTGCCGGAAGCGTACGTGCAGACGCTTACGCTGAAGGGCGCCGCCGACGGCAGATTGTTTATTCGCGCGGAAATCGGCGGAGACAAGCCGAATGCCAAACTGCATATCGTCGTAGCCGATCCCGCGGACGGCACGATCGTCGCGGACGAACTGCTGCCGGCTGGCATGCGCAAGGTGCGCACGGAAATCGCAACGCGGGCCGAACACTTGTGGTCGCCGAACGATCCGTATTTGTATGACGTGACGGCGACGCTGGAATTTGGTGCGGCGAAATCGCAGGGAAAGCAGGAAAAGCTGCAGCAAGAATCGCAGGAAATTCAAGAGAAACCCGCGAAATCGCAGGAAAAGCAAGATATTGTGCGCTCGTATTGCGCGTTCCGCACGGTTGAGATTAAGCCTGATTTGAAGGGTATCGCGCGCTTCCATCTCAATGGCAAGCCGGTGTTCCTCAAGGGTGTACTCGACCAGGGCTATTGGCCGGACGGCCTGCTGACCGCGCCGAGTGATGAAGCGCTGGTGCATGACATAACCGCCATGAAGGAATCCGGCTTTACTATGCTGCGCAAGCATATCAAAATCGAGTCGGCGCGCTGGTACTACCATTGCGACCGCCTCGGCATGCTGGTATGGCAGGACGCGGTGTCGGGTGGCGGCGAATACAACGCGTGGGTCACCAACCGCAAGCCGACGCTCATGCGTGCCACATGGAACAAGTACCGCGACGACACGGCGAAGCATTTCGCGGCGCTCGGTGCCGACGATTCGACGTACCGCCGCGACTGGTCGCGCACCTGCGATGCCATGGTGCACATGCTTGCCGGCCACCCGTCGATCGTCACGTGGGTGCTGTTCAACGAAGGGTGGGGGCAGTTCGACGCGTGCGATGCGGCGGAACGCATTCATGCGCTTGACCCGACGCGCCCGATCGACGCCACGAGTGGCTGGTACGACCAGCGTTGCGGCGATGTTCACAGCGTGCACAACTACTTCCGTCCGCTGGAAATCTACCCGGATAAGGGGCCGTTGCGTGGGTATGTGGCCGAATATGAAAAGCGGCATAAGCGGCGTCGTCGTGCCGCGCATTACGCGGTGTTGCCGGTTGCGCAGCATGGCGTTCGTGCGTTCGTGATTTCGGAATTCGGAGGATTGGCGCAGTTGGTTGCCGATCATGCTGCGGTTTCGCGCGCGTACGGCTACGGTGAATACGATTCGATTGAGGATTGGCGCACTGCCGTCCGTTCCGTGCTTGATTCGGCGGAATCGTTGGAATCACGCGGATTGGCGGGCTACGTGTATACGCAGGTTTCCGACGTCGAAGAAGAGCTCAACGGCCTCATGACCTACGATCGCCGCCTCAACAAATTCGCGCAATGATTCGCCGAGATTGAGTGCGGTCATGGCGGTCATGGAAGCGTTCTGCTTCTTGCGTTTCGGTGGCGCGTTCGGTACGTTGGGAACGGCGGCTATTATGGCGCCATCACAGCGAGCCACGGCGGAACGGAGCGAGGAGATGTGCGTTGCGTTTGCATTGGCCGCATTAACCGAGGGGGTCTTGTGACCATGAATCATGTTCCGGAAGCGCCGCAGTCCGCAAGCGGCGATTATGCGTGGTTGGGAGCCGAGCCGGGTTCCGTGGCCGATCAGCTGTATATGTCGGCGGCCGACGAATGGAATCAGGCAATCAATTCGCGTTTTGTGAATGAATTGCTGGATGATACACTTCCAGAATCGATTTTGAAGTCTTATTTAATTCAGGATTTCAAGTTCTTTAATCAGGGCATCATGGCACATGCGATTGAACTTGCGCCGCGTCAGGAAACCAAAGATATGCTGGCGAAACAATCGCAATGGTTTGCTGACAATGAAGCAACATATTTTACCGGATTCCTTAAGGAATACGGAATTACTGACGAAGAATACAATAATTCCGAGCAGACTCCGGCAAATCGTGAATATTGCGAATATCTGACCAAGCTGGTTCAGGGAACTTGGGAAGAACTCATTACTGCGCTGTGCTGCATGGAATGGATTTATCTTGCCTGGGCTAAGCGCACCATCGACGCTGGCGTCGTTCAGCAGATTCCGGCGCACAAGGGTTGGGTTGATTTGCATGAGGGCGATTATTTCCGCGCCTGGACGGGCCGCCTGATCGCGCTCGTCAACGAGTATGCGTCGGTGGATGGCTCGGAGGCCGACGTGTTCCGCACCATCGTGCATCTCGAGCGTCGCTTCTTTGAGGATTCCTATCCGCAGCGGTGAGCGGTGAGCATGATATGAGGCAATGAGCGCCAATGCAAATTGGCGGTAACGCGGTAACGCAATAACGCAAGCAGGGGGAGATCCGCAGAATACGCGGATCCCCCCTGTAATTGTTGGGGCAACCGGCATGCCCCAACGTGTCAGATCAGCTCGATATCCACATCCAAGTGGAGCGGCTTATCGGCTGGAATGTGGTACTGCGGGTGCACCGGGCTCATCCAGGAATCGTCGCCGCCGACGCCCATTTGCGCGGCGAGCACGCGCAGGAACATGTGCTTCGGAGCGGGCAGTTCGTCCTGATGCTGGGCTTCTTCCAACATGAATGCGCTGTACGGCTGCAGGCTGAGCGCGAACGCTGATTCGCCGTGACGGCTCACACGCATGCCATGACCGGCATCATCCGTGATCTCAGCCCAACGCACATCCTCATGGTTGCCGGTTTCCTGCGGCATGAGGTACGGCGCATGATCGTCGTAAGCGTTGGTGTTCCAAATGCCCAGCTTGGCATGCTTGCGGTCGGCGTAGGTTTCGTCGGGTCCGGGGCCGTAGAAGCGCAGGTTGGAGTATTCGACCGGCAGCGACCATTCCAAACCGAAAGCCGGAATGGTCGGGGCTTCCTGAGTTTCACCCGGATAGTCGACGCTCAAGTGCAGCTTGCCGGTGGTATCTGCCACATACGTGATGGTGACGTGCGTGCGCTGCGGAGTGGCGAGCTCGTACTCGTATACGGCTTTCAGCGTATCGTCATTGACCTGTTCGATGGTGTTGTTGACGCACTTGGCGTAACGGCCTGCGCCGACCCACTGCGCGCGGTCGTAACCGTGGCCTGCACCGCGATCGTTGTCGGTCAGCGCGCGGAACGTGGTGAGCGTGGGCCTGCGCAGCACGAATTCACGGCCGTCAAGCGTGTACGAAACAATGCCGCCCTGCGTACGCGACAGCAGAATCTCACGACCGGATCCCTGCACGCCAGCATTCCAACGGCCAACGGTCACGATGCCGTCAACAGGCTTCGTCTCGCTGGCAGCAACCGGCTTGGAGCCTGCAACCACGGTCTGGCCGAACGACAGCTCGTAGCCCTTCGACGCCCACTCTTCCGCGGCGGCAAGGCGTTGGCTCACTTCGAGCGTGAGCTCGTTGGCTTGGCCTCGGTAGGCCTCCAACGGCCATTCAATATCGAAGTGCTTGGTTTCGCCAGCCGGCACATCAAAACGCTGTTCGGCCTGCCATACCGGCTCGCCATCCGCAAGCACGCGCGTAACGAACACATAGTCGGCGGTGGAAACGAACAGATTGTCATTCGCGATCTCAACGCCGGTTTCACCCGGCACAATGCGCACGTTGGCATACAGCTGCTTGACGTCTTGCGCCTTTGGCGACGGCGTGCGATCGGCGAACACAATACCGTCTCCGGCAAACTCGTAATCGCTCGGACGATCGCCGAAATCGCCGCCGTAGCAGAGACGTTCATCGCCATCGGGCAAGCGCACAAGAATCGCCTGATCAATGAAATCCCAAATAAATCCGCCCTGATATTGCGGGTAGCGTTCCAGCGCAACATATTCGTCCATATTTCCGACGGAATTGCCCATGGCGTGCA
>ERZ773134.1985-NODE-1985-length-15772-cov-2.554177_pt1 | contig 15772 bp, 7 predicted proteins | sample MGYA00580856_ERZ773134 | MGnify/ENA primary metagenome ERZ773134 (study PRJEB29015, sample SAMEA2737823) | human gut metagenome | biome: human gut; feature: human-associated habitat; material: faeces | place: China | collected 2012 ... | reverse complement strand
TGGCCGTGAAACCTGATAAATCGTTTTACTGGAACGCAAACGGAGGAAAGTTCCTGTATTGTGACGGGAAACAAATAAGTGAATCGCAATCCACATTGGAAGGTACAGCTATCCGGTATATTCTCACTCAGGATGGATTGGACTATCTGGCCGTTTTAAATGAAAACAAAGTAGATGTTTACACATTGGAGCCAGGCAAACCAGATACAAAAACATTATGGGCTTCTTCTCCCGTTTTAGGAAATAAACCAAGCATAGCCGGAGATATAGAGATCGGAATAGCTGCAGATAATTCTCCTATCCTATACGTCCTTTCAGCAAATAACGGTTTTGCTGCATGGAAATTAAACTCACTGAAAGCAACCGGCAATGACAGAATAGCTAAACAGCCGGAAACTTCTGTCTATTTCGATTTAGTTTCCAACAATCTTATTTTCTCTGAGACAGTCAGAAAAGTAGATCTATTTACGATGGATGGCAGGCTTATCCGATCTGCCTCTAATGTAAATACAATTCATACGAATAATAAAGGTACTGTTATAGTACGCTTTACAGACCAGTATGGGTTAAGCGGAACTCAAAAGATCATGTTAAGATAGTCTTTGGCAGCTATTTATTTTCCGTTAAATAAATAGCTGCCTATGAGGATACCAGGATGGTTCAGTTCTTCCGTCATGAGCACTACTCCTAATAAAAGTTTTCTAATATTTTTCCTTCATTCCTTCATCTCACATGGTATAATACTGATAAAAAGCCTATTACAAATGAAGGCAATGAAGATTAGCATCCAATATCTTACCATAATTCAAATTTCCCATCGCAAATATGGGTAAAGGGGATTTATCTGCCTATCTACAAGAGGGCAAGTAGTATGCCGCAAGCATGTATCCTACTAATATTTAAATCTTTAGTCGGAACTCTTTTCTTTATTTGCATCTGTCGTACGCTTGTTTGACAGCTGTCAAATAAGCGTACGACAGATACTGAACAAGCGTTTGACAGCTGACAAACAAGAAAGAATACGGGACTTTGGGTATAGAAGTATATCTGTTACTTCTTAGATATCTACCAGTAAGTAGATAGGATATACCTTTTATACCACTATGCCACCAGGTACATTGGATGGATTTTGGGGGTAACTTATATCCGCACGTCGTTCGCTGCGTGACGATAAAATATGAAATTCATCATGTGGCAACCCTCATTGTCTTCATCGCCTTCATCTTCTATTAGCTGATTTACAAATATATAAATACAGACATGAAGGAATGAAGGAAAAAAAATAGAAAACTTTTGTTGGTGATAGCCATTGTTTCACTCCTTGTCAGATATGGCCATAACATCACTTCGCTATGGTACGTTGATGACACAGACCGGATAGATGAGCACTTATTAATTTCCTAAAATGTGATAGAAAACAGTGCCTCGACCTGGAACTTGCCATAATCGATCGGTTGTATCAACCGTACGCCGGTTGTCAGCGGGAAACTCATCCGGAAGACATTCCAGTCGAAAATCAGGTCGGTACCGAATGAACTTTGTGTTGTCCAGTCACGGCCTTTGGCAGCCTGATTACGGTTCAGGTCGTAAAATAGGTTGGCACGCAGGCGGCGGATATAAGCCAGTTGCCCGAGGCTGAGATCCGGTGAAAAGACTGAAAAAGCATAATCAGCCTTAAAGGCTATCTGCTGACGGGTCTGATACATGAAATTATATCCGCGAGGCTTATCTATCAAATGTTTGGGTAAATACAGGGTTTTATTGTCCACACTCTGGTATTGGTATCCCATACGCAACATCAATCCGTGATTACGCAGGATACCCGGCCAATAAGTCGTCAGGCGTCCGGCATACAGGCTTCCGTAGTTTTCCTTATTGAAAGGAGACTGGAGATACTGCAACCGCAACTGATATCCCCAGCGGGGCAGGATATCACGCTGGGCTTTCCGGCGGTAACTGTAAAACAATACTTCCGGCAGGATATACTGGAAATTGCTGTATGTACGGCTTTCATATTGCTGATACCTGTCGTTGGTAAAATAATAGGCAACCGCCGGTTGTATTCCCCGGATATAATGGTTGCGGGTAAGATTGAAAGGAAGGTAGACACGCGCCTCAGCCTCCAGCAAGGTGCGTCTTACGGTTGCCGCCTGTGCCACTTCCTTATCCTTGTCGTTGGTCACCCAGGTCACATCGAATGCTTTACCGCCATAATCGGCAGCGATATCGATGACCGGAAACCAACCTTTATAGGTAAATGATAATTTGCCATGATGTTCACCCTTACGATAATACCATCCTGCCTGCATGATAGCCGTGTTCAACGTATTTTGCGAAAGGACCATAACACCCGGTTTCACGATCGTACTCAGATCGTCAGCCCCCGTATTCATCGCTTCCGCCACATCATAATAGAAGGGGGCCCAACTATGCAACTTAAACGTATGCGCTCCTTTGCGGTAAGGCCGCGGATTAAACTCGACAGGAGTCAGTTTGGCTGAATCCAGATTGAACTGCTCCTGTTCAACCAGCGAAGTAACCAGCGAAGAATGATAAGGATCGCCCAAGTCCGCCTTTTCTGCTTCCAGGCTATCCACCGCCAAAGAACCGATACGATATCCATCTGCCTGGTAATCCGAATAAAGCAGTTTGTCTTTACCGGGAGTAAAAGCCGGATCGAAAGCCCCGAAACGGGCAGATGTCAACCGGTAAGTGGCCGTATCCGACGGATTCAGATAATAGATATTATTGGTTCCGTTGGCTCCCGATTCAAAAAACAGTTTGCCGTTGCTCCAAAGCGGGGCGGTAATATTTACGGAAGTGGTTGCCAGCAATTCACTCCATGCACCGGTCTGCGTATCCAGTTGCAGCAGACTTATGCCGGTAGCGGTTACGGCTACGGCAGTAATCATTCCATTATCATCGTAAGTTAGCTCTTTGATGAAGGCATTATCCGGAACAGTAAAATAACGCTGTTCCTTTCCCGTTGCCAGGTCGACCAGCACCAACTGGTTTTCACCGCTTACCGTAAAACGGGAAACGGCTGCCGTCCGGTTGTCCTTGTCGATAGCCGGAGCCAGATAACGCCCGCGGGGAGTAAGCATCGTCACCTTTCCCGTTTCTAAATCATATTGTTTTATAACGGAATAATTTTCATGTGTCCAACGCAGGCCCGGAACAATCTCTGTCCAGTACACCTTGTTGCCGGCCAGGTTCAAACGGCTGTTGATCGTTCCGAGATAACACAATCGCTTTTCCTTTCCGTTCGTTACCGAAACCAGCGAATTGATATCCTGCAAACCTGATTTAACGGCAATAACCGTCGAGTCGTTCACCGCCTGCGGATAACGGTAAGAAGTATATTTTCCGGGTTTCGGCGAAAGATAATCAGGAATAACAGCGACAGTGTCCATCTTCCTCCATTCGTCGCGCAAAAAGTCGAACGTCTCATTATACAGTCCGTCGATACTTATCCCGGCATTATGTTTAAAGGCATTGCTGAACATCGGAATCGCAAAGAAGCGGTTCACATACCGGGTGGTCGTCTTATCCCATATATCCGGTCCGAAACGGTGGCGGGCAAAAGAAGTCAGGTTATAACCCAATGCATAATAATCGCCCGTATAATCTTTATAAGAACCTAGATACCATTTATCGAACGAGTAATTCTTTCCTTCTCCCAGCATCTGGGCACGGTAAGGCATACTGAATTCCGGCAACCGCCCTCTACCGCCGTTTGACATGGAAGTCTCGGTTCCCACTGCATCGCCTTCCAGGAACCAGCTCGGCATGAAAAAGGCAGCAACCCCCGCCGCCTGCTCACCGATTATATAATATAAAGGTTTGAACCAGCCACGCATCACCTTGCTTGTCTGGAGGACATGCCGCGACTCGTGCAGCACCAGATGTTTGTCCCAACTCACCCCATCGAGTTTGGAGGAAGGCGTCGTGATCAGTTCCATACGGCGTGGCGCCCATGATACCAATCCGTTGGACGACATATTGGCCGGATGGAGAATCACCGGAAATTTCTTCTGCATCCCTGTCCCGATCGTCTTCTGCAAATGTGGATAAGCATTTTCCAGATAAAGGGCGTAGTTATAAGCCATCGAATCATTACCCTGCGGATACACCAGGTTATAATGGGGCAACTTGACAATGTTCCATTTGAACCGTGCCGGATCGGAGCCGTAATCCAGAAACTGAGCCTGCATATGAAGACTAACAAACAGAGAAATCGCCACTAAAAAGATATATCGTGATACGGGTATCTGCATACTTATAGAGTTATAAACCGCAAAACTATAAAATATAACCAATCCGCTTTACATTTTCTACGGCAAAGTAGAAGGAAGAATACGTTAATTATTCCGTACCATCCGCACAGCACCGTGCGCAAACGAACGTAATTCGTGCGGATACACACACAGACTCCAACACCATACAGCCGATAACAACATATCCACCAAGTAGTTATCTATTTGGCACATCTTTTGTATTTTTCAATGTACAATTACAATTGAAACCATGTTAAAACATTACTTACTGATTGCTATACGCAACCTATTAAAATACAAAACACAATCGATTGTCAGCATCATCGGCCTGGCAATGGGATTTACCTGTTTTGCCCTGGCAACATTATGGATACGATATGAAATGACTTACGACAACTTCCGTGAAGGAGCCGAACGTATCTTCCTTGTCAGGAACGAAGACAAAAACAGCAAAGACGGTTTATCGACAGTCACCCCCTCCCCGCTGGCGGCTTACCTGCAAGAAACATTTCCTGAGATAGAACAGGCCGGCAATACACGGGGTGGCGATTCTGAATTCAAATATGAGGGAATTACCCATCAATCCAGTATAATAGATATGGACTCCGCCCTGATGAAAACATTTCCGGTCCGGTTGATAAGCGGAAACACCAATTTCCTGTTACCTGATAATAAAGAAATAGCTATCACCGAAGAACTTGCCGAAAAACTATTCGGTAAAGAGAATCCGATCGGAAAAGAACTGATGATTTATAATGAGAAAAGACCGGTCTGTGCAGTCGTCCAATCATGGGGAACACATACCAATATCCCCTTCGATATAATAGAAGCCAATCATCAATATGCATATTGGGGCGCTTTCAACTGGTCTACTTATATCAAAGTCAGGGAAGGGACAGACATCAAGGCTTTCAGCAAAAAGCTATATGAACATACGATTAAACAGGATCATACGCTACTGGAACATTTTGTATTGACACCGATCACCCGGCTGCGTTACGATCATCCGATAGAGGAAGCGACCGTTAAATTCAATCATATCCTGCTGTTTGCATTATCGGGCGGCCTGGTTATCCTCTGTTCGCTGTTCAACTATCTGACATTGTTCGTCAGCCGGATACGAATGCGCGGAAAAGAGATTGCCTTACGTAAAGTGTGCGGCTCCTCAGACCAGCATCTGATGGGTTTATTCTCCATAGAGTATTTACTGACCTTGCTGGCCGCCATTTTCATCGGCATGTTGCTGATCGAACTGGTATTACCGACTTTCCGGGAATTATCCGAAATCCATACGGCCACCAACGGAATCTACCTGGAAGCTATCTTTTATTCGCTTTTTGTGGCAGTACTGTCATTCTTTATCTCTTTATTCCCGATCCAATATTTCCGCCGCCAGTCGTTGAACGCTGCAATCAAGGGGACGGAGAAAGGGAACGGAAAGAATTATTTCCAGAAGTTCTTCCTGGTATTCCAGTTTATCATCAGTATCGGATTTATCTTCTGTACGGTCGTAATGATTAAACAGATACACTTCCTTTCACATTCCGACCGTGTCGTGGAACGGGCCGGAAGGGCATCTCTCGTATTCAGTACCAAATCGTCCGAAGCCAGTCTGCGGGAAGAACTGAAACAAAGACCTATGATTACAACAATTCTTCCGGGCAATCATAATGCTTTCATTCCTTTCACAGGAAAACAATATATGACAACGAAGGAATGGGATGAAAAACCGGCATCAGCAAATGAAATACGCTTGGAACTTATTCCCAGTGGCGAACAAATATGCAATTACTATAACCTGAAACTTCTGAGTGGTAAAATGCTAAAGGACGACGATCAAAAGGACAAAGTGATGATCAACGAAGCAGCAGTCCGGGAGTTCGGATGGCGGGACCCGATCGGCAAATATTTCCAAAAGTTCGATTCAACCCGTTTACAGGTTATCGGTGTTATACGCGACTTCTGTAAAGAATCGCCTACTATACCGGTGAAACCGATTGTGTTCACCGTTCAGGAATACTATTATTCGATCAGTTCCAGCGGAGTGCTGCTTTTCAAATTTCATGAAGGACAATGGCCGGAATGCAAACGACGGATCGACGCATTGATCAAAGAAAAGCACCCGGAGTTTACCTTCTACAGATTAGACAGTGCCGAAGAAGAGTATAACAAATTCCTCCAATCGGAAAATGCCCTGATCAAGTTGCTCGACTTCGTTACGGTAGTCTGCATCCTCATCTCTGTGTTCGGTATTTTCTCCCTGGTAACCCTCAACTGCGAACAACGCCGGAGAGAAATAGCCGTCCGCAAAGTAAATGGTGCTACTGCCCGAATGATTATACGCATGTTCTTTAAGGAATACATGTTGCTGCTTTGCTTGGCAGCATGCATCGCCTTGCCTGTCGGTTACCTCATCATGAAGCCCTGGCTGGAGAATTATGTGATACAAACAGAGATAAGCGCCTGGATTTATCCGGTTCTTTTGATCTGTCTCATATTTATTATTACCTTGTGCATAAGTTGGCGCATATGGAAAGCCGCAGGCAGGAATCCGGCAGAAGTGATTAAATCCGAATAAATTCAACGATTATATTATGAGCATGTTACAACACTATATCAAACTCGCATTCCGTAATCTGATAAAGTACAAATCACAATCCATTATCAGTATTATCGGACTGGCTATCGGCTTTACTTGTTTTGCACTGTCAACATTGTGGATACGATACGAACAGACTTACGACACCTTCCATAAGGGGGCCGACCGGATTTATCAGGTACGCGTTGAATCATATATGTCCAGCAGTGGCATATCGGAAATCACGCCTTATCCGTTAGCCGGTTTCCTGAAAGCGACATTTCCGGAAGTGGAAGATGCCTGCAATATGCAAGCCTGGGGGATGGCATTCAAATATAAAGGAAAAGAATATACTTCATTTAAGATCGGAGTCGATTCTGCGACAGTAAACATGTTCGATTTTCAGCTAATCAGCGGTAGTCGGGATTTTATGCTACAGAATAACAATAAACTGGCTATCACCGACCGGTTTGCCAAACAATTGTTCGGCGCAGAAGATCCTATCGGAAAAGAAATAGATATCTATGGAGATAAGGTCATCTGTGCAGTCGTTAAGCCCTGGGATACGCATAGTAATCTGCCGTTCGATTTTCTTGAATCAAACAGTTTCGGAAAAGAATGGAATGCCTCTGCCTGGCAAACATTTATCAGACTGCGGGAAGGTACCGATATTCAGGCATTCAGAAAAAAGCTCGATGAATATAAGACGAAGCCCGACCAAACATTTTCTGTCGATAAGATCGTACTGACACCTATTACCTCCATGCGCTATGACCGTCCCAATCGGGTGGTAACAGTCAAATACGAACATATCCTCCTGTTTGCCTCGGCAGGCGGATTGGTCATATTATGTGCCTTATTCAATTATCTGACTCTATTTATTACACGGATCCGGATGCGTAGCCGCGAAATTGCCTTACGGAAAGTTTGCGGATCGTCAGATAAAAACCAGATGGTTTTATTTGGAGTCGAATATTCGATCACCTTATTGCTCGCTTTATTCACCGGTTTAATCCTGATAGAATTAGCATTGCCGACATTCAGGGAGTTATCAGAAATAAAACTGGATAATATGGATATCTACCTGGCTGCCATTAAATATGCCGCAATCGTAGCCTCCCTTTCTTTCTTATTATCCTTATACCCGATCTATTATTTCAGGCAAAAGACACTGAATGCCATGCTAAAAGGTTCAACCGGAAGCAAAAGCAAAAATATATTCCAGAAAGTCAGCATGGTAGCACAATTCGTGATCAGTATCTGTTTTATCTTCTGCTCGGTAATCCTGATGAAACAAATCCACCATCTGAACCAGGCTGACTTTGGATTCGAACGGACAAACCGGGCCTGTATTAATACATATCCGCCCATCGACGGATTAAGAGAAGAAATGGCGAAAGTCCCATTTATAACCGAAATATTTCCCGATAGCATATCAGCCATCTTCCCCCGCTATGCCCGTTCTTATAGTACAATAGACAGATGGGATGGACGCCAGGATTCCACTGCTTCCGTCAGCTTAGAACAGTTCGACTGCAATCAGGCATACTTCAAATTTTATGGATTCCAACTTCTTGAAGGAGAGATCCCTGCTGATGGGAACAGCGATCATATATTAATCAACCAAGCCGGAATCAAAGAGTTGAATATGGATCACCCGATCGGGAAAACAATCGGAGGCGACAATCCCTGGATAATCTCCGGTGTCATTAAAGATTTCTATATTGCACCTCCGACAGTACCATGCAAGCCTGGCTTTATGGTATTCAAGAAAAAAACCGAATTTAACGACAGTTCCATCCTGTTCAAATATCAGGAAGGGACCTGGACTAACTGCAAACAACGGCTGGACGCATTAGTGAGAAAGCTAAATCCGGACGTCAGAAATTGCCGGATCAATAATATGGAAGAAGAATACGGGAAATTCCTGAAATCGGAAAACGCTTTGCTGATGATGCTGGATTTCGTGACGCTGGTCTGTGTATTGATCTCCTTGTTCGGAGTCTTCTCACTCGTCACCCTCGACTGTGAGAAACGCCGCAAAGAGATTGCCATCCGTAAAGTGAACGGCGCAGTAACACCTCATATCATGCAGTCTTTCCTGCTGAAATACATGCTTTTGTTACTGGTCGCCTCTGCCATTGCTTTCCCGACCGGTTACCTCATCATGAAACCGTGGGTGGAAAGTTATGTACTTCAGACCAACATTGACTTCTGGATTTATCCGGCAATATGGCTGGTATTAGCAGCACTCATCACCTTATGTACAGGTTGGAGAATATGGAGGGCAGCCAATCAGAATCCGGCGGAAGTTATTAAATCGGAATAAAAACAAGTAAAAGAAATGAAGGTACTCCTGTTAGCCATACGAACTCTCCTACGATTCCGGCTTTATACGGTAATCAACATACTGGGGCTGGCACTCAGCCTGGCCTGCTGTATATTGATATTCCGGTATGTCTACAGTGAAATGACCACCGACCATTTTATTCCGGATGTAGATAGAGTCTGCTACACTGTAATGGAAGACGAGATATCTCACCAGAAAACATTTTTCGGTCTGTTACCTGAATATGGATACACCCCTAATCCGCTGGAAGATCCGGCAGTTGAAATTAGTTCTACATTATACCTAAGACCGGGAGATCCGGTGACACTCAATAACAAAATATATAATGTCGCATCCTTAGCAACAGATACCAACTATCTGAAAATAGTGCCGATTCCCATCTTGAAATCATCCAAAAACAAATTGCTGGATAACCCTAAAGATGCCGTTATCACTGAAAATCTGGCACAGTTGTTATTCGGGAAAGAAGAACCAATCGGTAAACAAATAACGACTTCCATGGGAGAAATCGTGACTATTGTTGCCGTCATGGGAAAACCGGCAACCCGGTTTTCAATGCCATTCGACTTGTTAATATCGAATGAATCAGCCAACTACAGAAAATATCAAGTACCAAATTCATTAGTAAAATTACATAAAGGCAATTCCGCCGCCTCGGTTAATAAAAAATATAAACCATTCCGGAAAGTCGCTAATTTTCCCAACCGCATACGTATCTGTTTCTATCCGTTACAGGAGTTATATTTCGACCAAGAGGTTATAACATACCAGGACAACCGCCTGCAAGGGAATTATATGCACATACTTATTCTTTCTGCAATCGCCCTGTTAATCATGCTGATCGGATTATTCAATTTCATCAATGTATATACAGTGCTAATCCAAAAACGAGCACGCGAATTCGGGATGAAAAAAGTATTCGGGGCAAATATCCGGCAAGTAGCCATTCAACTATACACAGAAAATGTATGTATGACCACTGTCGCTTTACTTCTGGCATGGGTATTCATAGAAATAGGAATTACAGCAGCTGAAACATATCTTATGATACAGAGTTCTTCATATCTGTTATTTGATTTAGTTGTTTCTGTAAGCATATTGCTTTTGTTACCATTCATCACGGCTATATATCCTTTTATCAGGTACAATTATTCGGCTCCGGTCCAATCATTAAACATGATCGGGAGAAGCGGTGCATCCACTGTTTCCAGAAAAATATTCCTTTGCTTACAATATATAATAACATTATCTTTAACGGTCATATCTATTTACTCCATCCGTCAACTGAATTTCATGTTGACTACCGACCCGGGATACCAAACGGAAAATATCATAAAAGTGTCCCCCATCAAGGCCCCTAATGGAGGTAATATGGGGATGTGGAATAAATATAATCAGATAACGACTCAACTGGCAAGAAATCTGAAAAATAATCCTTTGCTTATAAAACAATACAGTTTTTGTCCCTCCCCCATTAGCCACCCGGGACAAAATAACTGGGGACATATTCCCGGAGGAGAAAGGAAAAAGATCGGTAGCAAGATGAGTAATGAAAGTTATTTCCGCATGCTGGGGATAGAAGCCATCGAAGGTAGATTATGGAATGATTCCATTGATAATGAATTGGATTTATCCGTCATTATCAATGAATCTGCCAAAAAAGAATTGGGTATTTCCGATATCGACAAAACTCCGGTTATCATGGATCATTTACTTCTCTACAGCTCATTAATGGAAGGGGAGCCTGTTCCCAGATACAAGATCATTGGAGTCATCAAAGATTTCAGCACAAGACATTTATCCAAAGGATACGAACCGATCATTTTCTTTAATTATGAGGGATCTCCGCAATCAGGTCTTTTGATCAGTATCCAGCCGGATAAGAAACAGGAGGCGATCAATTATATTCAAGAACTGTATCACGAATCGTGCGGAGATGAATTTCATTATTCATTTCTAAAAGACGAGGTATTATCTGTCTATGATGAAGACAAGCAGCTGGTTCGTATCGCTTCTTTCTTTGCAGCCATAGCCATCTTGATTTCATCTATGGGATTGTTCAGCCTCTCCCTATTCGATATACAACAAAGGTTCCATGAAATATCTATCCGGAAAATAAACGGGGCTACAGCTTCAACGATCAGGAATATGTTATTTTTCAATTATGGCAAATTATATGGGATGGCCTGTCTGGTTGCATTGCCATTGGCGTGGCTGGCCATTACTCTATATATGGAGCATTTTGTCTATAAAGTAAATCTAACCTGGTGGATATTTGCAATCGCAATTTTATTGACCGGTGGAATCTCGTTCTTCACGCTAACCTGGCAAATACGAAAGGCAGCCCGTACAAATCCGGTAGAAATCATACGTTCCGAATAATAAATACATGACAAATATGAAACAGTTACTATGTCTACTCACCAGTCTTTCCGTATTCTTTGCCTGTTCCACCCCTAACAGCAAAGACAGTGTAAAAACGTATAAAGCGACTACGGATATTACAGGCAAACTATCCGGCGAAGTTATTTTCGCCGGACAAGGGATACATAACTATTACGATGTAGCGATTACCAACGATTACTACGCGTTTATGGACTATTATAGCGACACGCTTCTGCAAATAAGAAGTAAAAAAGATTTATCGCTTCACGGAATAGGAGAAAGAGAAAAAGACACTTTTATAATCGCCTATCCGTCTTTTACTAAATATGATTATATCAACAAGAATAATAAAAACAAGGTATCTGTCTGGGACAACGATTCACGTAAATTGAAACGCATGGATCTGGATCAAACACCTCCGGCTCTTTCTGCGGAATTAGAGTATATGTCCGATTATGGCTTGGAAGACGCTTGCACGAACTGTTGTATCACTTCCAAGGAATTATATGCCGTTCAGTTCAATCCCCGCAAACCACAGGTATTCTTTTCGTCCAATAAAACAAACGGACAATATGCTGTTCCGGGTTATCCTCAGATCACGGTTCCGATACCGGCAACAGTCCTTCAAAAGGGGTATGCCAGCGACCTGACACTCAACGAGGAAAAAGGAGTGATCGTCGCCGCCCTGCGATTTATCGACTGTGTCAACTTCTACGATATGAATTGTGATATGACTGCATCGGTTTCTTTTGCTGATTATTATACCATACCGGTTCCCGATATTTCCAATAAATACTTGGATGCAGAGCAGAGCAAGAAATGTTTCATCGACATTTGCAGTTCAGAACAATATGTATTCTGTCTGTTCGACGGATCGACAAACTTTACCGGTAATTCGGTTATTTACGTATTCGATTGGGACGGCAAACAACAAGCCGTATTACAAGCAGACCGCAATTTACGGAAAATAGCCACAGAGAAATCCGGCGAGTATTTATTAGCTTTGTCTCCCAACGGGCAAGGAGGCAGAGATGTTATTAAATACAGCTTAAAGAACAAAATCTGACTCTGCATCCGGTCGAAGTCATAAAAAGCGAATAACGAAATAAATAACTGATAAACATTCACCAGGCATGTTGCAACACTATCTTATCATAGCCATACGTAATTTCTTCAAATACAAATTGCAGACCGTCATCAGCATTGCCGGTCTGGCTATCGGATTGGTATGTTTTGCATACGGCATCAACTGGCTGAAATATGAAACCTCATACGATGGCTTCTATCCGCAATCCAAACAGATATACATGCTCTACGGGGTAGACAAACAGACCGGCAAGAAAACGGAAGAACTACCCCTGATATTGGCAAGAAGATTAAAACAGGATTTCCCGGAAGTAATAGAAACGACACAAATATACGGGAATTTTGCATCTGATTTTTCCTACAACGAGAAACGTATATCGAATCCCGACGAAGTATTTATCGACGAAAATTTCTTCTCCTTCTTCCCCCCAAAAGTGATTTGCGGGAGAAAAGACAATATCTTACAATCATTAAGCGACATCGCGATAACCCGTTCTTTTGCCGTTAAACTGTTTGGCACTCCCGAAAAAGCACTGGATAAAATAATAAGCAGTGCTTACGAAAAAAATATCAGGATTGTTTCCGTGTTGGAAGATACACCTGATAATTCCCAGTTTAAAGGAGATGCCTTCGAACTGGATCGACACGCACGAATGGCAGAACAAGAGATACCGGAGGCAAACCAGTGGATGTATCTGAATGCTAAAATATATCTGTTGCTGGATAAAAACACGCATATCGACGCATTCGAAAAAAAGATAACAGACTACACCTCTATCCACAAATACAATGAGACCATCTTTTTGAAGCTGATACCCGTCACAGCCGTCCGGCATACATTCGGCAGCGAATTGTCCTTTAATCTTACTTATATCCAAACTTTTGCTATAACCGGATTATTATTGCTTCTATGCGTATTTTTCAACTTTATCAATCTGCAAATCAACCGGACCTATATACGAATCAAAGAAATGAAACTGCGCAACGCTATCGGAGCCAGTAAAAAAGAAATGATCAGCCAGCTATTACTGGAATATTCATTGATGATATTTATAGCTACTTTATTTGCTTGGAGTTTAATGGAAATTACATTTCCCCTGTTCAAGCATATTTTCCATACGACAATTGATAGTAAAGAGTTGTATGTCGATATGATCAAAATCTCATTATTCAGTTGGATAATCACTCTTTCGATCTCGCTCCCTATATCATTCCGGTTTATCCGAACCTCTCAACTACTGGTATCCGGTGGTGTTGCACCTCACCGGAAAAGCGGGTTTCGCAAAATAGCGATGACAATCCAACTGGGTATCTGCGTATTTTTTCTGATGTGCGCTTTCATCCTGCTTAAACAAACCTCTCTGATGAAAAACAAAAATCTAGGATTCGAAAAAGAAGGCTTGATACAGATTACCATGCTGAATGATGACAGAGAAGGTACCGCACGTGAGATCGCATCCCTTCCCATCGTAAAAGAACTGGTGGTTGCATCATTTTTCTCTATCATGCACGAACCTTATTCATTAACAGAAGTAGAGTGGGAAGAAAAAAGCCCGGATACTAAAGTGAATTTTCATATGCTGGAAGTCAGTAAAAACTTCCGGTCCGTATTCCAGATACCTTTATTAAAAGGACGGGAGCTTGAAGACACAGATCTGGCCAAAGGAAAAAGAAGACGGTTGGTGGGTTCCAAAGCACTTATTAACGAAGAGGCTGCACGCATCATGGGATATCAAGATCCGATCGGGAAAAAGATCAGCTTTTGGAACAACGAACAACAGGACGTAGAAATAGTCGGCTTAGTAAAGAATTTCCAATCCACCAGCCTGAGAAATCCGATTCTCCCTGTTGTCATTATATTAAATCCTTCCCAGTGGCGTAGTTACTTTTACTATGTCAAAGTAAATCCGGGGGATGAACAAACCGCCATCAAAGCGATCCGGAACGTTTACAAAAAACATACTTTCCCATACGACCAGCAACCGGAAATAACGACGGTCAACGATGTCTTGAAAGAGTTAAGCCGGTCGGAAGATGCCAGCCTGCAACTTTTCTCACTGCTGGCGATACTTTGCACACTCATCTCGGTCTTCGGACTATACTCCGTATCCTCCAGCAATATCACCCAACGGCGGAAAGAAGTAGCTATCCGGAAAGTGACGGGGGCATCCTCCCGAACGATTATCGGCATGTTTATTCGCGAATATGTATCTATTGTAATAGTAGCCAATTTGATCGCTTTGCCTTTAGCCTGGTTATTCATGCGCGGATGGCTGGAACAATATCCATACCGGATCAATATCAGTGCCTGGATGTATCTGACCATCCTGTTGTTCACAAGCATACTGATCATTTGCACTGTTCTTTACCAAACTTTAAAAGCAGCAAAAGCGAATCCGGCTGTATCGATAAAATCTGAATAAAAAGTGCATATACGAACAATCACTGTGCGTATACGCACTTACCCAAAGAAAAACAACGAATTACAAATCGTTAGTTATCATATCATTATAACATTGGCACATATTTTGTATTAAGATCAAAACAAATTACCATTAAAAGAGAATCATGATACGACACTATATCACTATCGCTTCACGCAATTTTATCAAATACAAATTGCAAACACTTATCAGCGTTATCGGACTGGCCATCGGACTCGTCTGTTTCACCTACGGGATGAAATGGCTGGAATACGAAACCTCGTACGACGGTTTTTATCCGAAGTCCGAACAAATGTACACACTCTACGGCATCAACAAACAAACCGGAAAAAAAGAGAGAAAATTACCACTCGTTCTGGCCCGTAAACTCAAACAAGATTTTCCGGAAATAAAAGAAACGGCACTGGTATACGGAAATTTCGGTTCTACCTTTAAATATAACGATCAGATACTGGAAGACCCGGAAGAAATATTTATCGACAACAACTTCTTTACCCTTTTCCCCAGGAAAGTTCTCAGCGGCCGGCAAACAAATCTGTTACATTCGCTGGATGAAATTGTCATAACCCGATCTTTTGCTCTCAAATATTTCAAAAGCCCGGAAGATGCGATCGGGAAAGTAATGAAAAACGGATACCGGGAAACACTCACC
>ERZ773134.1981-NODE-1981-length-15800-cov-23.749127_pt1 | contig 15800 bp, 15 predicted proteins | sample MGYA00580856_ERZ773134 | MGnify/ENA primary metagenome ERZ773134 (study PRJEB29015, sample SAMEA2737823) | human gut metagenome | biome: human gut; feature: human-associated habitat; material: faeces | place: China | collected 2012 ... | reverse complement strand
CTGCACGAACTCAAGTGGGACGGACGTTTCGGCCATGCCAACAAGCAGTGGGCGGAGCACGCCTGCATCCCCAAAGACATCAACCACAACAGCGACTTTGTTGTCCGAAGCCATCCGGCCGTGCTGGATGGCTTCGTCACTTTCTACCGTAAGGCAGTGCAGGCGTTAAATCTCTTTGGCGCGGAGCACTGCGTTGGTGACCGCGCGAAGCAGGACTTCACCGGCAAGGTGCTGGTGCTGTCGCCGGAGGCGCTGCGGGAGCAGTATTGGGGGCAGAAAAACCAGCTCTGGTATGCTCGGAGCGGTTTTGGCTGCGAGCCGCATTCCAGTGGTCGAGCAGTCTTTGCCACCTGCCTCTCGGACGGAGAAACAGCCAGATGGAACCGGGAGGATTTCATCGGCGTACTGGATGACAAGTTCCTGCCCGACTGGGCGCGGGAAAAGTTGAAGGAGCTGAAAACGCAGGAACAGACGGACGCCCCCACAATGGGCGGCATGAAAATGAAGTGAGGAGGATACTTGCATGAGCATGACCTATTACACCGTGGACGATCTTCGGCCTGGACGATCCGGTTGGGGTGTGAAGCGTTTTTCCGCGTTGAATGACGCGATCTCCCATTACCGGTCGCTCCCTATGGATGGGGCCCGCGTCCTCGGCATGGCGGATGATACCCACGCCTATGAGCTCATCCGCTGTGTGCGTCTTTTCCCCGGCGATGCCCAGGGCGAGGATGTTCTGTCGGCGGATCACTGGCGCAGCGGCTTGACGAAAAAGAACGCTGCCCTGAAAGACGCGCTGGATATTTGCTTGGAAAGCCTGCGTCCCCGTTTTCTGCTGGAGCCGGAGCGTCTGATCCCCATTCCCCGGCACAAGAATCTGCGGAAAGAACTGCGGGAGGCCCTTCTCTGGCAGGGCTATGAAGAAAACTATGATTCCGCCATTCGCGCTGTTTTTGTGGGAGGTGCTGGCTGGCTCTCACCCCAGGATGTGAAAAAACAGCGGCAGCTTCCTCTGGTGTTGCGCTATCGGGTGGACGGCATGACGAAGGATGGGGCCTACCTCTCCTTAGAAGTGGAGCCTTGGGAATACGACCTCCTGCTGGAGCAGACAAGAAATCACTATAAAATGAAGAAACATTAAGGAGGAACACAAAATGAAACGAATGCTTTCCCTTTGCGCCGCGGCGCTGTGCCTGACCTTGACGCTGACGCCCACCGCGCTGGCGGCGGACTTTGAGCCTGCGGTACCGAACGCCAAGGTTTGCTACCCCACCGCCATCGTTCGCGGTGACGATGGTACGGAACTGAAAAAGATCTATGATCTGAGCCCCGAAGACGATCCTGCCGGTATCCCCCGCTCGGACTTTCGTCAGGACGGCTTCCACTACACCCTGACGGACCTTCTGAAGCAGGAGCTTCCGGAAAATGAGAGCCGCCAGCACACAGAGCACATTTCCGTTGAAAGCGCAAAAAAAGACATGGAATCTGTATTGGCGCTGCTGCCGCAGGAGCGGGAGTTCATCACGGATGACGGGCTCATGGGGACCCTGACGCTCCGACTTGATACCGTGCAGGTGGAGCCGTCTGGCTACGGCAGCTCCACCAAGGAAATCTCCACCAAGCGCAGCTACCCCAATCTTGCCGAGCAGGATACGCAGTATCTTCCCAAAACCATTACGGAAAACGGCAAGACCCTGACGCTCACGGACATCCAGTGGCAGACGGACAACACCGCCAATCTGGACGGCTACGCTGTGGCAGATCGCTACACGGCAGTCGCCACCTATTCCGGCAGCGCCACCAGCAGCTATGTGAAAGGCTATACCGTCACGGCGGATTATGTGGGCACGGTCAGCCGAATCGCGTTGAACCGTGTCCGCTATGTGGCTATCTTTGAGGGAACGCCCATCCAGCCCACGGAGCCTGCGGAGACACCCGCCACGGCGTCCGCGTTCCGCTGGTCCTATGTGCTCATCCCCATTGGGATCGTGGCCGCGGCAGGCGCGGGCGTCGGCGGCGCACTGCTGGTGAAGCACAGAAAAGAAAACGCGGATGAGGAGGATACAGAATGAAAAAGATCATTACCCTTTGCCTGAGCCTTTGCATGACAGCGGCTCTGGCGGCTCCGGCGTATGCGTTGGAGTACAGTATTACCCCTCCGAAGGACTTTGACTTTGGCAGGGATACATCTATTGAGGTCATCCACACGGCGGATGGCGGCGCTATGAAAAACACCGACATGAGCAAAAACGCCGCGCTTATTCCGCCTGCTTTCGGCTCGGAGAGCATGAACGCCCTCCACACCGGTGAATACCTCACGCCCAACCTTGCCCCCGGTGGTATTCCCGCGTCCGGCGCGGTCATTGGTGGCAGCGCCTCCGGCGTCATCACCCCAGGCAGCACGGTGAATGGCGGCAGCGGCTATCAGCCCGCCGTGCTGTTCACAGAGGTGACGGGCGGCCTCTACTACAAAAATGGCTCCCTCGGCAGGCTGGAGATCCCCGCTCTGGATCTGAGCGTGAGAATCTATCAAGGGACGGACAGCAAGACGCTTGCCAAGGGCATCGGGCACTTCGAGGACACCTCCATCTGGAACGGCAACGTCTGCCTCGCCGCTCATAACCGGGGCGCCAACAGCTATTTCGGCCAGATCCACACGCTGGACATCGGGGACAAAATTACCCTGACCACCAAGCTGGGCACTCGCACCTACAAGGTGACGGATGTATTCAAGGTCAGCGAGACAGACCGCAGCGGCCTTGCGGACTCCGGCGAAAATATGCTGACGCTCTACACCTGCGTCCGCAACCAGCGGGACCAGCGCTGGTGCGTCACCGCAGCGGAGGTCTGAATCTTTCTCCCTTTTGCCGAATCAGTTCTGTTCGACTTCTGCCCCTCACTTGTGATATGGTGAAGCTGCGAAGAAGATTTTCACACATACACAGTTAGAATGGAGGCAGGAAGATGAACGAGAGCAAAAACGTGAGAAAGAATGTCAGTATGATGTTCACCGGCATGGTGATCGGCGCGGCGCTGACCGGCGGCTCTATCGCGGTCGCAGCCGGGATCACGGCGGAACCTACCTGGCAGCCCATCTTTGTGGATGGTCAGCAGGTGGAAATGGAAGCCTACAACATTGCGGGGCACAACTATGTGAAGCTGCGGGACATGGGCAAGCAGGTCGGTTTCAATGTTTATTGGAGCGCCGGAGTCCAAATTGACACCGGGCATCCATACACGGGGATCGCCCCTGCCGCATCCGGTATCTGCGTCAGCAGCTACAAGGGCAGCACCCTCCGCCCCGGAGACCGCAGCGGCTTGAATATCAGTCCCAGTGAGGAAATAAAAAGCGTGGTCTCCACACGGCCCGACATCATCCGCGTTGAGAATATCTCCGGCTTCTGGACCGCAATCGCGGTCAGCAGCGGCACATCCGACGTGGTCGTGACCAATCAGCATGGCCAGACCGCCACTTTAACGCTGACGGTAGTTGACGGCAAGCAAGGCGCGAGCATTCCGGAATCCGGCGTCAGTCAGACAGACGCGGCACGGCAGGAGATCGTCCGGCTGGTCAATCAGGTGCGCCGGGAAAACGGTGTGCCGGAGCTGACGGTCAACACCGCCTTGATGGACGCGGCGCAGCATTGCGCGTCCCTGCGTGTCGCATACCATCAGAATAAGGTGGAGTGCGAGGCGGTAGCGGCCTCCGGGTATCCCCATGGATTTGGATCGAACATCACCGCGTTCGCAAATGTGCCCGTCTCTGAAACCGCAGAGCGGGCAGTGGAGAATTGGCGGAATTCTCCCGGCCACTTCCAGACGATGATAAACCCTGATTGCGACACCATCGGTGTTGGGATCTCAACTGATGAGGATGGAACGATCTGCTTCCTGTTCGTCGGTGATCCCAACGCGCACAATCCCTACGCATAACCTATCCGCAACTCAATATGCTCACATGGCCTTCCAGCTTCATCGCCGGAAGGCCATTTCTTATGAGCAAATCTAAAAAGAAAGGTCAAATAACGATGAAAAAGACATGGCATTCATTGAAAAATCGCGTGACCGCGATGCTGCTGGCCCTGATCTGCGTTCTCGGCCTGCTCCCCTCTACCGCGCTGGCGGCGGGAGCCGACACCATCAAATTAGAGCGGTTCGGCATGAGCGGTGTTTCCTATCAGTCTGCCAGCCTTGGCAGATGCACAATGCACCAGATGTATTACGGCGTGGCCGGAAAGACCTCCGTGGGCTTCTGCGGGACGAAGGGCGGCGGCATGGGCACCTCTCTGATCGGCCAGACCTGGGGCGATCCGAAGCCCGTCACCGATCCCACCGTTAAAATGATGATGGCCTATTACTACGCCCACTCCCTCGGCATCTTCACGGACAAGGCTCACGCCCTGGGCGTGGATGACATCTGGGATTCCGGTTATAGCTGGTACATGAACGCCTGGGTACAGGCCATCGTGTGGCGGTATAAGGACGGCTCCCTGGGTGATCCCGCCACCGCCTGCGCGGAGGAATTGATGTACGTCTGGAACTCGCTGAAGGGCGCGAGCTATACCAGCATCGACCAGACCTGCGACGGCGCCACATTCCGGGACAGGGCGAAATATATCCTGGATCTGGGCAAGCAGGATGTTTGGGGCGATTGCGACGTAAAAGAGTATTCCTTCACCGGCGCTGGCTCTGCCGCACACCCCGCCAGCACTGTCCAGAGCGTTATGATTGGCAGTCTTACCGTCACGAATGAGCAGTACACGCTGGTGGTCAAGAAGGTAGACGCCACCAACCCCACCAAGGGCCTTGCCGGAGCACGGTTCCACGTGGAATCCACCAACGGCTCCTTCTCCAAGGACATCGTCACCGGCACGGACGGCACCTATACCTTCTCTCCCTTGGACGCCGGAACCTACGCTGTAACAGAAACAGCGGCTCCGAACGGCTACGAGATCGACAACGTGGGGCCTGAATATGTAGTCCTGCCGAATAATGGCAGCAGCACCGTGACGATCACCTTTACGGACACCCCCACCGTCACCGCCACCGGTAAGATCCGCAAGGTGGACGCGGACGATCCCACCAGAGGTCTCGCCGGGGCGGTCATCAAGATCACCGGTGTGGATAACAATTTCACCGGCACCTATACCACCGGAGCGGGCGGCGCGCTCACGGATGTGCCTTGGGATACCATGCCCATCGGCAGCTATGTGGCGGAAGAAATGACGCCGCCCAACGGCTACTCTCTGAGCAAGGACGCCGGCAAAGTCCGTCAGGAATTCCATTGGGACGGCAAAACGGACGTATCGCTCGTTTTTGAGAATGACGCGAAGGTAAAGGTGCGGCTCATTAAGCTGACCGATGCCAACGTGCCCCTTCCCGGCGCGGTATTCCACGTTCTCCGGGACGGCCAGCTGATCGGCACGGAGGCCACGGACGCCTCCGGCACGATCACCGTCCCCAATGTGACAGAGGGTATGTACGCCTTTGTGGAGGTCAGCGCTCCCGCCCCCTACGCCAAGCTGACCGCCCCCGTCTGCGCCCATGTGGATCAGACCACAGTCGATGGCGGCGGCACCGTGACCGTAACGGCCAAAGACCAGAAGCTCCCCAATCTGACGATCCAGAAGCTGGATAAGCAGACCAAGCAGCCCATCCCCGGCACGGTTTTTGAGATCAAGGGCATCCATTACGGCTATCATCAGGACGTCACCACCGGGCCGGACGGCAAGGCGGTTCTCACCGCGATCCCTGTGGACAGCTATGAGGTAAAGGAAATATCCGTCCCTGCCCCCTATGTGGTGGGCGGCGAGACGATCCAGACGATCTACCTCGGCCCCGGTGACGATCAAAACCTCGTATTTGAAAACCTGAAAATGCCCCAGCTGACCGTCACCAAAATCGACGCGGAGGATTCCAAGCCCATCCCCGGCACCGTGTTCACCGTAGAGGGCATCGACAGTGATTTTTCCGCCGATTGGACCACCGGCGCGGACGGCACGGTGACGAACCGCGTGGCCCCCGGCAGCTACAAGATCATTGAGAAATCTGTTCCCGCTCCGTACTACCTGCCCAGCAAAAACGCCGACAGGGAGCAGACCGTCAGCCTGAACGCCGGTGACGAGGTAAATGTCACTTTCAAGAATCGGAAAATGCCACAGCTCACCATCTACAAGGAGGACAGCGTGGCGGGTGCGCCTGTGGAGGGAGCCAAGTTCCACATCACCTACACCAGCAGCGGCGAATCCGCCGAGGCCCCCGGCACTATCGACTACGGAACGATCCTCACAGACGCCAAGGGCGAGATCCGGCTCCATGAGCAGGGCAAGCGGCTCTATCCCGGCGAATACACCGTGACGGAGGTGAAACCCGCTCCCGGCTTCCAGATGAAGGAGCCCTCCACCCAGAAAATCATCCTCCACGGCAGCGAGAGCAAGACCCTGACCTTCCAGAATACCCCGCTGAACGCCATCATTGTCGAGAAGTATGACAGCGTGACCCATGAGGCGCTCCCCGGCTGCACCTTCCAACTGCGGTTTTTGGGCGGCACCTCCGGCACCGGCGGCACGACCATCGGGCAGAAGGTCACCGGCAAGAACGGCACCGCCATCTGGACGGGGCTGAAAAGCGGCACCTATATCGTGGAGGAGGTTGACCCAGCCGATGGGTACAGCATCATCAACGCCTCCGAAACGATCTATCTGGCGGACAGCGGTGAGCAGAGTGTTGTCACCGTCCGTTTTGACAACGCCCCGGACGGCATCCTCCTGATCCGCAAGGTCTGTTCCGTAAACCCCAGCGTGACCCTCGCCAACGCGGAATTCAAGATCACCTACGCGGACGGCACACTGATCGGCGACAGCAACGGCATCTTCCGGACGGACGAACACGGCGAGATCCGCGTCCCCGGCCTGAAACCCGGCAAGAGCGTCATTGTGACGGAAACGAAGGCTCCAGACGGCTATATCATTGATACCCAATCCCAGACCGTTCAGATCAAGGAGGGCCGCACGGTTAGCCTGACTTTCAAGAACCAGCCCAAGGGCAAGCTCATCATCCAGAAGCGGGACAGTGCCACCGGTCAGCCCCTTCCCGGCGCGGAGTTCCGGGTGACCACTGCCGCTGGCTGTGAGGTGGGGTTGGACGGCGTGATCGGCACCGCGACCCTGACGCAAAACGGTATCTTTACCACGGATGGGCAGGGCGAGATCACGATCACCAATCTGGCCCCCGGCGCTTATGTGCTGACTGAGATCAAGGCCCCGACAGGGTATGTGATGGATCGTGCGTCCACAAACGTGGTCATCGGCAAAAACGGCGATACGCAGACGGTCATCGTGAAAAACTCCAAGGCCGGAACACTGGTGATCGACAAGCGGGATTCCCTCACCGGGAAGCCCTTGCAGGGCGTGACCTTCAAGGTGACGACCTCTACCGGTGAGTTTGTACCCGCTGAAAACGGACAGATCAGCAGCAACGGCCTGTACTTCACCGATAAGGACGGCAAAATCACCATCCATGGTGTGGTGGGGACGCTGGTGGTGACGGAAACGGCCACCATTCCCGGCTACACCATCGACGAGGCCAGCCGCACCCAGACGGTGGTGGTCAATCCCAATGACACCCAGACGCTGCACTTCACCAACACGCCCAGCACCACCCTTGTGATTGAAAAGTATATCGAGGGCACCACAACGCCGCTGAAGGGCGTGACCTTCCTTGTGACCGACAGCAGCGGCGCTGTTGTAGGCAGAAGCAACGGAGAGTTCATCACCGATGAGAATGGCCGCGTCGTTATCAATGACCTGATCCCCGGCACCACCGTTACGGCGCGGGAGGTCAAGACCGTGGATGGCTTTGTGCTGGACGACGCGCCGAAATCTATTCTCATCAAGGTGGGCGAGGTGCAGACCCTGCGCTTTTATAATGTCCGCGCGGGCGGGCTTACCGTCATTAAAAAGGACGAAAAAACCGGAGAGCGCATCCCCGGCGTCCAGTTCGAGATCCGGAAAATGGATGGCGAGATCGTCGGCACCTTCACCACTGATGAAAACGGCGTGATCTATCTCCCCGAAGCGGAAAACGGCTGGTACACCGTGACGGAGCGGAAGGCCGCCGAGGGCTACCGTCTGGATGACACGCCCCATCGGGTCGAGGTCAGGGAGGGCCAGACCGCCACGCTGGAGATCACCAACAAGGCTATCTCCGGCATCCTGCTCCACAAGGTCAACGCCGTCACCGGCGAGGACATCCCCGGTGTGTCCTTCCTCCTCTATGACAGCGGCAACAATCCCATCGCGCAGGAAACCAGCGATGACCGAGGCTATGTCCGGTTTGAGGGACTGGAAGATGGCCGCTACTATCTGCGTGAACTGGAGAATGAGGGCTATATCCCCGACACGCAGAAAAAGACCGTGTATGTAAAGTCTGGCGAAACCACGGAAATCGAGTGGCAGAACACCCCTATTACCGGGCAGATCCAAGTGACGAAGGTCAGCGCGGACTACAACTCTATGAACGGCTGGCCCGCTGGGACACCCATTCCCAACACCGTCTTTGAGATCTACAACGCCCGTACCAACCGTCTGGTGGATACGATCAAGACGGATAAAAACGGCTTGGCGGTGAGCAAGCCCTTGCCGCTGGCGAGGTATAAGATCGTGGAATCCAAGGCGGCGGAATTTTACGGACTGGATAAGACACCCATCGAGGTAGAAATTGAGTATGCCGGTCAGATCGTCAAGGCAAGCATGACCAACAAGAGCCTGTCCACCAATGTTTCCATCAAGAAAACCGGCTATGTGGAGGTCATGCCGGGGCAGCTCGTCCGCTACAATTTCACCGGCATCGCCAACAATTCCACCACGGCGCTGGAATCTTTTTATTGGCGCGATACCCTGCCCGTCAAGGCGGTGCGCCTTGAAAAGATTTATACCGGCACATGGAATACCCCTGGAAATTATAAGATCGTGTACCGCACAAGTCTCAGCGGCGGTACATGGCGCACACTGGCGGATAACCTGAGCACATCCAAAAACTATGTGCTGGACGCTTCCCCCGCGGCGCTGGGACTTGCCGCCAACGAGTATGTGACGGAGTTTATGGCTGCGTTCGGCATCGTCCCCGCCAACTTCCGGCAGGTGGAGGCCCCTCGCGTGGACTGCAAGGCCCTTGCCAAGCTCACCGGCGGTACGCAGTTCGTTAATCAGGCGGATGCGGGCGGCGTCTACAACGGGCAGTGGATCATGGCCACCTCCCGCTGGGTCACCAGAGTTTATGCTCCCAGCAAGCCCCTGCCCCGCACCGGCTATTAAGAGCTAACAACAACGGATGCCGCTCCGCAAGGGGCGGCATCCCCGTTTTGTGAGGGAATATGATGAACTTTTTTGAACAGGAATTGAGAAAAATCGTAGGCAGTGCTTATCCGGATGCCACCTATATCGGCAGAGCCTGCTATGTGCGGCTGGGAGAGGAGAACCGGGCGAAGATTCAGTTTGTCACCGGCATCGTTTCCAATCAATATAACGCTCTGCAAATGACGATTTTAAACCGCAGCGAAGGAACTGTAGACACGCTGCGCGTCAGCTTAACGGATCTGTTAGGTAAGCAGGCAACGAAGAATCCTAATTTCCGAAACGGTGTGGAACCACACATCTGGGATGACAACGGAACCGTCAGCTGGTATGTCTATCAGCCAAGCAGCCGGGACTACCAGACGCTCACAAATGAGATATCGGAATATTTGGGCTTATTCCAGCAGCAGACACAAAGCTTTGCACAGCAGCTTGGGCAGAGAATGAGATGATAACAGCTTCTGCCGCTGCATGAGGATATTCAAAATAATAGGAGGTTGAGATTTTGAAACACAAAAAAATCATGATTTTGGCGTTGGCGCTCCTGCTCCTGACCACGCTCTGCTGCACCTCCGCCCTCGCCGCGGGCGGCGATGTGGCAGGCGCTGTGGAGCAGACATGGAAGGAGGCCGCTACGCAGATTAAAAGCGTGGTGGAGAAGGTGGTGTTCCCGGCGCTGGATATGATCCTCGCCATCGCTTTCTTCGTAAAGCTTGGCGGCGCGTATTTTGATTTTCGCCAGCGAGGTCAATTTGAATGGACCGGTCCCGCCATCCTCTTTGCCTGCCTCATCTTCACCCTGACGGCTCCGAAATACATTTGGAGCATCATCGGCATCTAAGTAGTGCAAGGGTAAAAATCAGTTGCTTATTTTCTGCGTGCTGGGTATAATGGAAATTAGGAAAGGAGGCGGCGCGAATGACAGAATCTGTGAAAAATGAGCTTTCTGATATCTGCCGGATCATTGACGCAACTGTGGATACAGAGAAGATCTATCTTTTCGGCTCATACGCCTATGGTACACCAACCGATGATAGTGACTACGATTTGTGCGTCATTATCCCGGAAAATTCCATGCGTCCGGCAGACGCGGTCAAGGCGATCCGCCGTGCGCTCTTTTCAGCGCAGTCCGTCCCCTTGGATGTAATTGTTTATCGCTCTAACGCATTCCATCAGAGAGCGGAACACGCTTCTCTGGAGCGGAAAATCGCAAGAGAGGGGGTCTTGCTGTATGAGCACCGGCTGGAGCAGCGAATGGCTTGACTTTGCCTATATGGATCTCAGCGCCGCGGAACATCTGCTGACGATGCGTCCGCTGCCTGTGGAAATTATTTGCTATCACTGTGAACAGGCTGCCGAAAAATTTCTAAAAGCCACGCTTGTTCAATTCGACAGAGAGCCGCCCAAAACGCATGACCTTATCCAGCTTTGTAAGCTGTGCTGTGAAGTAGACACGCGATTTGAGCAACTGGCAGACTCCTGTATTGAACTGACGCCATACGGCGTTCAAGTTCGCTATCCATCCAATTTAGAACTGGATGAATCCGACGCCGTCTGTGCGTTAAAGGAATGCAGGCTCGTTCAAGACTTTGTTTGCCAGAAACTTGGATATGAACCGGAAAGCAAAGATACCCAAAGCTTTGGACAGACAATGAAATAAGTAAAGACAGCAGTCAAGGCCGTCGCCCGAAAGGGCGGCGGCCTTGTTGCGTCTCCGGAGGTGAATGAACAATATTTATTTGGGATTTTGTCGCCGCGACAGTCCTGGATCAGTTGGTAGATTGGTTCTACGGGCAGATCGTGGGCTTTCTCGGCAACTTCTTTGCCCTCATGGGCAATATGGGCGTGGAGCTGTTCGAGCTGGAATGGGTCAGCGCCATCGTCCTCTTTTTCTCCCGCCTCGCGTGGGCGTTATTTACGGTCAGCGTGGTGGTCTGCGCCTTTGAATGCGGCATCGAATACTCCACCGGCAGGGGGAATCTCCAGCAGTGCGGGATGAATATCATCAAGGGCTTTCTGGCGGTGAGCCTGTTTACCGTTGTCCCCGTCCGGCTCTATGCCTTATCGGTGTCACTGCAGGGAACTTTTTCCGCGGGACTTACCGGCTACGGACGAAGCATCGGTGAGGTGGGACAGGACATCATAACGGAGCTCAGCGAGATCCAGACGCTCTCGGACGTGGTAAACAGCTCTCACTTCGGTCTCGGCATCATCACCAGCCCCATTATGCTCCTCTTTTGCGTGATCCTCATGGGCTACGCAGTGCTGAAGGTGTTTTTCGCCAATCTGAAACGCGGGGGCATTTTGCTCATCCAGATCGCGGTGGGCAGCCTTTATATGTTCAGCGTCCCACGGGGCTATCTGGACGGCTTTATGGGCTGGGTGCGGCAGGTCATCGGTTTGTGCCTGACGGCCTTCCTCCAGTCCACCATCCTCATTGCGGGACTCATGGTGTTCAAGGACCACGCGCTGATGGGCGTGGGGCTCATGCTCTCCGCAGGCGAAGTTCCCCGCATCGCTGGCAGCTTTGGCTTGGACACCACAACAAAGGCCAATATTACGAGCGCCGTGTATACGGCGCAGGCTGCCGTCAACACCACCCGAACCATCGCCGCGGCGATCAAATGAAAGGGTGATGATATGACCTGGTTAACACAAATCACCATGGGCAGCCTGTTCGACGGTATCGGCGGATTCCCTTTGGCTGCGGTCCGCAACGGCATCACGCCGGTATGGGCGTCGGAGATCGAAGCATTTCCCATTGAGGTGACAAAGCTGCGCTTTCCCGGCATGATCCATGTAGGCGACATCACTAAGCTGCGTGGCGCGGAGCTGCCGCCTGTGGATATTATCTGCGGGGGCAGCCCGTGCCAGGATCTCTCCGTTGCAGGCGCAAGGGCAGGTCTTGCCGGCGCGCGTTCTGGCCTCTTTATGGAGCAGATGCGCATTGTGCGTGAAATGCGGTTGGCAGAGAAAGACCGTGGCCGGGAGAGCGTCAACATACGGCCGCGCTGGATGTGTTGGGAGAACGTGCCGGGGGCCTTTTCAAGCGGAAAACCGAAGTATGAGGACTTTCGGATCGTGCTGGAGGAAATCGTGCGGATCTGCTTTCCCAACGAGCTTATCCCAGGCCCCTATCCTTACGGATGGCCCGATGTCGGTGATCTCACGGCAGGCGATATGTTTTCTATTGCGTGGCGCTGTCTGGACGCGCAATTGTGTGGCGTCGCGCAGCGTCGCAAGCGCATTTTTCTCCTTGCTGACTTTGCCGGGCCGCTCGCGCCCCAGCTTTTATTTGATGTATTTGACGAAACGGAAAACAGTGAGAAGGAGGTCTCATAGATGTACCGATTCGATATGAACGGGCAGATGACGATGCTTGGGTTAGACACGGCTGAAAGGGGCGGAGCACCGCCCAAGCGCAGACCGGGCAAGCCGGACTCCGAACTGGTTTCGATCCCGTATTTCCACTTGGATCTGCTGTCCTCTCCCGTGGATCTCTTTGGACAGCGTCATTGGGAGCTCCGATCTCCATGGCGGGAAGGCAAGCGGCCCCTCAATACCGGGGCCGCGCCCCGCCGCCCGATCCGCGTCTCACTGTCCGGCATACTGGAGGCGTACCCGTCTCTAAAGTATTATTTATCGAAAACCGCCTGTCTGGGCATCCTGCGCCGCGCCTTTGAGCGCGGCAAGGATCTGCCGAAGATGCTGGCGCGTGCGCTGAAGATCCAAGCGGGGCTCATGCGGCCGGACGGTCAGCTCACCAATATGCAGATGCAGACCTTTGTAACACAGCCAAATGGAGCCGCGGAGGGCTTTGACGGCTACAACGGCGTCATGGCCTTTGCCGCCAACCAGCGGGACGAGGTGCGTGACCTGCACGATGTAGCTGGTGTGCTGGGCGCACAGCCGGGGATGAAGCAGCAGACCTTTGTAGCCGGTTTTTCCGCTGGGGCGGGCGCAAAAGCAGGCGGCATTGGATACAACGAATCGGTTGCTCCAACCCTCAAGGGCAGCCCCGGCGGGAACTGTATGCCGTCTGTTTTATGCCTTAATGACCAGGGCGGGCAGAGCATGGCATACAGCGAAAATATCACCGGCACCCTCCGCGCGCAGGAGCGTGGACACCAGCCTTTGGTCCTGAACCCAGCAGACCCTTTACTGTATGAAAACTATGGAATAGACAGCCGTTACACCGGCCCCCACAAGGTAGCGCCAACACTTTCGGCCAGAATGGGTACGGGTGGTTTGAACACCTCACTTGTTCAACAGGTACCGGAGGAAGTCATCTGTATCGCGGGCAACGCCATTGACCGCCAGCCGGAGAACGGCGGCAACGGCCTTGGCTGTCAGGAGGATTTGGCGTATACATTGACCGCCACAGACCGCCACGCGGTCGTAGAACTTTATCAAAAAACAGTTGGAGCATTATGCCGCGGAGATGAAAAAGGTATCGGTAATCAATACGTCAGTCAGGATAAGTGTATCATCAACGCATCCTGTTCTGAAACACATCACCTCATTCGTCGCCTGACACCTTTGGAATGTGAACGGCTCCAGGGCTTTCCTGACGGCTGGACAGACATCCCCGGCGCGTCGGATAGTGCAAGGTACAAAGCTTTGGGCAACAGCGTGGCGATACCCTGTGTGGAGTTTATTATGTCGCGGATCGCCGCGGCCATGCGGGCGGCATAGCCTCTTTGTTGGTATCGCCGCTGTTTCACGCCGCTTCTTCGTTGGCTTTGGTAATAGCTTTCACACTTGCTTTCGGGTATCTTGGCTTTACCATTAAAAAGATCGGAGGAACTGCTATGGCAGAAAAAACGCGCAACCTCTGTGCTGAAATCCCCTTGGAGCTGCATACCAAGGTACGGCAGCGACAGGCGGAATCCGGCGAGACACTGAGCCGGTACATGACTGCGCTCATCACAAAATTTTATGAAATGGAGGAAAATGTGAAGATGGACAAGGACAATGTGAGGACGGTGGCGTTTCAGGTACCCACCGAGCTGTTTGAGCAGCTCAAGGCATACCTCAAGCGGAACGGCATCAAGCAGAATGCCTTCTTCCTGGACTGCATCCGGCAGGCGCTGGCGGAGGATGTCGGCACCGCCGAAGAATAAGAAATACATCGTGCGAACCGCTGCTGAGATTCTCGGCAGCGGTTTCGCTTTGGAGGAACAAAATGTTTATTTACCCCGAAAACCTGAAAGCCAAGCCCATGCTGTGGCTCTGGCTGCTGCGGGACATCGCCGTGATCGGCATCGGCGCTTTGCTCTCTGTGCTGGCGCTGACCCAGGGCCTCGGCATGGGACTGCTGGTGGTTACAGTGCTGTACGCCTTCCTCACCATTCAGGTGGACGGCAGCAGTATTTTGGACTTCCTGCGCCGTGCCGCCTGTTTTCTCTTTCTGCGGCAGCAATACTATGAATGGAGGCTGGACCCATGAACCGAAAACAGAAAAAAGAACTGCGCCAGCGGCAATCCACCCGGCAGCTCATGGGGATCGTCCGCGTGACGCCCCACGGCATCGTGACAGATTCCGGGGAGCGTGTCTTCTTCCTGATCCAGCCGGACAACCTCTCCGTCCTGTCCCCGGAGGTCATCCGGGGCCGTGTCCGTTCCCTCACCATGCTTCTTAGCACCCAACCAACCTTGGAAATTCTGGCTCTGGACTCCCGCGAATCCTTCCAGCGGAACAAGGAGTATTACCTGCGGCGCTTGGAGGAGGAAACGGAGCCTGCCGTGCGGGAGCTGTTAGAGCGGGACATGGCCCATCTGGACGCCATTCAATTCTCATCCGCCTCCTCCCGCAAATTTGTGCTGGTGCTCCCACTGGATGAAAAAGCCGGTGCGGATGAAAGCGCGCTGCGGCAGTTGGAGAAAGCCATCTGTGACCACGGGCTCCGCGTGCGTCTGGCAGAGGAGCAGGACATCAAGCGTCTGTTGGCGATCTACTACCGGCAGGATCTCACCACGGAGGTATTCCGTGATTTCGATGGAGAGGAGTATGTACATGGCTAAAAAGAAACAGAAGAAGAAAAAGAAGATGCCGGAGCAGGCCCCGCGTCCGAAGGACTTTCTGGATATGATCGCGCCGGCGGCGGTGAAGTTCAACACAGATCACTTCATCCTCGGCAGCCGCTATCACACGGCAATGGTGCTGAAAAGCTACCCGCCCATGACGGATGAGCTGGCGCTGCTGCGGGGCCTTGGCGATATGGGCGGCGTCAACCTGCGCTTGACGGCGCGGCAGGTCACGCCTGCCGAGGAGGACGCCATCCTCCACGCCGCCACCAACAAAAGCCGCATGGAGCGGAGCAACACCAACGATTACAAGCAAAGCGTCACGGCGGAGGCCAACCTGCGGGATATGGCGGAGCTGCTGGCGAAGCAGCGGCAGGAAAAGGAGCCGCTCATCCACTGCGGCGTGTATCTGGACATTGC
>ERZ773134.1965-NODE-1965-length-15897-cov-4.814417_pt1 | contig 15897 bp, 12 predicted proteins | sample MGYA00580856_ERZ773134 | MGnify/ENA primary metagenome ERZ773134 (study PRJEB29015, sample SAMEA2737823) | human gut metagenome | biome: human gut; feature: human-associated habitat; material: faeces | place: China | collected 2012 ... | reverse complement strand
TTACAATAGAGAATTGTTTGGATATCACTCCTAAGAAACTCAATACCCAGCAAGAAAGCTACCATGACACCCGTATCAAAAGCAGAGAATGTATTCATTTCAATCAATCACCTTTGACGCGAAGATATGTAAACTCGCTCACATACGGATGGCTTTGGAGAAAATAATGCAAAGTGTTTGAAACCGAAAGGGATATGTGGTTTTGTACCAGATTCTTCCATTTATGGCTTTTGACCGTTTTTGGGGGAGTTAGGATAACGAATCGCTACCTATCCGTTGCCTTTTTCAGGATTGAAAAAGAGGTTTGGAAATTGCTCCCGCATCTCGTTCTATATCCTGTTTACCATAGTAAAGAACGCAGTTTTTGCTATGTCTGTTGATGCAAACTTAGTCATATTTTTCTGTATTGGAAAAAAAATAGGCTCTGTTTACAAGCCAAGGTATCTTATTCTTCGTTCCGCTATATTTTTCATGCCGTTCATTTGCTCTGCATATAATAATTTTGCAAACAAAGGAATTAGTTATGAATCAGGCAAATGTAAAGGTATCGTTCTACCTGAAAAAGAGCGAGGCGGATGCTGACGGCAACTGTCCTGTAATGGCAAAGTTGAATGTCGGAAAGTATTCCGAGGCGGCTTTCAGTGTGAAGATGAAAGTGCCACAGTCACGCTGGACCTCCGGACGTGCAACTGGCAAGAGCGTGGCGGCAAAGGAAATCAACAACCGTCTGGATGAGATTCGTGCGATGGCATTGAATATCTACACGGAGCAGTCGGCTGTTCGTGACGGTGTGACAGCCGATGAAGTGAAAGGTGTACTGCTTGGAATGGCCAGCGGGCAGGAAACGCTTTTGGGGTATTTCAAACGATTCATCTGCAATTTTGAAAAGCGTGTGGGAGTAAACCGCACAATAGGAAGCCTGCGGGCCTATCGCAATGCCTACAACCATATCGAAAGATTCTTGCAGGTGCAATACAAACTGTCGGATATTCCGTTTTCCGCATTGGACCGCTCTTTCATCGACAAGTATGATTTGCACCTTCGGACTGAACGTAATCTCGCTCCCGGAACGATTATCAATCTGACCGTACAGCTGAAAACGATTGTCGGTGAGGCCATCGCTGACGGCATCATTACCGCCAGCCCGTTTTTGGGATATGAGCCGGTGCGTCCCAAAGCCGTACAGAAATATCTCACGGCAGAAGAGTTACACAGGATTATGACCACCCCGCTTCACAGGCAGACTCTCTATCATGTCCGTGATTTGTTTCTGTTTTCCTGCTTCACCTCCGGCGAGGATGATTTTCCCGAAAACCGCTTGCGGCATGACCTTGCTCTGCCGGTAAGGGGGCGGGCTACCTTTGCCTGTGGAATGGAATCTGCGGTTTCTCATTTGTTTTTCCATCTTGTCAGGGCATCTTTCTTCGCGTCTCCCGTGCAGTTGTAATACAGCTCGCAGATACGGCAGAACTCCTCGATGATGACACGGTAAACCTCGCACTCGCCGCCGGACGGGATGACGGTATGTGTCCGTATCCTGTATTTCTCTCCGGCGAAGTCCCTGAACTTGCGTGTAATGACGGTCTTGCCGATAAGCTTGGCCAGTTCCTCCTTGTTATAGACATCCTGGTTCTGCTTCTCTATACCGAACACGGTGGATTTTCCCGGACAGTGGCAGGCACGGAAAAGCACATGTCCCCTGAAGGCAGAGAACGGCTCGCCATAGTGCGGATTGTTCTCTTCCTCGATTTCCTTGTCCCTGTTCTCGTGGTACACCCGGCCGCTCCAGCAAATCATGTTTATGGAATTGTTGTAAAGCAACTTGAACTGGCTATAAAGCTCCGCGATGTTGTTGCGGGTGGTCGTGCCGGTGTCAAGTATCTTGTACCTGAGACGGCGGAAGAGGCTGAGAATATGCCTTGTACGCTGTGACGACGGGGTGGTTATCTCGTCCGACTCGTCGAAGACGAGGCACAGCTTTCTTGAGGTGCGCCTGACAAACCTTGCCAGCCCGCGCTTCAGCTTGCCGAGCATGGAGGTGGAGAGGACGAGGAACACGCCTTCCGAAACCGTTTCCAGATCGGCATTGCTCCTTACCACCCGGAACTGTTCCCTGTTCATTGAGAGGAAGGGTATCCATGTCATGTTGGTGGCGATGGCGGGAGCCAGTATGATGACATTGCGTATCTTGCGGTATTTGAGCAGGTACTTGGCACGGTGGTATACGGCGGCGGTTTTTCCCAAGCCTTGCTGCCAGTTCAGCAGGGCGTATCGTTTCTGCAAGACGAGGTTCTGGTCGTGTTTCTGGAGCGCGGTGAACTCACATACGTCACCGTCCTTGTTGACAAAGGTCATGCGGTCAAGGTATTCGGTCAGCCGTGTGTCGGGCTTCATGTCGGCAAACTGCTGGTTCTGGACTTCGTATTGCCTGCGTTTTCTGCCGATCAGTTTTTCTGCCGCACGGATTTGGCGCATATTCTTCTCTGTAGGGAATTCCGGCATGGGCAGTACTGCGCGTCCCAGCACGAGGTCGTTGATGCCTGCCGCCTTATGCGGGACCTTGTCCAACAGTCGTGGGGCATATTGTTTCAGCTTGAATCCGTATGAGCTCTTCACCAATGCCACTTCCTCGCGCGACACGACATTCTGCGAGGTGATGTACCTACGGAGGACGGCAAGCACTTTTTTTGTGGTCAGTTTCTTCCTTTCCCATTCCTTGCCCTGTTCATTCGTGGCGTTCTCAGGAGGTTTCTGGTTGCGGAATTTTGTGACCAACGCCTCCGCTTTGGCGATGTGTCTGTTCAGCTTGGCGTGCGCCTTCAACTCATACATGTATTTGGCGAGTTTGTACTCGAACAGTTCAAGCTCTTCCTTATCTATTCTGTTTGTCTCGCGCATCAGGTCGAAACGCAGCCTGTGCTTCATCGCCCTTGCCTCGCTGATACGTTTCCCCAGTTCTTCCGCCGTTATGAATTCCTCCGCGTTGTATGTCTGCACCCCGATGTGGATCGATTTGCGGAAGAATACCATTATCTTCGTGTTGAAGTTGTCTGCTCCGATGGAGGCGAAGGCTTCAGGGGACAGCTTCGTCTGGCCGACAATACAACTCCATAAGCTGCACGAGAACCGTAAATGGCCGAAGACGCAGCGTCTTTCAAGATAGAAATAGACTTAATGATATTCGGGTCAAGGTTAGAAAACACTGTAGCATCCGCAATAACACCATCGATAACGCACAATGGGGCAGAAGTCACAAGTTGCCACGACCACGAAAATTTATATATAGCCAAGCCGATTAAATTAAGTTTTTCCATATAATATAAAAAATGATTACTTATTAAAAATAGATTTAACAGAAACAAATTCGTAACTACTAAAAAAAATAATTATAGTTCCTAAATAACAGAAAATTATCACACTCATTTTTATAATTTCATCTCATATTAACCTCCTATTTATTTCTTAATTGCCGGGGAGTTAATCCAAACATTCTTTTGCAGTAAAAAGAGAAATGAGCTTGGGACTTAAAATTAAAATCCATGGCAATATCTTGAAATGATATTTCTGTTTCAGAAATTTTTTCCAGTATCCGTTCTGCTTTTTTTTTGCATCCAGCGATAAGGACTTTCATTAAAACAATGTTTGAATTTCCTGCTGAAGGATCGCTCCGATGTACAATATAATTCGGCAAACTCCTTTACGGTATTGACCTTTTTATAATTATTGAGAACAAACTCTTCGAATGAGTTCCATGAACTGGACACAAGCTGGAAAAATTCGATCAACTCGTTTTTCGTATAGATCCCCCTCAATACTAGCAACAATTCTTGTTGTTTCAAACAGTGCATGTGTCTACATTGCAGTTTCGAAGCTAAATATGTACGTACCGACTCCAATACTTCCAGCAGCGGTGTACGTATAGGTAAAACATGATTACCTTTCTCACTAACGCTGGTAAAGAGAGATTCGACAAACTGTCTATTGCATGACTTTACGTCTTTATTCCAAAACAACAATAATAACCGTGAATCTTCCAACGCCGTAATATTATTAGGGATGTGTTGTGGTATAATCACCATTTCGTTTTGTTGCAAAAAAATATGATTGTTTCCATAATCTACAGATAACTTTCCATACAAAAGGAAAATCACACAAAAAGAAGATTCGTTGTCAATGCTACTATTTTCTTCTTTTCTAAGCTCACAAAAGACAAAACCTGTATTATAAGCTACTTGATAGTTGATACAAGACAAGTGCTCTTTCAGATAAAGTAGTTTCATGGTGTATTAATTTTATTCAACAAATATAAAACATGTTATAATCACTACGCTTTCATAAACAAGACAATAATTTATATAAATAAGCCAAAATCGATTATATTTATATTTTCAAGATAACACGAAATCACTTTAATATTTAACATACATAATAAACCATATTTAAAAATTTATTTTACACAAAAAAACAATCAAATATTTTCAAGTTCAGTGGCAATATATATACCTTCTATTCGATAACAATCAATTTGTTTTTTACAGCGTTTGACATAACAAATTTCCACAAGAAAAAAAGATGAATCAAAATTCATTTCCCCTTGTATGACAGGGAAGCGCAAATTACCAAAGTAGATGTACATTACAATAGATTCGTTTAGAAATAAAAGACCATACTCTAAATTCCGTTGAAAAGGGAATCTACTAGATGTTCGGTTGTAAGGAAGAAAGTAGAAGTCACATGAAGTAGAGGGAATCCAAGAGTCCCTTTTACCTTTTTATTGGAAATTGGAGATGAATTTATTATATGGCAGAGACTTTTCCTGCGCTCTGATATTTCTCTAAAGATCTTTGACATAAGTTGTTAATCTGATTAGTTTTATACAATTCTTTCTGACAAAGAAACAAAACAATATTTAGTATTATCATTGATATTGCAAACCAAATTTTGTCAAAAACAAAACTAGTATTATTTTTGTAGTAAAAAACACTCTTGTTAAAAAATTAAAATATGAATCTTTTCAAATCTCTTGTTCAGGCAAAGGACAAATGCATTTTGGATGACTCTCTTTTTTATGACACAATTGGACATTCCGACTCCCTTGAAGAGTTAGTATGTGAAAAAACTTTCTTTTTTCTTTTAGTTTCAAGTGGAAAAGCGAAAATTCATATTCAAGATGTACAAGACAGCATTCATAGTGTAGGAAAAAATGATTTGCTTGTCATTCCTGCGTCTATGACTATAATATTTCAACAATTAAGCAAGGATTATATGATGTATTGTCTTGCGCTTACTCCTCCTTTCTTCCACAGCCTCCCTTCAAGCCAATTTTTATATGGGAAGCTATGTGAATTCGTTACAAGATACTCTTTGGCTGCTATACATTTAAAGAACGACGCAAGCTATTATTTCAAAAAGACTTTTACGTTGTTTCAAGGATATACAGTGAAAGGACTTTTACATAAAGAAGGGATTTATGGGCATTTATGTAATTTTTTTATTTTAAATGTTGGAGACATATTCTTTTCCAATATAGAAAATGCTTCGCCAGCCATATCCAACAAGAGTTGGATATACTACAAGTTCAAAGATTTAGTTTTTGAACATTATCGTCAACAACACAAGATACATTTTTACGCAGATCGCCTGTCTGTTTCGGACATCTATCTATCTAGAATAATCAAGGCGGAAACAGGACAAACAATACATGCACATATCACAAAATTACTTTATACAGAGGCTAAAAAAATGCTTTCCTGTTCAAAATATGATATTCAGACAATAACAGACACTCTCGGTTTTGCAGACCAAGCCTCTTTTAGTAAGTTTTTCAAACGATTGGCAGGAGCTTCACCAAAAGAATATCGAAATAACTTGAACTGCCGATAGACTGAAGGTTTAACGGTAGTTCTAATACCAATCTATCATTATCATGATTACTCTATTGCTTATATTTTGTAGTAATTATTAAAAGAGACGTAATTTAAACTATGTCATACCTTTATCTTTTATTTAGCGGTGAATTTGCATTCTTAACCTGGTAAATATTGGAATATTAATCTGATAAAAAGACACATTTAAAAAGTTACAATTATTCATTCCTTTTATATCCATTTTATTATTAGTAGAATAAGGGATATACTGAATAAACTTTAAGAGTATTCCATGAGGCTTGAAAATAAGATGAGTTTCAATATTTCCGTACGATAAAGTGATTATTCGCTCGATCGCAACAAGCAAATGAAATATTGTTATTCGCTTGATAGATACCAAGATATCCTTGCTACAATCATGTGTAGCAAGGATAAATCTTTTAATTTGGATATTGCGACATCCTTTTTGTTATTCAGGTAAATATTTTTTATAATCATCTGTTATATCCGGGTCAATGACCGGACGTACGGAGAGGGTCATACAACGCCTGTAAGTGGCGTTTGTATTGGAGGCAGGCGCCCAACCGAGAGTACCTCCAGTGGAATTGAGCAGATAACGGCCCGCATGAGCATCATTCCTGGCCTGTGCCACGGCGAAAATGACCTCATTCCCTCCCGTTTTGTTGTTCAAGAAGGAGCCGTCATAAATACTTCCGGGCAGAGGTGTTTTCAGACCGGATTTATTTATATTATAATATGCGAATCTCAATGTTACAGCCTCGTTTTGTGACATGATCCGGAATCCGTAGGGAGACGGGTCAAAAACGGTTTTTCCGCCCACATTCTCGGGGTTTCCGGAAGAAGGTTTGTTCCACGGATAAAGGAATACCCAGCGATCCTTAAAATTATCAACCACCCTATGCGGGAAACATTCATACAGCCAAAAACTTTGATGGGAGACGATCGAGTTCGGCCTTTCGATACTTTGTTTCATCGTCATAGCGGCCCCCCTTGCCTCCTGAGCATTATCAAGACCATTATTCGCCCTATCCCCTTTCTGCTCCCAAAGGAAATCAAATGGCTTGCCATTGCCGTCATAAAAGTTCGTATTTGTCCGCACGTCATGTGCCGGGAACGGGTCTTTCCTGCCCCATTGGTATTGCATGCCGAATTCCTTATACGCACTTTCACTATACTGTGAATTAACCGCCTCGTAGGCCCCCAACAGATGCGACATCAATTGAACCGTTTCCGCTCCGTCTCCTCCATATTTACCGATATTCAATACTGTCGGATACTTGTCCACTATCCAGATGTGCCAAGACCAGAGGGTCGGGTTCCCCTTGATCTTTCCTGATTTAATCTCTATCAGCACATTCCCCGGCTTCTGTCCGGGCTTGACATAGATATATGAATCAGGACCTGATCCTCCCTGCTTGAACAGTTTGCTGAGCCCCGCTCTTTCTATATCGTTTTGCCGCCCCATCGCTTTAATATCCGTCCACAGGATATTGACAGTCCAGTCATCATCCGCATCTAGCCTGTTCAGCATAAAATCCTCCCTGTTTCCCGGAAGCCCTCGCTTGCCACTCATAACGGCGTCATGATCCAGGAGCTTCTTGTAATAATTATAGGCGGTATTCACGCGGGAAACGGGGATAAAGATCCCTTGCTTCGCACCTGCTTTAAGCATATATGTATTCGCTTCAGGCTGCACTATTCCGGAAACCAGCTCCACCTCGAACTCTCTCTCAGGGAAAAGACCGTCAGGGGAATAAATCTTGAATCTCGCCTTACCGGAGTAAAGACGTGGGGCTGTGATATCGTCAACAGCCGTGAAAGAAACCGGTTTTCCCGAAAGGGAAGGATGTGTCTCTTGGAAAGGTGCGAACGTCTCTATCACATCACCCGCTCCGTTATCGGACAAAGCGGAAACCAGTTCGATCTTGTATTCACTGTTGGCCTTGACATAATATCGCTTCTGTTTGCCGTCCATCAGATAGACATTTTCGCTGGGCACCAGCAATGACTGACGCAGCCCTTTATCGAAGAAGGGGATGGCATTATATTCTTTCTGTAAGAGACTGAGTTTTCCCGACGCGCTTCTACCGGTTCCCGCATGTGTAACGGTGAAGACATAAGTAGTATTAAAATTATCGAAATACTCCAGATTCTCCGTGATGTCGGGAGCCGTCACCGTGTATCTCCATATCCCTCCCGCGAGTTGATCCGCTTTCTCTATCTTGAACGGGTTGGCGGCTTCGGCTTGGAAAATAGGTTTCAGGCCATGCGGCTCTGTCCTCACATAGAAAGTGACCTTGGCTCCTGCCTCTTCCGCCGTAAGCGTTCGTCCGTCTTTCATTATCACCTTACCAGGTTGCCCATAGCTCTCGCCGTACTGGTTGACCTCGATAAACTCCAGCGGCTGGCTGCACGCCTCGTCCGCGAAGATCTGTAGGGTGACATTGATATCCTTGGACTGCTCAAAGCCAAGGAACCATTTCATACGGCCCGCTTTCACATAAGCGGCTTTCAGCGCATTCTGGGCATCTTCCGGCCTTTCCGGCCACGAACGGTCCGTGTCCACCTGCTCCGTGACCGTAAAGGTCACGATTTTCTCGTCGGTCGCCGAGGGTTTTATAGAATAGCTGATCCATGCGGGCAGCCCCTCTACCGTGAACCCCTCGGGCCAGGAAGTCTGCACTTTCGCCGTCAGGCTACCCCCCTCCCTATAAAAAGTGAAATGATCATCGCTGACCCCCAGCATATATTGCCCGTCATACTGCACGTTGGACATCGTGGACTCGTTCCATACCACGACATTGTACATGATATTGGCGGCCGGCCCTTTCCTAGCGTCCTCTTCCGTATCGAATCCCGGGCCACCCACCTCCGTGATGTTCACCAAGTAACGGTGGTTCCGCAGTAAGGGCAGGTACTCGTATGTCGCGTCGGCCTCGGTTCCCGTACGTTTCAAATAGTCTATCCGGAAGAATGTCTCCTTGTCGGGACGACTCTTGTCCGCGCCGGTCAGTCCGACAACGATATAGGGGCGTCTCAAGTAATTTTCCGTATCCTCTTCCGGGAGCGTCTCTCCGTTGGCTCCTTGCGTGGCACCCGTCGGGGTATTGACCGCCTCCGGGACATAGACTTCACGCAATAATATTTTCTCATCCACTATGGCGGATGTCTTGTCGGTCCTTCCTGTCACGGCCGGAGCGGGATCAGGAATGGAAGGCTGTTTCGCCTTTCTATTGGCCTGATCCCAATAAGTCTCGCTCTCGAACGGAGAGATCCGTCCTTTTGTATTGGTATTATAAAAAAATACCTTAGTCAGTGTTATCCCCTCAATGCCCTCGGCTTTCTCGTCAAACGTGGAAGCCCCTTCCGACGTTTCGCTCAGTTTAAGCCCCACATCTACACGTGCCACGGCACGGATCAGGTAGATGGTCCCGAGTTTTGGAACGGCGCCGGAACCGTGATCCACCTTGACCGGATCCGAGACTCCCCACATCGGGAGCTCTCCGTCCTTCCATTCCCCCTTGTCGGGCATGAAGAATGTGAAAAGCCCCATGACCTCTTCCCGTGTTTTTCCGGTCAACTCATCCGCCCCGATCTCGTCTGACGTAGCGATATTGGCCAGCATCACGAAGGTACTGGTATTGCCCGAAGGGGTATTTTTCGCCAGCAGGGTCATGGTACCCTTGCTTTTCTTATCATCCGGGTCACCGGAAGGAATGAAAGATGTCACTTTGGCCTCGTATGAGAACTTATTGTCTTTGTCAAACACAAGTACCCTGATCCTCTCCGCCGCCGTCTCGTTCTCTCCCTCCGGCGTAAGGGAGCGGGTCAGAGGATTCCGAAGCCCAAGCCCTTCGACGGACATGGTGACAGATCCCCAGCCATCCTTGGTTGCTATTTCCGTTCCTCTGCCTCCATGCTCATCAAAGGGGTCACTGCACCCTTGCATGAGAGGCATTCCCATAAATATCGCCAAGAAAGCGAATAGCAAAGTGTAATGTTTGATTCTCATATGTATCTATTTTTTAAACTGTTTCTCTTTTTGATGGCATGAGCGGGTGCCTTTGTTACCAGGGGATAGCCACTTCCGTATCCTCCCATTCATCCACAACAACGTCATGCTCCATGTTCTTGGTCCCTTTCAGCGTGGAGAAGACACGGTAGATGGTATTACGACGAATATTGTAATACGCCTTGTCATCTTGCCCAAGATCCGGATTATAGAGTTCGATCTTGTACGTCTCATCGGGGTCTCCCGTCCGGTAATCGATAGATAGTACCAAGGCCAGCGCTTCCTCTTTCCCGTAGACTCCCGGAGCCACATAGATATAGCGAGGTGTCTCTCCCGTATATGGGAGCAACCTTCCTTGACATTTAGCCACAAAGGCGGATTCTCCGGAACCCTCGTTGGCACCTTCGTGAAAACTGGGCCTTTCCGGTAACAACAGGGGATCTCCCGTGTAGTCCACCCCCCTGATATCCGGGTTACCGCCACCGGTGGCGGTATATTCCCCGGCGGAAGGCAGGACGGAATAACCGCTGGTCTCATTATTCAAGGAGAGTTTCGTCACTCTGGAAAGCGGTAACAAGGGAGACAGGTAGTTTCCTGCGTCATCAACCGTCGTAAGGATAAACTCGACACGTGCGTGCGTGCGTTCCAGGAGTATACTGGGTGAAAGGGTTACCCTGCCATTGCCGCCCATATTGTCCGGAACGTGGAGATTGCGTTGGCCTGCCATGGGAAGATACTTCCGGTTTTCTCCTTGCAGATCGTCGGACGTGAAAATCTCGGTTTTCTCCGTCAGCAGTCTCGGATCCGGAATCATATGCTCTTCCCGGATCTTTTTCAATCCGGATTCGCAATTGACCAATAAGACAAAATTATAATTACCACCCATCAGCTCTAGGTCCAGGGCTATATCGGAGTCCCCTACGTTTATTCCTCCCATCTCTCTCATCTCGAAATGATCAATGCCGGTTATACCCGTCAATGGATTGGCAGTGCCTTGGGGATAATAGAAAATGACTTTCTCCGGAGAGGTTCCGATGTTCTTATAAGCGAAGAGGAGGACATGCCTGACGGTTTTCTCATATACCTCCGCGCCGATATAATTCTCCTTCCATTCCCCCTCTGAACGCACGGGGGCCTTCGTCATCCGGGAAGAACTCGTGCCCTTGTTCATTTCCGCCACGATCCGGATGGGAATACCCGTAACGGATCTTTTCATATCCTCCGTATCAGGCGAGCATCCGATCAATTGTACGATTGCCAGGCAGGTCACTGTCAACAACCTTATCACAGTTCCGTATTTCATTATATATCGTTTTTTATAATAATCTCAACTCCTTTCTGATACCACACGGATCTTAAATCTGTCCTGAGATGATATCAGCACCTAGCTCTACGGGACGGGAGACGACATTCCAATCCAAGACGGTCGCCTGTACCAGTGTCCATGTTTCCTTCTCGTATTTGAGTTTCAGAGTTATGGGAAAATCATGGTCACACTCCAGGCTATACGGTGGTTCGCCCGAATCACCCCGGAACATGATGATGTCATCCACCAGATTGGCGGTATAAAGGATCTCCCCGGTTGTCTTGTTGACTAGGGATACGAGCGTGTTCCTGCCTTCCTCCAGCTTCATCAGCGTAAAGTCAGCCTTTAACACCCCTTCCGTGTCACGTGTGGCTTCGGCCACGTACTCAAAACGTTCGCAAAGGGCGATCCGGCCGTTGAAATCATACACACCGTTGTCATCTTCTATCCTTATGACGAATTTCTCGTCCATAGGGAATGGATCGGGGATGGACTTGATGGTAAAATGTACCCGGTATGTCAGTTCCCGCATGTTGAAGGACGCCCGCTCATATACGCTTCCCATATCCTCCCGATTCTCCAGCGATATGGAAACGAGCCCGACATACAGAGGCCCTGAGGCTGAAGAGACCCTTCTGTCTTTCAACCGTAGCGCGACCCACATTTCCTGCTTGGTCGTGACGCCTTCCTTGAAACCAGAAAAATCATAAGCCTCCAGGTCACGGCCTCCCCATGCGACAAACGTAAGTTTCCCCGTATGCCGCCAAGTGACGGGCAAGGAATAATCCGCCGAAAGAACCGCCTTCTTATCGGAGAATTCGCTCACCAGCACATCTTTCTCGTCAAAGGCAAATACCCGGACCTGCCTGATATCTGACGGATAATTAGGAAATTGTTCGCAAGGGGTCTGTCTATAGAACTGGAAATAAACACCTTGCGGACAATCACTCAAATTGTCGAATACGGCTGAATCGCAACCAATAAGACAACAGGCCAGCAGCATGATAAATGTGACAGGATGTACGCTTCTGATTCTCATTTGATATAGCTTATATTTGGATTATTAACCGTTTGAGGTTAATTTATTTGTCTGTTGGAGAAAGAAGGGGGAAAGACTCCCCCTTCCCTCTCAGAAGGTTATGTAAGAAATTGTTGACTGAGTTTACCTCTTATCTAAATATCATTCAAGAACGACATCACGTGAGACGAGGTTCCACTGGAGCACCTTGGCCTCGACACGCATGTAGGTCTCTTCTTTCTCGATATCCGGATTTTCAGGATTTGTCGGTTCAGTAGGATCTGGATCAGGCTTCGGCAGATACGGATCCTTAGGATCGGAAGGATCCCACGGCATACCTAGGCCCTGGAAAGCCGTAATTGTCAGCAGATAGGTGTTATTACGACGAACATCAGCGTTCACAACCGTCTTTCCATCAGCGGTTGTTTGACGGTTCCACAACGCGCGGTATGCGCATCTTCCGTTTGTATAGGTATAAGCGTTTTGACCCGGGTTCAACTGGCTTTTCCGTGCGGCTTCCTTGCTAGCGTAGATAAGCCCATCACCTTCTCCTCGATAGAACGTCTCGCCCTTTACCCCAGATTTACTGATTAACTTACCTTGATCCGCGTCCCAATCCCATACCTGTTTTGGAGTATAAGTGGCGTAGACCTTGGCATAAGGCAGGCGGTAGTAACCATAATTCTTGTTTCCGGCCGTGAGAGCCTCTTTCTTCACTGAATTCTCCAAGAAATAAATACCTGGTACCTTTTTAGCCTCGGCTGCATTTGCCGCGACCGTCTTGGCCGCGTACATGCCAAGATCAGTCGTTTGTGAACCTTGTGCCGTCAATAGGTTTCCCAGGCGGACCAAATGCTCCCTGGCTGTACCATTCGGATCTTGGGCGTTTTGAAATTCAACATAGTCATCAATGGCGGATATAAAATCTTTGTAAAGCCCGTCACTCTCCGTGATTGTACGCTCTCCCGCATGGTTGCGGAAAAGATATGTCTTTGCGGCGCCGTTGATAGCCGTATACGTGAGGTCGTCAAGATCAACGGATCCTCTTCCATCCGTTGTTTCCGTATTTAAATTATCCCCCTTTGCGACCATGCCTTGCGACACGACACGTTCCATGTCAAAGGAGAATACATTCTGAGCCTCTCCCGTGCCTGTCTTGACTGTTTCCTCGGAGATATTGTCCTGGATGGTTTTCTGCTCGGCCTTCGAGGTCATCACGAACTTATTATCCGTGGCGAGAGTCTTGATGTCGGTCGCCGCGGTAGCCGTACTTCCATACACATAGTTCGTGGCCGTTGCGATACCGGGCTCAAGAGTTCCCCTGTTAAACAACAACGCCATTGCTTGGGAGCCCGAGTTGGCTTTCCATGGAGCGACCGTGTAAGTGCCGGTCGTTGCCGTTGCCCAGAATTTATTCTCCTCGTCAGCGCTTCCTAGCGTCCAGTCCCGAGGCGTACCAAGAGAGATAAACCGTAAAGACTCAAGTGTGCTCTCCTCAGTTCTACCCGCGTAATCTCCCTGGCTGTCATTTACCGCCCTGGTCATGACATCTTTCATGGTAGAGATGTACATTCCTACGAATGTGCTTCCTTCGGTAGGATCCCCTACCGGAGGAACATCGTCATTATTACAAGCCGTCATGCCTAAACCTAGGACAGCAACGCCTGCTAAAATAAATTTGTTTACTTTCATAACTTAAAAGTTTAGTGAATAAATAAATTACTATTGTTATATAAAGTCTTAACTTTATTCATAAGCGCCTTCGCCATAGAAAACCTTGGCACGGTCATCCCCTTGCTTATAGGCCTCCTTCAATAATTCTTCCGCTTTTCTCCAGTCTCCCTTGATATGATAGGCGATCGCCATCGGGAAAAGGGCCCGGCTGTCGTTCTTCACGTCGTTCAACACTCGTAAGGCACTGTCTGCCTTTTTCCCGTATTTTAGCAAGGCATTGGCATAGTTTAGTGTCACTACCACATCCTCAGGAAACTGTTCGTCCGCAACGTATCCATACCGGTCGCCACTGCAACAAACGAGCCTTTCTCGACACGCACGGTATGCGTCGGTACGTACCCCGGCACCGCCTGCATGTGACACACCGAAGTATCGGCATATTCCGACGGCAAATCCTGATACAGCGTTCCGCCGAAGGCCACGTTGATCATCTGTATTCCGCGGCAAATGCCCAGCACCGGGATCTTATGTCGGGCGGCCAGTTCGATCAGCCTGAAATCGAACGTATCGCGCGGCGCATTGACATGCCCGAGATGCGGAGACGGCTCCTCGCCGAAATAGGCGGGATCGACATCGCCGCCGCCGGTCAGAATCAGTCCGTCGATCGACTGCAACAGTCCGTCCAGCTTCTGTTCGTCCCCGATCAGCGGAATCAACACGGGGACTCCCCCGGCCCGCAATACCGCATCGAAATAGGTGCGCGACACGGTCACCGTGCCTCCGTTGCAAAAATCGGAAATTCCGATCACCGGAACCCGCGATTCCGGCCGGGAGCCGCAGGCGCAGAGCACCGAGCAGAACCCGACGATAAACAATCCTAAAAATCGTTTCATAATAATCCCTCGATTTATACGAAGGCTGCCGGCGATAAACAACCGCCGGCAGCCTTCCAGTTCAAACGCCTTCCGGACATTAAGCCCCGAAGTTATCGTACATAATATTCTCTTCCGGCACGCCGAGTCCGTCGAGCATCTTGGTCATTGCGGCCGTCATCATCGGCGGTCCGCACAGGTAGTATTCGATATCTTCCGGCGCGTCGTGATTCTTCAGGTAGTTTTCGAAAATAACCTGGTGAATAAATCCGGTGTAGCCTTTCCAGTTATCCTCTTCCTTCGGCTCCGACAGCGCGATGTGGAACTTAAAGTTCGGGAATTCTTTTTCGATCTCCTCGAACTGCTCCTCGTAGAAAATTTCACGCTTAGAACGCGCCCCGTACCAGAATGTTACAGGAGTGTCGATTTTCTCGGTCTTGAACAAATGGAAGATATGCGAGCGCATCGGCGCCATACCGGCGCCGCCGCCGATAAACATTTTTTCGTTCGGAGTATCCTTCACGAAGAATTCGCCGTAGGGTCCCGAAATCGTCACTTTGTCGCCCGGCTTGCGCGAGAAAATATACGACGAACAAATTCCCGGGTTCACCTTCATAAAGGCCCCTGCGGCCCGATCCCAGGGCGGCGTGGCGATACGGATATTCAGCATGATGATATTCCCTTCGGCCGGATGGTTAGCCATCGAATAAGCGCGGAACGTCGGCTCCGGATTTTTCGTAACCAACCCCCACATCTTCATGTGATCCCAGTCCTCATGGTATTCCTGTTCGATGTCGAAATCGCTGAACTTGATCTCATCGTATTTCGGAATGTCGATCTGGATATAACCGCCCGAGCGGAATTTCAGATGTTCGCCTTCGGGCAACTTCACGACGAACTCCTTGATAAAGGTGGCCACGTTGTGGTTCGACACCACTTCGCACTCCCATTTTTTAACGCCCAGGACAGCTTCGGGCACCTTGATCTTCAGGTTTTCCTTCACTTTTACCTGGCATCCGAGGCGCCACTTCTCGGCCTGTTGCTTACGGGTGAAAAAGTTCACCTCGGTCGGTAGGATATCGCCGCCGCCTTCGAGCACCTGACATTTGCACATGCCGCACGAACCG
>ERZ773134.1955-NODE-1955-length-15935-cov-3.073426_pt1 | contig 15935 bp, 9 predicted proteins | sample MGYA00580856_ERZ773134 | MGnify/ENA primary metagenome ERZ773134 (study PRJEB29015, sample SAMEA2737823) | human gut metagenome | biome: human gut; feature: human-associated habitat; material: faeces | place: China | collected 2012 ... | reverse complement strand
TTGTAACGCTTATAATCCCCTCCGTTTTTTTTGATCATTGTTTGCTGGTCTGTGTATCCGAAGTATCCCATATATTTTATTTTGTTGCTACCGCCTCTGACAGATAAGTTGTGATTTTGCTGAGGAGCCCATTTACGGAATACATAATCAAACCAATCGGTATTAGGATATGCAGGATCATTTCCTGCAAAGAATTTCTCCACAGCTTCTGCAGTCCAGGGTGCACCGGCTTCAGGCTGGCCGCTTTGTAGATAAGCTTCGCGTTCCATTTGAGTTCTTTGTCCGGAACTGGCCGGTTTGACCATATCGGTAACCCCTTGCAGAGTAAAGGAGCCGTTATATGTAATTGTCGGTTTTTGATCTTGTCCGCGTTTAGTAGTAACCAGTATGACCCCATTTCCTGCGCGGGCACCATAAATGGAGGCAGCCCCATCTTTTAAGATTGAAATAGACTCTATCTGGTTCGGATCAATATTATTGAAACTGGATTCTACTCCGTCAACAATAACCAGCGGGTTACCGAAACCGCGAATGCTTAACGATGCATCGTCTGAACCGGGCTTACCACTGTTCTGCTTGGCTAACAGACCGGGTAGCTGTCCGGCTAATGCGTTGGTTACATTAGCAATAGGGGCAGTGGTCAACTTTTCTGTCTTGATGGCGGAGACTGATCCTGTGAGATTCCCTTTCCTCTGAACCCCGTATCCGACAACAATTACCTCATCGATGGTCTGTGTATCTTCTTTTAGTTGGATATTGATTGCTTTTCGGTTATTAATCGGAATATCCAGTGAATTATATCCGATATAAGTAATTTGCAGTATAGAAGATAATGTGGCTTCTATACTATATTTACCATCTATATCCGTTATAGTACCGTTTGTTGTACCTTTTTCCACGATATTTGCGCCAATGATCGGTTCTCCCTTTGTATCCGTAACAATACCTTTGATCGTTACTTTTTGTTGTTTCACATCGTCTTTAAGGGAAGAGGAAACGACAATGTAGGACCCCTCCTGTACATAACTAAGTCCGATTGATGGTAAAAGGGTATCGAGAATTTGTTTTACAGGCTGATTTGTAGCATTTACTGCGACTTTTAAGTTTGTATTTACATTATTATTATATACAAATAGATAATCCGTTTGTTTTTCTATAGTATTCAATACTTCTTTTAAAGAAGTATTGCTGGCCCGGACGGTCACCCTCGTATTCTGCGAGTTCAAATTGATTGCATGTAATGAAAATATCAGTACAAACAAAAGGAATGAGGTTATTCTCATGATTCTGAAAAAATGTTTATGTCGTGATTTTTTTTGATAATAAGGTCCCGACAAAGATACTTTATTCATAACTTTGTAATTATTAGAGATTAATACAGTTGTTGATAATTGTGTTAGTCATGAAGCGATAGATGTTCCCGCATTTATCGCTTTTTCTTTATGTGCTATTTCATGGGCGATATGATTTAAAGATTCGACATGTTATTTTATATAGATGATCGTATTGTTCTCATTCCTGGTAAAACTAAATCTGACATCTCGTTGGAGGACATGTAGTATAAAGTCTAACCCATCCGAAATACGGAATTTCCCACTACAAATATAACTTTCCAGTTTTTTGTTTTTATTGATGATCTGTATATCGTAGGTCTTTTCGAACTCTTTCATCAAATCGTTGAACGCTATATTCTCAAAACAGAGCAGACCTTCTTTCCAGCGATAAATATCATAGTTCTGTATCTGTACAACATTCAGTTGACCATCTATATAATCTGCTTTTTGCAGTGGACGCAACACTATTTTATTGGATGGCTCGGTTTTATCTGAAATTTGTATGGAACCTTCCATTAATGCGGCAGAAAAAAAGGAGGTTTTATTATAGGCATTCACATTAAATTTAGTACCTAATACTTCTATATCATATTTACCGGTTTGAACAACGAACGGGCGTTTGGCATCTTGGGCAACTTCAAAATAACCTTCCCCATCCAATGTCACTTTTCGCTTGCTTTTCCCTTTTGTAAAAGAGGCTGGGTATCTCATTTTAGTTCCGGAATTAAGCCATACATTTGTTCCGTCCGACAATAAAAGATTAACTCTTTGTCCCGTTGGCACTGTGATCGTGTTCATTTCCTGGTCTGTCTCCGTTTTTGTTATCCGGTAGGCTTGTAAGCCACATATGATGAACAGGGCGACAACTGCTGCATATTTGATTAGACTGTTCAGTTGGAACACTTTTCCGGAAGAAGAATGCGGCGTACTGTTTCTCTTGTTCTGAACAAGCAGCAGGTCAAAGTACTTACGTTCTTTTATGTATTCCTGCATGTTTTCTTCAGATGCTTCCGTCCAGTCGCAAACCTCTTTTTCTTCTTCAAGAGATGCTTTTCCTTCGAAAAAACGATATAGTATTTTTCTTTCCATATATAGTAAGCACATAACTAAAATGTATCCCTAATGGAAAAACTTACTTTTTTCAATAAAAACAAGGTCGTTGTTAATTAATTCAGGAAGATAAGAAAGAACGGGAGATAATCTTTTAATCTTTTTCTTAATACGCCGAGGGCTTTGGATATATGGAATTCAATGCTTTTAGTCGATAAACCGAGATGTTCGGCAATTTCTTTATGAGTTTTATTTTCATACCGGCTCATAATAAAGATAGTACGTGTCTTTTCGGGGAGGCTTTCCAATGTCTCGTCTATCAGGCGTTGTGCTTCCGAACTGAATAACTCTTCCGGATCGCAGGCTTCCAATGTCGTGATTTTTAGTCTCCTGACTCTGTCCATGTGGGTCCATAGATTTTGTTCGATATCTTCCCGGATTCGTTGGTTACGTAGATAGTTGAGGCTTTTATGTTTGACGACTTCCATGATATAAGCCGGGATATTCGAATTGGAGGTAAGAGAATTCCTGTTTTCCCAATAGTATATCAGGCTGTCAATGACTATATCTTCGGCAGTATCTTCATCCTGAATGTAAGTATTAGCAAAACGGATGAAAATTCCCTGATAGTTCGAAAACAGTTTGTTAAATTCCTTTATCTCTGAAAGATTCTCCATATCGAATAATTGATAGGGTAAAGATAAATAAAAATCGGAGATAACAATATTTATCAAAATGATAATTTATCATAGATTTGCCGAGGCTGTATGGGATAGGATGGGAATAATTCTTGTAAAAGCCATTCTAAGTGAATTATTAATTTACATGCTGATATGTTGATGCGCTTTTTTGAGATTAAACTGAAACGGATATATAGTGAATAGAGTTGTTTGTCTTGAAAAAGTATATGTATTCATGTATTATGATACTTTAATCTTGATTACTTTTTTACTATTTGCAGAGGTGCAAATATGCTGCTTAACATATAAAATAACTTGTTTAAAGGTGCCTCTCTTGAGAAATTCACTCTTATTAACACGCTTTTTCCGCTGTAATAAAACTCTAATTCATTTAAAAGGAATTTTTTCTCGTTTTAAACGAGTTGCAAATTTGTTTAAAATGAGTTGTCGAAGTTCTTTTGTTTGAGTGTTATGTTAAAATATGTATTCTGTATTTCTCTGGAAGCGATCAATTGTTATATATGTTTGTTATTATTCGGCGCTTATTTTTGTCAAAAAGTTTGAGTATATTTATAAAACCGATCTTTTTGTTATTTATGTAACTTTGATAATAAAAGCTGTTGGTTGGAGTAGATATGACCGGAATTCTGAATTTCTTCTGATACGAATGTTTGAATCTTTCCTCAATTCATTAAATATCACGTGCTTGAGTTTTGTCAGAAGAAATCCGGAATTCGGTCTTTTTATGAATATATTTAGTTTTCGTTGAAATTAATACTTACATGCTTGTTTTCATAATGGATCAGTTTTTCCTGAACGGAGATATTCTGTCCGTTATCTGTTGGCATATAAAGTCTTACCCGGAAACTTCTTTGGGGGTATTCGATAAAGTTACCTTCTTTGTCATAGATATTTAATTGCCTGTTTTGATCGTCCCATTGGAACCGGATCAGGGAATAAACGCCGTTTTCATAAGCATATGTCTTGTTGTCATCTTCGTAAAGTTCAAAATCGGCATCTGCTCCGCCGTAAATCCTTATTTCCAGTTCTTCCTCTTTTTGTTCGCCGACATATTGAACTACTTTGTTTATCGGAAGGATGGAGCCGGACTTTACAAATACGGGGATGATATCCAATGGAGTTTGATATGAAATAGTTTGCTCTCCTTTATAGACTTGCTGATTATAGAAGTCGAACCAGTATTTTCCTGCGTGGCCGGGTAAATAAACAGATTCTTCGGTGTCAGGATTGTTGATGATTCCCTCTGGCGTGTAGTACATCGGTTTCGTTATGGGTTTGACCAGTAATGAAGGGCCGAACATATAGGCATCTGCCATATTGTGTACTTTCTGATCATTGGGGAAGTCCATGACCAGCCCTCGCATCATCAATCTGGAATCTGCCGTTACCTGCCAAGCTGATGAATAGATGTAAGAGAGCAGGTTGTATCTCAGGTTGATCATCTTTAATAATCCTTCATAAAAAGGATCGCCCAGTTCACCGAACTGCCATACTTCACGGGGTACGTTACTGCCATGGGCACGGAAAATAGGAGAGAATACTCCCTGCTGGAACCATCTTAGATAGAGTTCTTTATAAGAAGGATCGGCAAGACCTTTGGTGAACTGGCTGCCTCTTGTCGTAACGAAAAAGCCGCCGATGTCGGTAGTCCAGTAAGGTATTCCGCTCATACACAGGTTTAATCCGGCCGGAAGCTGTTTCCGGAATACTTCCCATGAAGCGGTGATGTCTCCGGACCAGACGGCAGTTGCATATTGCTGTTGCCCGGCAAATGCGGAACGGGTTAATATGGTAACGCGCTTATCACTTTGTTTACGCAGGTTTTCGTACATGACTTTCGATAAGAAGAGGGAGTAAACATTCAGATAGCGGTCGAATGAACCGATGTGAGTCTGACCGGCCGATTTCGTTTTCTCTTCCTGTTTGTCTTGTGTGAAACCTTCGCGGAAAGAAGGTTCGGTCGCATCCATCCACCAGGAGTCGACGCCTGTGCGATACAATCCTTTATAAAGATGATCCCAGAAAAGTTGCCGGGCTTGCGGATTGTATATATCCATGACTTTATAGTCCGCCCAGGTCGGTTCATCGAACAATGCCCCGATCTTTTCCAGATCTTTGTATATATCAGTCTTTTTCCCGAATCCCGGCCATACGGAAAGCATCAGGCTCACATTGTATCGGTCATGCAGCTGGCGGATCATTTCGGTGGGATGGTTGAAGTGGGTTGTATCAAATTTCAGGCTGTTCCAATGTTCGCGGTCACCCCAGTATTCCCAGTCTTGTACGATATTATCGAGCGGTATCTGCCGTTTACGGTATTCTTTTACGACATCAGTTAACTCATCGAACGATTTGTAGCGTTCTTTGGACTGCCAGTATCCGAAAGCCGATTTAGGGAACATTGGAACTTTTCCCGTCAGTTGATGATAGCCGGCAACTACCTCATGCATGTCGTTACCGTAGATAAAATAGTAGTCGATGCCATCGGCCACTTCCGACCAGAAAGAGGCTCCCTTTTCATTATCTTCAAATAATGTTTTGGAATAATTATCCCATAAAATGCCGTATGGCTGTGTGGACAGCAGAAATGGGTTAACAATCTCCATGTTGGCCTGTACCAGTTTGGCTTTCTTTCCCCGGTAGTTCATGATACCTTCCTGGTATTGACCTAAGCCATATAAGGCTTCATCTGCCTGCAACCTGAATGTTTGTTTCACTTGCCATACCGTTTCACCGGCTATATTCTTTTGTTCGAAAGAACGTGCCTGCTCCTGAAGGATTTTTTTCCCGCTTTTCGAATCCGTGAAATAGATGTTTTTATCAGAATAGGAATAAGTTGCTGTGACGGAAGATGTTTTCAGTGCGATGAAATCGTCTCCTTTCTGAACCTGACAGTCAGAAATGGGGTCCGATGTTTCCGGTATTATCAACGATTTACCCGGCTGCGAACCTACAGGTACTACTTGCACATGGATAACTTTATCCTGCGGAGCTGAAACGGATATTTTTAAGGAATCATCCACAATGCTGAATCCTTTATCAATATTTCCGGCCTGGGATAAAGTAATATGTAGCAGGCTGATTGCTATGATGAGTGCTTTGTTCATATTTTTATTTATGTATAAAATGGGTAGTAAAAGTGATAGATGGCACGCAGATAACATGAATTGATCAGTGTTATCTGTGTGCCATTTCTGGTTTTTGTCACAGTCTCATATTAGTATCCTGTATTCTGGTCCAGATTCGGATTGGAGGCCAGTACAGAAGTAGGGATAGGGAATATCCTCCTGTATTCTTCTCCTTTTGTAGATGGTTTAAAGAGCATAGGATCTTCAAACTTCCCGAAACGGATCATGTCGACACGACGATGCATTTCCCAAATCAGTTCACGCCCCCGTTCTTCGTATAAGGATTCCAGGTTTAAAGTTGAGGTGGTAAACAGCATTTCCGGGTTATTCGGGAATGCCCTGCTTCTGATCTGGTTCATTAATTCGACAGCTGTAGCTATGTCTTTTCCCTGACGGAGCAATGCTTCGGCTTTCATCATCAGTACATCTGCATAACGGAACACGACAAAGTCATTATTAGCCCAACCTCCGATAGCATCTTTATCCGGATAGTATTTGATACAACGTGCTCCGACCAGACGACCTTTATCATCAGCTCCACCCACATCGAAGGCGTCGAAACCATAAGGATCCAGAACAACATTCACCCCATTGTAGATCATCGGATTTCCGGATGCATCATATTGCTGCCCGTACAGGAATATCTTTTTCCGGATATCGTCATCCGTATAAAAGTCGAAGAAATCCGGAGCAACACACCAGCCATTGTAAGGAGCCTGTGACAGCGAGAATGTTTTCTGGTGACTGAAATGTAACGTACGGAGGAACCAACGGTTTCCTTTCGCTTTATTAGCATCGAAAGGAACGGAGAAGATAGGCTCTTTATCTTTGGCTCCGTTATCCGGTTTGAACATATCGAAGTAATCGCCGAGTTGATATTGGTTCAATGCAATTACTTTGTCACAATAATATTCGGCTTTTTCCCATTGCGGCTTGCCGGTATATACCTCGGCATTCAGGTATAATTTGGCAGCCAGGGTATACGCCATTCCCTGTGTGGGACGACCGTATGTTTTATTGTTGGCCTCATTACTCAGATATTCGGTATTCTCTTCCAGGTCTTTTGCGATGAAATCGAATACTTCCTGACGGGTATTGGCAGACGGTGCTTCTACGCTTTGGTCGAATTTTGTTACGATGGGGACTCCGCCGAAAGTATCCATCATATAAAAATAGAACCAGGCTCTCATTATTTTAATCTCTGCGATCGTTTGTGCTTTCCCATCATTATCCGGCAGCGCTTCAAATTGGCTCAGTACCTGGTTACAGGTTCCTATTCCGCTGAAACCGGAATCCCATGCGTTCTTTATCAGGATGTGTGAAGGAGTCCAGATATGATAGTGCATATCTACATAACGTCCGCCGTCATACCAGTCTCCGCCACGGGTAGGGACAAAGATTTCGTCCGTTCCCATCTCCTGCAATTCGTAGAGGTTATTATCGAAAAGTTTCTGTGCAGCCACATAAATCGGGCCTGTCATAGATGCGTATTGTTCGGGTGAAGAAGGAAAGTTCTCATCTGTATAAGATGAGTAGACCTTTTCGTCCAGATTAGTACATCCTGTAAAATTTAAAGCGAATGCCAGTGCTCCGGCAATATATAGGCAATTTAGTTTCATAATGAACGATTTCATATGGTTAGACAATATTAAAAACTGATGTTCACACCCAACAGGAAGGAACGTGTCTTCGGATAATAATTACGATTGTCGATACCCGGGGCCAGACCACTCAGGCTTACTTCAGGGTCTACACCTGTGTATTTGGTGATCGTAAACAGGTTCTGTCCCGTTACATAAAGACGCAATTGGCCGATTTCTTTGACTTTTTCCATATTGAACTGATATCCTAATGTCAGGTTATCCAGTTTCAGGAAAGAACCATTCTCCAACCAGCGGCTCGATGGTTGAGGGGCTTCCATAATGCCATCTTTGACAGCTTCATGCGAGATGTTGCAGGTCGCAGCCTGATTCAGTCTGGACAGATCGGCACGACTGGCGTTGAAGATTTTATTGCCAGCCATTCCCCGCAGGAAGAAGTTCAGGTCCCATTGTTTGTAACGGAAGGTATTGTTCCATCCGAAAGTAACTTTAGGTAACGCTTTTCCTACTTCCTTATAATCATCCGGTGATTTCAGTTTGTCGATCGTGACTGTCTCGCCAGCGGCATTTTCATATAATGTCTTTTGTTGTTCCTCGTCATATCCTACATATTTGAATGTATAGAATGTACCGATGGGTAATCCCGGCTTAACAAGGGAGACAGTTTGGGCGGTCCAGCCTTCCAACGTCATGGTTCCCTCATAACGTTCGGCGATAGACAGGTTTTCTATATTACTTGCCAGTGAACCGATCTTGTTCTTGTTGGAAGCAATATTGAAGGTGCTGATCCAGCTGAAGTCCCGGTTGTCTACGGCCACGACATTTGCCATAAATTCAATACCTTTATTGGTCATGCTGGCTCCGTTGGCAAGTAGCTGGTTGTATTGGTAAGGAGGAGACGGCACATTATATTTGTACAACATATCCTTTGTTTCCTTATTATACACTTCCAGACTACCGGAAACCCGTCCGCCGAAGATAGAATAATCGATCCCGATGTTTGTCATGGAAGTACTTTCCCATTTCAAATCCGGATTCGGGTTTTGTGTCACGCCATAACTGTTGATCCATTCATCATTGTAAATGAACTGGCTGGATTGTGGGCCGTAAAGGGTAAGCGATGTATACGGGTCGATATTTTGGTTACCGGATTTACCGTATCCCACTCTCAGTTTTAAATCCTGGAAGAACGATTGGTTTTCCATGAATTTTTCGCCTGTGATCTTCCATGCTACGGAAACCGACGGGAACATTGCCCACTTATTGTTTGCTCCGAATTTGGAGGAACCGTCCCGGCGTAAAGTAGCCGTTAATAAATACCGGTTGTCAAATCCGTAATTTACTCTGCCGAAAAATGACACCAATACTGACTGTCTTTTATTGGGATAATTTTGGAAATGAATGGCTTTATCTCCATTGCCGACAGACAGGTTATCGGCTCCGGTGGCATCTGAGGTAAAGTAATTATTAGTACCCCGTATTCCGTCGTTGTTGATGATCTTCTGATAGGAATAACCTGCCATAAGTTTCAGCTCATGTTGCCGGGCAAATGTTTTGGAATAATTGAGGGTCGTTTCGATCAGTTTATCCGTGTTTTTCAGGAATTCGCGGATGGCATTGCCTTTCCCCAGTACGGCTATATCCGTTGTTTTCTGATAATAAGCCTGATCGTATGTTTCCGTTTGTATGGAAGTCAGCATGTCGAACCGTAAACCGTCGATAATATCCAGTCCGATCTTTCCTGTCCCCTGCAATATGTTACGTGAACGGTGGTCGCTCCGTTGTTCCAGTATGGCGACAGGATTGTAATAAGTCATACGTCCGGGAACCTGGAAATAGCCTCCATACTGTTGGTTGGCAGGATCGTCAGACATTACCGGTGATTCGGGCAACCAGCGAGCGGCATAGTTGAAAATACTATAATCCACATGATCTGAACCGATAAAGCTGCCGGAGACAGACAGTCCGATATGCAGTCGGTTGTTCAAAGCATCTTGATCGACGCCGATACGTGCTACCAGGCGGTCGTAGTTGCTGTGTTTTACAATTCCTTCGTTGGACAGGTAATTGACTGAAGCATTATATTTTGTATTTTCACTGCCTCCGACCAGGCTTAGGTTGTGACTGTGGGAGAAACCTACACCTCGTAGCAATTCTTTTTGCCAGTCGGTACCAGCGCCATTACCTTCGTCACTGGCGGCAAGGGACATGTCGTGTTCGGCTAAAAAAGCCCGGTGTTCATCGGCATTTAAAACATTTACCCGACCGGAAACACTTTCGAGGGCGGCATATCCGCTGTAAGTCACTTGTGGTTTGCCGGTACGCCCTTTACGGGTGGTGACCATGATTACCCCGTTGGCAGCCCGTGAACCGTAAATTGCTGTTGCAGAGGCATCCTTCAAAACGTTCATTGACTCAATATCATCCGGGGATACCAAATTGATGGATGCTCCCGGTATTCCATCGATCACATAAAAAGGTGCAGTGGAGGCCGTCAATGAAGAAGGACCGCGTAACTGCATGGTTACGCTACTGTTGGGATCGCCACTACTGCGGTTTACCATTAATCCCGGAACTTTTCCTGCCAGCAACTGATCCGGACTGCGGGAGATGCCTTTGTTGAAGTCTTTGGCGGAGATAGACGAAATGGAACCTGTCAGGTCCGACTTTTTAACAGAACCGTAACCGACTACCACTACTTCATCGATATTCTGAAAATCTTCTTTCAGGGTGATCGTCAGGTTGGTTTGTTTTCCTACGGGGATGGATTGAGCGACGTATCCTATATAAGATATTTGTAAAGTCGCATTTCCGGCTGTTTCCAGTTGGAAATTACCGTCCATATCCGTAATGATACCGTTTGTCGTTCCTTTTTCTACGATGTTTGCTCCGATAATAGGCAGACCATTCACATCAATGACCGTACCAGTTACTTTTTTCTTATTACTGTCCGTCTGGTTGGATGCTTCATTTTTCTGAACAATGATATTTTTATTCTTGATCTCATATGAAACTTTTTGATCCTGAAGAATCTGTTTTACAACCTGATCGATTGTTCCATTATTTACTTTTACACGAATGACTTTCTGTGTGTTTATATCTCCGGAAGCAAAAACAAAGGAGTAACCGTTTTCTTCCTTCAATGTTTCCATGGCTTTCTTTACTGTCACATTGTTTAAATTCAGGTTTATGTTTTGCGAGAAAGCGGTAAAATTAAGGCAAAACACGACCAGGGCCATCAATATGGCCTTTTTTCTGATTTTCATAAGTAATTAGAATTAATTGTTTTAAACAAGAAATCTTAAAACCGAAAGTAAAGTTTTGCTATATTTGTCAGTACTTTCGGAAACTCGCAGTGATGGAGGCCGGAAATTTGAATCGGGAGATTGTGCAGATCTTCCGGTTCTTTTTTTATACCGTCCTCAGAGTTAACTTTAATCCGGGCTCTTTCTTTTCATACAAATTCATTTTTAAATTAATAATACGAGGTTGAATAAAAGCTTTTATCTGGAAGATAAGCGGACTGTTTTTCCTTCTATCCTATATTCCAGTTTACCGGTAGAGGCTAACATTTCCAGTATCTCCTGAATGGTTTGTTCCTTGCGCACGAAATTACCATAGAACCGGAATGTCTTCAGCGATTCATCTTCAATATGTATTTTTACGTTATAACTTCTTTCCAGTTCTTTGATAATATCCGGCAGCAATTCTTCGTCGAAGAACAGGAATCCGTTGGTCCATTCCGCCGTATACCGTGCTTCTGAGGCGGAAACCATCAGTTTGCCGTTCTTCTTGTTCAAGATCGCTTTTTGATCGGGTTCCAGATAACAAAGTGCATCGTTTTTCAGATAGTTTCTTAAGCATACTTTGCCTTCCAGCAGGCTGACGGACACTTCTTCGTCTTCCGGATAATTCCTGAAATTGAATTTTGTTCCCAACACTTTTAATTGCAATTCTTTTGTCGTAATTTCAAAAGGTAATTGTTTATTGCGTGTCACTTCGAAATATCCTTCACCACTTAATTTCAGTTTTCGTTCTTCTACACCGAAGCCTTGTGAATAGGTGATTGTCGAACCGGCATTCAGCCATACCAAGGTTCCGTCCGGAAGATATAATCTGGTTTTTGACCCTAACGGAGCTTCGACGACCATTTCGGCAAATTGTTTCTTTACCTGTTCGGTACCGGTCCGGTAGGAAGCGAAGGAAATAAGACAGAGAAGTGCGACGGCAGCTGCCCCATAAAAGAATTTATGTAAAGATAGCTTTTTGACGGTTTTCTCTTCTTGATGTGTTTGGCGGGTTCTGCTGAGGAACCGGCTGTATGCTTCTTCTTTATTATATCGTTCTTCTTCGCTTGCACTGATTGTTGAGAACCAGATCTCACGCATCTGTTGGAAATGTTTCTGATTTTCCGGGGATGCTTTGAGCCAATTCTCCAGTTCTGCTAGTTTTTCCGCTTCCAGACCTTGCGAAAGATATGTTGCGATCAGTTCATCTATCTCGATATGTGTATTTGTGGGCTTCATTTGTTATGTTCTTACTTATATGACAGTTGAAAAGAATGGGAGGGTAGTGTGGGCGGACAAATTTTTTATTTTAAATACAGAAACAGCAGAGGAGTATAAGCAAATACCTGTTTAAATCGGCATTCAGGCGGGATATTGCGTTTTTAATATGGTACTTGACGGTATTGATGGAAATACCTAATTCTTCGGCTATTTCTTCATAACGTTTCTCTTCGAACCGGCTTTTTTGAAAAACGGTCCTGCATTCATCCGGTAATCTTTCGATAGCATTTTTTATTTCCTGTTCGAGTTCGTTTTCCAGAAGTCTTGCCAGCGGGTAATCATCCGATGAGAAAACAGAATTGATCCATTCGTTTTGCTGGTCAATAACGGAAAAGCGGACTTCCCTTTTTTCTCTTTCCAGATTTAGGTAATTTATGCAGCGGTTACGCACAGCCTGGACCAGGTAGCTACGAAGGGAGGTGGTTATATTTACTGTTTCCCTGATTTCCCAAAGATGGAAAATGGCATCATCCACAATGGTCTCTGAAAGAAAGTCATCCTTCAGAAATTCGTAGGCAATCTTACATAACAAAGTATAATGATGATCATATATGTATTTGTATGCATGATTATCACCTCGTTTCAATGATCGTATTAATTGCAGTTCTTCTCCCGTTCCCATATTAGCATTCTACCTTACAGGTTAAGCTAATGGCAAATATACATGATAACTTTTAATAATTATCCAATTTATATAAAAAGGTTCCCTGTTAAACCGATGATTCTATTCAGTTTAGCAGGGAGCTTTTTATTGATATAAGATATTGAATTTATGGGTTGACGGGCTTTATAGTGAAGCTGAATTCATATCGGTTATCTTTCAGCAGATATTTTTCCATAGGCAGCGAACCCCATGTATCAATACATCCCAATCCCATTTGAACTAAATCAACAGACAGGATCGTTGTCGGACGTGAAGGAACTTCCAGACCGTGCCGTTGTTTTTTTGCCGGACTGTCATCCAGGTCTTTGGTGCTGAAGTGTAGTGCGCTGGCATTGAATGGTTTGGAAGAAACAAGACAAAATCCATTGTTATTCTGGTGTTTCAGTCTGAACCATCTTAGGTCACTTTTATTACCGGTCTCCTGAGGGCGGATGTAAGGATAATACTGGTCATTGACTTTCTGATTGTATTTGCCGATAAATGCACTCAGTTTTCTGTCCGCATAGTTTTCTATAGGGCCACGACCATAGAATTCAATATCATTGAATCCGGGACATAACGTTATTTGCATGCCGAAACGGGGCAGGAAGGATTCTTTATCGGTATCCTTAATAGAAAGAGATTGCGTGATAGCAATTTCGCCGGCAGCATTGATCCGGTAAATCAGCATTAAGTCTGCCTGACATTCGGGTAAATGATAATCAGCTTTGACCTCAACGGTGTTATTCTTCATTTCTGAAGTGAATGAATTTAGTTCCATTAGCGGCTCACACCACATGCCGAGTTTTGCAGGCAGTCTTGCTCCGAAATCGTTATCGGTCGGAGCTCTCCAGAAATTAGGTTTCAGGAAAGAACCTTCTTCCATGAATTCATTCCCTTTATAGGAATATCCGCTTAATAGTCCGTTCTTTTTGTTGAAACAGATCAGGGCGGTGGGTGTTGAGACTTCTAATGCATATCTGGTATCATATATCTCAGGCTGATCCTCTGTCGTGATAGAGGAACCGACATTCCAGTTGTATGTTGTTATATCCAGTTGCTGTCTGGCAACAATGTGGCCGGCTTCCAGCAAAGACTCTGAATCTTTTAACTTATAGAAAAGATTCAGGAATGTTTCTTTGCCATTATCTGTGATTTGATAATCTAAAGATAATGTCTGTCTTTCCTGTGGCTGTATATTTAAAGAGGAAATAACCCCTTGCCTGGTAATAACGCCTTCTTCCTGTATCTGCCATTCCAAATATACATTGCTCAGGTCGGAGAAGAAGTTTTCATTAAAGATACTGATTTTTCCCTCTTTGATATTTACCGGAGTAGTCCAGATCGATTGGTGAACCATTCTGACTTCGTCCAGGTGGGGATTGGGTTTCCGGTCCGGATTAAATAGCCCGTTACAGTTAAAATTATTGTCTGAAGGCAAATCTTTTCCGAAGTCGCCTCCATATGCATAGATCATTTTTCCGTTACGGAATTCGTGGATTCCCTGGTCTGCGAAATCCCAGATGAAACCTCCCTGAAGATTATCATATTGGCGATATAAATCCCAGTATTCTTTGAATCCTCCCATGGAATTTCCCATGGCATGGGCATACTCGCATTGGATCAGGGGCAGGGGCTCTTTAGATTTGCCATAGTTTTCCAGCGTCTGGTAATCCACATAGAAAGGACAATAGATATCCGTATGGCTTTTCTTTCCGGCTCTTTGATACTGGACAGGACGTGAACTGTCGATTTTCTTCATTTCTTTGTAGCTTTCGATGAAGTTCATTCCGTCGCCGGATTCATTTCCCATGGACCAGATGATAACGGATGGTACATTTTTGTCCCGTTCTACCATGCGGGTTGTCCGTTCGATATGGGTTGTCATCCATTCTTTCATGTCTGCGATTTTCTCGTATCCGTGCGCTTCTATGTTCGCTTCATCCAAGACGTAGATGCCATATTTATCACAAAGTTCATACCAATAAGGGTCATTCGGGTAGTGGGATGTTCTTACGGCGTTGATATTGCTCTCTTTCAGTAATCTCACATCCTCTTCCATCCGTTGGCGGGATACATGGTATCCTCCGTCCGGATCCATTTCATGGCGGTTCACCCCTTTGATCAGAATCGCTTTCCCGTTGACTAATAGCTGTCCGTTCTTAATTTCAACCCGTTTGAAACCGACGCGCTGGGGAATACATTCGAGAAGTGTCCCTTTTGAATCGAATAAGGATATATATAATGTATATAAGTTCGGCTGCTCGGCACTCCAGGGATCAATTTCCTCAAAACTTGTTTCGACTGAGAGTGCTTTCCCGCCGGCTTTTTCTTCTTTCCATAAAAGATCGTTCTTGTCGTTCTTCAGTTCAAAAAGGATTCTGGATTTATTGGAAGGAGCTGATAATAGTGCTTTTACAGACAGAGTGCCAGCTTTGTTATTTTCAGCCAAAGTTGCCGTAACCTGATAATCTGTAATATGTTCTTTGTTTTTTGCATATAGATAAACATCGCGGGAGATACCTGTAAAACGCCAGAAATCCAGGCATTCAACGTATTTCCCGTCACACCAGCGGAAAATCTGGAGCGCGATCAGGTTTTCTCCTTTTTTGAGATAAGAAGTAATATTGAATTCGGCTTCTAGTTTGCTGTCTTCACTGTAACCGGCAAATTTTCCGTTTATCCAGATATACACATTGGGGGATACGGCTCCCAGGTGCAGGATGACTTCTTGTCCGGACCAGTCATCCGGAATTGTTATACTGCGGCGATAGGAACCCACATGATTATTTTTCTCAGGAGTAACAGGCGGTTCGGGCTTCATCAGATAATCCCATTCGTAACGTTGGTTTACATATACAGGGTCACCATAACCATGCATCTCCCAGATGCCAGGAACTTCAATTAGAT
>ERZ773134.1952-NODE-1952-length-15964-cov-3.094789_pt1 | contig 15964 bp, 14 predicted proteins | sample MGYA00580856_ERZ773134 | MGnify/ENA primary metagenome ERZ773134 (study PRJEB29015, sample SAMEA2737823) | human gut metagenome | biome: human gut; feature: human-associated habitat; material: faeces | place: China | collected 2012 ... | reverse complement strand
TATCCCTGTGGACAGATCGAGTACACACCTAACGACTTTATGAAGAAAGGTGCCAGCCATCTGTTCAGAAAAGTAGTAAAAGGTATGTTGCCTAAAAACCGTCTGGGTGCTAAGTTACTTGCTAACTTATATGTATATGAAGGAACAGAGCACAAACACGAAGCTCAACAGCCTAAGTCAATCGATATAAACTCACTTAAATAATAACTATGGAAGTAGTAAATGCAATAGGAAGACGTAAAGCAGCAGTTGCTCGCGTATTCGTTAGCGAAGGAACGGGAAAGATAACTATCAACAAACGTGATCTTGCAAATTACTTTCCTTCTACAATCCTTCAGTTCATTGTTAAGCAGCCGCTTGCAAAGCTGAATGTTGAAGAACAATATGATATCAAGATCAACCTTGATGGTGGTGGATTCAAAGGTCAGTCAGAAGCTGCACGTTTGGCTATCGCTCGTGCTTTGATCAAGATTAATCCGGAAGATAAGTCTGCCTTGAGAGCAGAAGGATTCGTAACTCGCGATCCTCGTTCTGTTGAACGTAAGAAACCGGGTCAGCCAAAAGCTCGTAAGAGATTCCAGTTCAGCAAACGTTAATGTTATTTGTGAGTTTCTTACAAGGACAAAGCGTTTAGTATCTAAATTGTCGGGATTTCTTTTGCATGCAGACATGCCGGGGAACTACCTGATAGTTGAAAATTAAACAGAAAGTAAACGATTTAAAAAGAAAAAAATGTCAAGAGTTAATTTTGATCAGTTATTAGAAGCTGGTGTACACTTCGGACACTTAAAAAGAAAGTGGAATCCCGCTATGGCTCCTTATATCTTTATGGAGCGCAATGGTATTCATATCATTGATTTATATAAAACAGTTGCTAAAGTAGACGAAGCAGCAGAAGTAATGAAAAACCTGGCAAAACAGGGTAAGAAAGTACTTTTCGTTGCTACTAAAAAACAAGCAAAACAAGTTGTCGCTGATAAGGCTGCTTCAGTAGGTATGCCTTACGTTATCGAACGTTGGCCGGGTGGTATGTTGACTAACTTCCCGACTATTCGTAAAGCCATCAAAAAGATGACTACTATCGATAAGATGACAAAAGACGGTACATTTGATAACCTGTCAAAAAGAGAAAAACTTCAGATCACTCGTCAGCGTGCTAAGTTGGAAAAGACTTTAGGTTCTATCGTAGACCTGACTCGTCTTCCGTCTGCTTTGTTCGTTGTTGACGTGATGAAAGAACATATCGCAGTTCGCGAAGCCAACCGTCTGGGTATCCCAGTTTTCGGTATGGTTGATACTAACTCAAACCCGAACAACATCGACTACGTGATCCCGGCTAACGACGACGCTACTAAATCAGTAGAAGTTATCTTAGGCGCTATCTGCGAAGCTATGAACGAAGGTTTGCAGGAACGCAAAGCTGAAAAGATCGATACGGAAGCAGCAGGTGAAGGCGAAGGCGCTAAAAGAGAACGCAAAGCTAAAGCTGCTGTAAAGAAAGAACGTACTAAGAAGGAAGACGAAGATGCTTTGAACGCTAAAGTTGCCGACAAGTACGCTAAAGATATCGAAGAATAATTCGGTTGACAATTGCCGGTTGACAATTGACAATTAGAATATAAATACAATGGGCAATTGGCTTTTGACAGTAAGAGATTGTCAATAGGTAATTGTCCATTGTTCGTTAATAAAGAAGTAGAAAGAGTATAAACATTAAATAAGAAGGAAATAAGATTATGGCTGTAACTATGGCTGATATTACCAAGCTGCGCAAGATGAGCGGAGCAGGTATGATGGACTGCAAAAAAGCGTTGACCGAATCTGATGGCGACATCGAAAAGGCAATGGAAATTATCCGTAAAAAAGGACAGGCTATCGCCGCTAAGCGTTCAGACCGTGACGCTGCAGAAGGTTGCGTGTTGGCAAAGAAAGAGGGCGGTTTTGCTGCTGTTATCGCTTTGAAATGCGAAACTGACTTTGTTGCTAAGAACGAAGACTTCGTTGCTTTGACTCAGGCTATCCTGGACGCTGCTGTGGCTAACAAATGTCAGACTTTGGATGAAGTAAAGGCTTTGCCTATGGGTAAAGGTACTATCCAGGACGCTGTTACTGACCGTAGCGGTATCACTGGCGAAAAGATGGAACTGGACGGTTATAATGTGGTAGAAGGTGCTTACACTACTGTTTATAACCATATGGGTAAAAACCAGCTTTGTACGATCGTTGCTTTCAACAAAGAATCAGAAGAAGCTGCTCACAACATCGCTATGCAGATCGCTGCCATGAATCCTATCGCTATCGATGAAGCAGGTGTTCCTGAATCTGTAAAAGAAGCTGAAATACAGGTGGCAATTGAAAAGACAAAGGCTGAACAGGTACAGAAGGCTGTTGAAGTTGCTTTGAAGAAGGCAGGTATCAATCCTTCACATGTAGATAGCGAAGACCATATGGAAAGCAATATGGCTAAGGGCTGGATTACTGCTGAAGACGTAGCTAAGGCTAAGGAAATTATCGCAACTGTTTCTGCTGAAAAAGCTGCTAATTTACCGGAACAAATGATCCAGAACATCGCTAAAGGTCGTCTTAGCAAATTCTTGAAAGAAGTTTGCTTGCTGAACCAGGAAGATATCATGGATGGCAAAAAGACTGTAAAAGAAACAATGAAGGAAGCAGATCCTGAATTGCAGATTCTTGCATTCAAACGCTTCACTTTGCGTGCTGAATAATTTTGCGTTAGCAGAATAAAATAAAAAAGGGGCTTCGATTATTTCGGAGTCCCTTTTTCTATATATAAAAGTTTACTTTCTCTTATTTCAGTTTAGCCAAAGCCTCTTTGATACGTTTGATGGCTTCTACGATGTTTTCATCGCTGGTAGCATAACTCATACGGATACATTCGGGAGCACCGAATGAAGTACCGCCTACGCAGGCAACGTGTGCCTTTTCCAGCAAATACATAGCCAGGTCGTCAGCATCTTTGATTGTGTTGTTTCCGTCAGCTTTACCATAATAGTAGCTACATTTCGGGAACAGGTAGAAAGCGCCTTCCGGCTTATTTACTTCGAATCCCGGAACTTCTTTAGCCAGATTAACGATCAGGTCACGACGGCGTTCGAATGCTTTACGCATTTCTTCAACCGGTTCCTGTGAACCTGTGTAAGCAGCTTCGGCAGCTTTCTGGGAGACAGAGCAAGGACCTGAGGTGTATTGACCTTGTAATTTGTTTACAGCCTTCACGATCCATTCCGGTCCGGCAATGAAACCGATACGCCAGCCTGTCATTGCATATGCTTTGGATACGCCGTTTACAATAACGGTGCGATCTTTCATGCCGTCGACAGAAGCGATACTGTGATGTTTGCCGATATAGTTGATATGTTCGTAGATCTCGTCAGCAATAACGATGATATCCGGATGTTTTTTCAATACTTCAGCCAAACCTGCCAGTTCTTCTGCACTGTAAACAGAACCAGTCGGATTGGACGGAGAGCAGAGGATCAACGCCTTTGTCTTCGGTGTGATAGCTGCTTCCAGCTGTGCCGGAGTGATCTTGAAATCCTGTTCGATACCTGCTGTAACGATTACCGGTTTACCTTCAGCCAGTTTGACCATTTCAGGATAGCTTACCCAGAACGGTGCCGGAATGATAACTTCGTCTCCGGGATTAACCAACACTAGAATTGTGTTACAAACGGATTGTTTAGCTCCGTTCGCGCAGGAAATCTGTGTAGCTGCGTATTCCAACCCGTTTTCATTCTTCAGCTTGGTAACGATAGCATTGCGTAATGCCGGATAACCGGGAACCGGAGAGTAGCGAGAGAAATTGTCGTCTACCGCTTGCTTGGCTGCTTCCTTGATGTGATCAGGTGTGTTGAAATCAGGTTCTCCCACACTCAGGTTGATAACATCGATACCTTGTGCTTTGAGCTCATTGCTCTTCTGAGACATCGCCAACGTAGCGGAAGGCGATAAACTTGCTAAACGATCTGAAACTTGTGTCATGACACTGCTGTTTGTATAGGTTATTTTAAATAGTTGCGACAAAAGTAATTAATAATCGGATTCTTTGCAACAAATTGCTAATTATTTGATGTTGTGGAGAACATGTCCCATACGCTCCTTTTTTGTCTTCATATAAAATTCATTATATTTGTTCGGAGTGACTTCGATAGGAACGTTTTCCACAATTGTTAAACCATAAGCTTCCAGGCCTACACGCTTGATCGGGTTGTTTGTCATCAGGCGCATTTTGGTGATGCCGATGTGCTTCAGGATCTGTGCTCCGACGCCATAATCGCGTTCATCAGCCTGGTGTCCCAGATGCAGGTTGGCGTCTACCGTATCCAATCCCTCTTCCTGAAGTTTATAGGCTTTCATTTTATCCATCAGGCCGATGCCGCGTCCTTCCTGGTTCAGGTAGACGATAGCTCCGCGTCCTTCTTTTTCAATCATTTGCATGGCTTTGTGCAACTGTTCGCCGCATTCGCAACGCATAGAACCGAAGATATCGCCGGTTGCACAAGATGAATGTACGCGAACCAAGACCGGTTCTTCTCCGGATATATCACCTTTTATCAAAGCGATATGCTCCAATCCGTTACTTTTCTGCCGGAAAGGGATCAGGTGGAAATGACCGTACTGGGTTGGCATATCGACTTCTACACCTTTGTCAACAATGGATTCTGTTTTCAGGCGGTAGGCAATCAGGTCCTTAATACAAATGATCTTGATATCGAACTTTTTAGCTACTTCCACTAATTGCGGCAGACGTGCCATTGTTCCGTCTTCATTGATGATCTCGATCAATGCCCCGGCAGGATAGAGACCGGCCAGGCGGGCCAGGTCGACAGCTGCTTCGGTATGACCGGCACGGCGGAGCACACCGCGTGAACGGGCTCGCAGCGGGTTCACATGTCCCGGACGTCCCAGGTCAGACGGCTTTGTCTGTGTATCAGCCAGTGCACGGATCGTTTCGGCACGGTCGAACATGGATACACCGGTCGTGCAACCGCCACCCAGTTTGTCGACAGTTACGGTGAACGGTGTCTCAAGCATAGAGGTGTTTCTGGCAACCTGCATATCCAGGTCCAGTTCCTGGCAACGTTCTTCGGTGATCGGGGCGCATAATACACCACGACCGTATGTCATCATGAAATTTACTTTTTCGGGCGTTATCTTTTCCGCAGCAACAATGAAGTCCCCTTCGTTTTCACGATCTTCGTCGTCAACAACGATCAGGAATTTACCTTCACGAAAATCTTCGATTGCTTCTTCGATGGTGTTTAATTTGATCTCACTCATATCTTTTTTAATTTTTAATTTCTAAGTTCCGGATCATATCTTCCAATTCGCGGCTTGTTTTTTGTACTACTTGTATATCATGGCGTAATAATTTACGCTGGTATGTAGCAAGCAAATAGACCGGAAGCCCGACTGGGAAAAATATTCCGAATGCCAGTCCGATCTTTCCGTTGATATTTGCATTCAGTTGGTTGTATCCGCCGATAACGGGATAATCCATCAGTTTGTTCAGTACCAGATTCTGATCGGAGTTACCCAGTTCTTCAATGATACCTTCCATTTCTGTAGCCAGCTGTTCTGCCGTATGATCCTTTCCGCCTTGTTTCCAGAAAGTGAAATAGTTCAACCAGCGTTTATGGCTTTTGAGATATTCGGCACAGTTTTCCGCCAGCTTATCCAGGCGTGGCAACATGGCTGCATAGTCCGGATTAAAAATGATTACCTCTTTTTTCTCCACTTTACGTCCGGCCCGTTTACCTATAAAATTCTTTATGGCATTCAGATAAGTGTCCGCATTCAATATGACACTGTCATTAACAGCCTTATAAGTCAGGAAAATCCCTAGTGGTGCCAGAATAGCGGAACTCAGCCACATTCCTTCCCTGGCTTCCCATATACCGTCGCGTGCCATTTTAAATCCGATATTGTCTATAATATAATAGAATATAAACAGGATTACGGAAATAACAACCGGCATTCCCAGTCCTCCCTTACGGATAATCGCTCCCAGTGGAGCACCGATAAAGAAGAAGACCATACAAGCGAAAGATAAGGTGAATTTCTTATGCCATTCAGTCAGGTGGCGGCGTACTTTGTAAGCCTCGTCTCCTAATGTTGCAGCTTTGAAATAATAATCGGCCTTTACACTTTCAATGTTTGATTTGGCACGGACCAATAAGGCGGCTTGCCCGCTTGGTGCTTCGGCTTTATACAAACTGTCGAAATTGATTATTTTGACCGGTTCGTTTGATATTTTGGTCAGGGAATCAGTATCGTTTACTGTTGCAGTATTGCCGGTTCCCATTTCTGCTTGTTGGGATAATTCCCTTTTTGGTTTGGAGAATGTCTTTTTATAAGACATGTCATACACATTTTTGGAATTGATCGCCTTGATACTGTCGAGCCGTACGGTCATGGAGTCAATAGAAGTCTGTAAATCCTTCAGTTGCTTACCCATATATTGGTTTTGCATAAAAGATTCATCCGTGCGGGTGAAGTTTGCATCGAAATCTATCAGAATATCTTTGGTGCTGAATGTCTCCCTGCGGTAGGGAACAGCTGTTTTCCGGTTGTTACTGCCTGTCTGGCCTTCGGACAGGTTTTCAAACGACTCCCCATTAAAAAGGGATAAGACCAGAAACAGCTTGTCCGCAGATGTTTTCAGTCTGCCGGAGTCTGCAAGGATCACACGTGCGTTATTGAAACCTTTCGAATAGTCATAGATCATGACATCTTTCAGCAATCCGGTCTGATTGTTTTTTTCTTTTACATATACATTATATCCTGTGATTTCCCCATAAAATACACCTTCCGGAATATCCAGCTCCGGCGACTTCTGGCGCATGGAGTAGAGAAGGGAATATAGTTTCACCTGTACGACAGGCATTGCATTGTTCTGGAAAAAGAAAGCGCCGATACTGATAATCCCGATTGTGATGATCAGTGGCCGCATGATATGTATCAGCGATACTCCGGCAGATTTCATCGCCAGCAATTCCAGGCGTTCGCCCAGATTACCGAAAGTCATCAGAGATGCAAGCAAAATGGCCAAAGGTAAAGCCATGGGGAGGAGGAATAAAGCAGCATAAAAAAACATTTCGCCGAGCACAGGAATCCCCAGTCCCTTTCCCACCATGTCGTCTATGTACCTCCAAAGGAACTGCATGAGTACAATAAACAGACAGATACCGAAGGTCATAATGAACAACGGCAGGAAAGTCTGCAGCATAAATGTATATAATCGTTTTATCTTCAACATTGCCTATCCGGGTTGACGGGGCAAAAGTAGTGTAAAAAACGATAAGAACATTACATTATTCTCTAAAACAACCTAAATCCCGAGTGTACGTTTCAATTCATAGACTTGCGAGTCCCATAAATTGATTGAATCTTTCTTTTCATCCGGCTCGGCAAAGTCGGTTATTTCAAGAGCAGTTGCTCCGGTAAGTTCAACCGTGTGAATTAAAAATTCGAAGTAGACATTATCTTCTTCCTCATCTGTCCACCGGTAACGGATACTAATTTCCGGTTTTACCGACAAAACTTCTGCCTCCTGTTCATCCCTGTTCCACTTAAAAACATACGTGTTGTCATTGATCGTTACGTCATCAGCAAACCAGGCAGACAATCCTGGAGGGGTAGTGAGGTGATTCCATAAACTTCGTCGCGAAACTTTATCGAAAATGTATTCGATATGAAACTTCTCTTTTTTCATCTTTCATACAATTATTTGCGCAGCAAGTTACTCAAAAGATTCATATTTCCCAATATTATTAGAGTAAAAAAGCTTCTAATTTTTAACGCCTTAGCTGAAAGCCCTGAAAAATAAAAGATTTTTTTTCGCAAAAGTGTTGCATAATATAAAAATAACCTCTACTTTTGCAGCGTCAATAAGAAAAGTTGACGACATGATGGCGAGATAGCTCAGCTGGTTAGAGCGCATGATTCATAATCATGAGGTCCCCGGTTCAATCCCGGGTCTCGCTACTGAAAGGTTTACAAGAAATTGTAAACCTTTTTTGTTTGTATCTCCTCTGTTTCTTATCTCTCCATTTAAGCTATTATTCGGATAAATCCTGCGAAATGTACTTTTTTTGAAAAAATATTGCTAAAAAGTTTGGCGGAGTGATTTTTCTTGTATCTTTGTCATATAATAATAGTACAATGTTTCTATAATATAATATACATCTATATGATTAAGTTTTTATTGGATTATTCCAGCGGCGTACCGGTGTACCGTCAGATTATCGACCAGATCATATTTGGCATAGCATCCGGACAACTTAAATTGGGTGAACAGCTTCCTACAGTCAGAGCGCTTGCTGTGGAGCTGAAGGTAAACCTGAATACGGTATCCAAAGCGTATAAAGAATTGGAGATCAAAAATATTCTGGAGACTCAGCAAGGTACCGGCACTTTTATCAACAAAACAGAAAATGTGGTGTCGGAAAAGGAAAGGGAAGATAAGCTGAAAGAGATTTGCATGCAGTTTTCTTCCGTGGCGTTTAGTTATGGCTTTAATCTGGATGAAGTCATGCGGGAATTGAAAGACATTGAAACCTCTAAAAAATAATAGATATGACAACAAATGTAATTAACAAGGGATGGTTTAATCCAATTTCTCTTACAGTATTGCTGGTATTGATTTCTGTATCGATCATTCTGTCTGTTTTACAGATTGTAAATGTTCAGGTCTTTGTGCTCTTAATCCTCTTTTCCGGATTATTTGCTACTTCTATCCGCATTGCCGACCAGTGGGAGCGGGCAGTGGTGTTGCGAATGGGTAAATTCAAAGGTTTAAGAGGCCCTGGCCCATTCATGATTATTCCTATTATAGATAGTGTCTCTGCTTATATCGACCAACGTGTGAGGGTAAGCGCTTTTAAAGCAGAGCAGACCCTGACCAAAGATACGGTACCGGTGAATGTGGATGCTGTTGTGTACTGGACGGTTTGGGACGTTGAAAAAGCTGCTTTGGAAGTTCAGGAATATCAAAAAGCCATCGAGCATATCGCACAGACCGGTTTAAGAGACACGATCGGTAAACACGAATTATCCACTCTCTTGCAGGAACGTGATAAAATAGCTGAGGACCTGCAACATGTCCTGGACCGGAATACAAATCCCTGGGGAATCACTTGTCAAACCGTTGGTATTAACGACATCGCCATACCTCAGGACCTGGCCGACGCCATGAGTAAAGAGGCACAGGCCGAGCGTGAAAGAAGAGCACGCGTCATCCTGGGAACGGCCGAGACTGAAATTGCCGAAAAGTTTGAACTGGCTAGTCGGAAGTACACGGATAACCCGGTAGCCCTGCATCTCAGGGGAATGAATATGTTGTTTGAAGGCTTGAAAGAAAAAGGCTCTATGGTTATTGTCCCCAGTTCGGCGCTCGATTCCATGAACCTGGGTGCCATGGGAGGTTTGGTTTCGTTGGCAAAAAGCAACGAGGCGTTTGCACACGAATGATATAATGTATGAATTAAAAGGACTTTTATAACTTATGAACAGACATAAGCACGAAATCTCTTTGATCCTTCTGTTTTTTATCTTTATAGGTTGTTCACAAAAACAATCTTTGGATTGGGTTCCATTCAATTGGGAGGGTGATACTATTTCCGGGAAATATATTGAAAAAGCATATATATATGTACCTGTAAAAATAGATGGTTTGCCATATGATTTTACGATGCAGTTTGATCTGGGAACGTATCAATCCGTATTTTATGGAAATTCATTAGAGCCATATTTTGCAGAATGCCCTTTTTTAATGGATAATCTGGATTCGACCGGAATGTTTAGAAATCTAAGCCTACAAATGGGAGTGATTGATTTTGACAGCATTAATATCGGCTATAAAAAAGACTTTGGTGATAAAATTCCTGAAGATTCGCTTCACTCTAAAACCCCGAAACATATTGGAACAATTGCTGCCGATATATTCCAGGACAAATTTCTAATAATCGATTATAAATTAAACAGATTTGCTATATCTGATTTTTTGCCGGCTGAATATAACGATTTACCGGCAGAAAAATTTGAATTGACAGCTGGTATTATACGACTTCCGTTTTGTATTAATGGCAAAGATTATAAGTTAATGTTCGATACCGGGTCAAGTCCCTTTCAGTTGGTAACAACGAAAGAGAGAGCGTTGGATATATCCGGTTCGGTAATTGTCGATTCTTTGAGTGGTCCTTTATGGTGGGGAAAGGAAATAACTTTCTATGGGCTTGAAGTCAACAAGCCCATAGAGTTTGCTGGGAAAGCTTTGGGAAACTCACGGGTCTATTATGATAAAGAAGGACTCTGGAATGGTATTTATGATTCTTTTAATGTGTGGGGAATAACCGGAAATGCCTATTTCTTCAATAATACTATAATAATAGATTATAAGAATAAGTTGTTCAGGGTGAAATAAGAGCTTTTTCTAATTCTGTTCCCTTGTAAACCATATTTTAAAAGCGGGAACCCGGCCTCTGCTGACAAATATCTTGTCGGAAAACGGGATATTGAGGTTGATGGCCAGTTTCCCCATAAACCAGACTGACAGGTCTTTTATGGCCTTGTGGGATACTATATATTGTCTGTTTACCCGGAAAAAATATTCTTCATTGAGATTCCTCATTAGTTCATCCAGTGAATAATCCAGCAAATAGCTTTGACCTTCAAAAGTTACAGCTTTCGCAACCTTCATTTCGGCGTACAAATAGGCGATGTCGTCGATTGCCAAAGGCAGTAATTTGTCTTTGTGAGGTACCAGAAAATGTGTTTTTCTACGGTTTTGCTTCTCATCCAGTGACCTGACCAGTTTCTCGATCAGCTGTAGATTATCTTTCCTGAAGCTGATATTCCCAAACTTCATGATTGCTTTTGTCAGCCTGGCTTTATTGATCGGTTTCAATAAATAATCGATGCCGTTCACTTCGAAAGCCTCCAGTGCGTATTCGTTATAAGCAGTAGTGAATATAATGGGTGAATCTATATCGACTTTGTCAAAGATGGAAAAAGAAGAACCGTCCGCCAGATGAATATCCATAAACACCAGGTCGGGCGCAGAATTGGAACTGAACCATTCGATACAGTCCTCCACCGTTTGTAAAATTGTTTCTATCTGGAAATCACTGCGTATTTCCATAATAAGTCTTTGTAGAGTCTGGGCAGCAATAATCTCGTCTTCAACAATCACAACTTTCATATATTCGTTATTTTATCGGTTTCATTGAGCAAAGGAATTTCCACACTGAAAAATCCATTGGCATTTTTTATTTCTATGTCTTTTTTGAACAAGAGCTTGTATCTCTCGGATAAATTGACCAAACCAACCCCTCCGATGTTCTTTTCCGGTCTCAGGTTGACCAGGTTGCTGACTGTCAGGTTTCCCCTGGCATTCGTCTCGATCAATATCAATAACGGGCTTTTATTATGGATGATATTGTGTTTCACTGCATTTTCGACCAGTAATTGTATGCTGACAGGCATGATATAATAATTACGGAATTTATTGTCGATCTCGTACCTGACCTTCATATTCTGGCCGAACCGGATTTTAAGAAGCGAAATGTAAGCATTGACGAACTCCATCTCCTCTTCCAGTTTTACAATTGTTTTGCTATGCAAGGTGTAGCGGAATACAGAAGATAGATTATCTACATATTCATGTGCCTTTTCTTCGTCCATACCGATCAGCCCGTTAAGCGTATTCAGTGAATTGAAAAGAAAATGAGGGTCCAGCTGGTTTTTCAGTGCTTCGTATTTAACCTTGATATTTTCAACGAGCAATTGCTGGTTCATGATGTTGGCCTGTTCCTGTTTATAAGCCTGGTTCATTGTTTCGGTAAGTAAAATGACGACAAGACCGGCAATTAGGTCTTTCACCAGATTGAAAATAGTGAACTGGGCGATGCCGCTTTCACTGATGTCTTCAAATACATATAATTGAAATCTGGACAGGAGAGGACTTACCAACAGGCAGATAACAACTATTCCCGTAAATGCTTTCAGCGCAGCATATTTGATTTCCTGTTTTCGTCCGGTAAGCCGGAAGCAGAACAGAAAAAGCAGGAAGAACAACAGAAGATTGCATGCGAACTGTAATGAGAAAAATAATACATAATTGATTCCGTCTTTTCTCAAAACCGAGATCAGATTGGCAGAATCATCATATATCATTCCCATTATCAGAATGATGTTGATGGTCAAACTAACCCAGATAGCCGCTTTGAGGGCTTGAATCCTGGTGAACGGGTTGGTACGTGTCAGATTTTTTCTCATCAGAATCGCTGTAATAGATTGAATAAAAATAGTTGTTTTTAGATATAACTGCGTAATAATCACTGTTTTTATCTTTTATTTGCCTTCTTTTTATGCGTAGTGGCGACGCTGTATTGTTCGGGTTAAAACTAAGGTCAACGACAGAAAAACTGTGCCGACCTTAGCTCTTCAACATCTCCCTGAACAAATTCCGGATTTTCTACTCGATTTATTTAGAACCTATAACCAATACCTAAAGAAACTACCTCCGGACGCATCTTGCCATTGCCTTTGTCAACTGCATTAATAATACCTATCTTATATCCTGCATTCACCTGTATTTTGTTGGTGAATTCATAACCGACCATCACCTTGAAGCCGAAATCCCAGTGTTGAAGCGTATCATCTTTATACAGTTTCTGCTTCGGTTTGTCGAATTTGGCATTGAACCCGTATCCGACATAGGGTCCCAAACCTGCATAAAAACGGTCTCCTTTACCTGTATACCATTGTCCCACTGCATATACCGGAATTTCTACACCCCAATATTCAAAATCTCTTTTCTTTCCGTTCTTTTGTTCCATTTTAGAGTTTTGGAAATGGAATAATAGTTCCGGTTGCAGGGCAAAATTGCGGACAATATCCACTTTCCCGAAACCTCCGACGCTGACACCGAATCCCATTTTACTTTTTGCCCCGCTCATGTCTGAAAGAAGAAAATTCGACATGTTTGCTTCTACTTTAACACCTCCGCTGATACTCTGGGCACTCACTTGTGCACTGCCGATACCTATGAGCAACATAACTCCTAAAACAATCTTTTTCATAACGCTTCATTTTTAGAGATTAATAATACCTATTTATCTGTTTGTACTTTTTATTCTTTTCGATGAGACAAATGTAGGCAGGAGAATCGCTTTGCGTTTCCATAAAATGACCGGGAGGATTATTTTGGATACCGAATGTGCTCAGATGAATACTGAGTTTTTGTGTTTGTGTATGAGTTGGTTAGTTATCGATATCTGTGGGAAAGAATATTTTAAACCGGGTATATCCCTCTTCTGTCGACAGGCTGAATCGACATCGATGGTTTGTCAGTACCTCTCTGACAAACATCAGGCCGATCCCCTGTCCGGAAGATTTGGTGGTGAAGAAGGGGGTGAAAAGTTTTTGTTTGGCCTCCTCGCTTATTCCGGGACCATTGTCTTCTATAATAATGGATAAGGGGGAATGGCGGGTACTGATTTTTATCCTGCCGTTTTCCCCGATTGCCTCGTAAGCATTTTTGATGATATTGACCAGAACCAGTTCAAACTGGATGCCGTCTACGTGGATATATTGATCATTATCGGTCAGGGATAAAGACAATTCTATATTTCTTTGCCGGCATTCGATGCTGGTCAGTGAATACACCGAACGGGCCTGCTCATTCAGGGAGATCAGGGAAAAAGTCGGTTCGGGAATGCGGATAACCTGCGCCAGGTTGCTGATAAAACTGGCCAGATGCCCGCAACGGTCGAAAGAGGCCTCGATAGCCGGCAACACATATTCCCATTTGTTGCTCCCGTCCTGCTTGAAAATATCGGCGACAACATTCAGCGTGGAACCGATCGCCCCGACCGAATTATTCACCTCGTGAGACATCATACGGATGATGCGTTCGTATGAATCTTTCTCTATTTTAAGCAGTTCATGTGTAATCTCTTCAATCAATATAAAAGGATGGTTGAATCCCTGGTCGATAAAAGACGAACGGATACAGCGGTACACTTTGTTTACCGAATTGCGGACCATCACATCGTCACCCTGCTTTAATTGCCCTAAAGCGGGGGCCAGTTCGAATGTGGAATCGTTGAAAGTCTTCCCTTTGATTTCTGAAATATCGGAAATGTTTAATAGTTTCAACCCCGAAGGGTTTACTTCTACGATCTGTTTATCAAAGTTTAGAATAATGATCCCCTGTGGCGATGCGTGGATAAGCAGATCAAGGAACTGGTTTTTTTCGCGCACTGCCAGTCGTTCACTCCGTAGCTGTGAGATCATCCGGTTGAAAATCCCGATCAGTTCGTTGGCATCTTTATTTTTGACCAGACGTAAATGGGTTGAGAAATCCTGGTCTTTGAGTAATTGCATTCCGCTAAGCAGAATGTGATAGGGCTTGACCAGTTTATGATAGATAAAGGTCGCCAGCAGGAGCGATAAAATGGCAATGCACTGTATTACCCAGAAAGGAATCGGTTCATTCCGGAACAAAACGAACCCTATACCGCTCGATATACAAGCGATAAAGGCCGCGATCGTCCAGAATATCCATTTCGATTTCATTCGGGGAGTTTAATGTCGTATTTTTCGAGGCGGCGGTATAAAGTCTGTCTGCTCAGTCCCAATGCCGCAGCTATCCTGGAATGATTGCAACCATACAATTCGACCGCTTTTTGTATCATGTTCCTTTCCACCATTTCGAGGGAGAGGATCGTGTTTCCGCCGGCAGGTTGGCTGGCAGGAACTTCAATATATTGCTGTTTGAAATCAATATCTGTGATGACATCCTTTCCCGAGATAAGAATTGTCCGTTCCACCAGGTTTTTCAGTTCGCGGATATTTCCGTGGAAAGGCAGTTTTTTCAGATATCCGAATGCTTCCTGCGATATTTCCGCTTCAGGCAGATTGTTCTGTTCCGCCTGTTTGCGGGCAAAATATTCAACCAGCAGGGGAATGTCTTCAGGGCGTTCGCGTAAAGCCGGCATCTGTATGGTGATCAGGTTGATCCGGTAGAACAGGTCTTCGCGGAATGTACCTTGCGCCACCATCTCCGGGAGATTCTTGTTTGTCGCACAGATGATACGGGTATCCACCTGCCTGGGCTTGCTTTCGCCCAGCGGTTCGAATGTCTGGTCTTGTAAAACTCTCAATAGTTTTACCTGGCAAACCAGATCCAGTTCCCCGATCTCATCCAGAAAGATCGTCCCTTTGTCCGCCAGTTCGAACCGTCCGGTCCGGTCGTGGCGGGCGTCGGTGAAGGCACCCTGTTTATGGCCGAACATTTCACTTTCGAACAGCGACTGAGAAATGCCTCCCAGATTGACTTTGACAAACGGCTTGCCCTGCCGGTTGCTGTTTTCGTGGATTGCTTCGGCAATCAGTTCCTTACCTGTGCCGCTTTCGCCGGTGATCAGCACAGGGGCATTCGTCTGGCTGATACGTGAGATCGTATTTAAAACCTGTTGCAGAAGAGGAGATCTGCCGATGATCTTGTCAAAACGGTCCGTTCTTTCCGTTTTCCCGTTTTTCGGGTCCGGATTTTTTTCTTCGCTGTCCCTGAGTTGTATGGCTGTTTCTATTGTTTTCAGCAAAGCCAGGTTGTTCCAGGGTTTCGTGATAAAATCGAAAGCACCGGCACGTATGCCCTGGACAGCGAGGTTGATGGAACCCCAGGCCGTGATCAGGATAACCGGGACTGCCGGGCAAAATACCCGTACTTTGGCAAGCAGTTTCAGTCCTTCCTCCCCGGTCGTTGTGTTGCTATAATTCATATCCATCAATATCAATTGCGGACAGGTATGGCGCACGAAATCAATGGCCTCCTGCTGGTTTGCTGCCGTAGCCACTTCATATCCGGCCCGTTTCATCAGGCCGAGAAATTCGTCCAGATCGGCGGGGCGCTCCGCCAGCGCAGTATCAGTGGCAA
>ERZ773134.1946-NODE-1946-length-16030-cov-9.898967_pt1 | contig 16030 bp, 19 predicted proteins | sample MGYA00580856_ERZ773134 | MGnify/ENA primary metagenome ERZ773134 (study PRJEB29015, sample SAMEA2737823) | human gut metagenome | biome: human gut; feature: human-associated habitat; material: faeces | place: China | collected 2012 ... | reverse complement strand
ATCCTTCGTGATATCGGACGTCGGCTGGTCATATTCATCCGCGACCGCCGGACCGTGATAACCGCACTCATCACCGCGATAGGTCCAGGTGCAGGTATTAGCCAGCATGATGCGCCCCGGAAAAACGGCACCATCCGTTTCCGTCGGTGTGGACAACACAAAGGAGGCACTGACCGCGCTCAGTTCGCTGCACTGCTCGATGCGCCAGCGGCTGATCACCTCCTGCTCCGGATCGGCGTCGCTGTTTCCGTTGACGAAGTTCACCGCATCCAGAAAACGGGCGTAAACCTTACGCCTGACCACCGTTCCGCCGACCAGACTCTGCAGATCTTCCGCCATCCCGGTGACCATACCGTACAGGTTAGAAACCGTCAGCGTGGGGCGCGTACTGGTGCCTTTGCCATTCAGTTCAAAACCGCTCCCCTGAATGGGATACGCCTGATACTGTCGCCCCTGCCAGGTGACCGGCTCACCTTTTTCGTTCTGCTCATTACAGAAAAAATAACGTTCTCCACCGACCTCTGTCAGATCGATTTCCCAGAGCACCACGCTGGCCGACTGCTCCGCACGGGTGCATTCATTCAGTGTTTCCTGCCGGATATCCTGCATCAGTTCACCACCTGTTCAAACTCTGCGCTGAACTCAACACGCAGCATACTGACCCGCGACGACCATTTTGCGCAGGTCACCTTTATCTGCCGCCACTCATAAGGCGGCGTCCACAGAAAGGCTTTCCAGCCCCCGTGCTCTTCCAGAAACGACTCCAGCGCCGTGGCCTCCTCACGGGGGACAGAAAGCGTCACGCTGTACGTTTTCAGGTTGGCATTCAGCCCGGCAGGCGCTCGCTGGGAATAGCCATCACCAAAGCGCACCTTTCTTACAGAAGGGGCCGAAGCCACATCCATACCGGGTTTCACTTTCCAGCGGAAGGTTTTCATCGTCCACCTCCGGAGAACAGGCCACCATCACGCATCTGTGTCTGAATTTCATCACGGGCACCCTTGCGGGCCATGTCATACACTGCCTTCATCATCTGTGGACCTGGCAGACCATTCGTACCGTCGTTCTGAATCACCACGTGATTGTTCTGATTAAAATTAATGCCTTCAGCCCGCCGCATCTGCGCCGGACTTCCGGCACCGCCCACATAACCACCTTCCGCATAGCCCCGCATCAGGCGGTACAGGTTGCCGACACCAATCCGGCTGGTTGCCTCCTTCGTGAAGACAAATTCACCACGATGAACAATCCCCGCAGGCTCATATTTGCCGCCGGTTCCCGTAAATCCTCCGGTCGCAAAATGGAATTTCGCCGCAGCTGCCTGAATGGCTGTACCGCCTGACGCCGATGCGCCACCACCAACAGCTCCGCCAATGGCGCTGCCAATACTCCCGACAATCCCCACCATTGCCTGCTTAAGCAGAATTTCTGTCATCATGGACAGCACGGAACGGGTGAAGCTGCGCCAGTTCTGCTCACTGCCGGTCAGCATCGCCGCCATATTCTGTGCAATACCATCAAAGGTCTGCGTGGCTGCACTTTTAACCTGCGACATACTGTCCGTGGCGCTCTCTTCCCACTCACTCCAGCCGGACTTCAGGCCTGCCATCCAGCTCCCGCGAAGCTGGTCTTCAGCCGCCCAGGTCTTTTTCTGCTCTGACATGACGTTATTCAGCGCCAGCGGATTATCGCCATACTGTTCCTTCAGGCGCTGTTCCGTGGCTTCCCGTTCTGCCTGCCGGTCAGTCAGCCCCCGGCTTTTCGCATCAATGGCGGCCCGTTTTGCCCGTTGCTGCTGTGCGAATTTATCCGCCTGCTGCGCCAGCGCGTTCAGGCGCTCCTGATACGTAACCTTGTCGCCAAGTGCAGCCAGCTGGCGTTTGTACTCCAGCGTCTCATCTTTATGCGCCAGCAGGGATTTCTCCTGTGCAGACAGCTGGCGACGTTGCGCCGCCTCCTCCAGTACCGCGAACTGACTCTCCGCCTTCCACAAATCCCGGCGCTGCTGGCTGATTTTCTCATTCGCTCCGGCATGCTTCTCCAGCGTCCGGAGTTCTGCCTGAAGCGTCAGCAGGGCAGCATGAGCACTGTCTTCCTGACGATCGCCCGCAGACACCTTCACGCCGGACTGTTTCGGCTTTTTCAGCGTCGCTTCATAGTCCTTTTTCGCCGCCGCCATCAGCGTGTTGTAATCCGCCTGCAGGATTTTCCCGTCTTTCAGTGCCTTGTTCAGTTCTTCCTGACGGGCGGTATATTTCTCCAGCGGCGTCTGCAGCCGTTCGTAAGCCTTCTGCGCCTCTTCGGTATATTTCAGCCGTGACGCTTCGGTATCGCTCTGCTGCTGCGCATTTTTGTCCTGTTGAGTCTGCTGCTCAGCCTTCTTTCGGGCGGCTTCAAGCGCAAGACGGGCCTTTTCACGATCATCCCAGTAACGCGCCCGCGCTTCATCGTTAACAAAATAATCATCCTTGCGCAGATTCCAGATGTCGTCTGCTTTCTTAAACGCAGCCTCTGCCTTAATCAGCATCTCCTGCGCGGTATCAGGACGACCAATATCCAGCACCGCATCCCACATGGATTTGAATGCCCGCGCTGTCCTGTCTGCCCAGGTCTCCAGCGTGCCCATGTTCTCTTTCAGGCGGCGGGTCTGGTCATCAAACCCTTTCGTTGCGGCCTCGTTCGCCGCCTGCAATGCCCCGGCTTCATCGCCGGAACGCTGCAACTGAGCAACATACGCAATCTGCTCCGCCGTCACGTTATGGAACTGGCGCGCCATCGCCGTCAGCCCCGACGTCGGGTCAGTGGTCAGCTTCCCGAAGGCTTCAGCGACCTTGTCCACCTCCACGCCGGATGCAGAGGAGAAACGCGCCACACTCTGGCTGATGGACGCAATCTGAGCCTCACCGCTTACCCCCGCCTTAACCAGTGCACTGAGTGACTCGCTGGTCTGGTTAAACGTCAGCCCTGCCGCCTGCCCGGCTCTGGACAGGACCAGCATACGATCTGCCGTCAGACCTGACTGATGACCGGAAAGGACCAGCGTTTTGTTGAAATCGGACAGGGTTGAGTTACCCTGATACCAGGCATACGCCAGCGCACCGGTCGCCACCGCCAGCGAGGTGGCCCCGACCATCGGCAGGGTGATCGCACCGGCAAGCCCCCGGAACATGGGGATCATCCCGCCGAAGGAGTCCTTAACCTGACCACCCTGTTGCAGCAGGATCAGCCACGGGCTTTGCCCGCCTGCAAGCTGCGTGGCCACGTCAGTGAACTGTGCAGGAAGCATACGCATGGCGGCTTTATACTGCCCGACGGAAATCCCCGCTTTCTGTGCAGCCAGCGCCTGCCGGTTCATTGACTGTTCAACGACTGCCGCTGTTTTTTTCGCATCACTTTCCGTACCGGAAAAATGACGCCTGACTCTGGCCATCTGCTCGTCAAATCTGGCTGCATCCAGACTTAAATCAACGACCAGATCGCCTACCGGTTCAGCCATACCGGACTCCTCCTGCGATCCCTTCTGATACTGTCATCAGCATTACGTCATCCTCCGTCATGTCCGCTACATCCGGGGAAGCGGGGATAACTTCATTCCCGTCCGGGCCAAAGCGGACGCCTCCGGCAAGCCCTGCCGCTTTCTGCATCAGCACATCATCTTCAGGCTCTTCGTCAGCCTCGCGCCGGTTCAGCAGACTGAAATCCAGCGGATGCATATCCGGATCGCTGAAAAACAGGCTGAGTACGGTGTACGTCAGCCCGGAAAAGTGCATATCCAGCAGGACATCATGAAAATAATGGGTACTGTAAAAGCGGTGCCAGTCGGCATACTCCGTGGATGACATCCCGGCAAGCATGGCGCGCCAGTCGGGTCGCCCCATCTCACGCGCCAGTTTCAGGGCAAAACTCAGCTCACCGTCGAACACTTTCCCGCAGAAACAGGCTCTGCAGGCCCGGCGTCATCTGCCTGTTCAGGGGCATTATTCACCACAAACTCAGACATTCCGGACAGACGTAACACCACGTTTTCAGCCTGAGCAATTGCCTCCGTGGGCCAGGTGGTAAGCACTTCCTGCTCAATCTGTTTAATGGCTTCATTCATGGACGGCAGCTTTGTCTTCTGCGGATGGTTATGCCACAGAGACATCGCCACCAGAAACGCCCCGCCTCTGATAAGATCCTCTACAGACACCTGCAGGTTGCCACTGGATTCAGCCTTTTTTTCCTGCTCTTTCAACCAGGCAAGATGCTCAATACGCTGCAGGGCTGACAGTTCAGAAAGCGTGACGGTCACGCCGTTATGTTCAAATGATTCGGTTTTCAGGAACATCGCTGACTCTCCGGATTAACTGGCGGTGACGGTGATTTCTGCAACCGCAGCAAACTCACCATTACCGGATACCACCGGAATGTTGACCTTACCTGCAGCAACGCCGTTCACGGTGATGGTCATACCACTGACCGACACGGTGGCTTTTGTTTTATCCGCAGACACCGCACGGAAGCTCTTGTCGGTTACGCCTTCCGGCTGGAATGCCACGGTCAGCGTCGTGCTCTGCCCTTTCACTACGGAAGCACTGGCTGGTGTTACCGTCATGCCGGTTGCCGCTGTTACTGTGCTGCGATCTTCTGCCATCGACGGGCGTCCCACATTGGTGACCTTCACCGTGCGGGTGATCACTTCCTTCGCCGTCACCGCCTTACCGATACTGCTGACCCAGCCACGGAACACATCGACCGTGCCGTTCGGAAAGCGGATTTTATAGGCACGGGTATCACCTTCATTAAACCACGCCAGCAGCGCCTGCTGCCCCTGCTCTCCGGGCATCCACGCCAGCGTGAAGCTGGTATCTCCGGCAGATTTCTGCCCCTGTCCGGTCGCGGTCCAGTCCGCATCTTCATCATCGAGATAACTGTCGTCATAGGACTCAGCGGTCAGTTCGCCGGGCGTCAGGTCTTTAACTTTAGCCAGACGCGACCAGTCAACGTCTGAAAGCGGGTTCGCATAAGGGTCACCGTTCCCCTTATAAACCCACAGAGTGGTTCCGGCACCTTTCACCGGCATTGTTGGATTTGGTACAGGCATAGCGTCCTCACATTTCATAGGTAATGACATAAGTCAGATCGGCTGAACTCCACAGGCCCGCATCATCGTCGCGCCGGTAGTCATAGCCACTGGCCACCATACTGGTGATCAAATCTGACAGTGCCGGGATATCGCTCATCACCGGATAAATCCGGGACTCCATCCACGAATCCAGCTCTGAATCCGGCACCTGAGCAGGCAGGAAAACTTCAATATGCAGCTCCGCCTGCCAGGTATCGCTGTCCAGCTCTTCGCCCGTGTATTCAGCGCCAGTGAGATAAACGGCAATTGCCGGAAAATCTTCCTCATCAAAAACAGCGGGGCGACCATCAAAAAGCGTCGCCCCGGTGTCATGCTTCTCCAGTGCATCCAGTACGGCTGCACGGAGTTCAGTATGTTTCATCGCTTTATTACCATTCTCAGTTGATGCTGCAGCGCATAGCCCAGCTCTTTCGGAAGACGTTCACGCCGTATCCGTTCAATATTCTGTTTAAACGCCGTGGTAAGCGGCACCGCCATCGGGATTTTCACCACATCAATGGGGTAACGGTTTTTCCCGGCCACACGCTGCATGACATGCCACCGCCCATTTTTCAGTTGCTGAATAAACGCGCCGGGAATACGACGGTTACCCACCACAAGCACGCTGCCGCCACCTTTCAGGGATGAACGCTGCCCCTTTTTACGACGCCTGCGTCGGGACAGGACAATCCGCGCATTACCCAGCTTGATTACGGGCAAATCCCCCCGGTTAACTTTGATTCTGGCCTGCGGATTTTTGACCGTGGCCCTTTTCAGCCTGGCCCTTTCCTTTACCAGTTTCCGGCGTACCTTTGTCTCACGGGCAACCTGTGACGCAGACTGCGATATCGCGGATGAAGCAACGCGGTTAATGGCCATTGCGGCGGCACCAGGCACCGCCGTTTTGCTGATACGGCTGAGGTTTTCAACGGCCTGCTCAAGACCTTTTATGGCCATACATCCCCCTTTCAGCGGCGACGGTTAACGGCAGGCGGTACGCCCCGCCCAAGCCAGAGATGACAGCTTCCGCCATCATCCGGCGTAACCCGATCTACCCAGAAGTTTTCCTCACCGATGGTCAGCGTGTCTCCACGCCGCAGCTGCCGCACATCATCAGTCCGGACAAACAGGGACGGACTGGAGCCTTCAACGCGCACGCCCTGTCCGGCATAGCTGATATTTTCAGGGTCATCAAAAACACCACGTATTACTGCGCCGGACTGCTCACCGGATGTAATGGTGGCTGACGTTCCCATGTACCCGCGTATCGTTTCATCGGCGCGGGCAATGGCAGCATCGAACAGGTTATCGAAATCAGCCACAGCGCCTCCCGTTATTGCATTCTGGCCAGGCTACGTTCTGTCATTTCGGCTGCCACACCGGCAGAGACACGAAACGCCGTTCCAGGCAGCACAAATGCCACAGGTTCATCCCGGATGGCGTGAAGTGCATCGGTGTGCAGCGTCACCAGTGCCACGACCGTGACCAGATCAGCCGCATCCTGAATCACGGTATCCGGCTGCGCTGATACAACCTCATTTTCATGCCCGGTCAGCACATTTTCCGGGCTGAGAGGGGTGTCCTGACCGGCAGTGTCATCCGTGTCATCAAGCTCTTCTTCCAGCTCTGCCACACGGAGCGCCAGTTCTTCTTTCGTCCCCGTCAGGCTGACATCACGGTTCAGTTGCTCACCCAGCGACCGGAGACGGGCAATCAGTTCATCTTTCGTCATGGACTCCTCCACAGAGAGAAAATGGCCCCGAAGGGCCACGATTACGCCAGTTGTACAGACACGAATTCATCAGGGTCAGCCAGCAGCATCAGCGGTGCTGACTGAATCATGGTGAACTCACGCGCCGGATCGCCGGTGGTCACCCAGTTTTTCGGGTAACGGGCAGAGGCGTTAATGCCTTCGCGCTGTGCGTCCGCATCCTGAATGCAGCCATAGGTGCGCAGACCGCGTGCCTGAGTGTTCCCCAGCACCATCGTGTTGTCCGGCAGGAAGTTCTTTTTGACGCCGTTTTCCACGTACTGTCCGGAATACACGACGATGGCCACATCGCCATACATTCCCTTATAAGACACCGCTTTGCCCAGGTCTTTTACCGCTGTCTCCAGCTCGGAATGAGAGCCGCGACGGGTATCCAGCTTCTCCTTGACGGCCTTGAAGGAACGGAACAGCGCCCAGCCTTTCGGATCAAACACGATGATATTCACCACGCCGCTGGCGTTCAGCGCGTAGGCTTCGATATCGTCGGTCGGGTCATACGTGGACTTGTCACGCTTGCTCCACTCCGTGCCGCCGGACTGCGTGATGTTATTCGCCGCACTGCGGCCCATATCCACCTCAACCGGATCGAAGGCTTCACCGGTCATGGTGTATTTGCCCTTAAGCACGGCAGAAACTGCCTGCATCTCTTCCACCTGGGCAATGGCCAGCTCTTCGTCACGCATGTTCTGCATGATGATGCGACGGCGACGGTAAGCCGGGTCCGCCAGATTCTGCGGATCTTCATCCGGCAGGCGACGCAGGGTCATCTGCGGATTCACTTCATGCTTGGGTTTGACATATCCCGGCGTAAATTCAGAGGTGGAGCCGCCACGGGAGCGGATAACCTCACCGGAAACAATCGGCGAAACGTACAGCGCCATGTTTACCAGTCCCGGAATTTGTGAGAGATAGACTTTCTCCGTGGTGAAGGGATAGCTTTCACGGAAAAAGAGACGCAGAAACAGCGGATCAAACTTAAATTTCTGCTCATTTGCCGCCAGCAGTTGGGCGGTTGTGTACATCGACATAAAAAAATCCCGTAAAAAAAGCCGCACAGGCGGCCTTTAGTGATGAAGGGTAAGGTTAAACGATGCTGATTGCCGTTCCGGCAAACGCGGTCCGTTTTTTCGTCTCGTCGCTGGCAGCCTCCGGCCAGAGCACATCCTCATAACGGAACGTGCCGGACTTGTAGAACGTCAGCGCGGTGCTGGTCTGGTCAGCAGCAACCGCCAGAATGCCAACGGCAGCACCGTCGGTGGTGCCATCCCACGCAACCAGCTTACGGGTGGAGGTGTCCAGCATCAGCGGGGTCATTGCAGGCGCTTTCGCACTCAATCCGCCGGGCGCGGTTGCGGTATGAGCCGGGTCACTGTTGCCCAGCGGCTGGTAATGGGTAAAGGTTTCTTTGCTCGTCATAAACATCCCTTACACTGGTGTGTTCAGCAAATCGTTAACGGCATCAGATGCCGGGTTACCTGCAGCCAGCGGTGCCGGTGCACCCTGCATCAGACGATCCAGCGCAGTGTCACTGCGCGCCTGTGCACTCTGTGGTGCTGCGGCCAGAATGCGGCGGGCCGTTTCCACGGTCATACCGGGGGTTTCTGCCAGCACGCGGGCCTGTTCTTCGCGTCCGTGAGCCTCCTCACAGTTGAGGATCCCCATAATGCGGCTGTTTTCTGCCGCAACCGCTGCGGTGATCTGCGCGTTCACGTCCGGCTGCGCCGCGCTGGCGTTTTCGCCCTCCGTCGCTGGCACCACGTCAGTAACGTCAGCCTGCGAAGCAGTGGCTGAAACAGTTGTTGATTGAGTCTCTTTGGTCATTCGCCCTCCTGAGAGACGGGATTTACGTGCATCCAGTGCATCACGCATGACGGTGATCGCATCGGTGCTGTTAACAAGTTCATCAGCCAGTCCGGCATCAATGGCCTCCTGACCGCTGTACACTGCAGCCTCGGTATCCAGCACAGCCTGCACAGACAGGCCGGTATATGCCGACACCTTCTGCGCAAACATCTGGCGGGTTGCGTCCATCCGGGACTGCAGTGTCTCCCGGACGTCATCCGGAAGATGGCTGTAGGGATTGCCATCCACCTTATGGCTGCCGCTGTAAATCAGCGTGATTTCCACGCCCTGTTTCTCCAGCGCAGCACCGTAATTACTGTGAGCCATCATGACGCCGATAGAGCCTGTCCGGGCGGTCTGCGTGACCAGACGCCGGGAGGCGGCACTGGCAAGCAGCTGACCTGCACTGCAGTTCATGTCGTTGGCCAGCGCCCATACCGGTTTTATGTCACGCACACGGGCGATGATGTCAGCGCAGTCAAATGCCCCCGCCACCATCCCGCCGGGCGTGTCCATATCGAGCAGAATGCCGTCCACCATCGGATCGCTGGCAGCCTGTTGCAGACGGGCGATAATGCCGTTGTAACCGGTCATCCCCGAATACGGCTGCAGCGCCCGCGTCCGGCTGACCAGCGTGCCGGACACCGGCAGCACGGCGATGCCGTTCATGATCTGATAACTGCGGGCCTGTCGTGGTCCGTCATCATCACCGGATAACGCCAGCGTCGCGGGTGCCTCTCCGGCAGCCAGGCTGTCACCGGACACCGCATCCGTCAGACGGCTGATCCCAAGCTGGCCTGCAAGCGCACAAAAGAAAACCCGCGCATAGGCGGGTTCAAGCATCAGCGGCTCATTAAAGGCCATGCTGGCAATATGCGGGAGATTACGCAGCTCTGCTGTCACTCTTCTCCTCCTCTGTTGATTGTCGCAGCCCGGATTCAAATGCCGCAGCCGCCCAGGCGGGCGGTTTAAGACCAGCTTCGCGGCGCTCCATCGTTTCACGGACCTGCTGGGCAAAAATTTCCTGATAGTCGTCACCGCGTTTCGCGCACTCTTTCTCGTAGGTGCTCAGTCCGGCTTCTATCAGCATCACCGCTTCCTGAACTTCTTTCAGACCATCGATGGCCATACGACCGGAGCCTATCCAGTCGCAGTTCCCCCAGGCACTTCGGGCTTCCTGAAAACTGAAGCGCGCTTTTGAAGGTAACGTCACCACGCGGCGAACGATGGCCTCTTCCAGCCAGCACAGAAACATCTGGCTCGCCTGACGGGATGCGACGAATTTTCGCCGTCCCATAAAGTGCGCCCACGACTCGTTCGCGCTGGCCCGTGCCGTGGAGTAGCTCATCTGGGCGTAATTCCGGGAAAGCTGCTCATATGAGACACCCAGCCCGGCAGCGATATACCGCAGCAGTGACTGCTCAAAAACGGAGTAGCCGTTATCCGTATCCTGAGCCGTCTGCAGGTTCAGTGAGTCACCCGGCATCAGGTGCGGCACTTTTGCGCCTCCCAGCCGGACCGGTGCGGCGGCGTAATACGCGGCAATTTCACCAATCCAGCCGGTCAGCTTGTCCCGCTGCTCCTGACTGTTCGCGCCCAGAATAAAATCCATTGCTGACTGCGTATCCAGCTCACTCTCAATGGTGGCGGCATACATCGCCTTCACAATGGCGCTCTGCAGCTGCGTGTTCTGCAGCGTGTCGAGCATCTTCATCTGCTCCATCACGCTGTAAAACACATTTGCACCGCGAGTCTGCCCGTCCTCCACGGGTTCAAAAACGTGAATGAACGAGGCGCGCCCGCCGGGTAACTCACGGGGTATCCATGTCCATTTCTGCGGCATCCAGCCAGGATAGCCGTCCTCGCTGACGTAATATCCCAGCGCCGCACCGCTGTCATTAATCTGCACACCGGCACGGCAGTTCCGGCTGTCGCCGGTATTGTTCGGGTTGCTGATGCGCTTCGGGCTGACCATCCGGAACTGTGTCCGGAAAAGCCGCGACGAACTGGTATCCCAGGTGGCCTGAACGAACAGTTCACCGTTAAAGGCGTGCATGGCCACACCTTCCCGAATCATCATGGTAAACGTGCGTTTTCGCTCAACGTCAATGCAGCAGCAGTCATCCTCGGCAAACTCTTTCCATGCCGCTTCAACCTCGCGGGAAAAGGCACGGGCTTCTTCCTCCCCGATGCCCAGATAACGCCAGCTTGGGCGATGACTGAGACGGAAAAAGGACCCGACGATATGATCCTGATGCAGCTGGATGGCGTTGGCAGCATAGCCGTTATTGCGTACCAGATCGTCTGCGCGGGCATTGCCACGGGTAAAGTTGGGCAGCAGGGCTGCATCCACACTTTCACTCGGTGGGTTCCACGCCCGCAACTGCCCACCAAATCCGCTGCCACCGCCGTGATAACCGGCATATTCGCGCAGCGATGTCATGCCGTCCGGCCCCAGAAGGGTGGGAATGGTGGGCGTTTTCATACATAAAATCCTGCAGGTCCCCTGCGTCGCTGTGTCATGCCGGTCTGCACTTCCAGCTCTGCAATATATTTTTTCAGGTCAGACACGGAAGTGGCCGTAAACTCCACCCTTCGTCCGTCTTTCTGTACTGTTGCCACCCGTTTACCTGTCATCAGGTCATGCAGTGCCGCACGGGCAGCGGCAAGTTCTTCCTGTCGCGTCATTCATCCTCTCCGGATAAGGCACGGGCGTAATCTGCCAGTGTTTTCTTGTTGGTTGCTGCACCATCCTCTTCCTGCAGGCTCGCCAGCAGCGCACTGAGATCCAGCTGCCAGCGGGAAATACTGATGCGCAGCGCCGCCAGCGCATAAACGAAGCAGTCGAGTGCCTCATTGCGTCGCTTTTTGCTGTCCCACAGTATTTTTTTCCTGCCATCCACCCATTTTTCGACCTGCTCTTCAGCAGTCAGCTGCTGCGCTTCGGTCAGATCAAAAATATCCGGGTTATTCGGGAAGTGAACGGCACCGGGAAGCGGTTCATCCCCTTCCGGCGTCAGTGTGAAGCGGTTATAAATCTGCTCTTTCGCGGTATCCGTACCGATTTCGGTAAGGTAAACCCCGTTTTTGTTTCGCTTACGTGGCATGCTGGCCACCGGCTTACCGTAGACGGATGCCCCTTTAATGGGGATCACCCGGAACAGCCCATGCTTTTTCGAGCGTTCATACACAATGGTCGGGTCAATGCCCCCAATATCCCAGCAGATACGGGATATCGACATTTCTGCACCATTCCGGCGGGTATAGGTTTTATTGATGGCCTCATCCACACGCAGCAGCGTCTGTTCATCATCGTGGCGGCCCATAATAATCTGCCGGTCAATCAGCCAGCTTTCCTCACCCGGCCCCCATCCCCATACGCGCATTTCGTAGCGATCCAGCTGGGAGTCGATACCGGCAGTCAGGTAAGCCACACGGTCAGGAACGGGCGCTGAATAATGCTCTTTCCGCTCTGCCATCACTTCAGCATCCGGACGTTCACCGATTTTCGCTTCCCATGTCTCACCGAGCGTGGTGTTCACGAAGGTTTTACGTTTTCCCGTATCCCCTTTCGTTTTCATCCAGTCTTTGACAATCTGCACCCAGGTGGTGAACGGGCTGTACGCCGTCCAGATGTGGAAAGTCACGCTGTCCGGCGGCTCAATCTCTTCACCGGATGACGAAAACCAGAGAATGCCATCACGGGTCCAGATCCCGGTCTTTTCGCAGATATAACGGGCATCAGTGAAATCCAGCTCCTGCTGCCGGATGACGCAGGCATTATGCTCGCAGAGATAAAACACGCTGGAGGGATCATCCGGTGTCCATTTGAGGCCAAACGGCGTCTCTTTGTCGCCAAATTTAAGGTACTGCTCCTCCCCGCAGTGCGGGCAGGCAACATGAAAACGCATAAAATGCGGGGATTCACTGGCAGCACGCTCAATCTGGCAGGTGCCTCTCACTTTGGGCGTGGAGCCACGGATGGACTTTGGCCAGACCGAGCCTTCAATACGCTTGTCGCCCAGGAACGTCGGAGAGCCTTCCTGTTCAATATCATCATCAAAGGCAGCAAGTTCATCATAACCCGCCACATCCACTGACTTTTCACGGTAGTTTTTTGCCGCTTTACCGCCCAGGCACCAGAAGCCACGCCCATTGGTGAAACGCTTCATAGTGAGCGTGTTATCCCGGTGCTTTTTGCCATACCACGGGGCCAGCGCCAGCAGCGACGGAATATCACGGATGGTCGGCTCAACGTGGGTTTTCATGAAGTTTTCGGCATCGCCATCCGTCGGCAACCAGATAAGGGTGTTACGCTGCTTATGCTCTATGAAGTAGGCATAAACACCCAGCAGCATTTTGGAATAACCAACACGGGCAGACTTCACCACATTCACCTCGCGGATGTAGTCGCTGCCCATCGCATTCATGATGGCACGCTGAAAGGGCAGTGTTTCCCAGCGCCCTTCCTGGTATGCGGATTCTTTCGGGAGATAGTAATTGGCATCCGCCCATTCAACGGCGGTCTGTGGCTCCGGCCTGAACAGGGCACGAAGCCCGGCGCGGACAAAATGCCGCAGCCTGTCAACCTGACTGTTCGATATATTCACTCAGCAACCCCGGTATCAGTTCATCCAGCGCGGCTGCTTTGTTCATGGCTTTGATGATATCCCGTTTCAGGAAATCAATATGCCGGTTATCCAGCTCAGGAAAACGTCGCTGCACCGACAGAGGAATACCGTCGAGAATACTGGATATTTCCCTTGCTATACGCGACAGCACGAAAGTACAGAATGCGGTTTCCACCACTTCAGCCGATTCTTTGGCATTTTTCAGTTCTTGCGCCGTCGCCTGAGCACGAGTCAGGCGATGGCGCTCAAATTCAAGTGTTCCGGGGTGAAGATCTGCCTCGCTGGCCAGCCGTAATTCTTCAACCTCCCGGCGCAGCTTTTCGTTCTCAATTTCAGCATCCCTTTCGGCATACCATTTTATGACGGCGGCAGAGTCATAAAGCACCTCATTACCCTTTCCACCGCCTCGCAGAACGGGCATTCCCTGCTCCTGCCAGTTCTGAATGGTACGGATACTCGCACCGAAAATGTCAGCCAGCTGCTTTTTGTTGACTTCCATTGTTCATTCCACGGACAAAAACAGAGAAAGGAAACGACAGAGGCCAAAAGGCCTGTTTTCAGCACCTGTCGTTTCCTTTCTTTTCAGGGGGTGTTTTAAATAAAAACATTAAGTTACGGAGAAGAAGAACGGAAACGCCTTAAACCGGAAAATTTTCATAAATAGCGAAAACCCGCGCGCCTTCCGCCCCGTAGCCTGCCGGATCGCCGGAAAGGACCCGCAAAGGTGAGAATAATTATCACTTGCATTAATATCCAGCTTCTTCCACCATCGCACCGGACGGGCGACTATGAGGGACAAAACCGCGCACCATAAACGCGGTAAAAACCCGGTGTGCATCGTTTTTGATTATTTACGCACACTCGCGCAGAAGGAATTCCCCGTCGGGCTACGGTCATGGTTAATGCGGAAATACGGCGACGATGCAGCGCATGATGTGTCAGGCTTGAATACCTTTATCCGTTAAAAGGGATATCAGTTAAGTTATCCCGTGCAGGGTATAAGCCATTATCAAAGCCACTCAGTAGCGAATGGCTTTTGTAATGGACTATTTAATTAGTGATGCTGCGTATTCGATTAGATATAACTTAGGTGCCAACCAGATTTTTAACCATGTCATATTGGTTACTACAGCAATAATAAAACTTACCCACAGAACAAAAACTGCTGCTAATGGTAAGATAAGAAAACTAATCTCACCGTTACTTTCCCAAATCATAGTCGGTTTGTATTTAGGCTTTCCCTTCTCCCATGACCATCCTTCATTATCGAATATACCAATTTCAACTTTTTGGTACTGTTTTTTCATAAACCAGAAAACCAGCGGGATTGTTGAAATGGCTATTAATGTTTTAATCAGGCTATCAACCATATTCCATACCAGCAACTGATGAACAACATCCGGAATCTGAGCCTGGCTGAATGCAATGGCGGAATCAATTCCATCGCTGGCCTTCTTCAATAAATCAACAAGAATTTTATTTGCTTCTTCTTGCATGTTTATATCCTGTAAGTTGTAAGCCTGTTCGAGAAAAATAAACAACTACGAGAGACAGAAAAAATATCTCAGGCTCTCTTTCTATAAGCTTTTAGTTGAGGATGTTCTGCAAAACAAAACTGGTTAGTTATGTAACTGCTTCCGGAATACAACAGCCGACGTGCTACAACGTAAAATTCGCTTGATTGTGGCAGTTGAGGAAACAGACTTGCATTTCTCAACATCATCAATAATGACCACATCCGGTACAGGAATGACGCGGGTATGCAATGTTTTTGCACTAATAACATCACAGCCATTCAGTGGTCGAATATCTGCATCTTCAGGCACTACCAGAAGCACACGTTTTTCCGGTGCAGAAAAACCAGCAGCAAGAGTGCGTGACAATAAAGTCATTCCGCTGCGTGGCTTCATACAAATTTCAGAAATATGATTCTTTTCGTCCAAATGATGCTGGACATCATTTTTATCATCACTCAACAACTCTGCTGTTAATACAATCCCTGCTGTCTCAGATTTCCAGGAAATGCTGATATCCTGATCATCTGCATCAACATCATATTTTATCGAGTAAGGACTAAAGCTACGTCCAACGAACGCATCATTTACCAGTACACGCCCACCCTGTCTGACCTGAAAGTCAACGCGCCCTGAAAGCTGATTTGCTGTTACAAGCAATGCCTTTTTTCTTTTTGTTTTATTGCTCATTGCCACCAACTGTTCAGCCATCTCTCTTGTCACACTACCAGAAACTCTTTCTTGAATTTTCACAGAAAATTTTCTGGATGTAGTAGCATCGACATTAAAAAATCTGGATGTCATCAGGCAGTTATTAACAATTGGCATCAGCTCACTTACGATTGTAAAAAATTCCCGGTAAAGCTCATTTTGCTTTTCAACACACAGCTTTCCACAATCGTCCAGCTTACGCTCAAGAGCACTTAATCTTTCCATTATTGAATTAATTTTTTGCAACTCTTTCATCAAAACCTCCTGACAAAGATACCGTGCGACCACGGTCGCACGCTCCTGAATACATGCCCTGTTTCTTCCACCCTCGCACAGGACTGGCGAGCATGAGGGACAAACCCGCGAATCATTAGCGCGGTAAAAACCCGGTGTGCATCGTTTTTGATTATTCCCGCACACTCGCGCAGAAGGAATTCCCCGTCGGGCTACGGTCATG
>ERZ773134.1932-NODE-1932-length-16153-cov-4.151572_pt1 | contig 16153 bp, 15 predicted proteins | sample MGYA00580856_ERZ773134 | MGnify/ENA primary metagenome ERZ773134 (study PRJEB29015, sample SAMEA2737823) | human gut metagenome | biome: human gut; feature: human-associated habitat; material: faeces | place: China | collected 2012 ... | reverse complement strand
AATTCTCCGGCACATAACCGCAGGCTAACAGCTTTTCATAATCTGCACTTTCAAATGTCTCCCAGTCTTTTACAAAAATCTCATCCCGGAATCTTCTGTTGCACTGTACTTTTTCCATTGCATGATTCAGATGTTCTATCGTATTTTTTATCTCTTCTTCGGTTGCTTCCTGGCTTCTGCTAAGTACGATACATCCCGCATTTGCAGCCTCGGAAGCCAACAGATAGTCTGCCTCATCCGACAAGTCTGATTCCAGCTTCGCATCAACAACTGTGATCACATTGCCAATCTCATACCATCTGTCGATCGGATCATCCCTTAATACATCAAAGAACTCATCCACATCATAGATACCGGACGGTTCCACAATTACCCGGTCATAACCGCACATTCCCATTGCAATCAGCTTCGTGCGGAATCGTCTTCTGTGGCAGTCTGCGTCGCATCCTCCGGCAATCATCTCCAGTTCGCACTTTTCACCTTCCAGGTCCTTTAATAACATCATATCTACATTAACCGCACCATAATCATTTTCCAAGATTCCAATATTATCTCCCTTGTCAATCAGATGCTTTGCATATTTTTTTATAAATGTTGTCTTTCCGGAACCTAAAAATCCGGTGATCAGATCTATCTTTACCATATTTTTTGTAAACCTTTCTTTCGTTCTTAATTTTCTAATGAATATCCTTCCTGCCTGAGACTTTCTGAATATTCTTTCTTGTATAGTGTAACATTTTCTACCCAACTAAGAAAACGCTATTATCAGTAATTTCTATGAATACTTTATCAATGAATACTAAAAAACCTGGCACCGGCAACTTTTCTTACATACTTTAGTATAAAAATGCCGGATGCAATCTTACATCCGGCGCTCTCAATATTTTATATCATTCTTTCAAACATTCTTTTTTTCTTCTACACTAACTTATTTCTTCCCGCCAAAGATAAATCCCATAAAACGAATATACGTATACACAACCAGAACAACCGCAATAATCGTCTCGATCAATACCACATATTTCAGGAACGGCATCGGATGTCCCATATTCATTGCACATGCCATCATCTGTTTTGAAGCGATCGCACTGATGACAAATGGGAAGGTGAATGCCGCATAGCTTGGGAAGAATGGCATCTTCAAATAGCCGATTGCTTTTACAAGTGCAAAGATGTAGATCACCGTTGCAACTACAAACATTCCCATCAGAAATCCGTAAGATTTCGGCATGACAGACTGTACATATCCTGCGATACAGAGGCTTGTCGGTGCCGCATAGATACAGATCAGTGGTTTTGCCGGATCCGGTACTTCTTTCACCGTCACATAGCGGTATGTAACCAGGATCAGTAACAGGATCAGTGTCACAAATCCAAACCAAAATGCTGCACTTCCGATTGCAAGTTTCTCATAAGCAGGTGCCGTGACTGATGCAACGACAATTCCAACATATACGATATAATAACTTGCGAATACCTTTGGCATCTGCAATTTAAATACAAATTTCACCGTAAAATAAATGATCAGCACGATATGTAATGCGATCGCAAACAGCCAGATATAATAAGCCGCCTGTCCGATAAATGGTTTTACATAGGTACTTAAGATCATAAGTGCCATCGGAAATGTTCCTGATACGCTTGCCATGATCGGATTCTTCATATCTTCCTTCACAGCTCCCGGAAACATAATTAGCTTCAGAAGTGCCAGGATCAGCAGAAATGCTGCGAACACTCCACACACATAACGGATTCCTTCTGAATAGCTCTGAAGCAGGTTACCTAAAGCTGCCGCTCCAAGCATGACTCCGCAGATTGGAATCGGTATTTTTTTGATTACATCTTTCATAATATCTTGTCTTCCTTTCTAGTCTGGATCTATGTATTCTAGATATCTGCAATTGCACGACGTTCTGCCGGTTCATCAATTTCGTCCAGATTCTTGATTCCCAGTTCACGACAGACAATCTGTGCTACTTTCCATGCGCACAGTCCTGTGAAAAAAATACACTGTTCTTTGTGCTCACCCTGTCCCATGTTGAATTCTTTTGTCAGAACTCTGCAGCAGATTGCATTCTTCCCATTAGCTTTCTTGAACCAGTCATGCAGTTCGTGAACCAATTCCATACATTTTACGCTCTTTGGATTGGTTGGCCCGTCCTGCTCTGTTCTTCCGAAGAACATTCCAAGTGCAAGCAGACCCCCGTTGAATGCGCCACAGACACATCCCGATTTGCCTGCTCCGACAGCCATACCGGATGACATTGCAATGACTTCTTTTGGTACATCCAGTTTGAATTCGTCACGGATCGTACACATCAGTGCCTCACAACAGTAATATCCACTTTTAAAATTCTTCTCTGCTGCTCTTTGCACCGCTCTTGGGCTGATTTCTGTTACTCCGATGTTCATAAATTAATACCTCCTAAAATAAATTAAAAATAAATCTTCTCCGGGCATTCCCCAATGCCCATATATTTATATTATAGCTATATAAAATTTATTTGTTAAAGTGAGATTATCTATAGATTCTTTGACTTATTCAATCCGTCTATTTTAGAAAATTTCTATACAAAAAGCCATAAATCTTCCACTGTCAATTTGTTGACAATGTAGAATTTATGGCTTATCCGCAACTTTTTGTTACTTTATATCAACTTTTTTCTTATGCGTTATCTCCATCCTGTTCTGTTTCAGGTTCCTACCGGATAATCTCTCCACTCTTAATTTTCCCGATCCATTCCTGTATAAACTGCAGGAAGCACTGTACTGCTTCATTCTCCGCTTCTTCTTTTCTGGTAATCATACATGCTTTCCACTCATACACATCATCCGAAAATGGGATCAGTCTCAGCCCTTGTTCTTTCATGTCATCAAAGACAAAATCCACCGTCACGGATATGCCTTTATTTTCCTTCACCATCTTATGGCACAAACTGAATCCACTGGTCTGAAATGCGATATCCGGTTGGAACCCGGCTTCTTCACATTTCTTCATGATCAGATGATAAATTGCAAACTGACTGCTTTCAATATATAGCGGCCTGTTTTTCAGATCTTCAATTGTCACACTTTCCTGTTCATTTACCAGAAGCTTAATCGGAAATGTTTCCAACGGAACTACATGATATAACTCCTCATCAAATTCTCCGATGGAAAACGCAACATTTCCTTCATTTTCAGCAAACAGACGCTCTGCCTGCAGATCCGGGTACTCCCTGTAATGGAATTCTATATCCGGATATTTCTTACAAAATTCCGCAATGCAGTCCGGCGTCACCATACGGATGATTCCATATGCCGACAAAAGATCCACTACTTTGCGCTGTCGTTGTTCTATATGCAGGATATCCTTCTTCACCTGATAATAATCTTCGATATCCTTATCCGCATATTCTAAAAAACGTCTTCCGCTTTCTGTGAGCTGCATGCCGGATTTATTACGTGTAAAGAGACGGCATCCCATCTCTGCCTCCAGGTTTTTTACGATCTTACTGATCCCCTGAGGCGTCATATAGAGAATACGGGATGCCTTTGCAATACTTTCTTCTTTTGCTATTGTATGAAATACTTTTAAATCTTTAATGTCCATGACTATCTGTCTTCATTCTAACTATCATTCTAACTGTAACTTAAACTAGCCAACCAGATGCATCATATTGATCAGGAATATCCAGCTCAGTCCGTAATAAGATACAACTGCCACAAGGTCATTGACCGTTGTGATAAGTGGTCCCGAAGCAACCGCCGGGTCTACATGAATCTTCTTAAAGAACAACGGAATCAATGTTCCAACCGCTCCTGAGATTACCATCGCCAACAACAGTGACACTCCGATACATCCGGATACCGCATATGCGAATACGAACGTCTTTCCTTTGAATAATGCAATGTATAGCCCGATCAGTGCAAACGACAGAATTCCCAGGATCGAACCGTTCGAGAATGCAATCTTCATTTCCTTAAATACCAGTTCTGCCTTCTGCTTTCCGGTCAGTGACTCATCCATCAGTACACGGATCGTTACGGCCAGTGACTGCGTACCTACGTTACCTGCCATATCCAGGATCAGTGACTGGAAACACATGATGATCGTAAGCTGACTTACCACTTCTTCAAACAGACCGACTACGGATGAAACGACCATTCCAAGTCCCAGCAGTACCAGAAGCCACGGAAGTCTCTTCTTGATACTTTCTCTTAATGGTTCTTTCAAATCTTCCTCCGCGGTCAAACCGGCGAACTTCGCATAATCTTCACCCATCTCATCATCAACCAGGTCTACCATACTCTGGGATGTAATGACTCCGAGAAGCTTGTTGTCATTATCCAGTACCGGGATGGAATCCTCGGAATAATCTTTCAATCTCTCGATACAGTCATCGATCAGCTCATTTCCATATACATATGGGTACGATGTCGCGATCAGATTTTCTAACGGAGACTCTCTTCTTGCGATGATCAGATCTTTCAGATCCATTGCTCCGTAAAATGTATTATCTTCCGTTACCATAAATAACGTAGAAATGTTATCGTTCTTTGCTGCCTGTTCTACCAGACTGCTCATTGCCTGCTTCACCGTCAGGTTCTCACGGATCATGATGCAGTTCGTTGTCATTCTGCTTCCGATCTCTTCCTCATCAAAGGAAGCAATGATTGCCATATCTTTTCTGGCATCGTCATCCATTAATTCGATCAGCAGATTTTTCTTCTCTTTCGGAATCATCTGCAGAACATCCACAACTGCGTCCGTCTCCATTGCCGAAAGGATCGCTGCCGCTTTTTTGATATCCATCTCATCCAGATATTCTGCCGCTTCCTGTTCGTCGATATGCTCGAAGATATCAGAAAGCATGTCCAGATCTAGGATTCTGCAGATTTTTCTTCTCTCTGATACTTTCAGCTGTGGAAATACTTCTGCAAGGTCATTTGCATGATAATCTTCCAGTCTGCTTCTCATAATACCTGGTGATGTATTACTTCTGATGATTTCCAGTATCTCGACTGTGTAATCTTTGTTTTCCATACCTTTACCTCCTGTCCTTTTCCTAATGCACTATAACCGGATATACATTTTCCGGTTTTCTTCACCATAAACACACTGCAGGATATGTAACGATCATATCCTCCATGAAACGACTGCTATTATTCACTTGTAATACTCATTGGGAAATAGGATAAGAAATAAAAGAAATCTATGATGCCTGTACCGAGAACTTGCCGCTTAGAGCTTCTCTTAAATGTACAGCAATTAACTCAAACAGAATCGACTGTTGCTTAATAAACTTTTTAATTTCCATCCTATGCTGCAACTTCGCCCATGACTATCGCAACCGTCCATTCTGTTCACCTGCCTTTTTTGTTGAATTTTATCATTGATTTTCTAACTATCGTGTGCAGTATCATAACTGCCCGCAACATATTATAGACTTTCGTACTATGAATTTCAAGCCTTTTTCCACGTACTACTCTATATATTCCCACAAAATTGTATATAAATGCAAACACTCCCCCTTCGGCTTTCTTCCTATGATATACTTTTAAAGTTGTTTTTATAGATTAGAGGAATAAAACAAAAGAGAAAGGGTAAAATTTACACATGAATTCATTGAAACCAATGTTACTGACTTCACTGAAATCTTACGACCGTACCCAGTTTGTAAAAGATGTGACCGCCGGAATCATCGTTGCGATCATCGCACTTCCGCTGTCCATTGCACTTGCACTGGCCTCCGGTGTCGGACCGGAAGCCGGAATCTTCACGGCCATCGTTGCGGGATTTGTTATCTCTGCACTTGGTGGAAGCAGTGTACAGATTGCCGGACCGACTGCTGCATTTGCAACCATCGTTGCGGGTATTGTCGCCAAAGACGGACTGGACGGGCTCGTGATTTCAACCATCCTTGCAGGTATCTTCCTGATCCTGATGGGCCTTTGTCACTTCGGAAGTCTGATCAAATTCATTCCGTATACGATCACAACCGGCTTCACATCCGGAATCGCCGTTACGATCGTCATCGGACAGTTAAAGGATTTCTTCGGAGTCACTTATCCGGACGGCGTAAAGCCGATTGAAACCACAGAAAAATTCAAAGCATTTATTGAAAATATTTCTACCATGAATACCGCTGCTTTGATCGTTGGTATCGTAAGCCTTGCGATCCTGATCATCTCACCGGTGATCTTCAAAAAGATTCCGGGTTCCCTGATTGCCGTTATCGTCGGAATCCTGATGGTAAAGTTCCTGCCGCTTAAGGTATCTACAATTGGAAATCTTTACACGATCAGTAATTTGCTTCCGGCATTTCATCTGCCGGCTGTGAATCTGCACATTATAGAAAATGCGCTTCCAAATGCATTTACCATTGCGGTACTTGCTGCCATTGAATCTCTGTTATCCTGCGTTGTTGCTGATGGAATGATCAACGGCAAACATCGTTCTGATACAGAATTAGTTGCACAAGGGCTTGGAAATATCGCTTCTGCCCTATTTGGAGGTATTCCTGCAACTGGAGCGATCGCAAGAACTGCTGCCAATATCAAAAATGGAGGCCGCACTCCGGTTGCTGGTATGGTCCATTCCATTACTTTGGTCATCGTATTAGTCGTTTTAATGCCATTTGCTGGTATGATCCCAATGCCTACGATTGCGGCCATCCTTTTTGTTGTTGCTTACAATATGTGTCAGTGGAGAACTTTTGTACATATGTTAAAAACGGCTCCAAAAAGCGATATCATCGTGTTGATCGTCACATTCATTTTAACGGTTGTCTTCGATCTTGTCGTTGCGATCGAAATCGGTATGGTCATTGCATGTCTGCTGTTTATCAAACGCATGAGTGAGGAAACCCATGTTGACAGCTGGGTCTATGTCGATGATGATACACCTGAAATTGATGATCATCTAGCACGGCTTCCTTTAGCGATCCGTGTTTATGAGATCACAGGACCTTTATTCTTTGGTGCTTCTGATGCGATCGAGCATATCGTTGTAAAGGATTTCACTAAATGTCTGATCCTGCGTATGCGAAGTGTTCCTGCACTTGACAGCACAGCATTAAATGCATTAAAAGATCTCGTTGATACTTGTGAGAAAAAAGGAATTACGATCGTATTTTCTCATGTCAATGAACAACCAATGAAGGTTATGAATAAAGCTGGATTTATCGAGCTTGTTGGGAAAGAACATTTCTGTCCAAATATCGCTGCTGCACTAAAGCATGCAGAAGATTGTATTGATTAAATTCAGATCTCGCTCATGATCCTCTGCGTGATCTCATTCGCTTTTTCATAAATGCGAGCCGCATCTGTTCCAATAAAGAATTCGCCATCTTCATACAGAATCTTTCCTGCAACCATTGTCATCTTGACATTCTGCTTACTTCCACTGTATACCAGATTCTTTCTGATATTGTGGATTGGCTGCATATTTGGCTGATGCAGGTCGATCATTATAAGATCTGCCTGCTTTCCTTTGACTAACACATCACAGTCTGAAAGATTCATTGCTTTTGCACCGCCTGTTGTTGCCATCTTTAATACCTCTGCTGCATCAACTGCACTCGCATCATTTTCCCGATATTTGGCAAGTGCTGTAACAAGAAACATCTCGCGAAACATATCAAGACAGTTATTGCTTGCAGGTCCATCCGTTCCGATTGCCAGATCAATATTTCGTTTTAACATCTCCTCGATCGGAGCGATCCCGCTTGCTAATTTTAGATTCGAGGCTGGGTTGGTGATCACAGAAATCTGATGTCTCTTTACGACATCAAGATCTTCTTCGCTCATATGAACACAGTGGTACAACCCTCCTCCATATTCAAACAGCCCTAGCTGTTCCATATATACCGTTGGTGTCATACCTGTTCTCTCGACGCACTGTACCACTTCTGAGGCACTTTCTGAATTGTGGGTATAGATAGGTGCATGGTACTTCTTAGAAAGCTCTGAGATGCCTTCTAAGATTTCTCTCTTGGTTGTATATTCTGCATGGAACCCCAGTTCATAACTGGTAAGTCCATCTTCTTTATGGTACTTCTCATACCAATTCTCTACTTCTTTCACAGACTGGGTAAAATCATTCACTGCTCCAATAACAGTTGTCCGAAAACCACAATCCTCAGATGCCTGGATCATCGTATCTGGTGTCAGATACATATCCGCATTGGCGGTGATCCCGCTTGTTAAATATTCCATGATGGCAAGTTTGGATAAATGATAGATATCATCCGGTGTTAACTTGGCTTCATATGGGAACACCTGATCATTTAACCAGGAAAGCAGCGGCATATCATCTGCATGAGATCTTAAAAATGTCATCGCAGAATGTGTATGGGCATTCTTAAATCCAGGCATGATCAGATTGCCTTTTGCATCAATCTGTCTCTCCCATGCGATCTTTGCCGCTTCTTCTTTATTCTCCGGTCCGACATACTGTATTTTATGATCTGAGATCCAAATCTCTCCATCAAAGATCTCTTGATCTTCCTGCATGGTTAAAATTCTTGCATGGTAGATTCTTATCATTTGATCACCTCTTATTTCTTCAGACTCTTCCCCATTCTACAGATGCATTCTGTTACTAGTTTCTGGAATTTTGGAGCTGCACGATCTGCACTTTGCTGAACTTCTTCGTGTGTCAGTGGTTTCTTACTGATTCCGGCAGCAGGATTCGCAATACACGAAATTCCACAGATCTTCATTCCCATATGATTTGCCGCGATCGCCTCACAGGCAGTACTCATTCCAACCGCATCTGCACCGATGGCTTTACACATCCTGATTTCTGCCGGAGATTCAAAATTAGGACCTGGAAGCTGGATATAAGTTCCTTCTTTAAGATCAATCTGCAGATGATCCGCACTTTTTCTGATCACTTCTTGTAATTCTTCATCATAAATATGACTCATATCCGGAAATCTTTCTCCAAATTCTTCGATATTCGGCCCAATTAATGGAGATGGTACAAAACTTGCGATCTGATCCGTGATCATCATAAAGTCACCCGCTTCAAATCCACGATGAATCCCACCGGATGCATTTGTCAAAAACAAGATCTCTGCTCCCATCATCTTCATCAGTCGAATCGGCAGTACAACATCACTCATGGAATATCCTTCATAATAGTGAACTCGTCCTTCCATGATCATTACTGGAATATCTTCTACGTAACCAAGTACAAATCTTCCTTTATGTCCCTGTACTGTAGAAACTGGAAATCCTTTGATCTCATGGTAATCGATCACAGTCTCAATCTTGATCTTCTCCGCATAATCTCCAAGACCGGAACCTAAGACCAATGCGATCTGTGGTTTAAACTCTGTCATTTCATTTACTTGTTTATAACATTCATTTACTTTATCATATATTTTATTCATATTATTGATCTCCTTCCTGCCAGTTCTTTTTCTTACATTATGACACATTTTTGTACAAAATGAAATGCATTCCACACACATCCTATTGTTTACAAAAATTATAGTTCCCATTTCTTGCTTTCCATTCATTTGCAAGTTATACTTAAAGAAACCCCAATTTCCCTACAACAAGGAGTACTAATATGAAGTTAGCAATCGTTGATGATAATAAATTAGAACAGGAGCTCATTTTCAACACTCTTCGTACTTATGAACATGAAAGAAACATCTCCATTGATATTTCTTCTTATAGCGATGGTAATTCTTTTTTGAATACCTATGTCCCTGGAGATTTTGATCTGATCTTTATGGATATTTATCTAAATGAACTGAACGGGATCGATATTGTACGCAAGATCCGTCAGATGGATTCCAAAGTGATGATCGTATTCTTAACAACAAGTAAAGAATACATTTTTGAAGCTGCCCCTTTTCATTTTTTTGATTATATTTTAAAGCCTTTTGAATCCACACAGATCTTTCATGTACTTGATGATGCTTTAGCGCTTCTTCCTGAGCAGGAAGCTGAATTATCTTTTGAATATCGTTCTTTTGATGTTCATTTTCCATTATCAAAGATTCAATATATTTACTCAAATAATCATGAGGTGATCATTCATACAACGAATGGAACACATGCTTTCCGGCTTCCTTTTTATTCTGTCACAGATCATCTGGATGATTCAAGATTTCTTCAGTGCAACCGTGGAATCATGTTGAATATGGACTATATTAAGACGATGGAATCCGATTACTTCGAAATGACAGATTCAAAGTGTTTTCCGATCAAAACGAAAGGACGCAAGCAAATCCGAGAGCAATATATCAAATACCAGTTTTTGAAACTTGAGGAGGCATGATCTTTTATGACTTTTTATGATATTTTTACATATTTATGTACATTTACAATCATCATTCCACTGGCAGTTTTTTGCCTGTTTCCAGTAATCGATCATCTAAAGACTCCGATCCGCCATCTGCTGATCAAGATCAGCCTTGTTTTTGTATGCTATTTTGTTCTATTGATCATTCCGTATATGATCTTTCAACAGGATCTGGGCAATATTCTTGTATTCCTTGCTGTGCCTGTGTTCTTTTATCTATTTCAAAAAGAAACGAACCTGATGCTTCCTGCATCTCTCTTTGTTATGCTGACTGCATGTTGTCTTGGTTCTCTTTCTTATGTTATCTATCATACATTCGGTGTCATCTTTCATCCACATGGACAAAGTACAGAATTTTATCCAGAATCCATGATCGCACAACTGATCTTTCTGGTTTTCGCCGATATCATCTTATATAAACCTGCCAGAAAATATCTCGGCTGGATGGTTACGAATTTCCACAATGCCTTTGTCTGGCGAATTGCGTGTATTTTCCCATGCTGTTTTACTTTTCTCGTTTTTACTTATATTCCACACAATTATTATGATATTTATACCTATCATGATCTACATGTTTACTTTTCCATGATGCTCACTTTACTGGTCTTTGTATTTCTTTTATATGTCTTATTTTATACTATCATCCACAGTTATGTAGAAAATCAGTACATATTGGAAGAACAAAAGATTCTGGAGATTCAGGCAAAAGAATACTCCAGCTTTCCCAACATGTACAGGAGACAAGAGAAATCCGCCATGATTTTCGTCATCAGATCACTGTTATCTCTGGATTGTTAAATCAAGGAAATTATGAAGAATTAAAGGAGTATCTGTCCCAATATGAATCATCTATTTCTTTACAGACTAAGATCTACTGCCGTCAGCCCGCTGTAAATGCCATTTTATCGCATTATGATCTTTTATGTGCACAAGATAAGATCATAACAAAATTTGCCGTTGATTTTCCAACGCTCTCTCCAATCTCTTCCGTTGATTTTTGTATTGTTCTTGGAAATCTTTTAGAAAATGCTTACCTTGAATGTAAGACATTACAGAAGTATGAGAAATTCATCCATCTCAAAGCCAGACAGACATCTCCTGGTGCTTTTGTTCTGCTCATCGAGAACCCTTATGAGCATGAGATCAAAAAAACAGACAGTGGCTTCTTCTTATCCTCTCGCCGCAAAAACTGCGTCGGTACAGGTCTTAAATCAGTCACTGCCATATGTAAAAAATACGATGGCCATCTGTCTATTGAGACTGATAACCACCGCTTTAAAGTCAAGATGTTTTTACAATGTTAATTCTATTGATTAAGCTAATTTTTCTTTTGCTACGTCAACTAAAGCTTTGAATGCTTCTGGTTCGCTGATTGCCATCTCAGATAACATTTTTCTGTTGATGTCAACACCAGCTAATTTTAATCCGTGCATGAATTTGCTGTAAGAAAGTCCGTTCATTCTTGTAGCAGCGTTGATACGTGCGATCCATAACTGTCTGAACTGACGTTTTCTCTGTTTTCTTCCTGCGTAAGAACTTGTTAAAGCTCTCATAACAGACTGTTTTGCTACTCTATACTGTTTAGATCTAGCTCCTCTATATCCTTTAGCCAGTTTTAATACTCTATTGTGTTTTTTCTTTGCGTTCATTCCGCCTTTGATTCTTGCCATTGCTTACATTTCCTCCTTAACGATCCATCTTACAGATATGGTAAAATCTTCTTCATGTTCTTTTCGTTTGTTGCATCTGTCATTGCAGCTTTTCTTAAATTTCTCTTTCTCTTAGGAGATTTCTTTGTTAAGATATGGCTTTTGTATGCCTTATTTCTTTTTAATTTTCCTGTTCCTGTCTTTTTAAATCTTTTTGCAGCTGCTCTACATGTCTTCATTTTTGGCATGGTTATTTCCTCCTTAATCCTGCTTGTATCTACTCATATTTGAATATCTTAAACTCCTAGTTGTTCTTTGGAGCTAAAAACATTGTCATGCTTCTTCCTTCAAACTTTGGTTTCTTATCGATGGTGGCTACATCTTCTAATGCTTTCGCAAAATCATCTAAGATATACTTACTTGCATTCACATGAGCAAGTTCTCTTCCTCTGAATCGAAGTGTGACTTTCACTCTCGCACCTTTTGCAAGGAATTTCTTTGCATGATTAATCTTTGTGTTTAAGTCGTTTGTGTCAATGTTTGGTGACATGCGGACTTCTTTCACATCGATGACTTTCTGTTTCTTCTTTGCCAGCTTTTCTTTTCTTGTCTGCTCGTATTTGTACTTACCGTAATCGATAATCTTACAAACCGGTGGTTTTGCCTTTGGTGAGATCTTGACAAGATCTAATCCTGCTTCATCTGCTAACTTCTGTGCTTCCCTTGCGGACATAACTCCAAGCTGCTCGCCATCATTCGCGATCAGACGTACTTCTTTATCTCTGATCTGTCCGTTAATCATTAAATCGCTAATAATTACACCTCCATGATAATTAAAAAAGTGGATAGTTATAAGACTATCCACATAAAATTCAAGCATGATCACGAAATATCATATTCTTAAATATTAACCCAAGTCACTTCCTAATCTATCATATGTGCTAAGGTGAGAGTGGATACTCTTCTTTGTTGTTTCTGTTGTTCTTCACAACTTTTGATATTATATCATGCTTTCATTTTTATTGTCAAGTATTTTTCTTATCTTTTTATTTTTCTACATTGAATGTTACTTTGTTATTCAACGCTTTATAAAATGTCAGCTGATATCTCTGGGCATCCGCTAATACATCATAATCTTCGCCAGTTTCAATGATCTTGAAATTAATGATGTTCGCCTTTCTCGCACTGTCTTTGCTCACTGCTACTCCATTGCGTTCGTCTGCAAATCCTTTGACATTCGCCAGCATATTAAATTCTGTTTTGATGCTATCCACTTTATAAGAATATTGTTTTCCTGTTTGACTTGTAAAATAGATTGTGACAGATTTCCAGTTTGGATTAAATGTAAATGTTGTCTTGCTTCCAGATGTTTCACTGCATACATCATCAAATCCATCATATACAAAAACATCAACATCTTTTGTGCAGATCTTTCCTGATCTTGCAGTGGTAGAGATCTGAATTCTGCTGTATCCGCCTTTTTTAGCTGTCACTTTTCCTTTGCTGTTAACCACTGCTACTTGTGGATTACTGCTCTTATAAGTCAGAGTTTTTGATGCCATCTGTTTTCCTCCAGGTAAAGCTGTTGCTTTGATCTGGGCAGTGTTTCCTGTCTTGTAGAAATTGATCGTCTGTGCAGATGAAAGTTTGATCCCTGTCGCTGCTTTTCTTACATATACAGTGATCTTCTTTGTTTTCACTCCAGAAGCTTTCATTGTGATCTTGGCAGTTCCGTATTTCTTTCCTTTGATCACACCCTTTTTGTTTACTATCGCTACAGATTTTTTGGATGTCTTATATGTGATCTTTTTCTTTTTACCAACTGTTTTTGCATTTAATTTTAAAGTTTTTCCAACAAAAACCGTTGCCTTGCTTCCTGTTGATGTTTTGATATATGCTTTTTTGGCAGCTTTCGCATTTGTTGGCATGATCATGCAGGAAACTGCAAGCAACATCAGCATCGTCATTATCTTTTTTTTCATGTTCCTGATCCTTCTCAAATAGAAAATTCTTTTATAGAAAAAGAATCCTGGAGGAAAGCTCCTCCAAGATTCCTTTATCACTCAGCAATTGATTATTTTGCTACATACTGTGTAATTGTTAAATCTTTTGCTTTGTCTGCTGGTAATTTTACTGTGTATTTACCATCTTTTGCTGTTGCTGAAGCAATAACTTTTCCAGCTGCATCTTTTACTACGATGTTTGTAGCGTTTTTGTCGCTTGTTACAACGTATTTAGCACTTGTAGCTGTTACTGTACCGTCTTTTGCTACTGTAACTTTGATGTTGTGGTCTTTCACTTTATTACCATTTTTATCAAGTTTTGATGCTACAACAGCGTATTCTGTATCAGATACTTTTGTAACTGTTGCTGTGTATTTTCCATCATAGTTAGATGTACCTTTGATCGTAGCTGTCTTTGTAGCACCTTTACCAGTAGCTGATAATACACCTAATGTAAAGTTTTCTTTGCTTTCCCATGCTTTGAATCCAGCTGCTGGATCAGCAATATATCCTAATGCTTCTTTAACCTGTGCTGCAGAGATCTCAACTGTCTGTTTTCCACGAGTTAAAACGTATTTGTCAGCATTAGCAACTAATCCTGTATATTCAGCTGTGTTATCTTTTACAACTGGTTTTACAGTTTCAGGTGTTACAACTTTTGCAGGTGCTGGAGCTGCTTTTACTGTTACTGTAAATTTAGCTTTCTTACCTTTTGCATCTTTACATGTTGCTGTAATTGTTACTTTACCAGCTTTCTTTGCAGTTACTTTACCTTTAGAAGTTACTGTAGCTACTTTCTTGTTGCTAGATTTGAATGTTACAGCTTTTGTAGAAGCTTTCTTTGGTGAGTAAGTTGGGTGAAGAGTGAATTTCTTTCCAGCTGTTACTGTTTTCTTTGTCCCCTCTTTGAATTTTAAAGTTTTAACAACTTTACCAACTGTAACCTTTGTTGTAGCCTTTGCTTTTTTGTTGTTTTTAGCAATTGCTGTGATTGTTACTGTACCTTTTTTCTTTGCACGGATGATACCATTCTTAGAAATAGTAGCAATCTTTTTGTTGCTTGTTTTGTACTTTAACTTATAAGTTTTAGCACTTTTTGGTGAGAATTTCAGGCGTGTCTTTGCATTCATCCAGTGTCCTGGTACACTAATCACATACCCTTTCTTCTTAAAAGATAATTTCTTTACCTTTTTTGTTGCTGCACTAACATTAGCTGTTTTTGGTGCTTCTGTTACTGCGACAAGCCCGAAAGCCATAACTGCGGATAATCCACAAGCTGCTGCTTTCTTGATGATTTTGTTACTCATACTTACATTCCTCCTTATTAAGTATTTGGATGATTTTTCTCCGTATCTGACTCACCGTAATATGAATATGAATATTTATACTCATAATTACCATAAGCACCGATACGCTCATCAACTTTATTTAATACAGCCCCAAGGATACGAACCTCGCCCCTCTTCAACTGCTTGATGACATCTTGAACGATCTTACGTTTGATCACTCCCTGCTCGATCACGATGACCGCTCCATCTGTATATTTACCGATGATCACAGCATCAATAACAACACCTAGCGGTGGTGCATCAATGATCACATAATCAAACATATCCCTAACATTCTCAATGAATTGTTCAAACTGCTCAGAATCCAAAATGCTTGTTGGATCTGGTGACAGCGGACCAGCTACTGTAATACAAAGTCCCTCAACTTCTGTCTCGTAGATGATATCCTCCACTTCTGCCTGTCCTGTCAGATAATGGCTTAATCCTTTATCGATTCCCTGTATATGATATCTGGCTGCCATTACTGATTTTCTTAAATCAGCATCCACCATCAGTATCTTCTTTCCACTTTCTGCAAGTGTTCTTGAAAGGCTCAGAGAAATAGAACTCTTTCCTTCATTCGGAACACTGCTTGTCATTGTGATCACTTTAATATCTTTTCCGCAGAAGGCTAAGTTCGTCTTTAACTGGTTTAGTCCTTCTACCATACGATAATCATTGATCTCTGGAAGATCCATTACTAATTTCTTCATCTTATTCCCTCGCCCTCTTTACTTTCTTTGTTCGCTTTGTAGTTCCCTTTACCAAAGGTAATTGCGCTAAAGTAATAATTCCAAGATATTTCTCAATATCTTCTTCTTTCAGGATCGTATCGTTCATCAGATACTGGATCACAATGGCTGCTGCCAT
>ERZ773134.1924-NODE-1924-length-16240-cov-4.812790_pt1 | contig 16240 bp, 11 predicted proteins | sample MGYA00580856_ERZ773134 | MGnify/ENA primary metagenome ERZ773134 (study PRJEB29015, sample SAMEA2737823) | human gut metagenome | biome: human gut; feature: human-associated habitat; material: faeces | place: China | collected 2012 ... | reverse complement strand
GCTGCAGATGCTGGTCTCCAGCGTTGACTACAACGACTTCGTGGGCCGCATGGGCGTTGGCCGCGTGCAGAACGGCGTCATCAAGGTCGGCAGCCCGATCCAGGTCTGCGACTGGCACAACCCCGACGTACACATGAGCGGCCGCATCACCAAGCTGTTCGACTTCAAGGCCAATGGCCGTGAGCCGATCGAGAGCGCCCAGGCCGGCGACATCGTCGCATTTGCGGGTCTGCCCGATATTTCCATCGGCAACACGATCTGCGACCCCAGCAAGGTGCAGCCCCTGCCCTTTGTCAAGATCAACGATCCCACGGTGGAAATGACCTTCTCGGTCAACGATTCCCCGTTTGCCGGCAAGGAGGGCAAGTACGTCACCTCCCGCCAGATCCGTGACCGCCTGATGCGTGAGCTGCTGAAGGATGTCGCCCTGAAGGTCGAGGATTCCGCCACGAACGATTCCTTCCGCGTCATGGGCCGCGGCGAAATGCACCTGTCCATCCTGATCGAGACGATGCGCCGCGAGGGCTATGAGCTGCAGGTCAGCCCCCCGCACGTTCTGACCCACGAGGAGAACGGCAAGGTCATGGAGCCTATGGAGCGCGTTGTCATCGACGTGCCCGAGATCTACCAGGGCAACGTCATGACCGCTCTGGGCGCCCGCAAGGCCATCCTGATGAACATGCAGATGATGAACAGCCGCTCCCGCATCGAGTTCCGTATGCCCAGCCGCGGCCTGTTCGGCTATCGCAGCCAGTTCCTGACCGACACCCACGGCGAGGGCATCATGAACACGATCTTCGACGGCTACGAGGAATGGTGCGGCGACATCCAGACCCGCTCCACCGGCTCCCTCATCAGCTTTGATACCGGCGACGCCGTCACCTACGGCCTGTTCAACGCCCAGCAGCGCGGCACCCTGATCGTCAACGCAGGCGAGAAGGTCTACGCCGGTGAGGTCGTCGGCTACACCCCGACGGGCGAGGACATCACGGTCAACGTCTGCAAGACGAAGCACCTGACCAACACCCGCGCCTCCGGCAGCGACGACGCCCTGCGTCTGGTGCCTGTCTCCAAGTTCAGCCTCGAGGGCTGCCTTGAGTTCCTGGCACCCGACGAGCTGCTGGAAGTCACCCCCGAGAACCTGCGCATCCGCAAGCGCATTCTGGACCACGACCTGCGCATGAAGGCCGCCAGCAAGAAGAATAAGTAATTTATTCGCATAAAAACGAGCCGTCCCGACGATTGGGGCGGCTCGTTTTGATTTTGTCGAGTTGTAGGGGCCGGGCATGCCCGGCCTCTACGTGCGGAGGTGTGTGGGACGGTGCGTGCCCGCACGCATGGCCCCCGGAGCGGTCAAGGCCGCTCCCTACAAATTGCCCATAATCGGCGGTCCGCATTTTACCGCCTCACTCCGTCCACATCTCCACCGCGGTATACTCCTGGCTTCCCGCCAGATACGCGCCCAAATCGATCAGCGCATACCGGCTGGCGGCCACGCCGCTGCGGTCAATGTACCCGTCCGTCACCAAAATGCGGTCATCGTCGGTCAGGGCTATCGGGAAATTCCTGTTCCCGGTGGCATCGGACCCGGCCTCCTCATAGGGGACCTCGTACCGTGCGCCGTTGTCGATGCTGTAGAGCGTCAGGGTGTCCTTCCCCCGCCACAGCACCACCAGCTTGAGCCGGCCATCCTGCAAAAACGGCCAGAAGCCGCTGTACTCCCCGCTCTTGGCGTCGGCGCTGCATTCCTCCTGCCAGGTGCCCGCGGTGCGGTCATAGCTGACCAGCGTGTTCTTCCGGCTGAGTGCGGACGCACCGTCCGTGCAGGAGACCCCAAAATACAGCTTGTCGCCGCAGTAGCCCAGATACGATTTGCTTTCGTTGTGGTCCTCGGGGTAGTACGGCTCGTCGAACACCTTTTCAATCGTGTTCGTCGCCGGATCGTAGAAGTCGTACTCCCGCAGCGAGTTTTGCAGCACGGCGTCCCGCATTTCCTCGTTGCCCTCGCCCTCCGGCAGCGGCGTGTCGGACACGATGCGGGTCAGCAGCACCCGGCTGCCGACTGCGCCCAGAACGCTGTCCAGCTGCACAAACGGCAGCGACGCAGTGGTCAGCTCCCCGGTCTGCCAGTCCAGCCGCGTGCAGGCCGTGCCCCAAATGTCATACGCCGCGTACTCGTCGTAGAGGTTGGGGTAAAATTTTTTCGGGACGGTCTGCTCCTCGACGCTGCCGTCGGGGCGGATGGCCGTGTGGGCAAACACGGTGCTGCCCTCGGAGTCCCAGAAGTATTCCACCGTGTCCCCGTGCTGCATGATGGCTACCGGGATCTGCCGCGACAGGTCGATGTCACAGAGCTTTGTCTGCACGCCCGCCGCGTAGTCGAGCTTCAGGATCGGCTCGGTCTCAAGCCCCGAGAACGGTATCTCAACCGAGGCGGCGCCTGTGTCCATCACCTCCGGGATGGCCATTTGCAGCGTCCCCACCGGGAACGCCGCCGCGGCCTCGCCGGTGGCTGCGGTCTCGGCGGGCGGGGCAGCTTCGGCGGGGGACGATACCTCGGGGGCGGCGGTGCAGGCGGTCAGGGCCAGCGCGGCGGCCAGCAGAAGGACGAGTTTTCTCATGGCTTTGTCTCCTTTCCGGTTCCGTTTTTGCCAGCATACCACCCGGTTGTGTCCGAGTTGTGACACGGGCGGGGTCTTTTGAAATTTTTTTGCGGCGAAGTTTGGACTGCCTGCAGGGGCCGGGCATGCCCGGCCCGCGGGCTTCCCGCAAGCGCCCGTTTACCGGACACAGCCGTCAGCATGTACGCCGTATAAATACACTTGACTTTACATTAAATTCATAGTATAGTAAATAAGTCGCCCGCATTGCGGCGGGGATTTTGGATGTAAAAGTTATGGGGGTCAGTATGGCGGCATTTACTACGTTTATTGAGCAGTTCAGCGATGTTCTGTGGAACTCGCTGCTGCTGTTTTTGCTGGTCGGCACGGGCGTGTACTTTACCGTGCGGCTGCGCGGCGTGCAGGTGCGCCGCTTTGGCGAGGGCTTCCGCCGTGTGTTCGGCGGCTTTACGCTGCGCGGCAAAAAGGCGGACGCCGAGGGTATGAGCAGCTTTCAGGCGCTGACGACGGCCATTGCGGCGCAGGTCGGCACCGGCAACATCACGGGCTGTGCCACGGCGCTGGTCAGCGGCGGCCCGGGCGCACTGTTCTGGACCTGGGTGTCGGCGTTTTTCGGCATGGCGACCATTTACGCCGAGGCCGTGCTGGCGCAGCACTACAAGACCACGGTAAACGGCCATGTCACGGGCGGCCCGGCGTACTATATCCGCGCCGCGTTCAAGGGCAAGATCGGCAAGGTGCTGGCCACGGTGTTCTCGGTGCTCATCATTCTGGCGCTGGGCTTCATGGGCAACATGGTGCAGTCCAACTCCATCGGTGATGCGTTCCACAACGCCTTTGGCCTGAACCGGCTGGCGGTGGGCGTCGTGGTGGCGGCCATTGCGGCGTTCATCTTCCTGGGCGGCGTGCAGAGAATCGCCGCTGTAACGGAAAAAGTTGTGCCGATCATGGCGGCATTTTACATTCTGGGCTGCATCGCCATTCTGGTCATCAACGCCAAGGCGCTGCCCGGCGCACTGGCGCAGGTGTTTGTGCTGGCGTTTGAGCCGCAGGCCATGGCGGGCGGCATTGCAGGCGTGACCGTACAGCAGTCCATGCGTTTCGGCGTGGCCCGCGGCCTGTTCTCCAACGAGGCGGGCCTTGGCTCGACGCCCCACGCCCACGCGCTGGCCAAGGTCGAGCGCCCGCAGGACCAGGGCGCTGTGGCGATCCTTGGCGTGTTCGTTGACACGTTCGTTGTGCTGACGCTGACCGGCCTGGTGCTGATCACGTCCGGCCTGATCCCGCAGGGCATGACCGGCACGGCGCTGACCCAGGCCGCCTTCAGCCAGGCGTTCGGCGGCTTTGGGCCGATCTTCATCGCGGTGTGCATGTTCTTTTTCGCGTTTTCGACGATCATCGGCTGGTATTTCTTCGGCCAGTCGAACTTCAAGGCGCTGTTCGGTGAGAAGCTGCTGCCGGTGTACAGCATCATTGTAGTTGCGTTCATTCTGGTCGGCTCTACCCTGAAGGTCGATCTGGTCTGGGCGCTGGCCGACCTGTTCAACGGCCTGATGGCCGTGCCGAACCTGCTGGCCCTGCTGGCGCTGGCCGGCGTGGTTGTGGCAATTGACCGGAAGTAATTTTTACGAGACGGGGATTTGTTCCTTTTCTTAGAAGAAAAGAAACTAAAAAAATAACCTGCCTGCGAGAGGTCGCAGGCAGGTTATTTTTGTGTTTGAGGGGGCAGGGCGGTTATGCAATGCCGCCCTACGATGCAAAGGATACGGGGTGGTAATGGCAGGGTTGCGTGAATGAGTTGCGGGCGAAGGCCCGCCCCACGGAATATGGTAAAGTGGGATGTAGGGCGGCCTGCCCCCAGGCCGCCGCGGACGTTTGCGTTAATGAGAAGCCCTGCGGATTGTGTTGTAGGGGGCGGCGTCCCCGACGCCCCGCGGAGGGGTCAAGACCCCTCCCTACGATGCAAAGGATAAAAGGGGTGGTAATGGCGAGGCTGCGGGCCGGGCATGCCCGGCCCCTACAGACTGCCGTAAACGGGTCGCGGACGAGAGGGGCGAGGGAGGGCGGCAGCCCGGCCCCTTTTCGCGTGCGGAGGTTGCCCGGGAATGGGCGGCCACGCACAGCCCGTCGGAATCCCCCAGTCCGCTAACGCGGCCAGCCCCCTTTGACAAGGGGGCCTCCACCTCCCCCCTGCGGGGGTTCGGGGGAACTCCCGAATTTTAAAACGGAGGAAGGCCCACAGGCGTTAAGCGCGAACAGTAATACTGCGTTCGCGTAGCCTGTGGGCCTTCCGACTTCCTTATTGGGGTTCTTAGGGGCGTGCAGCCCCTAAGGCGGGGTCCGCTGCATTCGCAACAGCGGCAGTTTTCTTTGCAAGCTTTCTTTTGCTGCCAAAAGAAAGCGAGTTTCCGGGGGACTGCCGTTCCCGGTTTAGCCGATAACCTCTCCGTGCCGCACAACCTTCAAAATATCCAGCTTATCATCGACCAGCACGACGTTGCCGTAGCGGCCTGCGTCGAGACTGCCGTAATCGGCATCAATGCCGATGCTGCGGGCGGGGTTCAGGGTCGCGGCGCGGACGGCACTCTCAAGGGGCACGCCCATGTCGAGGACCGCACGCTTCATGCAGTCAAACAGACAGGTCGCGCTGCCCGCAATCGTGCCGGGCTGCTCGGTCAGCGTCGCGCGGGGTCCGCGCACCGTGACGGCCTGGCCACCCAGGCTGTACTGGCCGTCAGGCAGACCGCAGGCCATCATGCTGTCCGCAATCAAAATCACATGATCCGCCCCGAAGGTGTTGAAGGTGAACCGCACCATCGCCGGGTGAATGTGGACGTTGTCGGTGATCAGCTCGACCTCGGCACCATCCTCCAGCGCGGCAATGATCGGCCCCGGCTCACGGTGGGTGATGCCCGGCATCGCGTTGTACAGGTGGGTCATGTGGGATGCACCTGCGGCAAACGCGGCCTTGGCCGTGTCGTAGTCGGTGCAGGTGTGGGCAATCGAAATGCGCACCTCATCGCGGCATTCCCTGATGAAATCCAGATTGCCCGGCTCCTCGGGGGCGACGTCAACCAATTTGATCAGCCCGCCGCTGCGCGCCTGCAGGCGGCGGAACATGCCCGCGTCGGCGGCCATGACGTACTTCGGGTTCTGCGCGCCAACCTTCTTGGGGCTGATGTACGGCCCCTCCATGTTGATGCCGACCAGATCCGCGCCGCGCTCGTTCTTGTGGGCCGCGGCCACGTCCATGATGCCGTTCAGGATCTCCTCGCTGAATGTCATGGTTGCGGGGCAGATGGCCAGCACGCCCTTGCTCGCCTCAAAATCAGCGATGGCCTGCAGGCCGGCCTCGTCGGCGTCGCAGAAATCGTGACCGACTGCGCCGTGGAAATGGATGTCCACCAGACCCGGCAGCGCATAGGCACCGCCCGCGTCAATGACTTCCTCGCCCTCCTGCGGGGCCGCGCCAAAGACGATGCGGCCATCGCGGATGATGAGGTCCTTTTCCACAAAGCGGCAGCCGTCGCTGTAGACTTTTGCATTTTTGATAATCATTGCAGTGTCCCTCCGCAAATCAGATCTCGCTCAGGGCTTCCTCGTCGCCGACCAGAATGAAGTCGGGGTGCATCTGCAGGATGCTGGCGGGGACCTCCGGCGTGACGGGGCCGAAGAACGCCTTTTTGACGATGTCGGCCTTGCCCTTGCCGTTAGCGACCATCAGGACCTTGCGGGCCTGCATGATCGTCTTGATGCCCATGGTGTAGGCCTGCTTGGGGACCAGATCGGCGTTGCCGTCGAAGAAGCGCTTGTTGGCCTCGATGGTCTCCTCCTTCAGGTCAACACAGTGGGTGCCCAGCTCGAATGCCTCGTTCGGCTCATTAAAGCCGATGTGGCCGTCGTTGCCGATGCCCAGCAGCTGCAGGTCAACGCCGCCCACATTGTGAATGACCGCGTCATAGCGGGCGCACTCGGCGTCGGCGTCCATGTTGGTGCCGTCCGGCAGGTTGATGGCCTCGGGACGGATGTTGACATGGTCAAACAGGTTGCGGTGCATGAAGCTCCAGTAGCTCTCGGGGTGCTCCTTGGGCAGGCCGCGGTACTCGTCCAGGTTGACCGTCGTGACCTCGGAGAAGTCGATGTCGCCCTTGTTGTACCACTCGACCAGCTGCTTGTAGGTGCCCACGGGCGTACCGCCGGTGGCCAGGCCCAGCACGCAGTTGGGCTTCATGATGACCTGGGCCGAGATGATGTTGGCGGCCTTGCGGGACATGTCGTAGTAATCTTTTGCACGGATGATCTTCATAAGAAAATACCTCCTGATCTTTTCGGGGTGCGTTGCCCCGGTTTTCCTATTCTTCATTATACCACGCCATGGGGCGGGATACCATGACCGGTTTATGTGATTTGTACCAAGATTTTGTACCGTTTTTGCAGCAAATCACAGAAAAAGCCGCGGACGGGCTGATCGCCCGCCCGCGGCGGAGTTGATAAAGGGAACCAGACCTTTATCCGGTAATGCCTGTTTTTACAGCATCTTCTTCAGCTCATCGTAGACGAACTGGACCTTGGGTCCGATGACGACCTGGCAAGCGGTCTTGCTGGGGCGGATAACGCCGGCAGCACCGGCAGCCTTGACGGCCTTCTCGTTGACAGCAGTGCTGTCCTTGACCTCAAAGCGCAGACGAGTGGCGCAGTAGTCAACGTTGGCAACGTTGCCCTTGCCGCCGACAGCAGCCAGAACGCCGGAGGCGATGGCGGTGAAGTCGTTGTTGGCGAGGGTGATGTTGGCCTCAGCAGCCTCGGCATCCTCGTCCTCACGGCCGGGGGTCTTCAGGTCGAACTTGGTGATGGCGAACTTGAAGACCAGGTAGAAGACAACGAAAGCGGCGATGCCCAGAGGGATGATCATCCAGGTCTTAGCAGCAGCAGGCAGGCTGGCGGAGAAGATCAGGTCGGTAGCACCGGCGGAGAAGCAGAAGCCTGCGCGGAAGCCGGTGTAGTAGGTAATGATGGTGAAGATGCCGTACAGAGCAGCATAGACAACATACAGGGGGAAGCAGAGGAACATGAAGCCGAACTCGAACGGCTCGGTAACGCCGCAGACGAAGGCGCAGATAGCAGCGGAAACAACCAGACCGATAGCAGCCTTCTTGTTCTTGGCAGTCTGGACCATGGCCAGAGCAGCACCGGGGATACCGAACATCATGCAGGGGAAGAAGCCGGACATGTACATGCCGAGGTCCCAATTAACACCATTCTGACCGGTGACATCGCCAGCCCAGAAGTGCTTCAGATCACCCAGACCAATGGTGTCAAACCAGAACACGTTGTTCAGAGCGTGATGCAGGCCGGTGGGGATCAGCAGACGGTTCAGGAAGGCGTAGATGCCAGCGCCGATGCCGTCCATGCCTGCGATGCCGTTGCCAATGGCGACCAGTGCATCGAAGATGACGGGCCAGACGAACAGCAGAGCGACAGAAACAACGATGGAGATCAGGCCGGTGGCGATCGCAACGAAGCGCTTGCCGGAGAAGAATGCCAGCCAGTCAGGCATCTGAGTGCTCTTGAACTTGTTGTAGCAGGCTGCACCCACCACAGCGGCCAGGATGCCGATGAAAGAGTTGCCGGCCACCTTCTGGAAAGCGATGTAGGTAGCGGTGCCCTCTTCCAGAGTGCGCACCATGCTGACCACGCCGGGGCTCAGCAGCTGCTGCATCATCAGGTAGCTGACCAGGCCAGCCAGACCAGCGGTACCGTCGTGGTCATCAGCCAGACCAACAGCGGCACCAATGGCGAACAGCCATGCCATGTTATCGATCAGAGCGCCGCCTGCCTTGACCAGCAGGAAGCCGACGGTATAAGCTGCACCGGAAGTCGGTGCACCGGGAACGCCCATAACGCCCGGAGCGAGGGCATAACCAAGACCCATCAGGATGCCGCAGATCGGCAGCACAGCGACGGGAAGCATCAGAGCTTTGCCCAGTTTCTGGAGATACTTCATCATAAGACACATTCCTCCTTAAAGAATGTTGTTGTTATGGAGGCCTCTGGTTGCAGGCTGTCCATAATTGCGTAACAATATTTTAACACATCCTCCGAAAAAAAGAAATAGGGTCTGCGCCTGTTTTCGCAATTTTGCACCAAAAATCCTTGAATTCGCATCTTTCGTGAAAAACTTTTTGGAATTATTGCGCATTTCAGAGCAGGATTTTGAAAAAACTTTTCTTTTGCCCTTTCTTCCCCAAACCGCTTGCATCCCGCGCCGGAATCGGGTACTATACTTATAAATAGAAAACACAAGACCCAGGGAGGTTCTTTTTTATGGAATGGACAGATATCCGCCTGACCGTGGCCAAGGCCGATGCCGACAACGCCGAGGCCGTTGCCACCATGATCGCCGAAGGCGGCATCTATATCGAGGATTACAGCGACATCGAGCAGCAGGTGGCCGAGATCGCCCATGTGGACCTGATCGAGCAGGAGCTGCTGGACAAGCCCCGGGATACCGTGATCATCCATCTGTATCTGGAGCCGGGCGCTTCTCAGGTGGAGACGCTGGCGCTCATCGCCGCCCGCATGGAAGCCGCCGGCATCCCCTACACCGTGGAGACCGAGGGTGTGGAGCAGGAGACCATTTCGCAGAACGAGGACGAGCTGGACAAGTGGCTCAAAAAGATCCGCGATGCGCTCAACTCGCCGACGGAAAACGCCGTCGACTTTCTGGATAACTTCAAGCTGTCGCTCTACACCTCCGAAATCGTCGTCTTCACACCGAAAGGCGAGCCTCGCCGGCTGCCCTTCGGCGCCACGGCGCTCGATTTCGCCTACGACATCCACACCAACGTCGGCAACAAGGCGATCGGCGCGAAGATCAACCATAAGCTCGAACCCGTCACGACGCAGATTTCGAGCGGCGATCAGATCGAGATCATCACGGCCGACAACGCACGTCCCAAAGCCGAATGGCTCGACCTGGTGACGACGAGCAAGGCCAAGCAATCGATCAAGAACTTCCTCAAACGCGAACAGCAGAACAACATCGAACGGGGTATGGCGACGCTCACCGAGCGGCTCGCCAAACTCAATATCAACCTTTCGGGACGTGTACTGCGCAAGTTGGTTCCGGCATACGAATGCGCGACCAAGGAGGAGTTTTACAGCAAAATCGGTGCAGGCATCATCCGGCTGGACGATATAGAGAAGCATCTGAAAGTCAACTCGGCGAGCAAGATCCTGAAATTCTGGACGCTGTTCATCCCCAAAAAGGCGAAGCCGGAGAGCGAGGACGACGAAACGCCGGCGATCGACGAGGCGGCGGACGACACGTCGCCGGAATTCGTCGTCGCCGAGTGCTGCAAACCCATTCCGGGCGACAAGGTCGTGGGATTCCGCGATCCGCAGTCGGGCAAGATCATCGTCCACAAGGCCACCTGCGAGGAGCTGAACCGGCTCGCATCGCAGTTCGGGCGCAACATCATCAAGGACGAGATCAAGTGGTCGCAGCACAAGGCCGTCTCCTACCTTTCGACCATCGAGTTGCGCGGCATCGACCGCACGGGCATTCTGCTGGATCTGGCCAATGTCATCAGCCGCGATTTCAGCATCAACATCCGCGAAATAGGCATCCAGAGCCACGACGGCATTTTCGAAGGAACCCTGAGCCTCTACGTCAAAAATGCGGAGAGCCTGAGCGTCGTCCTCGAAAATCTCCGCAAAATAAAGGGCATGGAGAGTGTGAAACGAAACTTATAAGGAGGGAAAGTCATGGATATTACCGTTTTAATCTGGGTGGCCATTATCATTCTCTGGAGCGTGAAAACGGCTTCGGATCAGAAGAAGCGTACACAACGGCAGGAGCGGCAGGCCGACGATACGGACGAAAGGGTAGCGCCCCCGGTCGAGATGGCGCCCCGTCCTGCACGACATGCGAGGCGTCCGGCCGAACAGGAGGCCCGGCGCGACGCGAGGGTAGAGGAAACGGCCTCCGAACCGCTCGTCGTCGAGGCGGTATCGCTCGAAACGTTCGACGACGAAGCATCCGCCGCCGACACGATTCCCGCCCCAATCGCAACGCACGACGTCAGGCAGGAGACACCCGAAGAGAAGCGTCCGACATGCCCCGCGGCAACGGACGGCCCGCTCGGAGAACCATTCGATCTGCGGCGTGCGGTCATCTATTCCGAAATACTGAAACCCAAATTCGAAGAATAAAAACAACTGCATCATGGCATCGATTTTTTCACGCATCATCGCCGGAGAGATTCCGTCGTACAAAGTCGCCGAAGATGCGAATTACTACGCATTTCTCGACATCAACCCCCTGACCGAAGGACATACGCTCGTCGTACCCAAGAAAGAGGTCGATTACATTTTCGATCTGGACGATCAAACGCTCGCCGGCATGATGCTCTTCGCCAAGAAAATCGCCCGCAGGATCGAACGGCAGATCGACTGCAAACGGGTGGCGGTCGTCGTGCTGGGGTTGGAAGTCCCCCATGCGCACATCCATCTGATCCCGATCAAAAGCGAAAGCGACGTCGACTTCCGGCGTGAGAAACTCTCCCTGACGCCCGAAGAGTTTCAGGCGATCGCCGCCAAATTGAACCGATAGGAAATCGCGGCATACTTCATAAAGGCGCCGGTCTTGACCGAAAAACTTCCTTTCCCAGGAACGTTTTCGTTAAGCCAATCGCCCCTCCCCGGTCCTGATCGAATCGTTGGGAACTGTTCGGCTTTTCCCCGCGACGGCACACCGTCACCCGTACACCCCGGCGCAGGAGCCTCGCACAGAGCACCTTCGTCTTGAAATATCACGTAAACCGACGGTTTCCGCCATGCACGACCTGCATCGGACGACACGATACCGAAAAATTCCGAAGCGGATTTTCGTTTTTTCAGCAAAACAGGGATTTGCTCTTTTCCGAAGATAGGCGGCCCCAAGCTCCACGACATCGACTGAAACCACTTGCGTGTCCACCGCACAAACAGCACGAAACCGAGCGCAGCGAACGCAAAGCCTCCCGGCACCTCCGACCGGAGAACAGCAAAGAATCCAACAGCGCGATCATCTCGATATTTCGCTTTTGCGACACAAACAAATGCGCCGGATCGGGCAGTCCGATAAAGTCAGTAAGCAGCATCCACATCCACATCCACATCCACATCCACATCCACACCCCGCACTGCCGACGTTCGCACAATCGTTCCGGGCGTTTCATCCCATGCCTGCTCTGTTTCCCTCTACGACAATACGGAGTTACCGTTGCCCGCAACCAATATTCGAAAATAAACGGATTCGGCCGGCCGGTCGGAAACATCCGGAGAATCGAACAGCGACGTAGCATTTACACGCTATCAAATATGTAAATTTTGACACTTCTGTTTTTCCTGTATCCGGCACGTCCGAGCATCCCCGCAACGAACCGAATCCGGCGACGTCAAACCAATAGGGTATTTTCCCCGAATCGAACTCCGCGCGAACAAACCTCCGAAGAAATCAACAGCGCACTTTACCTTCAATCGACACGCTTCGAATTCCAGAGGTTCCCCAAAACCGTCGATCGAGCTCCGTCAAAAAAAGGGTAACTCCGAATATCGCTCTATTTTTTCGCATCCAGCGGGAATTCGATCGGAACAGGCAGGATTTCGCTGCCGGAAACCGACTTTTCAAGAATCAAAATAGGAGCAAACCGCCTGTTCTCTCCGCCTCAAACACCCGAATCAGCCTGAACGATCGAAAAATCATACGAGCTGAAAAGGTCATGAATACCTCGGATTACAAAAATATAGATACCTTATAAATAAATAGATAAGTGGATATGAAAGAATTATCAACAATCTGTTTTTAACATAATGTATACAATCGGAAAGGTATGGTAATTTTTAGAGAAGACAAGAGGCGAGAAATCATATTTTTCATTGAAAATAGTCACGAAAGGGTAGTGCATTTACTTTTGTAAATAATAACAAGTAAATTCAACGCCTTCTTTGTTTACTTTTGTAAACACAAATCAGAAAACCAGGTGTTCATAATTCATAATCTGTAAAACATCGTTAAAACACATTCACGATTGACTAGCCCTCGGATTTCACTAGGTGCAAATATTGAATATACAAATTTATATTATCAAATATCAAATGATTATACGATTTATATACACTATAAAATTTCATATATCGGAGTAAAACCAGCGTACGATGACGGATTCTCATTACAGAAGATTATATAAGTATAAAATTGCAGAAAATCATATATTTAATATATTCTATCTAAACATAATTAGTAAGTGAAAAGAGAATCGTGTTTTTACAGTTTTAATTTGTTTACAATTGTAAACAAATTCTTCCGTTGTTAATTGTTTACATTTTTGAATCTCGCTTGTTTTACAAAATAAAAATGTTTATATTTGTAAAAAATCAGGGAATATGGGAGAAAAATTGTTGAGACTGATGAAAAGCGAAGGATTGACTTCAAGCCGCCTTGCGGAAATTCTGGGGACAGGCGCTTCCAATATCTCCCATATCATCTCCGGACGCAGCAAACCGGGATACGATCTGCTGCGAAAAATTCTGCTCAGTTTCCCGCAGATCAACCCTGATTGGTTGCTGCTCGACGACGAAACAATGTACCGCTCGGATGAAACTCCGATCAGGGAACAACCCGTTTCGCCCGATCTTTTTACGGCAGAATCCGCAACCTCCGAACAACCTTCCGGTTCCCCTTGCGAAACCGATATCGCCGGAAATACGGATACCGTCGACGCAGTCGATCCGCATCGGATCGCTTCCGGAGATTTTAGAAATATGACATCTTCTACTGTGCAACGAATCATTATCGTTTATTCCGATCGAACCTTCGAAAGTTTTACGCCGAAACAGGAATAAGAAACCTGACCGCAGCTCCGTTCTCAAATTTGCCGGACACGGATAATCCGGACTTCAACCGGCGTTCCCATTCGATCATACGTCATCGGTTCGGACGTCTATCCGAACCTATCGAAGCAACGAATCCCGTCCGACACTTCGGACGCAGCCCCATTTCCCTGCCAACGGGTCACGATTCGTTTTTGCCAACTATCTTTTCCACCCGTAAAATACGGTAGACGGAACCTTACCGGAATTAGCATAATATAGACTCCAAAAAACAGGTTCTTAGGAGTATTTTCGGTACCCCGGAATTTCTCCAAATTCCTTGGTCGCAATTATTTCTTAATAATGCATCGGCACGGCCAAAAAGAGTCGGCGAATCGCCAGACCTCCGGCGACTTCAAAACATATCCATAGTGGTCCAGAGAAATATTATAATCCCGCATTTTATAAAACAGCAAATAATGGATTAATATTTATATTATGTTAAATTAAATATCGATCCGGCCAAAAGGACCATTCGAACGGTCGGATACAGCTACCCCGACGGCGTATCAATCACTGAAATATCCCACCTTGTAATCCGAAAATGCACGATTCCATCGATTTCCCCACAGGAAAATGCGCAGTGAACCGGATTTTTCGCTACATTTGTTTTTATTCACCGGAGCGGTTTTGCCGTCCGGAAACGACGATACATAACGACTATGAGAACTGCATATCTATATTTATTATTCCTGTCGCTTTTCGCAACAGGTTGTACGTCAAGCACCCGCCAGACAGACAAGGAGCGACTTTACGTCTCGATCCTGCCGCTGCGTTCGCTCGTCGAGCAGATCGTCGGAGACGACTTCAAAGTCGACGTATTGGTTCCGGCGGGCGCCAGCCCCGAAAGTTTCGAACCGACACCGCGCCAGTACGTTGCGCTGAACCGGTCGAAACTGGTCTTCAACGTCGGGCTTATCGACTTCGAACAAAATCTGTTACGCGATTTTCCCGATCGGGAGAAACTGGTCAACCTGAGCCGGGGCATCCGGCTGCTCGAAGGGAGTTGCGCACACGGACATACACACGAACCGACCGGAAAAGCACGCGCGTCCGAAGGGCACGCACACGGCATCGACCCTCACATCTGGACCTCGCCGCGCGCACTGAAACAGATGGCCGCCAACGCTTACGACGCGCTTCGCACATCGTTTCCCGACTCGGTTCGTTATACGGAAAATTACGAAAAACTGCTCGTCCGCCTCGACTCGCTCGATACGGCCTGTGCCGAAGCGCTGCGGCAGGCGGACGTACACACGATCGTGATCTACCACCCCGCCCTCACCTACTATGCGGCGGACTACGGACTGGAACAGCTCGCCGTCGAACACGACGGAAAGGAGCCGTCGGCCCGTCACCTGGCGCGGCTGATCGAGGAGGCACGCAGGAAAAAGGTACGGCGCGTCTTCTATCAGGCGCAATACCCCGCGTCGACGGTCAAAGTCATCGCCGAAGATATAGGCGCCCGCAGCGTGAAGATCGATCCGCTGCGTGAAGATGTCATCGAAAACATCGGGGAAATCACCCGACAACTTACCTCCGGCAATGAGTAACGTATTGATCTCGGTGAGAGACCTCTCGGTCGCATACGAGGGGACGACGGCGCTGGATGAGGTGTCGCTGGATATTTTCGAGGACGATTTCCTGGGGGTCATCGGCCCCAACGGCGGAGGAAAGACATCGCTCGTACGTGCGATTCTGGGCAACATTCCCTACCGCGGAACGGTGAACTACGCTGCCGAACTTTTCCGCGGCAAAGAGCGTCTGATCGGGTATCTGCCCCAACAGAACGTTTTCGACAGGGCTTTCCCCATATCGGTTACGGAGACGGTTCTGTCGGGCTTGCAGGGACACAAGCGATTCCGGTCACGCTACACCGCCGAAGACCGCCGGCGGGCGCTGGAACTGCTCGAACGCACCGGCATCGCCGAAGTCGCCGGCCGAGCCATCGGCGAAATATCGGGAGGGCAGATGCAGCGGGCGCTTCTGTGCCGGGCGATCATCTCCGAGCCGCGGCTGCTGATCCTCGACGAACCGGCCAACTTCGTCGACAACCAGTTCGAAAACGAACTATACCGCATTCTCCAGGAGTTGAACCGCCGCATGGCCATCGTCATGGTGTCGCACGACGTGGGGACGATCTCCTCGGTGGTGAAGAGCATCGTCTGCGTCAACCGTCATGTTCACCGGCACGATTCGAACATCATCGACGAGGAGCAACTGCGCAACTACGGCTGCCCGATCCAGCTCATCTCGCACGGCGACGTACCGCACACCGTGTTGAGCCGCCACTAATCCATCAGCCGCCGCAGCCAGCCGAGCAGCCGCTTGGGATAAGGCGCATAACGCAGCGGCAGGTCGAAGCGTTTCGACCCCAGAAAATAGGAGCGGCAGTTGGAGAAGCACTCGAACGACGCCTCGCCGTGATAGCGTCCCATTCCGCTCGCACCGACCCCGCCGAAGGGCAGGCGACGACTCGACACCTGCATCACCACATCGTTGAACGCCACCCCGCCCGACGGCACCCGCTCGCACAGACGGCGGCCTTCGCGTTCGTCGCCGAAATAATAGAGTGCCAGCGGCCGGTCGGCGGCGAGCAGCGCATCGGCCGCCTCCGACAACTCCGCGAAGGTCAGCACGGGCAGCACCGGCGCAAAAATCTCTTCGCGCATAAGACGGCTCTGCGGGTCGGGATTCAGAACGAT
>ERZ773134.1909-NODE-1909-length-16353-cov-24.510553_pt1 | contig 16353 bp, 17 predicted proteins | sample MGYA00580856_ERZ773134 | MGnify/ENA primary metagenome ERZ773134 (study PRJEB29015, sample SAMEA2737823) | human gut metagenome | biome: human gut; feature: human-associated habitat; material: faeces | place: China | collected 2012 ... | reverse complement strand
CCTCTTGCATGCCATGCAAGCGCTCTCCCGAACGGTATCGAAACACACCCCCACACGAAAGTGCGGGGACAGGCTTAATATCGCGTTGATACGTTCTATCCACCAAAAAGGTTCACAGCTGCATCCTGCTTCCAGGAATCATGCTCCGCCTACAAGGCAATTTTACCACCCAATTTTCAAGTGTGTCAATGGGTTTTGCTCAGAGAGAAGGTCATTTACGAGAAAAGTTTTTTCTGACAGCTTACTTAGCGCAATTTTGATTTTACACATCAAAGTTGCGCTTTTTATTTTCCCCAAAAGTATTGACAAGGAGGTTTTCTCAACGATGCCGATATATTATCGCTGTTTTTTATCTGTGAACCAACCGCATGACCCTTGACTACTTCTACGGACAGGCCGGAGAGCTTTTCTCCTTCTACCGCATTCCCAAGGCACTTTTTCAAGAAACACGGTTTCAAGACCTGTCAACCGATGCCAAAACACTCTATGGCATCCTGCTCGACCGCATGAGCCTGTCCGTGAAAAACGGCTGGCTGGACGAGCAGAACCGGGTGTTCATCCTCTTCACGATACCAGACCATGCCCATCGCAGAATAAAAGCTCCACAGCGCATACCTGTTGGTATAAAATACTCGGCCATCCCAATGGCTTTTGATGGAATAAGGATGGCACCCAACCGCTGATCTTAAAAATGCCCAGATAACACAAAGCCGGGCTGCTGCACAGAAACTGTGGAGCAGCCCGGCTTTTCTACAACGCAGTCACACCGCTGCAGCCCTGATCCAGAGGAACAGAGTGGGTGCGCTTAGCCTAGGGTGAGGGTGTTGGTGACGGAGACCACGCAGGCGAGAATGCCCATGATGATGCCGCCGATGTAGGGGTTTTTGGACTTCTTCGATTTCCTGACCAACTCCGTGATGATGCCCATCGCGGCCATCGCAAGCTGCATCCTCGTCTCCCGCGTCATCGGCGTCGACCGCATCGCGGACGAGGTCACGCTGAACGGCGCGCCCTTCCGCAGAAGAAAGGTCTTCAACGCCATGATCCGCTTCCTGTGCCCGTTCTTCGCGGCGATCATTTTGATCAGCTCGATCGCCAGCGCGTTCGGCTGGATCTCGATGTAAATAGTCGCGTTCGCTGAGCGCGGTGCGAGTCAAAGGGGGCTATTCTCTTTCACAAAAGAGAATAGCCCCCTTTCAATCCCCCAAGAGAAAGGTTTTAGATTGGCAGTCTCAATCTCGAATGACCTTTTTGCCTCCGGAATGGAAATGCCTGCGCGCGGCGATGCCGCGTTTAGAGCTACTATACGATTTGCCTCTGCTCCTACTACCTGCTGTTGCGCAGCCGTTGGCGGCTCTGCTGCCTTACGGATGCGGCACACCCCTTGCGGGTGCCGCTCTGCCCATCTTGTAGAGGTACAGACTAATCTCCTGCTGGCAACAATGCATACCGTTTCGATAATGCGTACTGCGGCGAGCGAAGCTATGCCGCTTCGGCAGGCAATACCAGGATTGATAGAATCCGAAGTAGAACGCAGTTATGTAAGGGTAATGAATCGCAAGCAAAGCGACAGCGAAGATAGAAGTAAGTCAAATCGTTTAGATATAAAACAAGGCAGGCACCTGATTCGGCAAGCATTGCAGTTCTTCGAGCTGCTCGCTTGCAATGGCGGGGGCAAGGGGCAAGGCCCCTTGCGTTCTCTTGGGGGTCCAAGGGGGATATTCTCTCACGTGAGAGAATATCCCCCTTTTTTCGCACCCCGCACGGTACGGGATACCCCTTTACCCTTTAGGGCAAAACGCAAAAATAAAACCTACCTTGCGGCAGGTTCTATTTTTAGGTCTTACAGTCCCAGTTCGACGGCGCGGCGAAGTCTAACCTTGCCGTCGAGCGCTTCGTCGATCGTGTGGATCAGCGCCTCGCGGTCGCGGTTGAGCGTACCGCCGAGGGGGAGGTAGTTCGACGCGTGGTTCGAGCGGAAGATGCTGCCGTCGGAGTCGATGTGCTCCAAGAAGAGGCGCGTTTCGCGCATCAGCTCGGGCGGCTCCATCATCTTGAACTCGCCGCTCGCGATCCAGTCGTGCAGCGGCGTGCCCGAGTAGACGCGAAGCGTCAAAAACGCGATATAGTCGGGCTTCATGCGGGAAACGGCCTTCGCCGTGTCGATGGCGTGGGCCTGCCAGTCGCCGTTCGCGCCCGCCATGCCGTTGATGGCCGTGACGGAGGTGGCGATGCCCGCCTGCTTGCAGCGGATGGCGTTTAAGACGATCTCCTCGGCAGTAACGCCCTTGCAGAACTTTTTGAGAAGCTCTTCGTTGCCGCTCTCAAGGCCGATATACACGATGCCGAGGCCGTGCTCGCGCAGCGTACGCAGCTCGTCGTCCGTCTTGCGCATGATGGCCTTGGTCGTTGCGTAAGCCGCAACGCGCTTGCAGGTAGGGAAATGGTCGCAGATATAGTCGAGAACGGTCAGAAGATAGTCCATCGGCAGGATCAGCGCGTCGCCGTCGGCTAAAAAGATCTTCTCGATATAGCGCCCGTAGGCGCGTGCCTCGTCGAGGTCGGAGAGCACCTGCTCAATGGGGTTGATGGAGAACTTTTTGTCCTTGTACATCGTGCAGAACGCACATTTGTTGTGGCTGCACCCGAGCGTGCACTGCACGATGAGACTGCGCGCCTCGCTGGGGGGACGGTAAACGGCTCCCGAATAATGCATCAGGGTTCCTCCTTACAAAATCAGCCGAGCTTGGCCTGGCACTTGTCCATGAAGCGATCCACGGTGATGACGGCGCGCTGGTGCGTGCCCTCGCCGATGAGGCCGGCGGTGTCGGTCGCGGTGGCCTTGAAGTCGACCATCTTGCCGTTTGCGGAAATATCCGTGACCTCGACGGTAACGGTGATCTCCATGCCAACGGGCGAGGGGGAGACATGGGAGACCTCGACCTTGGTGCCGACGGTGCTCTTACCCTCGGGCAGCTCCTGCTGGAGATAGGTGAAGGCGGCGTTTTCGACCATCGCGACGAGATACGGCGTGCCAAACACCGGCAGACCGCCGCTGCCGAGCGCGGCAGCGGTCATGTCTTCCGTGACAACTTTCTTGACGGTAAAAGTATCTCCGATTTTCATCTTAAAAAACTCCTTTACGATATTATTTGGCAGCTTTGACCTTGATCCAGAGCTTGCTCAGCTCACGCATGAGGGTCTGGTTGTCGTGGAACATCTCGTCCTTGTCGTAGCCGCTGCGGGGAAGGTAGGCGGCATTGTCCGCGTAGAGATCCTCAGACGAGGTCATCTCTTCAAACACTTCCGCGTTGGGAGAAGTATAACCCACCGTTTCAGTGTTGTCAAATGCGGCCTCGTAGGTGAGCATGTAGTTGATGAACTCGTGGGCGAGCTTGGGATTCTCGGCATTTTGGGGAATGACCATGGCATCGCACCAGATGTTCGTGCCCTGGGAGGGCATATAGAAGCTCATATCTTCGTTTTCATCAAGCACCACGGCCGCGTCGCCGGAGTAGACGACGGCGATGTCCTTGTAGCCGTTCATCATGCCGTCGATGACCTCGTCGGTCACGTAGACGGGGGACATCGTGTTGTTCATTTGCAGCAGCCACTCATAGGCATCGTTGATCTCGTTGGGGTCCTCGGTGTTCATCGAGTAGCCCAGCGCCTTGAACGCCATCATGAACGAGTCGCGCTCGGAATCGTAGATGTAGATGTGACCGGCGTAGTCGGTGTTGCGCAGGACCTCCCAGCCCTCGCTCTCGATGACGGCAGGGTCGACGTTCTCGTGGTTGTAAACGAGACCGACGCTGCCCCAGAAGTAGGGGATGGAGTACGTGTTGTCCGGGTCGTAGCTCATACCGAGCACGGCATCAGACATGTTCTCCATATTGGGGATCATGCTCTTGTCAAGCGGCTGGAGGAAGTCCTCGTTCATCAGGCGTTCGATCATGTAGTCGGACGGAATGATGACATCGTAGCGGTCGCCGGCCATGAGCTTGGTGTACATCATCTCGTTGGAGTCGAAGTTCTCGACGATGACGCGCACGCCGTACTGCTTTTCAAAGTCGGAGATGACGTTCTCGCCGAGGTACTCGCCGGGGAGATAGAGCTTCAAAACGTTGCTGCCGTACTTCTCGACAGCCGCGGCGCTCTTGTGCTGCTGGGAAAGTCTCGCGCCCACGGTGCCGCCGACAACGGCCAGCACCAGCACGGCGGCAACAGCCGCCATGGCCTTGCGGCTCACGGCGCGGGAGGACTTGCCGTCCTTTTCGCGCTTTTCGCGCACGATCGGCACGATGTTCACGACGCCGAGCACCAGCGTAATGAGAAGAATCACAATGGTAGAAAGGGCGTTGATGGACGGGTTCACGCGCTTGGACATCGTGTAGACCAAAATCGAAATGTTGTTGACGCCGTTGCCCGTTGTGAAGTACGAGATGACGAAGTCGTCAAAGCTCATCGTGAACGCAATGAGCGCGCCGGAGACGATACCCGGCTTGATCTGCGGCACAATGACTTTCGCGAGCGCCTGAAACGGCGTTGCGCCAAGGTCCATCGCTGCGTCGATCAGGTTAGGGTCGAGCGAGCGGAGCTTCGGCGTAACGGAGAGCATCACGTAGGGGATACAGAACATGATATGCGCGAGCAGCAGCGTGCCGAAGCCTTTTTTGACCGTGAGGACGCTGAAAAACATCAGAAGTGAGATGGCCGTGACGATATCGGGGTTCATCACGGGCAGGTCGTTGATGCGCTCGACCATCTTCTGCACAACCTTGCGGGATTTAGAAAGGCCGATGGCCGTGATCGTGCCGACGACTGTCGCGACGACAGTCGCGATGACGGCGATGATGACCGTGTAGAGCACAGCCTCCATCATCGTCGAATCGGCGAACATCTTTTCATACCAGCGGAGCGAGAAGCCGCCGAACTTCGTCAGCGAGCGGGAATCGTTGAACGAAAAGATAATGATATAGAGGATGGGGAGGTAGAAGAAGAGCATCGTGAGCGTCAGGATGATCTTCGAGCCGACAGAGGTTTTCTTTTTCATGCGCTTCTCACTCCTTTCCCTGCGAGGCGACCTGAACGTCCGCCTTGCGCGTCAGCCACATCGAGATCATGATGATGACCGCCATGATGAGCGAGATGGCCGAGCCGAAGTTCCAGTCGCCAGTGGTGAGGAACTGCGTTTCAATGATGTTGCCGACGAGGACGTACTGTCCGCCGCCGAGAAGCTTCGGAATGAAGAAGCTCGACACCGCGGGCAGGAACACGAGCGTGATGCCGGAGATCACGCCGGGAAGCGAGAGCGGCAGCGTCACGCGCAGGAATGCCTGCACCGGCGTTGCACCGAGGTCGTTGGCGGCTTCCAAAAGGCTCTTGTCCATCTTGGCAAGGGACGTGTGGATCTGCAGGATCATAAAGGGAATGAAGTTATAGACCATGCCGAGGATGACGGCAAAGCTCGTGTGGATCATCGACACGGGGCCGATGCCGAACCACGAAAGGATCGTGTTGAAGATGCCCTCGTCCTGCAAAATGCCCATCCAAGCATAGGTGCGCACCAGCATGTTGACCCAGGTCGGCATGGTGATGAGCAGAATTAAGATCGTGTTGCTGCGGCCGCCGCGCTGCGCGATGACGTAGGCGATGGGGTAGCCGAGCGCAACGCAGATGAGCGTTGTGATGAGCGCGATATAGAGCGAGCGCAGCAACACATCCATAAAGACCTTGTCCGTGACGAAGCGGGCAAAGTTCTCAAAGGTGAACTGGAATGTCAGCACCGAGTTACCGGAGGTCGTGAAGGCATAGAGCACGATCAGAAGCATCGGCACCACGATGATCGCGATGATCCACGCGATATACGGGTAAGTCATGGAACGAAAGCGCTTCACCACTGGCCCTCCTTCTTCATCACGTGGATGTCCTCGGGACGGAAGACAAGGCCGACCTGCTCGCCCTCTTCAAAGGCGTGGGTGGTGGAGACCTTGTACTCATAGCCCTCGGTGGAGAAGGTCACATCGTAAACGCCCGGGGTGATGGTCTCGGGGTCGAAGTCGTACTTGACGTCCGTGATCTCGACCTGCTCGCCGTCTTCGAGGGACCACGCCGACGCGCTGGCCCAGGTCTCAAGGTCGGTGTCGAGCGCGATGCTCTCCTGAATGTCCTCGACCTTTTTGAAGAAGTTCATCGCGTAAATTTCTTCCTGATAGACCTTGCTCTCGACGCGGTTCTGCGCTACGACGAGCACCTTGACGGTGATAGACGTATCGTTCGCGGTGGCAAAGGTCACGGTGTAGTTGCCGGTCTCGGGCTTGATGTCGTATTCGACGGTCTTGATGGAGATGGGCTCCTCGGTCTCGGCGTCCCAGGCCTCGGCAGAGGCGAGGGCGACGACCTTGGCGTCGTCGAGCTCTTCGACGTCCTCCACGTCCAGAAGGAAGGCGTTCGCACTGATCTTCTCACCCTTTTCCTCGTTGTAGACAGGGCGGTCCTGCGAGACCTGCATCTTCACGGTGATGGACGTACCGACGCGCGTTTCGACCACGGTTTCATAGTGCATGCCCTTGAAAAGCTGAGACTTGACCGTGCCCTTGAGCATACCCTCGGCACGCGGGACAATGTCGAGGTGCTCGGGGCGGATGACGACGTCGACCTTTTCGTTCTTATTGTAGCCGCGGGCACGGCAGGCGTACTTCTTGTCCTCGAACATGACGAGGTCGTCCTCAAGCATGACGCCGTCGATGATGTTCGTCTCGCCGATGAACTTGGCGACGAATTCGTTGACGGGGGTGCGGTAGATTTCGGTCGGCGTACCGATCTGCTGAATTTCACCCGCATTCATGACGACGATCTTGTCGGACATCGTCAGCGCCTCTTCCTGATCGTGCGTGACGAAGATGAACGTGATGCCGACCTCCTGCTGGATGTATTTGAGCTCCTGCTGCATCTCCTTGCGGAGCTTTAAGTCGAGCGCGCCGAGCGGCTCGTCGAGCAGCAGCACGCTTGGCTCGTTAACGAGCGCGCGGGCGATGGCGATGCGCTGCTGCTGGCCGCCGGAGAGCTCGGTCACGTTGCGGTGGGCATAGTCCTCAAGGCTAACAAGGCGCAGCATACGCATGACTTTCTGCTCGATGACGTCCTTCGGCTCCTTTTTGAGCGTCAAGCCAAAGGCGATGTTGTCGTACACGTCCATGTGGGGGAAGAGGGCATACTTCTGGAAGACGGTGTTGATCTCGCGCTTGTAGGGCGGGACGCTGACGATGTCCTCACCGTCGAAGAGCACCTTGCCCTCGCTCGGCTGCAAAAAGCCGCCGAGGATGCGCAGCAGTGTCGTCTTGCCGCAGCCAGAGGGGCCGAGCAGCGTGACGAACTCATTTTCGTAAATGTCAAGAGAGACGCCCTTGAGAACGACCTGTCCGTCCTCAAAGCTCTTGACGATGTTCTTGAATTGAATGATCTTTTTCTTTTCTTCGGCCATTTCCGATATCCTCACAATTTTATAGAATAGTAGTTAAAAAAGCGGGGGCGTGCAGACCCAGAGGATGCGCGCGGTGGTCTTGCGTTCATTTTTGAGGTAGTGGAACGTTCTGCCGTGGAGATAGAACGTTTCGCCGCGGCACACGACGCTGCGTTCGCCGTCGCACTCTAAAATGACGCTGCCGTCAAGCACGTAGCCGAACTCCTCGCCGTTGTGCGGCTCGATCTCGAACGATTCGCCGCCGGCGGGAAGTTCCAATAAAATGGGCTCCATCTGGTTTTTCTGCGTGTTGGGAACGATCCAGTTGACGGTGCAGTTCTCGCGCTCGTCGACGAAAAAGTCTTCGGAGCGGAAGACAAACTGGTCGTTTTTATCCTCCTGAAAGAATTCCGAGAGGTTGGTGCCGAGGGCCTCGAGGATATCGCTGAGCGAGTCGATCGAGGGGGAGGTGAGGTCGCGCTCTAACTGGGACAAGAACCCCTTCGTGAGCTCGCTTCGGCTGGCAAGCTCCTCCAGAGTCAGTCCCTGTCGCGTTCGCAGCTGCTTGATCTTATTGCCAATGTCCATACACACGCCTCCTCGTTCGATATACTAAACTTTTGGTGAGTTTTTGCTAAACCGAGACTATTATACACAGCGCGTGCAAAATTGCAAGAGTATATTTAACAAAAAGTTCAATATTTTGAACTTTTGAAAAATAAAACTGCGAAGAGCCGATTGCAGCTCTCCGCTTGTGGGATTTAACCAAAGTACTTCTTTTGAAACGGGACCTCATCTACCTGAAACTCGCGTCCGTGCAGATATTCGAGGATGCCCGCGTCGCTGGGAAAGTCGAAGCGCAGGCGGTAGGAGTAGAGCGCCTGATGCGTTTCGCCATATTTGCGGTTCACGCTGCCGACGCCGTACTTGCCGTCGCCGAGCAGGGGATGGCCGAGGTCGGCCATGCTCGCGCGAATCTGATGCGTGCGGCCCGTGAGCAGCTCGACCTCCAGAAGCGACAGCTCGCCGCGCGTCTGGAGCGTTTGGTATAAGGTGATCGCGCTGCGGCCGTCCGGCACGGGGCGGTGGTAAACGCGGACGGTGTTGCTCTTCTCGTCCTTGCGCAGAAAGCACTCGATGCGGCCCTTCGGCGGCTCGACGCGGCCGAGGGCGATACATAAATAGTATTTGGCGATCTCGCGGTCGCGAATCTTGTCGTTCAGGATGCGCAGCGCTTCAGCGTTTTTCGCCGCGATGACGATGCCGCCGGTGTTGCGGTCGATGCGGTTGCAGAGGGCGGGGGTGAAGGCGTTCTCCTCGCGTGGCCGCCACTCGCGCTTTTGATAGAGGTAGGCGAGCATGTGGTTGACGAGCGTATTGACTTTCTCGTGTTCGTCGGCGTGGGCAAGCATTCCCGCGGGCTTGTCGAGCAGCATGATGTTCTCGTCCTCGTAGACGATCTTGAGCCGCGGCGTCGTGATCGTGAGGTAGACGTTTTCCTCGCTCGGCGACTCGAAAAACTCATCGTTGATGTAGCACTGTAAAATATCGCCCGCGACGAGCTTCTGGTCGCGCTGGGCGCGCGCGGCGTTGACCTTGATGCGCTTTAGGCGGATGTACTTCTGCGCGAGTGAGGCCGGGAGCAGGGGGATGGCCTTGCCGAGAAAGCGGTCAAGCCGCTGATTTTCGTCATTTTTTCCGATGTGAAACTCCCGCATGGGCGGCACCTCCGCTTGCGCAGCGCGCGATTTTCTGCTATTGTACGATAGCGGGCAAAAAAAGTAAAGAAATCCTGTCAAAATTTTTGCCGCAACCGTGAAAAAAGTATTTGACAATCGAGAAAACGTCCTCTATAATATCACTCGTGTCATTGCGAGGTGTAGCATGGTTTTAGATGTAAAACGTATCATTAACACCCCCGGAGGCAGAATTCCCTTTGACTTTACAGAGGACTTTTCTGATGTGGACTTCGGCGGCGTGTGTCCTGCGGTTCGGCCGGTCTCAGTGGTAGGGCAGGCAGAGAACATTGCGGGGATGCTGCGGTTGCAGTTTGACCTGACTACAACGCTTTCCGCCGTGTGCGATCGCTGCGGAGCGCCGTTTGATCTTCCGTACAAGGTCCCGTTCGAGTGTCTGCTCGCTGAGGAGCTGGAGGAAGACGACAACGACGATATCCTGCTGCTGGACAACGGAACCGTTGATCTCAGCGAGCTGGCGCGGGAGACGTTCATCCTCAATATGCCAAGCAAGACCCTTTGCCGCGAGGATTGCAGGGGCTTGTGTTCCGGCTGCGGCGTCAACCTCAACTATGAGAAGTGCCGCTGCAAAAAGGAAGTCGACCCCAGGTTAGCAGCCCTCGCAAAGCTTTTGGAACAATAAATTCGCTGTTCATTCAGCTTAACTTTAAGGAGGTGTCAACATGGCAGTCCCCAAGGGGAAAGTATCCCGTCAGAGACGTGATAAGAGACGTTCTTCTCACTGGAAGCTCACCGCTCCCGCGCTTGTCGCGTGCCCGAAGTGCGGCGCTCTGCACCAGCCTCACAGAATGTGCCCGGAATGCGGTACCTACAACGGCCGTCAGGTCAAGGTCATCGAGTCCAAGGTCGGAGCCGAATAATTGATTCGGAACGAAAATCGTTAAGAAAAGCTGAGTGGAACTCCACTCAGCTTTTTCTTATGCCGCAAGAGAAGGTTAGCCTTGCGTAACCTCGAAAATTCGGTTATACTGTATTTGTAATATTTTGCTTTGCGATAAAGAGCGGTGCGATCGCGCGCCGCTTTGGAATAAAGGAGGCAGAGAGATGAAACCTTTGGTTGCGATCGTTGGACGGCCGAACGTCGGCAAGTCCATGCTGTTTAATAAGCTCATCGGCCAGCGGCTCTCCATCGTCGAGGATACGCCGGGCGTCACGCGCGACCGCATCTACGGCGAGAGCGAGTGGTGCGGCCGCAAATTCCGTCTGGTGGACACCGGCGGTATCGAACCGCGCACGGACGATCAGATCTTGTCGTTCATGCGCGAACAGGCGGAGATCGCCATTCAGCATGCGGACGTCATCATTTTCCTGACGGATGTGAAGACCGGCCTGACGGCTTCCGATCAGGAGGTCGCGAATATGCTGCTGCGATCCCGCAAGCCCATCGTGCTGGCGGTCAACAAGATGGACTCGACCGGACGGGTCGACCCCGATTTTTATGAGTTCTACAATTTAGGCCTCGGCGATCCCATCGCCGTTTCCGCCGTGCACGGCCACGGCACGGGCGACCTGCTCGACGCGTGCTTACAGTATTTCCCGCCCGAGGATGACGAGGAAGAGGATGAGGACGTCATCAAGGTCGCCATCATCGGAAAACCCAACGTCGGCAAGTCATCGCTGACGAACCGCATTCTTGGCACCGAGCGCATGATCGTCAGCAATGTTGCGGGCACGACGCGCGACGCCATCGACTCGTACTTTGAAAACGAGCAGGGCAAGTATGTCTTCATCGACACCGCCGGCATGCGCAAAAAGTCGAAGGTCGACGACGTGATCGAGCGCTACAGCGTGCTGCGCGCCACGATGGCCATCGACCGTGCGGACGTGTGCCTCATCATGATCGACGCGCAGGAGGGCGTGACCGAGCAGGATACGAAGGTCGCGGGCCTCGCGCACGAGGCAGGCAAGGCCTGCATCATCGTCGTGAACAAGTGGGATCTTGTCGAAAAGGACGGCAAGACCATGGACAAAATGAGCGACGACATCCGCCGCGACCTCTCCTACATGACCTATGCGCCGATCCTCTTCATCTCGGCGGCGACGGGCCAGCGCGTACCGCGCCTTTTTGAGATGATCAACTACGTGCACAACCAGTCCTGCATGCGCATTTCGACCGGCATGCTCAACAACATTCTGGCCGACGCGCAGACGCGCGTGCAGCCGCCGACGGACCGTGGCCGCAGACTGAAGATCTATTACATGACGCAGGTCGGCGTCTGCCCGCCGCACTTTGTCGTGTTCTGCAACGAGCGCAAGCTCTTCCATTTCTCCTACCAGCGCTACCTTGAAAACTGCATCCGCAACGTCTTCGGACTGGAGGGTACGCCGGTCATCATGTCGATTCGCGAGAAGGGGGATAAGGAAGACTGATGAAAGGCATTTATCTTACGGGCATCACGGTTGTCGCGGCATTTGCCTTGCCGGCTCTGGTCGCGGTGCTGTCGTATCTTTTGGGTTGCATCAACGGCGCGATCGCAACGTCGCACATTTTCTACCATGACGACGTGCGCCGCCATGGCAGCGGCAACGCGGGGCTGACGAATTTCTACCGCAATTACGGCGCGAAGTGCGCGCCCATGGTCATCGCGTTCGACATGCTCAAGGCCGTCGGCGCGGTGCTGCTGGGCAATTATTTCCTGGGCTATCTTCTCGGCTGGGGCGCTGCGGGCAAGTATTTCGGTGCGCTCTTCTGCGTCATCGGCCATATGTTTCCGGTGTTTTACGGCTTCAAGGGCGGCAAGGGCATTTTGTGCAGCGGCACGCTGCTGCTGCTTCTCGACTGGCGCATCGCGCTCGTCGGCTGGGGCGCGTTCGTCGTGCTGTGGCTCACGACGCGCTATGTGTCGCTCGGCTCGGTCGCCGCGGCGGTCAGCCTGCCGTTTACCACGTATTTCGTGTTCCATAACACGGCCTGCACAGTGCTCGGCACGTGCATTTCGCTTCTTGTGCTGTGGGCGCACCGCAGCAACATCAAAAGACTCTTAAGCGGTACGGAGAGCAAGTTCCATTTCCATGTGAACGCGCCCAAACCGGGGGAGGACGAATGAATATTGTAGTGCTTGGCTCGGGCGGCTGGGGTACCGCCGCCGCGATGCTGTTATCGGACAACGGCCATACCGTCGCGCTCTGGTCGCACGACCCGAAAAAGGCGGAATTGCTGGATAAGACAAGGGAAAATCCTTTACTCAAAGGCGTGCGCATTCCCGAGCGCATCGCCGTCACGAGCGACTTAGCGGTGCTCCAAAATGCGGAGATGGCCGTCTTCGCGTCGCCGTCGTTTGCACTGCGCTCCGTTGCGCATGAGGCTGCGCCGCACCTGAAAAAAGGCACGCTGCTCGTCTCGCTCACGAAGGGCATTGAGCGCGGAACGCACCTGCGCATGAGCGAGATCATCGCACAGGAATGCGGCGAGGGCTATCGTATCGCAGTGCTCTCCGGCCCCTCGCACGCCGAGGAGGTCGCGCGCCGTCTGCCGACGGGCTGTGTGGCGGCGTCCGCCGATCAGGCGAGCGCCGAGGCCGTGCAGCGCGCGTTCATGAACGAGGTCTTCCGCGTCTACACGCACGACGACGTCGTCGGCGTGGAGCTTGCGGGCGCGCTCAAGAACGTCGCGGCGCTGTGCTGCGGCATCAGCGACGGCTGCGGCATGGGCGACAACACCCGTGCGCTGCTCATTACCCGCGCGCTGAGTGAGATCTCGCGCCTGGCCGAGTGCATGGGTGGGCGCAAGGAGACGCTCGCCGGTCTTGCCGGCATGGGCGATCTCATCGTCACGTGTACGTCGATGCACTCACGCAACCATCGCGCGGGCATCCTGATCGGTCAGGGCAAGAGCGCGCAGGAGGCCATGGACGAGGTCGGCGCGGTCGTCGAGGGCTATTATGCCGCGCGCAGCGCGCACGAGCTCGCGCAGCGCTATGGCGTAGAGATGCCGATCTCGACGGCAGTGTACGAGGTCCTCTACGAGGGCAAGAGCGCCGCGCCGCTCATCGGCGTTCTGATGAGCCGCACGCCGAAGAAGGAAAGCGATTGCAGCTGGTTATGATTATTTCAAAAAAGCGGCCCAAGGGCCGCTTTTTTGAGTAAGATTGCAGCCCGCGGCAGCGCACGCGCCGTAGGCGCGTACGTTTGCGGGCTGAGAAGTGTTTTCCGCCACGCGCATGTCGCGGCGGAAAACGATTAAGATTATTTGCGCCGTGCGCGGCGCAAACTCTGCGAGGCTTTTTGCGCCTGCGGGCGCGAAAAAATATATTGAGGGTAACGATGGATATTTTGACGCAAATTGAGAATTACCGGCCTTACAATGAGCAGGAGGAGCGGGATAAGGGATTGATCCTCGACTGTCTGCGCGCGTTTGAGGATGTGTTTACGCGGGAAAATACACTGGCGCACATGACAGCGTCGGCCTGGGTGGTGAACGAGCGCTTCGACCGCGTGCTGATGGCGTATCACAACCTCTACGATTCGTGGTCGTGGCTCGGCGGACACGCCGACGGAGACGAGGATCTGCTCGCCGTCGCGCTCAAGGAGGTCCGCGAGGAGAGCGGAGTCAAAAACGTCCGTCCCGCAAGCGAGGACATTTTCTCGCTTGAGGTGCTGACTGTCGACGGCCACATGAAGCGCGGGGAGTACGTCTCCTCGCACCTGCATCTGAACGTCACGTATCTTCTCATCGCGGACGACACGAACGTGCTCACGGTCAAGCCCGACGAGAACAGCGGCGTGAAATGGTTCACGCCCGAGGGCGCGGTGGAAGCCAGCAGCGAAAAATGGTTTCGCGAGCATATCTACAATAAACTCAACGAAAAGATGCGGCAGTTTCACGCGGAAAAGAAATAAAAGGAAAAGCCGCCCTGGGGCGGCTTTTTTCGAAAAGGATTCTCTGCGTTCTGTACTCTGGTTGTTCGCTAATAGCGGACAATTCGACTTTGTACTGCTACGACACGATTGGGCAGCCGTTAACAGCTTTGCTACTTTACAGTTGCCGCGCATCCATTACAGATAAAAATGCTGTGAGGCTTTTTACAAAAGGCTATGTTTTCTTTTTCGTAAAAGCTGATCTCAACAGGATGATGACGACCGCCATTATAGCGAGCTGAAACAGAGTTACCAAGATCATCAGGCCGCGCGATTCATAATAGGTAAAATTTCTCCAATTGACGAGCAGTTCGACAAGCACGGTCAACGGGATGCTGAGCCAGACATATTTGCGGCTGATGAGGAAGAATAGAATTGGTGTAACAAAAGTTAGGAGAAAGGGAATTGGCGTGAGCAGGTATTGGACAATTATTTTTATCAAAATAACACCCCCATAGCTTCCGGCTCGGTGAATCCCTGCCATATGATTCATTATATCGAAAGAGAGATAGGAACACAAGTATTTTAGCGGTTATCTGGGCAAAAAAAGAAGCACTGCTTTCGCAGTGCTTCTAATCTGTTTGGTCGCTTAGATCGCGCGGGTAACCTTACCGGAACGCAGACAGCGGGTACAAACATAGACATGGCGGGGCGTACCATTGACGATAGCCTTCACGCGCTTGACGTTGGGCTTCCAGGGACGATTGGAACGACGGTGAGAGTGGGAAACTCTGATACCGAACGAAACACCCTTGTCGCAAAACTCGCACTTTGCCATCCGTTGCACCTCCTTGCTGTAATCAAATCAAGGCTTGGTCATTCACAAGCAGTTGATACTATAACAGATTGCATCACAAAATGCAAGTACTATTTTCAAAAAAGATGAAAAAATCTGTAATTTTTCCGCTCGCGGCGCAAATGCGAAAAAAGCGTGGCGCGGCAGGGCGTTTTCGCTTGTAAAAAAGGGGGGCAGCGATTATAATTAAAGTGTATTTTATCACGCGGGCCAAGGCCCGCATGGAGGGAACTATGAATACCAATCGCTCCGTCCGCGTAAAGGACATCGTAGAAAAATTTCAGATGGAGGTCATCAACAAGGGTACAGATTACGACACCGAGATCTTGACCATCACGGACGTCAACCGCCCCGGCCTCCAGTTCATCGGCTTTTTCGATTATTTTGATCCGAGAAGATTGCAGATCATCGGCAAGAGTGAGGTGACGTTCCTGCGCGGCTACTCGGCCGAGGAGCGGCGCAAGCGCTTCGAGGACCTGTTCTGCTATGAGATCCCGGCACTGGTCATCTCGCGCAATTTAGATGTTTTCCCTGAGTGCCTCGAGATGGCGCAAAAGCACGGCCGCACGCTGCTTCGCACGAAGTACACGTCCGTCGAGTTCACCGCCATGACCATCGACTACCTGAACCACGCGCTCGCGCCCGTCATCACACGCCACGGCGTGCTCGTCGACGTGTACGGCGAGGGCGTGCTGATCCTCGGCGACAGCGGCATCGGCAAGAGTGAGACGGCCATCGAGCTCATCAAGCGTGGCCACCGCCTCGTCGCCGACGACGCGGTCGAGATCACGCGCATCGGCTCAACGCTCTCGGGCACGGCGCCTGAGCTCATCCGCAACTACCTTGAGGTGCGCGGCGTTGGCGTCATCGACGTGGAAAAGCTCTTCGGCGTGGGCGCAGTGCAGGATTCGACGCAGATCGACCTTGTCATCCAGTTTGAAAAGTGGGAGGATGACAAATTCTATGACCGTCTGGGTCTCGACGAAAACGACACGACCATCCTTGATGTGCCCGTGCCGCAGATCACCATTCCCGTCAGTGCGGGCCGTAACCTCGCCGCGATCGTGGAGCTGGCAGCGATGAACAACCGCCAGAAGAAGCACGGCTTCAACTCCGCGCGCGAATTCGCCGCGCAGATCGACGGCCACATTGACCGCGTGACCCGTGAAAATGAGCTGAAAAACCAGAATCCGTGAACGGAGGAGCATCTATGTCTTGGGAAACCGCACTCGACCGCCAGATCCATGACTATCTGCCCGACCTCAAATGGGCCGCAGATGAGCCGATGGCAAAGCATACGTCGTTCCGCATCGGGGGGCCGGCCAAACGCATGGCCTTTCCGAAAACGCGCGAGCAGCTCGTTGTGCTGATGGGCTTTTTGCAGGACGCGGGCGTCAAGCCGCTGCTGATCGGCAACGGCACGAACCTGCTCGTCGCCGACAAGGGCCTTGACACTGTGGTCATCGACACGTCCGCCGAGC
>ERZ773134.1902-NODE-1902-length-16439-cov-5.678772_pt1 | contig 16439 bp, 12 predicted proteins | sample MGYA00580856_ERZ773134 | MGnify/ENA primary metagenome ERZ773134 (study PRJEB29015, sample SAMEA2737823) | human gut metagenome | biome: human gut; feature: human-associated habitat; material: faeces | place: China | collected 2012 ... | reverse complement strand
GGCCTCGGTGTCGTATCCCTGTTCGAGGTACAGCAGCCCCAGCGTGTGGTACAGTGCCATGAGCAGTTTTGTGGTTCCCGCCTTGTCGCGGTTGCGTTCGGCGTAGAGCATCGCCTGTGTGTAGCCTTTGATCGCCCGTCCCAGGTCGCCGGCATTGTGGTGTACCTTTGCGTCGAAATACCAGGCATAGGCACGCTCGGCCCCGGAGCCGTGGCGCTCGTAATAATCCAGTGCGGGGGCGGTCAGCGAATCGTTGTCAGCCTCGGCACCTGTGCGGGAGTAGGTTTGCGCGAGCAGCAGGCGCCGCCGGGCGTCGGCCGCCGGTGAAATGGCCGAGGGGTCTATCTGCCGGAGAGCCAGCAAGGCGCTGTCGGGATGCTCCTCTATCAGCACCGAAGCCTGGGTCATCAGGTTGTCCGCGGCCTTGTCGCCGCATCCGGCAGCAAGCAGGCCGAAGAGTATGGCGGTTAGGTATCTCATGCCTGCAAAATTAATATAACTTTTATTTCCTCGGGTATTTTGCCGGATAAAATTATCCGGCCCGATCGGTTGTCGTGCCCCTGCGCCGCACGCAGTGCTCCCCTGCAGACCCCGGCCTTGTCCCTTAGCGTTTAGCCCGGATTTTTGTGCGGCCGAAACGGCCGAAATACATCTTTGCCGCACTGCCGCAGGACGGAAAACGGGCTTGCAGCGACTGCAAGCCCGTTCCCTTTTATTTTGCACCTACGGTCAGCGGTAAATCTCGTTCAGCAGACGTGCCAGCCGGTAGCCGCCGCGCAGGAACTGCAGTTCGATTACGGGCGTGTACTTGTATACGTAGTCGTAGGAGATCTTCGTGCCTTCGGGCGAATCCTCGTAGATGCCGACGCATATCGCGTGCGTCTCCTTGAGCCAGTCGTAAGGTTCGCCGGCTTGAATCAGCATCACTTCGTCGTCCGTCAGCCGGTCGATCTGCTCCTGCCATTCGGTATAGCTCCATTTGCGGGCGGCTTCGGGAATGGCCGTGTCCCATGCCGAATGAAGGTTCGTTTTCTTGCCGAACATCAATACCGGACGCAGGTTGCCGCCGATATCCGAAAGCCGTCCCGCGTGCATCGGGCAGTGCATGTCCCCTACGAGGTGAATCAGCATCTTGAGTTTGAGCGTCTCCTCTTCGGGAGACAGTCCGCCGGCCTTCAGCTCTGCGACGAGCGTCGTAACGGCTTTCAGCACGTCGCCGTCCGGGTTCTCCGGCATCGTGTCGATCGTCTTGCCTTCGTCCACGTTCCGGTAGTGCCATGTTTTCGTGTATGCGTATTCCGGTGTGTGGCTGGCGATGTCGAGCCAGTTGGCATAGTATACCGGCGAATGTCCGTTCAGCGCCTTGTCGATTTTTTCCGCCGCTTCGGGCGTCAGATGACATTCGGCAATGTAGGCCGTGACGTCGTGTCCCTTCTGTCCCCATGCGAATGCGCCGTGGGCGAAAAGGACGCAGGAAAAGAGAATAAGCAGCTTTTTCATTTATGTTCGGGATTTGTGTTGCGGGCGGATCGGTTGTCAGTGATTCATCGTTGCGAGGAACTCCTCGTTGGTGTCCGTGAGACTCATCTGTTTCTGGAGGAATTCCATCGCTTCGACAGGATTCATGTCCGAGAGGTATTTGCGCAGCACCCACGTGCGGTTCATCACGTCGCGCGGCAGCAGCAGGTCTTCGCGGCGCGTACCCGATGCGATGACGTCCACGGCCGGATATACGCGCTTGTTGGCGAGTTTGCGGTCGAGCTGAAGCTCCATGTTGCCCGTACCCTTGAACTCCTCGAAGATCACTTCGTCCATTTTCGATCCGGTGTCGATCAGGGCCGTGGCGATGATCGTCAGCGAACCTTTCTCTTCCGTGTTGCGGGCCGCGCCGAAGAAACGCTTGGGTTTGTGGAGCGCGTTGGCGTCCACGCCGCCCGAAAGCACCTTGCCCGACGCCGGCTGCACCGAGTTGTAGGCGCGCGCCAGACGGGTTATCGAGTCGAGGAAGATCACCACGTCGTGACCGCACTCGACCATGCGTTTGGCCTTGTCCAGCACCATTTCGGCCACCTTCACGTGGCGCGAAGCCTGTTCGTCGAAGGTCGATGCCACGACTTCGGCCTTGACGTTGCGCGCCATTTCCGTAACCTCTTCGGGGCGTTCGTCGATCAGCAGTACGATCATGTATACTTCGGGATGGTTGTCGGCGATGGCGTTGGCGATGGCCTGCAGCAACACGGTCTTTCCGGTCTTGGGCTGCGCCACGATCAGGGCGCGCTGGCCTTTGCCGATGGGCGAAAAGAGGTCCACGACGCGGGTGGAGAGGTTGTTGTGGCCGTTTCCCGTCAGACAGAACTTCTCGCTTGGGAAGAGCGGCGTCATGAATTCGAACTGCACGCGGTCGCGGATGTATTCGGGCGCCAGCCCGTTGATTTCGTTCACGCGGACCAGCGGGAAATACTTCTCGCCCTCCTTCGGCGGACGGATCGCTCCGTTCACGGTGTCGCCGGGCTTGAGTCCGAAAAGTTTGATCTGCGACGGCGAAACGTAGATGTCGTCGGGCGAGTTCAGGTAGTTGTAGTCCGCCGAACGCAGGAATCCGTAACCGTCGGGCATGATCTCCAGCACGCCCTCGCCTTCGATCTCTCCGGCGAAGTCGTCCTTGGTAATCACCTCCTCCTCGTACGGACGGGTTGCGGGGATCTCTTCCGGCTGACTTGCCTGAGCGGATTCCTGCTCTTGTGCCTGCTCCTGATCCTGCTTGGGCTTGCGGCCGCGCCGCTTGGGTTCCGGCTGAGCGGCTGTTTCCTGCACGGGCTTCGCCGCAGGTTCGTTCTGCGTGCCATTCGTCGGGAACTCCAGTTCGTCGGGCATTTCCGGAGCCAGCGCCGTCTGCGGCTGTACCGGTGCGGTGTTCTCCGCCTTGGTCATGCGCGGCCTGCGTCCCCGCGGTTTCGCGCTCGCCGCCGCAACTGCCGCTGCCATCGGTTCCGGTTCCGCCGCCGGCGTCTCGGCCGTTTTCGCAGCCGCTTCTGCCACGGCTGTTTTAGGTGCGGCTGTTTCAGGGGCGGTTCCGGCCGGAGTTTCCGCCGCGGGCGTTTCCTTCTTTCTTCCTCGCTTGCCTTTATTCTCTGCGGGAGTCTCCTGCACGGAGTCTCCGGTGATCTTTTCAATCAGTTCGCGCTTCTTGACCATGACGTCTTCGATGCCGAGAGCTTTGGCGATTTCGCGCAGTTCGGCGAGACTTTTCCCTTCGAGCGCTTTCAAATCCTGCATATATTTCTATTTCAAAGTGATTTTTTCGAAAATCCCGGCGGTCGCCGGGCGTATTGGAATTCGCCTGCAAAGATAGTGCATTATTTCGAAATTCAAAATAAAAAGTTGCTGTTCACCTCTTTCCGTCCGACCTTTTCACCATAATTCGGGAGCCGCCGCTCCGAAAATCCCCATTATTGGCGATTGCGCCGTTCGGAAAATACCCGCATCTTTGTACCGAACAAATAATTCAGCCATTCGCGTTGTTTGTATTGTTAATGTTTGTGTGTGCGAAACCTCCCGGACTCCGTCGGAGCCGGGAGGTTTTTTTTGGGGGGGGAAGGGCGTTTCGGACGGGGAGCGGAAAATATGCGGTCCGGAGGGCCTGAGGGCGGTTATTCGCTGCGCTGCAGGTCCCATTTGTTGTTGACGCCGATGACGGCCTTCACCAGATCGTCGCCGTATACCCGCATGTTCGAGTAGGTCTGCCCGTAAGTCATCGTGGCGTTCCCGGCTCCGGCGAAGTCCATCAGGACGATACCGGCGTTTCCGCGGAAGTCCTTCCGGTTCAGTTTGTCCGCCGTGTATCTGTTATACAGGTTGGCGCAGTAGTCGTAATCCCCCACGGCCCCGAACAGGCTGATGCCCGATACGCTGCAGTGCGCCGTGTCGTAACAGCTTACGTAGTTCATGCACCAGCGCGTGACGTCCGTCGCGCCGTACGTGTAGGCGATGCACTCGTCGATCGCGGCGTACTTGCTCACGCCGTCCGACGAGCCGTTCTTGATGTTGTACAGGTCATTGACCTTGATCGGCGCCGTTTCGCCCGTATTGCCGTGGAGCGTGGTCTCGAACACGACCTTGTCGTGCGTCCAGTTCAGGTAGGCGCCCAGATACCGGCCGCCGTTGGCGGACTTGTAGTCTTCGCGGATCATGAACAGGATCTTGCCGCGGGCGTCGGCCAGCGTCATCCGGGGATGGAAATCGGCGATGTGTCCGCCGCAGTGCGACTTGATCAGGTCTACGACGCTCTTGTCCCAGCCTGTTTTTCCGGTGCCGCTGGTGTTCTCGTATTTCATGTGTATCAGCACCGTCTCGTCGGGATGCTCTTTCAGGAAGTTCACGAAGCGGTCGAGCAGGTGCGAGAGCATGAAGGGCGGCAGCTCCTGCCGCCCGGAACCGCCCGGCGTGTAGCCGCCGCGGGTCGGGTCGCCCAGCGCGGCGATGCCGTGATGAATCGGAAGGTCCTGCAGCGAGCTGCCCGACGCCGACGGACGCAGGTCGAACATGCGGACACCGGCCGCCAGCTGTTCCTCGATCGAAAGTTCCTGCGCCTTGATGATCTTGGTTACGTTCATGTAGCCGAATACGACGTTTTGCAGCCATTTGAAATGATACCTTTCGCCGGGCATGCCGCTCTTGTATTCATAATGCGAGCCGTACATCGTGCATGCGTCGTGCGATCCGGGCATGGATACCTGCGACAGGTGGACGTTGTCGGGCAGGTATTTCATCCAGTCGGAATAGTCCTCCGCGATCTGCTGCGCCTGCTTCTGCATGTCGCCGATCGTGAACGAATAGCGATGCCCGGCCCTGAGCGTCGCCTGAGTCGTGTAACTGTAGGTTTTCCCCTCCGTCGTGACGGCCGTCAGCGTCAGTCCCCGAATGTCCTGCGGCAGCAGGAACGCCGTGACCACGATCTTCGATCCGGCGGCGATCCGGATGTAAGGCTCCTCTCCCGTCAGCATGTGGAGCGCCAGCACTTTGGAGCATCTGTCCTCAATGACGGCGGCCCGATGCGTTTCGATGTCGAATGTGAAGGCCCCGGCCACCGGATCGTTTTCGCTCGACAGGACGAGCTTCTGAACCTCGGCCGCTTCCGAAAATCGTACGTCTGCCGTGACGGTGGTCATCAGCGGGCGGAACGAGAACGGCACCTCTGCGCCGCGCTCCACGCCCTTCGTGCAGGCGGCCATGTAGGCGTACTGCATGTTGCATTCGCCGTTGTTGCAGGTCTGTACGGCCGGAATCGCCGTAACGACGATCGAACCGCTGTTGGTCTGTACGGCGTCGGCCGGGTAAAACGCGTAAAAGTCATAATGCGGGTCGTTGCCCCACGCCATTCCCGTGTCGCTCAGGTCGGCTTCGCTTTCGGTCGCGCCCGACACGGCGACCTCCACTTCGGCCCACTGCGGAGTCGTCTGCGGACTGATGATTCCCACCCGGTCGCCGTTGCGCCAGTAAATCGGGAAATAACCGTCGGTAAGGGGACCGTAGGCCGTGCGGGTTTCGCTTTCCGGTCCGGACGTCTGGTCGTTGCCGATCGCAAGACGGCAGCTGACGGCGTCGCCGCCGGCCGCCCGATCTGCGGGACGGGGCTGTTCCGTCGTATCCTTTCCGCAGCCGGAGAGCAGTCCTGCGAGTATCAGCAGGCGGAAGATAGGTTTGTGTGTCATGGTGTCTGGTTTGAATTGGCGTCCGGTCAATACTCGCAGTCGTCCGCATAATCCGCCGAACTCGGACCCAGTTCGCCGCCGTGGGGCTGGGAGATCGCGAATCCCGCTTCCGTCCTGACCGTGAGTATCTCCAGTTCCGGCTTTGTGTAAGCTGCTTTCATCAGATAGGTATTTTTACAGCTGAATCGGGACGGCTGTCACCTCCGTCCCGATAGCTGGATTTCTTGTCGCCGAAGCTATTCGACCGTGTAGGTGAAGTCCGCGAACTCGACGTGGTAGGCGCCGCCCGTACTCAGTATCTTGAGCATGATGCGCTGTCCGTTCGTGACCGTGAACGTGTGGGTCTGAACTCCCGACTTGCATTCCCTGTCGTTGCCGTTCAGAATGTTATTCCGGTCGCGGAGCCAAGCTTCCGTAATCGGGCCGTTGCCCGTTACGCCGATCCGATATTTTATATTCACCAATGCCCGGTTGGTCGCTACTTCAAAGGATATTTTCACGGTTTTCGAACCGTCGCACTGGATCGGAGCCGTCACGAACGCGCCGTTGTTGTCGTCGTTGAATCCTGCCGGAACCTGCAGCTGGATGCGGTTCTTCTTGAGTTTGTCGTCGCCGTTGCTGTCATTCTTAAGCTCTCCGCGGTAGAAGTACCAGCCGTCGAAGATTCCGTCGGGATCGTACTGGGGATCGACGAAATAGAATCCGTTGTCCTTCCACGTCCCGGTGCCGTACTTCTTGTCGACCGCGTCGGGTACCCCGATCGTGACCGTCTTGCTGTTGCACGGTACGCTCATCGTATAGTGGTGGTTGCGCTTCAGGCCGGCGAGGGTGAACGACTTGTCCGAATAGGTCAGTCCGTCGGCGGTCATGACCTGCACGTTCATCGTCGAATGGATGCTTACGGGCAGCAGTCCGATCGTAAACTCCTTCCGGTCCGTGGGAATGGAGATCGAATTGGTTACCGACGATGCGGTGAAGTTGCCCAGACGGTCGATCGTGCCCGCGGTCGGCATTACGTCGCCGCTGGTGCTGATGATGATCTTCTTGGGCGTCTCGTTGCTTTCCAGTCCGAGGCTCATCCTGATGCGTGCCATCAGCGGCCGGAAGGTGAAGTTGACGGGCAGCACCGTCGAATCCTCGTTGATTTCGAACGGGGTCTCCCAGACGTTCGTGTACATGAAGTCGTAGTCGGCCAGATTCTCCGTACAGTAGGATGTGCCCCACGTGTGGTTGAAGACCTTGTTTACGGCGTCGAACGTGGCTCCGCAGCTGTACGGATAGTGTGCCGCCGCCAGCGAGTAGCTGCCTGCGGGCACGTCGCCGGTAAAGGTGGTGGTGGCGCCCGTTTTGTCGGCCGTGAATTCGAACTTCCGCGTCGCGGAGCCGTCGTAGAGGAATACGGCGACTTTGTCGCCCTGCACCCATGTGGTCTCCGTGCCGTCTACGGCGGTGCGGGTCTCGCCGGCGACCGCATCTTCGGGAATGGTTACCTGAATGTATTTCGCCTCCGCCGGAGCCGTCGCAGGCTCTTCTTTGCTGCATGCGCTCATGCCGGCTGCGGCGAGCATCGCTATAACGAATAGTTTTTTCATAAGGCTTTTTGTTTTGAACGTTAATTTTCGGGACTTCGGAGTGCTATTCGTAATCGTCGTAGGAGAGCGATCGCGTACCGCCCAGCTCGCCGCCGCCGGTTCCCGGTTCGATGTCGCTGCTTACGGCAAATCCTTTTTCGACGCGTACGGAGATCTGAACCAGCTCCGGTGCTTCGTAGGGCATTGATTGTTTTTTCATGGTCATTGCTTTTTTAATTGATGAGTGTGGCGTTGATTTTATCTATTCGTGCGTTTCCGATTCGTGCGGATCAGGCCCTTACGCAGAGCACCCTTACGCGGAACGTCTCTTCGTCCCTGCGGAGCTGCACCTCCACCACGGCCGTCCGCCGCCCGGTCCGGTGCAGTTCGCGGAGCTGGGTTTCGATCCTCTGCTCCTCCGCCTGCGGGAGCTGCTGCATGATCCAGAGGCTCTGCCGGCGGGGAGCGTACACGCGCACCCTCCCCTCCTCCAGATATGCCAGCAGGTGATGCGCCGCCCCGGAGGGCGTTTCATTCGTGACGGTTGCTGCGGTCCGGGACATGAATCGGTCGTTTTCGGGGGTTATTCCACGATGACGGCGCGGTTCAGCTCCGGCTCGGCAAAACGGTTGTTCGTATCGCCTTCGGCCTTCTTGATCAGGCGTTCGGGCGCGATGCCGTATTTGTTCTTCAGCAGGTCGTAGACATACTCCATCCGCTGTTCGCTCAGACGCTGGTTCAGCTCCTTGCTGCCCGTTGCCTTGTCCGCCGAACCGATCAGCGTGAAGGTCTTCTCCTTGTCGGCCTTCATGGCGTTCCTGACATAGAATTCGAGGTTCGTCAGCTCCTTGCTGTCGAGCGTGGCCCTGCCGATCTTGAAGAAGAGCGCAACGGGCGATGCGGCGACCTTCTCCTTAGCTACGACCTTGGGCGGCATGCTGCGCAGCTTCTCGTTCTCGTCGCTGAGCGCCGTGTTTTTCGATGCGAGGTCGTTGTTGTTCTCTTCGAGACGCCTGATCCGGTCGAGGTAAGGCGTGAAATCCACCGCCTGCGGTTTCGAGGCGCGTGTGAATCCGCGGCGGTTGAATTTGTACGCCAAACCTGCGGTGACCGAAAGCATTCCCTCTCCGATGCGGCCGCCCGATACGCCGTCGAAACGCTGGTTTACCAGCAGACAGCGCGCTTCGAGCGTGAGGTCGAGCGCCTTGCACAGACGCACGACGTTCAGCAGGCCGACGTCGAATCCGATTTCGTTGTCATGGGTGTCGTTGCCGTAGGAGCGGGCCCAGCCCACGCCGGCGAAAGGCACGAAGTTCCACGTGCGCTCCTCCTTGTAGCCGCCCACGGCGTTCGAGAAGTTCCACAGAGCGTCCGCATGCAGGTACGACACGCCGAACTTCTCCTCAAACCAGTCGTCGTCCTGCTTTTTCGCGTACATGGTTCCGGCGGTGGTCCAGCCTTTGGCCTGCAGTCCGGTGTATCCGACGCGCGCGCCGATCGAGGGGGTGAACCATTTGCCGACGTGAATGTCCAGCGCCGGAGCCAGCCGTTTGCCGAATTTTCCCTGAGAGTCGTGCTCGCCGAAATAGAGGTTTATACCTCCGGCGATGCCGACGAAGATGTTGTCGGAGAGCCGGTTGGTTTCGTAGGGGCCGCGTACGACGCGGTTTTGCGCATCCCGGTTGCCGTTCTCCTGCGCCGAAGCGCCGCCGCAGACGAGGGCGAATAATGCAATGAGGTAGAGACGTTTCATTTTTTAATGTTTATTGGTGATTGATGTGTCGTTCCGTCGGTTCGGCCGCAGTCAGGTATGGGTACGGCTGTTTGGCCCAGTTGCGCGCGGAGCGCGCCGGGGAGTCGAGTTCGTCGATATGGATGTTGGAAAGATATTCGCGCGTCAGCGATTCGTACTGCCTGTTCGCCTTGTATAAGGGTTGCAGGAGGTGGCTGTTCTCGTATGACCAGAAGCCGTTCGTGACCTCGTGCATTCCGCCTTCCAGCCGCAGCGTCAGGTCGTAGAGCGTCGGCCGCAGGTTGCGGTTCCATTCATAGTAGGTCCTTCCCGACTGGATGATGCAGGTCGCATAGTCGGTTTTGGCGACGAGTTCGCGCAGGACCCGGCGGTACATGTAGGTGTCCGCGCCCGGATTCAGACATGCCGCCATCAGTTCGCGGCTCTTCATGGGAGGGGCGCCGGCTTCCGACGCCTTGCGGAGTGCGAGCAGAATCTTTACTGCCCATAAAATCTTAAGTGAAAGTGTCAATTTGTACCAGCCTTTTAGTCAGATAGTTACACTGCGTCTCCGAGACCTCTTACTGTAAATAATGGGTCTTGTTCGTGTAAAATGCTGGTTGTCAGATGCTAAATAGCAGATTCGGACACAATTGCGGGAGAAAAAATCGAATGCGGTGTCCGGATTTTCGATTTTTTAAACAAGGGACGGGTTATTACGCTAAAAGTCAATTAATTAGCTGTGATGCGTAAATTTTTTTGCATGAAATGTTTGGTTGTGATTATAAATAATCCTATTTTTGCCGATGACGGGAAATGATTATAAAACAATTGTTTACGTTCCGAAGACCCATTATTTACAGTAATGGGCCTTGTTTCTCGCTTCTGCAAAATTTTTTCCTGATACCAGAAAAATCCGAACGCTGCCTGAATCGGCCTGATCGTTACAGGTTGATGATTTTCCGATTGGCCTTGTCGATGACGTCGTGATCGAGCTGCGCCAGATAGATGCGCGTCGTTCGTTCGGAGGTGTGTCCCATGCCGGCGCTGATGACCGTCAGCGGCGTGCCGCAGTCGCGTGCCAGTGTCGCCCATGAATGGCGTGCCGCATAGAATGTCAGCGGTTCGGAAATTTCCAGCATCGCGCCGATCTTCCGGATGAATTTGTTCAGTTCGCGCTGCTGCTGACGGTAGGCGCGGTAACTGTCGTCGCGGGCGAGCACGGGCAGTATATAAGGTGAATCGCCGTTGTAACGGTCGATGATGCGCTGCAGGGGCGGTTCGATGCGCAGCGTGAGCGTCTGGCCGGTTTTCTTTCGTTTGTATGTCAGCACACCGTCGCTGATGTCGCTTTTTCGCAGATAGATCATGTCCACGAACGACATGCCGCGGGTGTAGAAGCTGAACATGAAGAGGTCGCGCGCCAGCGCATATTTCGGATGCAGTTCTGACAGGTCGGCGTCGCTGATCCGCCTGAGCGTTTCGCGCGGCAGCGCGCGCTTGCGGGTCGCCACCTGCCTGATATGCCTGCGGTAGAACGGATTGCCGCGGGATGCGATGAAGCTGCCCCTGTCCGCGGCCTTGTTGTAGACGGCCCGCAGGTAGCGCATGTGGAACACGACGCTGTTTGTCCCCAGTCCTCTTGCCAGAAGCCATCGTTCGTAACGTTCGAGCCATTCGACGGTAAATTGTTCGGGCAGCAGTTTGCGGCCGTTCATGTATTTGACGAGCATGCGGTATGCCGTCAGGTAGTTTGCGGCGGAACCGTCTCTTCCCGTTTGTTCGTACTCGGCGACGTGGAGTGCGAAGCAGGACATGAAATCGGGGGGCGTTTTACTGCGGGGCTGCCCCGTGAATGCGGGCCGCCCCGTAAACGTGTGTCGGTGCATGCCGACTGAATCCGGTGAATACGTCATAGAATAGAATTTTGTGTGAAATCGTGCACAAGATAGAAAACCGCAAATCAAAGGCCGCACGATGCCTGCGAAGATTTGCGGAAACGGAGACCTGCTTGGCCTCCGGGCACAGTTCCGGGAACGGGAAAGACCACGGAAGGGTCCGGCTGTGCGCTTGGAAAGAATGATCGGAATGTAAAAAGATCGAAAAGTTGCGTTCTGTTATTTTACTAACGGCGGCCGTGCGGATAATATTGCACCCTTCCCGGTGTCCGAACAGCGTATTGAGAACCTGTGCGTTGGCCTTTTGCAGATGCCGGGCCGCTTCTCCGTGCGCTTTTTCGCTGTCCGGCGGCTCCCGGCGGTTGGAATCCCGGTGCTAAAACGGGCGGGACCGATGGTCTCGCCCGTTTTTTTTGTTTGTGCGGGCGGCGCCCCCGGACCTGTCCGCTGCGATGACGTGGCCTCCCCCCCCCTCTTTTTCTGCCGCCCCGTCCTGCCGCCCCGTCCTGCCGCTCCGTCCTGCCGCTCTGTCCTGCCGCTCCGTCCTGCCGCCCTGTTCTGCCGCCTTGTTCTGCGCCCCGTCCTGCCGCTCTGTCCTGCTGTCCATCTTACTGCCCCGTTCTGCCGTCTCGTCCTGCCGCCCCACCGTCCGGGTTCGGCAGGATTCGCCCGGATGGCGCATGCCGTTTCCTCGCCCTTCCCTCGGTCCGGGGAAAATCCGCCTGCGGTGAAACTCCGTTTTTGCATGACTTGACACGTGCGGCAACAAAAAACGACCCCGTCGAGGGTCGTTTTCATCGTGTCGCGTCTCCGCTCAGCCGCAGATATAGACGCATCCGTAGACCAGCGCCGCCGCGAGCGCGCCCAGTACGGGGCCTGCGACGGGCACCCAGCTGTATCCCCAGCCGCTCGGCCCTTTCGCTCTGATGGGCAGGATGCTGTGGGCTATGCGGGGCGGCAGGTCGCGCGCCGGATTGATCGCATAACCTGTCGTTCCGCCCAGCGACATGCCGATCGCCATGATCAGCATCGTCACCGGCAGGCTCCCCAGACTCCCCAGCCCTATTTCGGGCGTGTTCTGTTCGTTGCCGATGGCCAGAATCACGAATACCAGCAGGAACGTTCCGACGAATTCGCAGAAGAGGTTCCGCGGCTTGTCCATGATGGCGGGCATGGTGCAGAACACGCCGAGCTTCGCACCCGGATCGTCCGTCGCGTCGAAGTGGTCCTTATAATAGATGTATACCAGCACTGCGCCGCAGAATCCGCCCAGCAGCTGCGCCGCGACGTATCCCGGCACCGACGCCCACGGGAACGAACCCGCGGCGGCCAGCCCGATGCTGAGCGCCGGATTGAGGTGCGCGCCCGAATAGGGTCCCGCGATCAGTACGCCGCACATCACGGCCAGTCCCCACGCGATGGTGATTACGATCCAGCCGCCGTTGTACCCTTTCGATTGTTTCAGGACCGTCGAGGCCACTACCCCGTCGCCCAGCAGTACCAGCACGAGCGTTCCGATGAACTCGAACAGGCATTTGGTGAAAAATGTGATTTCCATATGCGGTTCCGATTGGTTGGTTTAACTGCGCAATACCCGCCGTACGGCGTCTTTCCAGCCCTCCACGGCCTCGGCGATATGCGCCCTGTCGGTCGTCGGCTCGAAGATACGCTCGGCCTGCCACTGCCGTTTGATGTCGTCGATGCTGTCCCAATACCCTACCGCCAGCCCTGCGAGGTAAGCCGCGCCCAGCGCCGTGGTCTCCGTCACGCTGGGGCGTATGACGCGCGTGTCCAGCAGGTCCGACTGGAACTGCATCAGCAGGTCGTTGCGCGCCGCGCCGCCGTCCACTTTCAGCTCCCGGAGCGTGATGCCCGAATCGCGCTGCATGGCCCCGACGATGTCGAGCGTCTGATAGGCAATCCCTTCCAGCGCCGCCCGCGCGATATGCGCCGCCGTCGTGCCGCGGCTGATGCCGCTTATCGCGCCCCGCGCATACTGGTCCCAGTACGGGGCCGCAAGCCCCGTCAGCGCGGGCACGAAGTAGACGCCGTTGGTGTCGGGCACCGACGCCGCCAGCTCTTCGATTTCCGACGACGAGCGGATGATCCCCAGCCCGTCGCGCAGCCACTGTACGACCGAGCCGCCGACGAAGATGCTCCCTTCGAGGGCGTAGTCGGCCTTGTCGCCGATCTTCCAAGCGATGGTCGTCAGCAGGTTGTTCGCCGAGGCGATCGGCTTCTCGCCGCTGTTCATCAGCAGGAAACATCCCGTGCCGTACGTGTTCTTCACCGACCCCGGCTCGACGCACATCTGCCCGAACAGGGCCGCCTGCTGGTCGCCCGCAATTCCCGCGATGGGCACCTTGTGCGCGAAAATCGTGGTCTTGGTCGCTCCGTACACTTCGCTCGACGACTTCACCGCGGGCATCATCGAAGCCGGAATATCGAACAGTTCCAGCAGCTCCTCGTCCCACTGCAGGGTGTGGATGTTGAAAAGCATCGTGCGCGACGCATTGCTCACGTCCGTCACATGCACCTCGCCGCGCGTCAGCCGCCAGATCAGCCACGTATCGACCGTGCCGAACATCAGCTTGCCCTTCTCGGCCCGTTCGCGCGCTCCGGCGACGTTGTCCAGAATCCATTTTATCTTCGTCGCGCTGAAATAGGCGTCGATTATCAGTCCCGTTTTTTCGCGGATGAATTCGGTTTTGCCGTCGGCTTTCAGCCGGTCGCAGTACTCCGAGGTCCGGCGGTCCTGCCAGACGATGGCGTTGTAGACCGGCTCTTCGGTCTCCGCATCCCATACGATCGTGGTTTCGCGCTGGTTGGTGATGCCTATGCCCGCGATGTTCAGTCCGTTGATGTCGATTGCGGCGATCGCTTCGGCGATGACCGACGCCTGCGACGACCATATCTCGTGCGGATTGTGCTCGACCCATCCCGGTTTGGGAAACAGCTGGGTGAATTCGCGCTGCGCGACCGACCGAATCAGCCCTTTGCGGTCGAATACGATCGCACGGGAGCTGCTCGTTCCCTGATCCAATGCCAAAATGTACTGTTCCATATGCTTGTGTTTTTGTGCTGTTTTCTCCGCCCGGCGCGGGGTTGCCGTCCCCTCCGTCTACAAATCTATCAAAAAAATCCGGGATTCGAAACGAAACCGCGAAGTTTTTTTTCGAAACTGATTCCGCGGGAGAAACCGACCGCCGGCCCCGGCAAGGCCGCCGCGCAGGCAGACAGGCTCCCGTTCCCTTGTTTGCATGCCGTCGGTTTGAAACCGGATATCTCGTCGGAAACTTGCAGTCACCTCCGGAAATGCAAAAACCTTGCGTATCGTCGATACACAAGGTTTTTGCACGTTTGCCCTCCTTCGCAGGGCTTTATGAGCGGGAAACGGGGGTCGAACCCGCGACCCTCAGCTTGGGAAGCTGATGCTCTACCACTGAGCTACTCCCGCATTTCGGAGTACAAATATACTCCGCATTTTTCGATTTTTCAAGGTTTCGGGGCGGTAAATTTACCTTTACGCCACGATTTTTTTCAGCGATGCGAGGTTTTTCGCATTTTTGAGACTGCGGCCTTCGGGCGTGTAAAGGTAATCGAGACGGTCGCCGAAATGCGCTTCCACCTTGTTGCGCACGACCTTCATCGTGCTGTTCACCAGCCCGTTCTGCTCGGTGAACGGTTCGTCCACGATGGCCAGTCCCGCCGGCAGCCAACGTTCGGGGAACTCCCCGCCGAATACGCCGCCGGCCCGGTAACGGTCGATTTCGCCGCCGAGGATCTCCGCCGCCGTCTCCGCCCGCTTTTCGCCCGCGATCCCGCGGCTGTCCAGTTCCCGCCGCAGCGCTTCGCGGTTCGGCACGACGATGGCACCCGTAAACGGACTCTGGTTGTTGTGTATGATGATCTGGTCGATGTAGGGCGATTTGTCCACGATCGCCTCTTCCATTCCTTCGGGGCTGTATTTCTCTCCGTCCGAAGCGATCAGCAGGCTTTTGAAGCGGCCCAGCACATAGAGGAAGTCGTCCTTCGAGACATATCCCATGTCGCCCGTGTGCAGCCATCCGTCGCGCACGGTCTCGGCCGAAGCTTCGGGATTCTTCCAGTAACCGGCCATTACGTTTTCGCCGCGGATCACGATTTCGCCCTTTTCCCCGCGCGGCACCTCCCGGCCCGCTTCGTCCACGATTTTCAGGTCGAGCGGAATCAGGATTTTGCCCGACGAGCCGAAACGGTGCCAGTGGTATTTGGGCGAATTGGTCGAGATGACGGGCGTGGCCTCCGAAAGTCCGTATCCCTGAAACATCGGAATGCCGATGGCGTAGAAGAACCGCTGCAGCTCCGCGTCGAGCAGCGCGCCCCCGCCCACGAAGAAGCGCAGGCTTCCGCCGAAGGCTTCGCGCACCTTGCGGAACAGCACGGCGTCGAACAGCCTGACCGCAGGCCACAGCAGGACGCGCCAGCCCTGCCCCCGGCCGTAGCCGTCCTTATTATATAGGTAGGCCGTGCGGAGCGCCAGATTGAACAGCCGCTCCGTGAAGCGGCCCTTGGCGCGGATCGAACCCTCGATGTTCTTGCGGAAATTCTTGGCCAGCGCCGGCACCGACAGCAGGAAGTGCGGGCGCACTTCGCGGATATTCTGCGGAATGTTCTTGAGCGTCTCCATCGGCGTCGCGCCGACCTGCACCGTCGCCACCGTGGCGCCGCATGCGATCATGATGTAGAACCCCACGACGTGCGCGAAGCAGTGGTCCAGCGGCAGTATGATGAGCGTCCGGAACGACGACGGAATGTCGATGCGCGAGAGCGACTGCTCGACGTTGGCCGTGTAGTTGCGGTGCGTCAGCACGACGCCCTTGGGATCGGCCGTGGTGCCCGACGTGTAGGTGATCGTCGCATAGTCGTCGTTCCCGATCCCCCGTCCGATGGCGAGGAACTCCTCGCGGTGCTTCGACAGATAGTCGCGGCCCAGCCTGCGGAGCGTTCCCAGCGCGGTTTCGCCCGGCTCCAGCGGTATGTGGCCTATGACGATGATATGCTTGACTCCGGGCAGCTCGGCGCGTATGCGGCGGATTTTCGGCAGCTGGTATTTCGATACGAACAGCGCCTTCACTTCGGCGTGGCGCATGCGGAACAGCAGGTCGTTCGACTCTTCGAGCTTGACCGACAGCGGCACGCTGACCGCCCCGGCGTAGAACATGCCCAGCTCCGAGACGATCCATGCGTTGGACCCTTCGGCCAGTATGGCGACTTTGTCCTTGGGGCGAATCCCGATCGCTGCCAGTCCGGCCCCGGTCTCCAAGGCCAGCTCCTTGGTCTCGGCGTAGGTCGTAGGCTCGAACGCCCGGTGTTTCTTCTCCAGCAGGAATGTCTTGGCGCCGTATTTCTCCACGGAGCCTTCGAACAGGTCGATGATGGTCTTCTTCATGGTCGGTTCGTTTAGTCCATTTTCAATACGGCGAGGAATGCCGACTGCGGCACCTCCACGTTGCCGATCTGGCGCATGCGCTTCTTGCCCTTCTTC
>ERZ773134.1900-NODE-1900-length-16451-cov-46.978165_pt1 | contig 16451 bp, 12 predicted proteins | sample MGYA00580856_ERZ773134 | MGnify/ENA primary metagenome ERZ773134 (study PRJEB29015, sample SAMEA2737823) | human gut metagenome | biome: human gut; feature: human-associated habitat; material: faeces | place: China | collected 2012 ... | reverse complement strand
GAAACTTTAAAAAACCTTTATTTTAAAGGAAAAAAGACTTGATTTATTAGGGAGGGAATATACAGTTAATATAAGGCAACAGTTATTTCGCCGGAACACAATTTAAACATCGGTTAATGTATCCGAATTAAATTAAAAGAAAAGGGAGAAAACACATGAAACAATTTGTAAAGAAAAAAGTAAGTTTTGTTATGGTAATGATCATGGCTGTGATAACCGTAATCTCCATGTCGCTGCCGATGGCAGTGTTTGCGCAAGGGGGGGGGTATACGCTAACGCTGAAAAATGAGGGGAGTACGCCCCATACTTTTCAGATATATCAGATTTTTTCGGGAGATTTAGATGAAAGCAAAACCCTTTCTAATATTCAGTGGGGAACGGGAATTAAAGAAGCTTCAAAAGAAACTTTGGGAACTGCGGCTGAAAAAGCGCAAACTTTAACCGGCGAATCAGAAGCAAAAGAATTCGCAAAGACGATCCAAGAGCATTTAAATGAAGATAATAAACTTGAGGTACGCGTAGAAAAAAATGATTCGACAACTGTTGCAAATTTAAATGCAGGTTATTATCTTATTAAAGATAAGGAGGGAAGTCAGACACAAACACCTCCAAACTCAGCGTATACGTCATACATTTTGAAAGTAGTAGGCAATACGACTGCTAAAACAAAATTAGATGTGCCGGAACTTGTAAAAAAAGTGCAGGAAAATAGTAAGAAGGATATCGAGGGAAACGGGTGGCAGGATGCCGCCGACTATAACATAGATGAGGTGATTCCTTATAAACTTACGGGTACATTGCCGAGCAATTATGCAGAGTACGAAACGTATTTTTATGAGTTCAATGATATAATGTCTGCAGGATTAACATTTGATAAAATGTCTGTAAAGGTTACGGTAGACGGTACGACGTTAACGGCAGATCAGGACTATAGCCTGATAGTGCATTCGGATACTAATAGCTTTCAGGTCCGCTTTGAGAACTTGAAGGCGATTCAAAGTGTGATGATAACTTCCACAAGTCAAATTGTCGTGGAATACAAATGTAGATTAAACGGAAATGCTGTAATTGCCGGAAACGGAAATCCTAATACAGCGTATCTTGTATATTCTAACAACCCAAATCAGAGCGGAGGCGGCGACCACGGAAAAACTCCGGAAGATAAAAATGTCGTATTTACATATAAAGTAGTAGTAAATAAGAAAGATGAAGAGAATCACTCGTTACAAGGTGCACAATTTGAGTTGCGGAAGATAGTAAATGATCAAGACGAAGGAACAAAAATAGACACAGTTACTGTTACGGAAGGAACTAAGTTTAATTTTAAAGGATTGGATGCAGGAAAGTATAAGTTAATAGAAACAGTGACTCCATCCGGGTATAATACGATTCAGCCGATTATTTTTACGATTGAAGCCACATATGACGAGGAATCGGATGATCCGCAATTAACATCTTTGACAGGACAGACGGAAGGAGAAATAGTTTTTATACGAAAGACAGAAGAAAGGGAAGACTCTCTGTCAACAGATGTAATTAATAAGAAAGGCATTCAGCTTCCGGAGACAGGTGGAATGGGAAGATATTTAATATATACATTAGGAACGATCTTCGTATTAACCGCTCTGGGATATACAGTGTATAAAAGAAACAGAAAACATACTGAAAAATGATGTTTAAGATTAAAAAATATATACCTGATATAGTAGTTGCGATCATTTTGATTGCTGGGATAGGCTTGTTGGCCTATCCCACGATCGGTGATTATATCAATGCGCTGCATTCTTCAAAAGCGATAGGAAGTTATGTAGAAAAGACGAAAGATTTATCCAAGGAAGAAAAAGAAAACTTGTTAAGAGAAGCAAGAGAATATAATGAAAGTCTGGTTGGTAAAGTCAATCGATATTATTTGAATGAAGAAGAAAAAAAGAGATATGCTCATATCCTTGATATAACAAAAACCGGTATTATGGCATATGTAGAAATACCGAAATTAAATATATATATGCCTGTTTATCATGGCACGGATGAAGGCGTGCTGCAGATAGCGGCAGGTCATCTGCCGGGCAGTTCCCTGCCTGTAGGAGGAGAAAATACCCATAGTCTTATATCCGGACATAGGGGATTGCCTTCTGCGAAATTATTTACGGATATTGATAAGTTAAAAAAGGGCGATTTATTTTTCATACACGTATTTGATGAGGTTCTGGCATATAAGGTAAATCAGATAAAAATCGTACTTCCCGATGATGTGGAAACTTTGGAGATAGAAAAGGGAAAAGATTATGTAACTTTGATCACATGCACCCCTTACGGAGTGAATTCCCACAGACTTCTTGTGCGGGGAGAACGTACTGTTTATAAGCAATCAGAATCGAAAATAGAAGATATGATCAAAAAAAATAATCTGAAGTATATCATGTTGACGGCAGGAGTTATTCTGGCTCTGATCGGCATGACAGTTCTGGTATCGGTATTTCTGATAAAGAGAAGAAAGAGGAGGAAGTTGAATGAAAAATAAGAGAATAAACCTATTGCTTATTCTATGTTTTAGTCTGATATTTTTTATAACTTCTTTCGATTGCGCGTATGCGGCAGAGGAGAACGGCAGTTTGAATATTATACTAACTTATGAACGGCAAGCGATAGACGGCGCCGAATTTTCTGTTTATCAAGTTGCTAAGTGGAATGAAAAAGAGAGTCGGCATACAGTAAAAGCGCCGTTTCGATGGAACGGGGATTTTGTAAATATTAAAACGGCTGACGATCAGTTAAAATTATCGCTTTATTTTGAAAAGCAAAGCCGTAATATAAAAGAAATGATGAAAGGGGAAACCGGAGATGACGGTACGGCAAAATTTACAGATTTGAAAGATGGGATTTATCTTGTGGTACAGACAGGATCATCCGGAAAAGCAAAAGACTTTACTAATGTACAGCCTTTTTTAGTTATCATTCCTCAATTTGAAAATGGAATCCAGAACAGGGTGGTGAATGCAAAACCGAAAACTGAGATACAAAGGAAAGAAAAACCCGAGATACCTCCACAAACACCACCGGATCTATCTCCTAAAAAACGTCCTCAAACAGGAGATATTACAAATATGTTTCGGTGGAATGGAGTCTTGATGTTAAGCAGCGGTATGCTGCTGCTGTTTTTCAGGATCAGGCAAAAAAGCAAAATAGGGGAGGAGAGCGTTGATGAAAAAGAATAATTTGCTAATAAAGCTTTTAACCCTGTTAATAATTATAGCTGCTGTCCTGCCGGTGTTTTATATGCCTGCATATGCGGTGGAAGAAGAGTATGGAACACAAGATATATCTGATCATGGGATAAGCGAACAAGGAGAAAACATCACTTCTTCCGAATCGGAAACATCGTATGTTGAAGAGGGAAACAATGTATTTGACATCGTTCCGAAAGGATATACATTGAAAGCGGTTCAAACAAGGTCTGTTGAGTTTATCATACAGTATCCCCCGGGGCAGCCGACAGGAAATGTAACATACGAATTGAAGAAAGAAATAAATAACCGGGAAATAGTAGTAAAGAGAGGAACACTAAATAAGTCACAGAAAAAAATTACTTTTAAAGATTTAGAATTAAATACGCCATATAAGTTTTATTTGACAAAAGTTCCGAATGGATATGGAAAACCGGACGGTTCTGTGGCAGAGTTTTATTTTGACAACGACGGGATTCATTTTACAAAAGGTGAATCAGGTATTGCTTTGACGATGACTACTGCGTATGTTCATTTTATTGTACAGAATACTTCCGGACTGCCTGTAGGAGGAGTAGTACGATATGCATTAAATAAAGTGAAAGGTAATCAAGAAACTCAAATTAAGGCAGGAACGGCAGACAGGGCAACCGGGAAAATTATTCTTGAAAAATTAGAGTGGAACACTCCGTATAAACTTTATTTGAGAACAGTTCCAAAAGAATATGAAAGACCGAACGATTCCGTGGCAGAGTTTTATTTTGACAGTGAAGGGATTCACTTTATAAAGGGAAGTACAGCCGTTGTTTTAAAGAAGAATAATGAGCAGAACAACAACGGACAGGACGCCCCATTGGAGGAAGGACAATATTATGGATTTACAGGAGAAGACAGCAGAATAAAAATATCGAAGGAGTATAATATAGCGACAGGTACAGATGCATTTTGCTTTGGCGCTAACAAGGATTTTCCTAACTTTGGTAATAAAGCTGTTTACAATGAATTAAGTACCAGCGCCGAAACGCTCTTTCAATTAGCGGAAAATCCGAGGAAGAAAAATCCGAAAGAACTTTATGATTCAGTAAGAAAGGTGATTTATTATTGCGAAATGCATAAAAAAGAACTTTTAACTGACCATCAATTAGGCAGCGATGCATTCTGGTTTGGAAGCAATGATAAAGAAAAAGGATATTATAAGGCTTTGCAGGAGGCAATCTGGTATTATTCAGATAGTATTGACGGCTTGAAAAGCTATTCATCTGGCAGTGTGGGTTATCATATTATGAAAAAAGCAGTTAAACACATTATTCAAGAAAGTGAGAAAGTATCGGATGAAGATATGGAATGTGTAAAGCTTAAAATGTATAATTCTTCTATGCTGGGCGATCACAACAGTCCGCTCCAACCGTTAATTGCGTTTGAAATAATAAACAAAACAGATATAAAGGTGCAAAAAGTCAATAAAAGCGGTGAAAGTCTGGAAGGGGCTGCGTTCAGACTGGAAAAACTGGGGGATGCATCGTTCACCCCGGTAGAAATGGGAAATGAATCAGCTATTTCGGATTTTACGTTTAAATGTTTGGACGCAGGAGAATACCGTCTTACAGAAATCAAAGCGCCATCAAATTATATTCCTTTGGAAGAACCGATTCTATTTACAATAATAGAAGAAAGCAACGGTGTATTTAAAATTAAATTAAATACAGAGAATTCTAAAGTAACGTTAGAAGAGGGGACGTTGACGATTAAAGTTGCAAATGAAAAGACTGTAACGACAGAGATCACTGTGGATAAAAAATGGTTTAGAGCTGACGGAACTGAGTTTCACCCTCAGGATGGGGAGATTTCTTATAATCTGATACAGGTTTTGACTACGGAAGGAGGGGAATCTTCCGAAAAAATATATAAATCGGGAGAAACATTGACAAGTCAGGACGGTTGGCAAAAAACTTACTCAAATCTGCCGGCGGCAGACATAAACGGCAATGGAGAAAAAGAAATCTGCACGTATTATGTGAAGGAGATTTTGATTGCAGATTATAGTACAAGCTACAGTAACGGCAGCGTCGGTGAATCAGAAGATCCGTCGGCCGCGGCGCTTTCGTCGGGAACTATCACTGTTAAAAATACGGAAAAGATGAAATTCATATTACCTGAAACAGGTGGAACGGGACGTGGGATTCTGTACATTGCAGGAGTGTTTCTGTTAGGGATTTCTATGATTCTGTTAGGCAATAAAAATAGTTCTTTTTATGAATGCTTACATAAGAAAGGGTGACTTTTTGTATGAATTTGGATGAGCGGGATTTAAAAAAGATCAAATCTTTACATGTTATGTTGAAAATGCCAATATGGATATTGGAAAAAGAAACAAATAAAGTTTTAAAAAGCTATGAATCAATTTATAAGCATCCTATTTCTTACGGATTCAAAGAAAAGAATATCTCAGAAGAAACAGTGCAGTTCTACAGTGGAATATTAAATGAAATTTTTTTGTGCCTGTGGTATAAGGATATAAAAATAGTAATAGGCGCTTTTAGAATTAATAATGTTACAAGGGCAGATTTTTCACATGTTTATAATAATATGGATGATGAAAATAAGAAAAATTTGTCAGAAACCGAGTGTTGGGAATATTATGAAGCGCTTCCGGTATATCCGTTGGGGGATATCAGAGATTATTTGATCCTTTTAGGGTTTTTGTTTGATATGGATCTGGAAGATATCTATTCGGAAGGATTGCACGAGCAAGTAGCGAAAAACAAGTTAGAACTGGAGAAAAAGCCATCTGAAGAAGAGGTATATGACACTTTCCGTGTAGAGCGATATACATTTTATTATGAAAATAAGATCATGAACCTCGTAAGTCAGGGAGATATTCAATTATTAAAAAGTGGTCTTACAGAATTAGGAACGAGTGTTTTACCGATTTTAACGAGCAGTTCTTTAAAGACGGAAAAAAACTATACTGTTATTATTTTGGAAAAGCTGGCATCGTTGGCGATTCAGGTAGGAAAGGATATCGTGTCAGTAATCAGGCTGAGAAACTTTTATATCAAAAAGGTAGAAGAGCAAACAGAATTTGTAGGAGTTTTGGCTACGAGAGACAGCGCGATCATTCATTTTACAGAAGAACTTCACGGTGTATCGAATCAGGCAAGAACATCCCTCATCCGGTGTGTTCTGCAATATATTAATCTGAAAATCTATGATAACATCAAGGTGACGGAGCTTGCAAAACAATTTTATTTATCAGAAAGCGCGCTTCGCAGCAGATTTAAAGAAGAGATAGGCGTACCTATTAACGAATATGTAAATAAAAGAAAGATTGAAGAATCAAAGATGATGATCTGGTCGGGAATTCCGGCAGGAGAGATAGCAAGGCGCTTGAGTTTCTATGATCTGTCTCATTATTATCGTACTTTTAAAAAATACACAGGCGTGACACCACAGCAGTTTAGAGATACAAATATCATAGGACAGGAAATGTAATAATAGGCGAAAAGTTTGAGTAAAATCAGCTTTTCGCCTGTTTTGTTTTTGTAAATATCGGGTGTTTGGTAATTAAGAAGAAAAAAATGTTGTTATGTACACGAGGTGGTCAAACGGTACATTGAAGCGGGGGGGTAATAATATATGCTAACTCTAAAGCAAAATAATATAAAAGCTATACAGTTTTATATACACGGAAAGGAGGGGGGATATGCAGTTAAACAGAACAACAGATTACGTAGTAAGGATTGTGTACTTTTTAAGCAATGAAAACAGGATATTTACTTCTGAAGAGATTTCCGAGGCAATAGGGTGTTCAAGAGGTTACGTTATATCAATTTTAAGAAAATTATCGAAAGAAGGACTAGTGGAGGTGATCAGAGGAGTAAAGGGCGGTTTTCGGTTAAAGAAAAGACCGGACGCAATCAGTTTGTTTGATGTGATAAAAATCATGGAAGATACTATTTGTATCAATCAGTGTTTGAATGAAGAGGAAAATTGCAATCTAAAAGCAACCGATTACTGCCCGGTGAGACGGTTTTATCTTTCATTGCAAGAACAAATAGAATCGGAGTTAAAACATATGACATTTGAAATGCTGAGAAAATCGGGGGGGGGCGGATAGAATATTTTAATAGTTCTTAATCAGGCGGGTAATGCAAAATGAAGTCAAATGAAATCGAAGGAATCAGATAGGAGGATTTATGGAAACGTTAAGAAAAATTATTGAAGAAAAAAAGCGAAAGGGAGAAGAAAAAAAGCCGTATTATGGAATACGCAAACTAAGCGTAGGTATAGTTTCCTGTATGTTGGGCCATCTTCTCTTTTTTGCATCGCCTGTAGTTGTAAGCGCTGTTGAAGCAACTCCGGAAGATGTAAGCATCATTCAGATGCAGTCGGTGAAAGGCGAAGCGATCGAAAGATCAGCGACGTTGGTTGCCGTTACCGGAGCGACAGGTATCAGGGCGGCTTCCGGAAACATAGATTCGGAGAATTTGGGATATGCTCCGAATGCAAAGTATAGTTTTCAGGATTTAAAATTCGATCCTGAAAAGCTAAGTAAAACCAATTCCGCGCGGCAGATCCAATTTAAAATCTACGGAAAGCACAATATTGCCGCTTCAACAGATAACTGGAAGATCAATCTTCAAATCGATGAAAGAATCGCAAAACATGTAATAGGAATCGAAGTTGAACCAAAAAGGCTGACAGAAGCAAATCCAAGACCGATCAGAAGAGCGCTTACGAGAAAAAGCGATACGATAGGGCGAATGACAAATATATGGGAAGTAAATTATATCAGATCTGAAAACGGAGTGTTTGCAGGAGGAGAGACGACAGATACTCAGACTGCGCATAATGGAATTATTTATCTTGATAAACCGCTGAATAAAATTCTTGAAGAAATCGGAGATGAAAATCTGACAAACGAACGGCTCTTTTACAGAATTTATTTGACAAGCGTTCAAGATAAAGGAGCTATTGTTCCGGGCATTGCTTCTACAGGATTTTTCAAAATTAACGGTCTGGATATCCAGATCGAAACGATAGAATCTAGCGGCAATGAAAAATGGTTTAAGCATGCGGCTGTTGAAGGCAGATATGTAAGAAGTGATAAGTTTAAAAATCCTGGCGGAGCGATTAATCAAAACGGAGCTATCGTCGTAGATCATAAGATATCGAAGAATACTAACTTTGCTTATATAAGCGCAAAGAACAAACCGTGGACTCTTGAGTATGGAGTCGATCCGAGATTGGTAAAATATATTGGAGGTATCGAGCTTTATTACATGGATGCAGCTGATTATGTGAATCCGGATTATTCTCTAAAAAACAAAGCAAATCGCAAAGTTCGAGATTTGTCGATCGTAAGAACAGCAGGTCATAAAAAATATGGTTATGGTGATATTACAGAGAATCAGTTTACGCAAATAGTAGATGTTCATGGAGGACGACCCGAACCGATCACGATAAGATATGTCTATAAGCTTAATAAGCCAATCAATGAAATTTTGGAGGAATTAAGAAGAGAAGCCGGAGTAGAAGAAGGAGAAGCGTTTGGTAAAGATTTTATATTCAGCGCATGGATTACAGATAAAACAAAAGATGCTCTGATAACGAATACATACGGTACAGGCTACTATAGAATTCAGGATATTGACGGTGATGGAAAGCTTGATGAGGAGGAAGCAAATAATGAGCAAAGTCCTTATATCGGCGTTCCGAAAATTACAGCTCCTTATGAAGGTGATAATAAAGTAAAAGCTGTTGTGCATTTTAATGAAAATGCCGGAAAGGGAAATAAAGCTCAGCTGATCAATAAAAACGGAGTTGTCGTTGCTACAATTAATAATGTAGATGCAGAGGAAAACGGCATACCAAAAACAATAGATAGAGAACTTGAATTTACGGTTACTGATTCAAGTGTATTAGGTAAAGCAGGAGATAAACTTACCGTTAAGATCATTCCTTCAGATGAAAGGTATGAGAAAGCGGAAGAAGCAGAAACAAAGGTAAAAGAAGCGCCAAAAGCAGTCAAAGATCCTCTCAGAGTTGTCAAAGGAAAGGATTTAACAGAAGATACGGTATTAGCGAAAAAAGGAGTAGAAAATTCAAATAAAATGCCGGGAGGAACAACATATCGGTGGAAAACTGCTCCGAATACAAGTCAGGCAGGAAATACGACTGGGATAGTGTCAGTAACTGTTCCTGACAGAGAAGAAGCTTTTGAAGTAACTGTTCCTATTGAAGTGTTTTTAGCGGATGCAGATAAATATACTCCGCAGACAACGTCGATTATTAAAGAGTATGGAACATCAACGACAGAAGAGGAAATTATAGGCGCGGTAACAGTGCCGGGATATCCGGAAGATACAGTGGATGAACTGGAAATAGCACTTGATAATGCAACTCAGATTCCGGATGGGAATACAGCAGGGGATTATCCTGTAGATGTAACAGTTACTTATCCGGATGGAAGTGAAGATAAAGTACAAGTAACAGTTACAGTAAAAGAACAAAAAGATAATGAGAAGTATATTCCGGAATTCGATCAGATTAATAAAAACTACGGCGAAGCAACAACGGAAGAGGAGATCAAAGGTGCGCTGAAGGAAGAAAGCGTACCGGAGAACACGGAAGTCACAGTGAAGAATCCGGAAAACCTTCCGGACGGAATGACAGAGGGAACATTCGAAATAGAAGTGACGGTAGAGTACCCGGACGGAACAAGCGAAGATACGACAGTGCAGGTAGTGGTGACGGATAACCGCACGGATGCAGAGAAGTATACGCCGGAATTCAATCAGATTGAGAAGAATCATGGGGAAGCTACAACGGAAGAAGAGATCAAAGGTGCACTGAAAGAAGAAAGCGTACCGGAGAACACGGAAGTCACAGTGAAGAATCCGGAAAGCCTGCCGGATGGAATGACAGAAGGAACATTCGAGATAGAAGTGACGGTAGAATATCCGGACGGAACAAGCGAAGATACGACAGTGCAGGTAGTGGTGACGGATAACTTTTTAGTTGTCACTAAAAATCCGCCAAAACAAATTGATGGACAGAGAGTAGCTGAAAATACAAATGTAATTACAGCAAATCTGACATTTACTGTAGAAGGTGTACATGATGAAGGATTAAATTCAGGTCTTTCCATTGATGAAAATGGAAATTTGACAGGAACGCCAAAACTTAATTGGGGTGACAAGAATTCCGACACTTATGAAGAACAGACAGTAGTTCTTCATGCAATAGCAACAGCGGAAAGTGGTAGTAAAAAACCTGTAACAATATCGGTAGTAGTTCAAAGAGATACGGACGGAGACGGAGAGCCGGATATCACGGATACAGACGATGATGGAGATGGATTTACGGATATAGAAGAGGAAGAAAAAGGTACTGATCCAAAAGATCCAAACTCAGTTCCGCAGGTTGATCCGAAGCCGGTCAAACCGGATCAAAAGCAAGATCCTGAAATTTCTCAAAATAAAGTAGTGAACAATGTGGTTAATAATTCTTATAAAAAGCCGATTTCCAATGCACCAAAAACAGGGGATTTTGGCAATGGAACAGGATATACAGGTTTAGCTGCATTGGCTGCGGGATTGATGCTTCTTCTTGGAATAAAGAAAAAAAGAAAAGAGGAAGACGGTGAAGAATAAGATCTGATATGATCACATTAAAACGGTGTAGCAATTTGCTATGCCGTTTTATTGTGACAGCTATGAACCAAATCTCAGGTTAGCCAGATACATTGGTGATCGAAATTAAGCCATTATGGCTGCCAATCGAAATCAAGAATTATGATTGACAAAATTGCATAAATAGAGTAAAGTTTAGTTAGTTAAAACTAACTAAAAGGCGAAGAAGATTATTATTTTGAGGAAACGATTTGCTTTTTGGAAAATGTTTAAGGAGAAATCAAAGAGACTATGTCAGAAGAAATGCTTGTAAGTTATTGCTCGCCCACTTTATCGGGGCTTAAAACAGGAAGTCTTTTTTCGTGTCCATGTGATTCTAAAAAAAAGATGTCCGGAGAAATAAGTAATTTTAATCAGAAGTTGTCAAAAAAAGGAATCCGAATTCTTCCGGTACGCATATCAGGCAGGAGAGCTTTGATTTATGTTTATCGTCCGGAAAAATTAAAGCAGGATTTTTTTGATGAGAAAGTGCAGACGATTTTAGCACATAAAGGGTATGACTGCACAAACCAAAATCGTTGTGTCTGCAGATTGGTTGAAAAACTGCGGAAGGATTCAGAATTTCCACATGAGATTGGTTTATTTTTAGGATATCCGGCGGAAGATGTCAAAGGATTTATAGAAAATAAGGCGGCTAGCAGCAAGTGCTCGGGATGTTGGAAAGTATATGGGGATGAACAAACAGCAATGAATCTCTTTGAAGAATACAGGAAGTGTACAGAAATCTGCTATAGAAAATGGAAAAACGGCGCAGATGTTGAACAGCTTACGGTTTCTATATAATCATGAATTCAGAAGAGCCGATAGAGAATGAAAAAATCCGCTTTAATAAGTTGAAAAAATTCATATGGATTTCATATGGAAAATATGTAATAATTTGCTTATTAATTGAAAAAACAAAAAAGAAAGGGGAAAAGTATGATTATTACGACAACACCTTCTATTGAGGGAAGAAGAATTGTAGATTACAGAGGAATTGTTTTTGGCGAGGTTGTCTCAGGTGTGGATTTTGTCAGAGATCTGGCGGCGTCTTTCACGAATTTTTTTGGCGGAAGATCAGGCGGATACGAGGAAGAACTTGTGACGGCAAGACAGAATGCGCTTAACGAGATGGCTCAGCGGGCGGCATCGGCAGGAGCGAATGCTGTTGTGGGAGTTGACGTTGATTATGAAGTTCTCGGGGCTGACGGAAATATGCTGATGGTGACAGTGAGCGGAACGGCAGTGGTTGTAGAGTAAATCAATTTTTACAAGGCAGCAGGGTCAGAAAAAGATCAGGAATAGGATTTGGGAAAAGGATCATGGAGAAGCGTCTGCATGGTCTTTTTTGCTTTCCGCTAAGAAATATAAAATCCCGGATATACAGAAGAGAGAATATGATGTAATATAGTATGGATATAGACTAAAGAAAAAGATAAAGGTGATTTTGTGAGAATCGGTAAAAAAAGTTCAAAAAGAGAGAAAAAGGCAATGTCTGTTTCGCTGTATGCGAACTTGATGTTTGTCGTAGTGGAGCTTGTAATGGCGATAGTGACAGGTTCACAGGCTGTTTTGCTGGATGGTGTATATGACGGAATCGAATTCGTTATGCTTCTTCCGTCTATCTTTTTAATACCGCTTTTATATAAGCCGAGTAACGAGAAATATCCGTTTGGGCATATGCAGATGGAGACTGTGTTTATCGTTGTAAAAGGAATAACAATGATCACTGTTACAGTCGGTTTGATCACGAACAGTATCAATATATTATTTCACGGCGGGCGGACAGTTGATTTTGGAGTTGTAGCGTGGTTTGAGCTGTTTGCTTGTGTTCTTGGCATAATAGTGACATTTTATCTGAAGAGGAAAAACAAAGCGATGAATTCCCCTCTTATTACAGTAGAGATGCAGGGGTGGAAGATGGATAGTATGCTTTCCCTCGGAATGACAGCCGTATTTTTCCTTCCGGTTTTCCTTCCGTTTAAAGGAGTAGGTCAATTAACTCCGTATTTGGACCCGTTTATCACGATCGTGCTGTCTATGATCATGCTTCCGATCCCGGTTAAAACGGTGTTTACCGGAATCAGGGATCTGTTGTTGATCTCTCCCGAGGAGGAAACAGTATCAGAGATCAAGCAGACGGTGGAACCGATCATACAGGAAAGTAATTGTGTGGATATTTATTATGACATTGTCAGAACGGGAAGAAAATTATGGATCAGCGCGTATATTAAATTGAACAAGGATGAGCTTTCCGTAAGGAAGTTTAAGATGCTGCAGACGAGATGCATTGCCGCCTTAAGTGAAAAATATACGGATTTTTATTTTGAGCTTCTTCCTGAAATCGAGCTTGATATGGAAGAACTGGAAGAACTGCAGGAAAAGCAGGAAAAACAACAAATGGAAAATAAAAACGGGCGGGAGGATAAATAATTGAAGAAAAAGAGAGGAATTCTATTCGGAGTCGTTTTTATTTGCGTATTGTTTTTTGTAATCGTATTTTTTGTGAGGAACAAAGAATCTGCCGAACCCGTCAGCAAAAGTGATTTTAAATTGAATACTGTTGTGACTGTTACAATTTATGATTTAGAAGAAAAAGAGAAAAAGCCGGATGACAAAGATAAAAGAAATGAAAAGGGAATACATAGAGAAGAAAAGGATGCGGAAGAGATTATAGATAAAGCGTTAAAGCTTTGTGACAAATATGAAAAGATATTCAGCCGTACGCTTCCTGAAAGTGAGATTTATGCGTTGAATCACGGAACGCTTCCGATGGAAGACGGATATTATCTTTTATCCGAAGAGTGCGCGGCGTTGATCGAAAAGGGGTTGTATTATAGTGAACTTTCCGGTGGAGCGTTTGATATTACGATCGAACCTGTTTCTTCTTTATGGGATTTTACTTCAGGGGAAAAGATCGTGCCGGATGCAGAGACAATCGCGGAAAAGCAGGCATGTGTAGGCTATGAAGATGTGGAGCTTAAAGGAAATAAACTACGTTTTAAAAAAGAGGGAATGGGAATTGAGCTTGGAGCTGTCGCAAAAGGATATATTGCAGATAAAGTGAAAGAATATCTTGTATCGGAAGGTGTGAAAAGCGCAGTTATCGATCTTGGAGGAAATGTGTTATGTGTCGGAGAAAAACCGGATGGGAAGCCGTTTAAAATCGGAATCCAGAAGCCGTTTGCCGATCGGAGCGAAACAGTGTCAGCCGTAGAAATTGCAGGTACGTCTGTTGTTTCCTCAGGCATATATGAAAGATATTTTGAAAAAGACGGGAAACTGTATCACCATATATTAGATCCGGCAACCGGATATCCGTATGAAAACGGACTCGTGTCCGTAACTGTTTTATCTGAAGAGTCGGCGGACGGTGACGGATTAAGTACGGCATGTTTTGCGCTAGGATTAGAAAAAGGATTAGAACTGATCGAACAGACACCGGATACAGAAGCGATGTTTATAACAGAGGATGGAGAAATGCATTTTAGCAAAGGTTTTGTTTATTGTGGCTAACGCTACTGTTTCACTTATAACCGGGCGCTCATCTCATACAGATGTCCGCCTGCATAAAAGAAAAAGAGATATGAAGGAGAGAAAAAAATGAGTATATGTGATTTAAAGTCTTATGAAATTGTACAAAGCAGAGATTTATCTGATCTGAGTTCAAAAGGAACGCTTCTGCGTCATAAGAAGAGCGGAGCAAGAGTTCTTCTTATGGAAAATGATGATGAAAATAAAGTGTTTGCCATCGGTTTTCGTACACCGCCGTCAGACAGTACAGGAGTACCTCATATTATGGAGCATTCTGTATTGTGCGGATCAAGAGAGTTTCCGGTAAAAGATCCTTTTGTAGAGCTTGTAAAAGGATCGCTTAATACATTTTTAAATGCGATGACTTATCCTGACAAGACAGTTTATCCTGTAGCAAGCTGCAATGATAAAGACTTTCAGAATCTTATGCATGTCTACATGGACGCGGTATTTTATCCGAATATTTACGAGCAGGATAAAACGTTTCGTCAGGAAGGATGGAGTTATAAACTGGATGCACCGGATGAGGAATTGAAGTTGTCGGGAGTTGTATACAATGAGATGAAAGGTGCGTTTTCTTCACCTGAAGGGGTGCTTGACCGGGTGATTTTGAATTCTCTGTTTCCGGATACATCGTATGCAAATGAATCCGGCGGCGATCCGGAAGTGATCCCTGATCTGACGTATGAACAGTTTCTTGATTTCCACAGGAAATATTATCATCCGTCAAACAGCTATATTTATCTGTATGGCGATATGGATATGGAAGAAAAACTGAACTGGCTTGATGAAAAGTATTTGTCTGATTTTGATGAGATTGAGGTTGATTCGGAGATTAAGTATCAGAAGCCGTTTTCACAAATGCAGGAGATTGTTCAGGAATATTCTATAGCAAGCGATGAAAGCGAAGCGGATAACACTTATCTTTCTTATAATAAAGTGATCGGAACTTCCTTAGATGAAAAGCTCTATCTTGCATTTCAGATTTTAGATTATGCGCTTTTGTCTGCTCCGGGAGCGCCGCTGAAAAAAGCGCTTCTTGATGCGGGAATCGGAAAAGATATTATGGGATCATATGATAATGGAGTTTATCAGCCGATTTTTTCTGTTATTTCTAAAAATGCAAATATGGAGCAGAAGGAACCATTCAACCCCGAAAAAGTGTCTAAAAGTGTCAGACTGTTTTTCTGTTCGATTTTGCGTCGTGTTGTTTTGCTTTCCGACGTTTTTACAAATCATGTTGCCTGTGCTGCACCGTATTTTCATCGTTCTGGATGGTTTGCGCGGCTTTTTTCAGTACCCTTACAATAACACGAACGCCGCAGGATTGCAACCCCTGCCGCCGGGTTGGGAATTTTTTCCTCTCTGACCCGGCCAAAACAGAGAATTTCTGCTTCCGCTTCCGGAAACACTTTCTTTTCCATACACAGTTTTTTCATATAGATTTGCTAAAATCATATCGATTCTTCTGTGCAGTCTGCGCGCCTTTTGGCCCGCAGCGGCACAGCTGTCCGTTCCTCACCTCTCCGGCCCCGGCCGGAACCTTTTCCCCAGAAAGGCACACACATGCTACAAATCAAACAGATCTGCAAACAGTACAAGACCGGCGATCTCGTGCAGAATGCGCTGAACAATGTCAGCCTGAACCTGCGTGATAACGAATTCGTCGCCATCCTCGGCCCCAGCGGCTCCGGCAAAACCACTCTGCTGAACATTATCGGCGGTCTGGACCGGTATGACAGCGGCGATTTGATCATCAACGGCATCTCCACCAAAAAGTACACCGACCGCGACTGGGACTCCTACCGCAACCACACCATCGGCTTTGTGTTCCAGAGCTACAACCTGATCCCCCATCAGACCGTTCTGGCCAACGTGGAGCTGGCCCTGACCATTTCCGGCATCTCGGGCGCAGAGCGCAAGCGCCGCGCCACCGAGGCACTGCAGAAGGTGGGGCTGGGCAATCAGCTGCACAAGCACCCCAGCGAAATGTCCGGCGGCCAGATGCAGCGTGTGGCCA
>ERZ773134.1884-NODE-1884-length-16569-cov-5.989342_pt1 | contig 16569 bp, 16 predicted proteins | sample MGYA00580856_ERZ773134 | MGnify/ENA primary metagenome ERZ773134 (study PRJEB29015, sample SAMEA2737823) | human gut metagenome | biome: human gut; feature: human-associated habitat; material: faeces | place: China | collected 2012 ... | reverse complement strand
AGAAATACCCCATCGCCAACATCCACGTGCCGAAGACCATCGACAACGACCTGCCCCTGCCGAAAGGCACGCCGACATTCGGTTACGAGTCGGCCAAGGACAAGGGCGCCGTCATCGCACGTGCCGTCTATGTTGACGCCCGCACGAGCGGCAACTGGTTCGTACTGGCTGCCATGGGCCGCAGCGCCGGCCACTTGGCATTCGGCATCGGCGAGGCTTGCCACTACCCGATGATCGTCATTCCCGAAATGTTCGACAAGACGGAAATCACCGTCGAGAAGATCGTGAACCTCGTGATTTCGTCGATCATCAAGCGCAAGATCATGGGCATGGACTACGGAGCAGCCGTTATCTCGGAAGGCGTATTCCACGCGCTGAGCGACGAGGAGATCCGCAAGAGCGGCATCCACTTCACCTATGACGAGCACGGACACCCCGAACTGGGCAAGGTATCGAAGGCGCACATCTTCAACGAGATGATCGAGAAGAAGGTGAAGGAGCTGGGCATCAAGGTCAAGAGCCGCCCCGTGGAGCTGGGTTACGAGATCCGCTGCCAGACCCCGATCGCATACGACCTGACGTACTGCTCGGAGCTGGGTATCGGCGTGCACAAGCTCTTCGCCGAAGGCAAGACCGGCTGCATGGTTTACGTAGATTCGGAAGGCAATGTAAGTCCGCTCTACCTCAAGGACCTGCAGGATCCCACGACGGGCAAGATTCCGCCCCGTCTGGTGGACATCAAGTCGGACAAGTTCTCGTCGGTGGTGGAGACCATCCTCAACGCCATCACGCCTGCGGATTACGAGGCTGCCAAGCAGTATGTCCCCAATCCGGAGGAGTACGATTTCCACAAGATCCTCAACTGGAAATAATCCTTTCCGAAACAGGATTTCAGCAAATTCCCGGAAGCTGCGGCTTCCGGGAATTTTTCATACAGGCCGGGAAAGAGCGGGCGGCGGCGGAAAGGCCGGGACGGTTGAGGGCGGAAAGGCCGGCGGTAATGACAGAAAGGCCGAGGAGGGAGGAACGGAAGAAGACGGCAACGGCAAAAGGAGGGACGGAGACGGCAGAAAAACCGAGCGGCGACGGCAGAAGGGCCGGGACGGTTGAGGGCGGTGATTTTCCAACTTTTTCAGGCGGAAAAGGAAAAATACCCGTATCTTTGCCGCATTAGATCCCTAACCCTTAAAAATACCTTTATTCATGGAGACACCGGAAAACAAAAACGATGTGTTCGAACCGATGCCGGAAGAGGCTGCCGCACAGGTTACGGCAGAAAACTCTGCGGACGGCAACCGGCCGCAGAAGATGGCCGAAGCAAAGAAAAACCTGCTCGCGGGAGCGCTCTGGTGCGGCGGCGGACTGGCTTTCAGTTTCTTATCCTACTATTTCGCAACAGCCGGGGGCCGGTACGTAGTCGCAACGGGCGCCATTATCTGGGGCGCGATTCAGGCGATCAAAGGTCTCGTCGTCATCCTGAAAATCCAGCATCAGGAGGGACGTTTCACGGCATTCTGGCGCACGGCGGCGCTGGCGGCATGTTCGCTCGCAGCATTGCTCTATCTGGGACAGTTGTCGGTGCGGCTGGCCGGCGGCGAAGAGATGCAGGTGGTGGATACCGAACAAATCTACACGGGTGCGCAGGGGATCAAGGCGAAGATTCCCGCCGGATACACCCTGCTCGAAGAAACCGTGCAGCCCGAAACGGACGAAACCTACGCCTACTACGGTTTCGACACCTACAACGACCGGATAGGTTACAGTCTGGGCAAGGTCGTGGATATGATTCCGGAGGAGATCACGTCCGTCGATGAGATTTCGGACCACTGCGCACAACGCGATTCGGCCTTCTACACGGGCGGATTCATCGCGCCGACGCAGCGCACCGAAATCGGCGGCCGCGAAATGTTGTGCAGCGAAGGATACATAACGGAGAATCCGGAGTTGGTTTATGCCGTTTACGACATGCTTTACGAAGGATCGCTCGTTACGGCGACATTCAGGTACGAGAAAAAGGATTACGGCAAGCGGGAGACCCGCCTGCGGATCGAAAGCCTGCTGAAAGGCATCGAATTGGAATAACTGCGCGGATACTGCGAAAACGGATAAGGACGGCACTTGCATGCCGTCCTTTTTTATTAGAGGAAGCGGAAGGCAATGCGGGAAAGACCATCGGGAAAGCGTATGCCGACGGCGAGAGTACGGGCGGCAACTGCAGAAAGGCCGAGCGGCGATGATAGGAAAGGCCGGGGAGGGCTACGGCAGCAGAAAGGAAGAAGACAACAGCAAAAGGCCGGACAGCGAGGGCAGAAAAGTCGAACGGTGACAGCAGAAAGTACGGGCCGGAACATCGCCGTACAGAGCGTGGCTTCCGAGTCGGGAGAGTGTCAGAACAGCGTCGGTTCGGCCTGCCGGAGTGCGGCGGGATGCGCATGGAGATTGATGAATTCGAGCCCCCGGCCCAAAGCGCGGCGAACGGTGTAATGTGTGCCGCCGGGGGAACCGTCGTACCACGCGACCAGCAGTGCGGCGTGCTCGACAAGGTAGTTGTTACGCACGGCATAACACCCTGCATGATAGGACGGGGAGAGTGTCACGCTATGATCGGCGGCAGCCAGCACACGCCGGAAGCGTTCGCGGTCAGCGGCCGGGAAGCGGCTCTCCTGTCCCCGGAAAGGGATTACGGCGACCAGCCGCAGACCGGGCATCGGCGTGTACGGAAAATGCGGGTCCGGAGCCGCGGCGGGAGAAAAGACCGATGCAGAAACCATGGCAGCAGGAAAAGCAGATGCGGAAGATGCGGCGGGAGCAAGAGTCGATGCGGGAAACGCGGCGGGAGAAAAGGCCGATCCTGTTTCGGAATCGCGGCACGCGAGGACCGCTTCGGCGGCGGCGAGGTCGAAGCCCATGGCCATGCCGCAGAGGAAGGTCCGGAAGCCGCGGGCGTACAACTCCCCCACCGTCGCGCGCAGAGCCGCAGCGGCTTGGCCCCCGTAAGTGCGGTGGCCGGTAAAAGCGACGGTGGTAAGGCGGTCTTCGGTCATACATTCAAAGGTAGCGTTTTGGCCCGGACTTTGCAAGATTTCCTGCTGAATTTAAAACTTTATACGAATATGAAACATTCTGCAAATTGTCTCGCTTCCTTTCTGGGCGGCGCTCTGGTAGGAGCCGTCGTCGCCATGCTCGTAACCCCCAAATCGGGACCCGAATTCCGTGAGGACATCCGCGATATGGCTAAAAAAGGCACCCGCAAGCTGAAAAATGAAATTGACAAAATTCATTGCGACTGCAACGGTCTTGACTGCGATTGCGACAAGGACGAATAAACGGGACCGCCCCATGAAAGATAGCCCGTCACCAACCGGAAACATCGTCACATCGCTGATCTTTTTCGGTGTGACGGCTGCCATTGCGATCATCCTCTTCATCGATGCGTTCGTCATGTGGCTCGCGTCGCTGACCGGGTCCGTCGCAGTCGCAGCACTCATTACCGGAGGGTTCTTCGCCGTAATCGCAGCCGTGGTCTATCTGCTGGCCGTGCGTTCGGCCCTGAACTACATCCGGGACCGGATCGAAACGGTCTACGAGGTCGCTTCCCGGATCAAGGAGGGGTATGACTGGTTATCCGACAAGTTTTCGTTCCTTTCGTTCCTCAGAAGATCCAGATAAGGTAGGAAAAAAACGCCGGTGCAAGGGATTGCACCGGCGTTTTTTCGTGACTGGACGGCAACCTTACAGATGCAAGTCCGCGTGGACATATACTTTCGTACAGCTACCCCGGACACGCAGGTAAAGTTCGAAAAAGGACACCGGGAAGCTGAGAAACAGAAAAACAAAGAAAAAGAGGACACCGGCAAACAGTACGGCAGGGAGATAAAAAAGGGTGAACGGCGTTTCAGACGCAAACCGTTCACCCTCGCAAATATGTGGAAACTCCGATTGAATCAGCCGTTATTTACCGAAGTAACGCTTGTAGAGACCTTCGAAGCCCTTGCCGTGGCGCGCTTCGTCCTTGGCCATTTCGTGCACGGTATCGTGTACGGCGTCGAGGTTCTGCTCCTTGGCCATGCGGGCCAGACGCATCTTGTCTTCGCACGCGCCGCACTCGGCATTCATGCGCTTTTCGAGGTTAGTCTTGGTGTCCCATACCACTTCGCCGATCAGCTCGGCGAACTTCGAAGCGTGCTCGGCCTCTTCCCATGCGTAACGCTTGTAAGCCTCGGCGATTTCGGGATAACCCTCGCGGTCGGCCTGACGGCTCATGGCCAGATACATGCCCACCTCGGTGCATTCGCCCATGAAGTGGTTCTGCAAGCCCTCCCAGAGTTCCTTGCTGGCGCCCTTGCCGTCGCCGATAACGTGCTCGGTCACGAATTCGAGGTCACCCTCCTTTTCGACGACTTCGACGAATTTCTCTTTGCCTACCTTACACATCGGGCACTGCTCAGGTGCCTCAGGACCTTCGTGGATGTAACCGCATACGGTACAACGCCATTTCTTTGCCATAATCGCAGTAATGTTTATTGTTTATATTCTGTTTGTGTGGTGCAAAGGTAACGATTAGGGGCGAAATTCGCATATAAAAACGATTGTCTTTTTTTATAGAACGATAAGCCCTGCTTATAGTCAGCCCCGGCGGTCGATAACCTCCTCGATATAAGGCACGTCGGTGGAATCCTTCACCAGCACGCGCTTGTCGCGGTCGAGCAGATAGAGCGCCGGAATCGCATGGAGGTTGTAGAGACTCTTCTCGCGCACGACGCAGCCCGCATCGTAGCCGTTGATCCAGCTCGGCGGAATATGGCCGCGGTATTCGCGCCACTCGGCGAGATCCTCGTCGGGATAAAGCGCGACGACCTTCAGCCGGCCCCGCTCGATCATCTCGGAGAGCATCGGCGAACCGCCGATCTGCTCGCGCAGCTGTTTGCACATCGGGCAGCCGGGATTGTTGATGAACAGCAAGACGTACTCGGCCTTCACGCCGTAGAGCGTCCCGGTGGCGCCCGAAGCGAGCGTATAGCGGAAATCGTTGGCGCGCTCGCCGATGCGGTTCTGCATCGCCATATTGAGATCGTAGGAGGGGCCGATACGCTCGTACTCGTCGTAATAGGGACTCGCCAGCACGGCCCGAAGAACGGGAATATAGAATTCGTCGTTGCGCAGCGGCGAATTGGGGTCGTGGATAACCTGCTCGGCCAGCATCGTGAAGTAGTCGAGCATGGGACGCGAAGCCGAAGCGCGGCGCATGAGCGAATCCATCGGCGCGCCGTCGGTCGGACGGTCGGAGATAAGCGCAATCCAGCGGACATAGGCCTCGACCATCTGCACCGTATCGACCTCGCGAATAAAAAGGGTGTCGGCGAAGTCGAAGCGGTCCCAGTAATGCCAGCGCAGGTAGTCGCGCTTCGCGTCGTCGGAGAGACTCGAAGGCGCGATGGCCGGAAGGAAAACCCGCATCTGGGGCGCAGCGGAGGTCTGCTGCTGCGACGAACGGCGGCCGCCGCACGAAACGGCGCAGAGGGCCGCCAGCAAAATAAGAACAATACGGTACATAAAAGGAGTGTTTTATGTGCAAATATAGTTTTTTTCGGCTACAATCCTACCATCCTCCCGGCGAAAGAGGTTCATACGACGGATTTGCACGGTAGTTGCAACGTTTTCATCCGTTAAAATCAATTCTCAATTTCATTGAATTATGGATGTAAAGAAAACTACCACAAGTACCGGGTTCAAATTGAGTGTGATGACACTCGCAATTATGAACGTGACTGCCGTAGTGAGTCTGCGCGGCCTGCCCGCAGAGGCCGTCTACGGACTTTCGTCGGCATTCTACTATCTGTTTGCCGCCATCGTGTTCCTCATTCCCACGGCCATGGTCGCCGCGGAGCTGGCCGCGATGTTCTCGACAAAACAGGGCGGCGTTTTCCGATGGGTCGGCGAAGCTTACGGCGCACGCACCGGATTCCTTGCCATCTGGCTGCAATGGATCGAATCGACCATCTGGTACCCCACCGTACTGACGTTCGGCGCCGTGTCGATCGCCTTTATCGGCATGAACGACGTGCACGACGCGGCGCTGGCCTCGAACAAGGTCTTCACGCTCTGCATGGTGCTGGCAATCTACTGGATCGCCACGTTCATCGCGCTCAAGGGACTCGGATGGGTAGGTAAAATCAGCAAATGGGGCGGCATGATCGGCACGATCATTCCCGCGGGTCTGCTGATCCTGCTGGGCATCATCTACATTTCGACCGGCGGCCACAACCACATGGACATGTCGCAGGGATTCTTCCCCGACCTCTCGAAGTTCGACAACCTCGTGCTGGCCAGCAGTATCTTCCTCTTCTATGCGGGTATGGAGATGATGGGCATACACGTCATGGACGTAAAGAACCCGTCGAAGAACTACCCCAAGGCAATCATCATCGGTTCGCTGGTCACGGTCTGCATCTTCGTGCTGGGCACCTTCTCGCTGGGCTTCATCATTCCCGCAAAGGACATCAGCCTGACGCAGTCGCTGCTGGTGGGCTTCGACAACTACTTCCACTACCTGCATATGTCGTGGGCAGGCCCCATTATCGCCATCGCCCTGATGTTCGGCGTGCTGGCAGGCGTGCTGACATGGGTCGCAGGTCCTTCGAAGGGTATTTTCGCCGTGGGCAAGGCGGGCTATCTGCCTCCGTTCTTCCAGAAGACCAACAAAAACGGCGTGCAGAAAAACATCCTGCTGATTCAGGGATGCGTCGTGACGCTGCTGGCGCTGCTGTTCGTGGTGATGCCGTCGGTGCAGTCGTTCTACCAGATTCTGTCGCAGCTCACCGTGCTGCTGTACCTGATCATGTACATGCTGATGTTCTCGGCCGCCATCGTCCTGCGATACAAGATGAAGAACACCGACCGTCCGTTCCGTCTGGGCAAGGGCAACGGGCTGATGTGGTTCCTCGGCTGTCTGGGTTTCTGCGGCGCCCTGCTGGCGTTCGTACTGAGCTTCGTGCCGCCCAGCCAGATCTCGACCGGAAGCAACACCGTATGGTTCTCGGTGCTGATTATCGGCTGCGTGGTGGTCGTAGGCGCGCCGTTCGTCATCTATGCACTGCGCAAACCCTCGTGGAAGGACCCGCAGGCTGCTGCAGAGTTCGCGCCGTTCCATTGGGAAACGCAGCCCGTCGCAGCGGCTCCGGTGCATACGAACACTCCCGAACCGACGGCGAAACCTTCGGAGACGGAACTTCACAACAAATAAATCGATAAACAGATCGGACAATGATTCAAAAAATAGACAACGCTACGGTCCGCGAGGCCGTACAGCAGGCATACGAGCGCTGCAAGAACGAAACGGGCGGCAAGAACGCCGACTATATCCCCTATCTGGCCAACGTGCCGTCGAACCTCTTCGGCATCGCGGCCTGCCTGCCCGACGGCGAAGTGATCGCCGTGGGAGACACCGATTACAAATTCGGCATCGAGTCGGTATCGAAAGTGCCGACGGCGATACTCGCCATGAACCAGTACAGCGCGCAGGAGATGCTCGACAAGATTGGCGCCGACGCGACGGGACTGCCTTTCAACTCGATCATGGCGATCCTGCTGGAGAACGACCACCCCTCGACGCCGCTGGTGAATGCCGGTGCGATCAGCGCCTGCTCGATGGTGAAACCCGTCGGCGACAGCGACGGCAAATGGAAGTCGATCATCGGCTTTATCGAAGAGCTGGCCGGATCGCAGGTCGAAGTGATCGACGAGTTGTACAAATCGGAGACGGCGACCAACTTCAACAACAAGTCGATCGCATGGCTGCTGAAGAATTACAACCGGATTTACGACGATCCCGACATGTCGCTGGACATCTACACGCGCCAGTGTTCGATCGGCGTGACGGCCAAGCAGCTCGCAACGATGGCCGCGACGATCGCCAACGGCGGCGTGAATCCCGTGACCAAGCAGCCGGTATTCAAACCGGAACTGGCGCCGAAGATCGCATCGCTGATGGCGACGGTGGGCTTCTACGAGCACACGGGCGACTGGCTCTTCACGACGGGCCTGCCGGCCAAGACGGGCGTCGGCGGCGGCATCATGGGCGTAGTTCCGGGCGTGATGGGCGTTGCGGCGTTCGCTCCCCCGCTGGACGAAGCCGGCAACTCGGTCAAGGCGCAGAAGGCGCTGGCCTATGTCGCCGGACATCTCAACCTCAACATCTTCGGCACGACGCGCTGCGTGATGGCCGAAAAGGAACCCGCAAAGGCATAGGCCGAGCGGTAATGTACGGCGAAAGGGGTTGCACTTCGGAGTGCAGCCCCTTTTCTATCGGACGGGAATACGCCGTCCGTCAGAATTGATAACGCACCCCGACGACAAACGAACCGGAGACGCCCAAGCCGCCTTCGGCATAGGCCGCCAGACGACCGCCGACCTCTATGCCTACGGGCGAGAGTTGGAAAGCGAACTGGGTTCGCGTATCGTCCATTTTAAATCTCTCATCACCAGGAAGCTTTAATCCGGACTCGGTAGTTCCGGTACTCGGACGCCACGAACTTTTGCTTTCCGTTAAGACTTTACCGGGAACATATGCTATTTCAGCTTTCGTGAAAACGATACCAGCTCCCGCACGCGAGTAAAGGGAGACGATCCCCAGCTTCATCCAAGTCCATTTCACATCGGGCATCACGGCCCAATAATGATTTTTAATCGAAAAATAATTATCCGTAATTTTCGAACGGATTTCCCTCACTTGCTGTTCGCTGGAAGCGTATAGCGCCTGAACGCCTATGCTGAGATTTTTCAGCAGGCGGAAATTATACCCCATCGTCGCAGCGCCCCACATACCGGTTTCCGATATCTGCCAGTCATACCGTATTACACCTCCTATGCCGTACGAAATATACGGCTTTTCAAACTGCCCCGTCAGCAGGCGGTAATCATCAATCCAGTTGAAAACCGGGGCATACCCGTAAGAGACCGACACTTCATGCCGTTTCATTTTCTGGGAGACGGCCGGCAGCACCGTCAGCGCGGCAACAGCCAGCAAGAGAAATTTTCTGTACATAAGTCAAGCGGGTTAATGTTCTCAAAGATAATAAATTTCGTCGAAAAAAGCACGATCGGCCGCACAAATCATCACCAACCCTCTCGGCTGCATCATCCGTCCGGCAATGCGGCGGCTAGCGGATTCCCAAAAGCGCAAAACGGGTACGGCAGGGCTGATAAGTGACGCATTTCACAGAATAGAAGAATTCTTTGCCCGAACCGTACCCGGTAATATCGGCCTGCGCAAAAAAAAGCAAGGGCGCAGGTGCAACTCCCGTTGACCGGCCTTCCGAGCCTTGCATGGCAGTTGCCCTTACGCCCAAGCCCGCCCCGGCGCAAGGCCGGGACATGACAAGGGTTTCAGACAATGTTTACACCATGCATAAACCTGTTATATCAACAGTCGGAAGTTCGTCAACGGCATAAAGGTTGTCTTAACCTTATAGTATATCGTTACGGCGGTGCCGTATCGTTTCGCAAAGTTAGCATAATTTCTGTATTCGGAGTTTCATAGGTACAAATATAAACAAATTACTCGATACTTAAACATGTTCAAGTGTAAAAAATCGACTTATTCCATTTTTTTGTAAAATGGAACGAAAAAAACAAAGACGCGACGAAGAGTTACTCAGAAAAATTATCCTGCGGGTGAAAGAGTTACGACGTATGCACGACCACCAATCGCAGGAACAACTGGCCGAAGCGACGGAATTAAGCATTGCACAACTCGAATCAGGCAAAAATTTCCCAAATCTGACAACAATTTCGATTATTTGCAAGTTTTACAATATCACCCTCGGCGAATTTTTCGCGCCGCTCGATTATCCAACGAAAGACAACTGATTATTCTGCAACTTTCCGACTGCAGGATCATCTTATTCGAATAACAGAACCGCACAAATAAAAAAAGATTCCGCCCGAAGGCGGAACCTTTTTTACAATGCGTATCGGACAGACTACTCCGTCTCTTCGATAACGGCCTTGAACAGCTCGACGTCCTCCAAGGTGGAGTTCATGACGTAGGTGTATGCCTCCGAAATCTTGCCTTCGGCCAGCTTGCAGAAGACCTTCGCCGAATTGACATACTCCTCCGACTCGCCGGCCTGACGCGCCAGCAGGTAGGTGATGATGATATGTCCGGCGGTCTCGACAAGACGACGGGCGTGGAAATCCTTGAAGCCGCAAAGCTCCTTGTCCCCCGCTTCGACGCGGGCGATCATCTCCGCGAATTTCGCGGTCAGCTCCTTCAGCTTCGCAACGACGGGCTGCATGGGCTGGCTGTATTCGGCGGCGGCGTAACGCTCGATCTGCTCCATGAAGGTGCCTTTGGTCACAGAGTTGATGGCCGCGACGACCTGCAACTGCGAAGTACCTTCATAGATATTCATGATGCGCGCGTCGCGGTAGAGACGCTCGCAGGGGTAATCCTTCATGAAACCCGAACCGCCGTGGATCTGGATAGCGTCGTAGGCCTGCTGATTGGCGTACTCCGACGAGAAGAGCTTGACAAGCGGCGTGAAGCCGTCGGCAAGGCGGTTGTAGAACTTCATCTCCTGACGCTCCTCGCCTTCGAGCGAACGTTCGTGCGCGATATGGCCGTACTGCTTGTAAACCTCGACGAAGCGCGTGGTTTCGTACAACAGCGCGCGGACGCCCTGCAATTTGGCTTTCATGTTGGAGAGCATCTCCGAAACGGCGGCGAAGCGGATGATCGGCTTGCCGAACTGCTCGCGCTCATGGGCGTATTTCAGGGCTTCGCGGTAGGCGGCCTCGCAGAGACCCACCGACTGGGCGCCGATGCCCAGACGGGCGGCGTTCATCAGCGACATCACGTATTTGATAAGGCCCATCTTGCGGTCGCCGACCAGTTGCGCCGGAGCATTGGTGAAGACCAGCTCGCACGTCGGCGATCCCTTGATACCCATCTTGTTCTCGATACGGCGCACCTTGACGCCGCCGTCGCGCTTGTCGTAGACCAGCATCGACAGACCGCGGGCGTCGGTCGTGCCCTCTTCGGTGCGGGCCAGCACCAGCGAAACATCGCCGTCGCCGTTGGTGATGAAACGCTTCACGCCGTTGAGCAGCCACGTCTGCTTCTCCTCGGACCACGTGGCCTTGAGCATCACGGCGCCCAGATCCGATCCGGCGTCCGGCTCAGTGAGGTCCATGGCGCAGGTAGCGCCCGCGGAAACCCACGGCAGGAATTTGGCCTTGATCTCCTCCGAAGCGAACTCGTTGAGCGTCTCGGCGCAGTCCTGAAGGCCCCAGATGTTCTCGAAGCCGGCGTCGGCGCGCGACACCATTTCGTTGGCCATCACGAAGCAGACCAGCGGGAAGTTAAGACCGTCGTACTTGCGCGGAAGCGTCATGCCGCTCAGGCCCGCATCGACGATCGCCTTCATGTTCCGGACCGTACCCGAAGCGTACTCCACATGGTCGTTCACCACGCGGGGGCCTTCGTGGTCCACGCCCTCGGCATTCGGAGCAATGACCTCGCCGCAGACCTCGCCCGCGATCTCCAGCACGCGGCGGTAGGAGTCCATAGCGTCTTCGAAATCCTGCGGCGCGAAATCGTAGAGGTCCTTTTCGGCGAAACCGCGCTCTTTCAGCTCCACGATCTTGCGCATCATCGGATGCCCAAGGTGGAACTGCAAATCTTTGTTATCTGAAAAGAAATTTGCCATTACTTCGAATTTTGTTTGTAGTACTTAATCATCTTGGGGATTATCTCATTGACGTCGCCCGTGATGGCGTAGTCGGCGATCTTGTTGATCGGGGCTTCGGGATCGGTGTTGATCGAGATGATCATGGCCGAACCGTCCATACCCGCCGTATGCTGGATCTGACCCGAAATACCGCAGGCGATGTAGAGTTTGGGACGGACCGTAACGCCGGTCTGGCCCACCTGACGGGCATGGTCGGCAAAGCCGGCGTCCACGGCGGCGCGGCTGGCGCCCACCTCGGCGCCCAGCACGTCGGCAAGCTCGAACACCAGATCGAAGTTCTCCTTCGAACCCATGCCGTAACCGCCGGCGACGATGACGCTCGCGCCCTTGATGTCGATCTTGCTCTCCGAAATCTCGCGGTCGAGGATCCGCACTGCCAGATCGGTGTCCTTCACGAACTTCTGCCAGTCGATCTTCTTCACCTCGCCGGCGCCCGGCGTAGCAGCGTACTCGCGGCGCATGACGCCTTCGCGGACGGTAGCCATCTGGGGACGGTTGTCGGGATTGACGATCGTGGCGATGATGTTGCCGCCGAAGGCGGGACGGATCTGGTAAAGCAGGTCCTTATACTCCTTGCCGGTCTTGGCGTCCTTGTGGTCGCCGATCACCAGCTGCGTGCAGTCGGCCGTAAGACCGCTGTAGAGGGCCGACGATACGCGCGGGGCGAAGTCGCGGCCGTTGCAGGTCGCGCCGAACAGCGCGATCTGGGGTTTCTCCTGTTCGATCAGGCCGCACATGACGGCCGTATGGGGCAGCGTGCGGAAAGGTGCGAAGATCTTGTCGTCGGCGACCCAGACGGTGTCGGCGCCGTATTTGGCCAGTTCGGTCTCGATACCTGCAAGATGCTCGCCCAGCACTACGGCTTCGAGCTTCACACCCAGCGTCGTGGCCAGTTCGCGGCCTTTGGTCAGCAGTTCGAGACACACGTCGGCGACCTTGCCGCCCTCGTTCTCGATATATACGAATATATTGTTCATGGATTACTTCTGCGGATTTAACCGAGCGTGTGGCTCGCGATAAGTTCGACCATCAGTGAATTGATATCCTCGTCGGAAGACGTGAGTTTCTTGGCCTCCTTGGCCTGAAACACCACGTTCTCGATCTTCTTGACCTTGGTGGGCGAACCCGCAAGGCCCAGCTGCTGCGGATCGGGATTGACGTCGGCGGCGGCCCACTCGACGATCTGCAGGTACTCCTTCGCGGCGGCGCGCTTGGCGGCCGGCGAGTCGGGAGCTGCGGCGATCTCCGATTTGGCGAGGGCGAATTTGCAGGTCATCACGCGCTTGGCGTTGCGCGGACGGCATTCGGGAGCCGACGCGTTGACCGTAACGACCACCGGAACGGGCGTCTCGACCGTCTCCATGCCGCAGTTCAGGCGGCGTTTGATGACCAGCGAATCCGCTTTGATTTCGGTAATCTCCTCGGCATAGGTCACCTGCGGCAGGCCCAGCTTCTCGGCCACCTGAGGTCCGACCTGCGCCGTATCGCCGTCGATGGCCTGACGGCCCGCGAAGATGATGTCGGGAGCGATCATTTTCAGCGCGCAAGACAGCGCGTACGACGTGGCGAGGGTGTCCGAACCGGCGAACTCGCGGCCCGAAAGCAGATAGCCGCCATCGGCCCCGCGGAACATGGCGTCGCGGATAATGTCGGCGGCGCGCTGCGGACCCATCGTAAGGATATGAACCGTGGAGCCTTCGGTGCGGTCTTTCAGCGCGAGCGCCATTTCGAGCGCATTGAGGTCCTCCGGATTGAAGATGGCCGGCAGCGCCGCGCGGTTGACCGTCCCTTCGGGGGTCATCGCATCCTTACCCACATTGCGGGTATCGGGCACCTGCTTGGCCAATACGACAATTTTAAGTGCTTTTTTCATAAGGTTATAGTTACAAAATTAAATCGGTTTCGTTGTTTCGGACGCCGCGGCAGGCGGAAAACTCCGCGCACGGGGCCGCATATCCGGCCGCAATACGGCATGCGGGATACATTCGGCGCGGCATACGCAGCATGCGACATGCGGCGGCCGAAAGGCTCCCCTACCGGACGATCGTTTCGCCGCGGTCGGGACCGACGGAGATGATCTTCACGGGAACGCCCGTCTCGCGCTCGATGAATTCGACGTACGTCTTGAATGCGGCCGGGAAGTCATCGTAGCTCCTGCAGTCGCGCAGGTCACACTTCCAGCCTTCGAACTCGCGGTAGACGGGTTTCAGGTCGTCGCCGATCTCGTAGGGGAAATGCGCGGTGCGCTCGCCGCCGACCTCGTATTCGGTGGCGACCTTGACGGTCTCGAAGTCGTTCATGACGTCGGACTTCATCATGATGAGCTGCGTCACGCCGTTGATCATGATCGAATATTTCAGCGCGACAAGGTCGAGCCAGCCGCAACGGCGCTCACGGCCCGTAACGGCGCCGTATTCATGGCCGATACTGCGCATCCGGGCGCCCGTTTCGTCGAACAGCTCCGTAGGGAACGGGCCGCTGCCCACGCGCGTGCAGTAGGCCTTGAAGATGCCGTAGACCTCGCCGATACGGTTCGGGGCGATGCCCAGACCGACGCAGGCGCCGGCGCAGACGGTATTCGAGGAGGTGACGAACGGATACGAACCAAAGTCCACGTCGAGCAGCGTGCCCTGAGCGCCTTCGGCCAGAATGCTCTTGTCCTGAGCCAGACACCCGTTGACGAAATATTCGCTGTCAATGATGTTGAAACGCTTGAGGTATTCGACGGCCTCGAACCACTTCCGTTCCAGCTCCGCAATATCATATTCATAACCCAGACCGCGCAGAATGCTCTCGTGGCGAGCCTTGGCCCGTGCGTAAATCTGCCGGAAATCGGCGCTCAGCACGTCGCCGACGCGCATGCCGTTGCGGCTCACCTTGTCGGTATAGGTCGGACCGATGCCTTTGCCCGTGGTGCCGATCTTGGCGCTGCCCTTGGCCGCTTCGTAAGCCGCATCGAGAATGCGGTGCGTCGGCAGGATCAGGTGGGCTTTCTTCGAAATGCAGAGTTGTTTGGTCAGGTCGTGGCCGCTGGCTGCGAGCGCCTCGGCCTCCTCGCGGAAGAGGACGGCGTCAATGACAACGCCGTTGCCGATGATGTTGGTTTTTCCGCCCTGAAATATGCCCGAAGGAATCGAGCGGAGTACGTATTTCTCGCCGTTGAACTCCAACGTGTGACCGGCATTGGGACCGCCCTGAAAACGGGCGACGACCTCGTAGGCAGGCGTCAGCACATCCACGACTTTTCCCTTGCCCTCGTCACCCCATTGCAGGCCGAGGATAACGTCAACTTTTTTCATTGTATCCGGTTGTATTTTTGTGTGCAAAAGACATTTTTTGCATCCAAAGGTACGAATTATTATCCGAAATACCCAATTCGCCGCAGCGACTTTTCAACAATGTATCAGAAATCGGGCACGGAAAAATCATCCCGCAGAGAAAAAACAAAGCACTTGGCGAAATCGGCGGAATAAAATTCGGCGGCTCCGGAGCGGAACGGGCAAATAGACGGACGGGGCAGACGGACAAAGCGGACAGAACGGACAGAGCGGACGGGGACGAATGAGCGGAGAGACGGAGAGACAAAGCAGGCGGATGGACGAGCAGACAGAACAGATGAACAGGAGACGGAACAGCCGAACGAATGGACAAACGGACAAACGGACGGTTGGACGAGCGGACAGAACAGATGGAACAGAAGGACAGGAGGCGAAACAGCCGAACGAATGGACAAACGGGCGGATGGACGAGCGGACAGAGCAGGACAGAACAGGACAGAGCAGACAGAGCAGACAGAGCAGACAGAGCAGACAGAACAGACAGAACAGGACGAACAAGCAGAGAGACGAAGCAGACAGGCAAAGCAGACAGACTGCAGACTCCTCGCACCGCCATTCGGAAGATTCGCAAAACACCGGACTGAATCATGTCGCAGGCGAAAAAAAACGACAATCCGCCCCGGAAAAACCGGACGGAAGCGGAAACCGGGAGCAGATCGGACGGAAGCGGAAACCGGGAGCAGATCGGACGGAAGTGGAGACCGGGAGCAGATCGGACGAAAGCGGATCGGCCAAAAAGACGATACGGAATCAGCGGACGATTATTTCGGTATGTCCGTCGGCGCTGACGCTCTGCGATGCGCGGCAGTAGACGGTCGTGAGCGGAGGATTACCGCCCGCGTCGGCCTTAAGCCGGTCCGAGCAGGGCCGCAGGTCGAGCGTCACGAGCCGGTTGCCGCTGCAGTCGAGCAGACGGAGCGCTCCGGCGGATTTGAGGTCCAGCAGCGTGAGCGCATTGTCCGCGCAGTTCAGCTCCAGAAGAGCGCGCAGGCCGTCCAGATCGAGCGAAGCGATGCGGTTACGGCTGCAATCGAGCGTCTGCAACAGCGTACACTTGCGCAAATCGAGCTGCGTGAGATCGTTGCCGCTGCAGTCGAGCCGTTCGAGCCGCGAGAATTCGCCGATCTCCCACATATGCGCGATGCCGCGGTCAGGGCAGTCCATTTTCAGGACGCGCTGCGCTTCGTAGCGCGAAATGCGTCCGTCGTGGTCGATGTCGAAATGCTCAAGGCAGTAAGCCTCGAATGCGGGATCTGCAAAAGTGATGTATACGCGCTTGTTCTTGTCGTCGCGTTCGTCGTCCGCAAGGCCGCAGGCCGCAAGAAGCGCAAACGCGAGGAGAGGAACGAAGCGGGTCATAGGCCTCAGATGTTTACGTCGTCGTCGGAGTCGTCGCCGCCGTCGGAATTGCCGTCGTCCTGAATCTCGTCGGCACCCTTGATCTCGAAGACGTTATCCTCGGCGTTGAAATCGTCGGCACC
>ERZ773134.1880-NODE-1880-length-16580-cov-30.083752_pt1 | contig 16580 bp, 14 predicted proteins | sample MGYA00580856_ERZ773134 | MGnify/ENA primary metagenome ERZ773134 (study PRJEB29015, sample SAMEA2737823) | human gut metagenome | biome: human gut; feature: human-associated habitat; material: faeces | place: China | collected 2012 ... | reverse complement strand
TTGTTGCTCAGGAACTTATAAATAAAGTTAAATCAAAGTGTTGCGGAATTAAGGGTCGTTACAAAAATACTTTCTTATCGTATTAGTTTAATACGTCGTGAAATACTCGTGAAGTGTTTGTTTAGCCGAAGCCGTGAAATTCGGCGTTACAACACTTCTATTTAATGCCTTGCGCCGTGATGCATGGCTTATTCTCTTATGTTCAATAAATAGGCGTAATATCCGCTGCTTCCGTCCCAAACTAAAAGAAACTCGCGTATGTCGCCCGCCGCCATGTTCCACTTTCCGGTTTCGTTTCCTGCGTTGTTGTTCATACGGTACGGGTAGTAGTTGCTATCCATAGCGTTGCCGCCGGAACTGTTCTTTACGAATGTATTACGCCCGCAAACATACCCGGTCTGCGTGCTCGTTCTATCACAAATAATAGTAATCCTTACGGCAAAGGCTGTATAATTACTAATGCCTAACACCGTACAAATGGAGTCGCGGCGAGGTAGCCCTATGCCGCTATTACTGTAAATGAAGCGCGGCATTAACTTGAATAGCGTAGGCTTGGTAGCGTCGCCCGGTGTAAGGCAGGTATTTACGGAAGGCAAAAGTTTTGATATACCGTAATCCGCTACGTAGCTGTCGCAAACTATCGCGCCTTTGCTCACTATACCCAAATTAACCAGCGCGCCGGACGCTTCAATAAGTAGCCCGTAGTTAGTTCCATAGCTGTTTGGTGTCTTGTTGGTAAAACGTCCAACGCCGACCAACCCGGTAGAAGCTGGTAATACGTTCGTTCCAATGGAAGCCCAGCGGTAAGAGTCCGAGAACTTTATAAAACTGCTAAGCAATGCTAAACCGCTTCCGCTTGTGTCGCCGGATGAAGCCGCTACACCTATTCGTCCGCTTGCTATCGCAAAGCCGCCAATACTTCCGGCGTTTGCGTTGATTGTTCCCGTTATAGTTCCTTTCGTAGCTACAAAGCTACCGTCTTGCAGTACGCGGAAAGGTGCGGTAGCCCGGTTTCCCTTGCTTGCTCCAGCCCAAAACCTTACGCTTGTGTCGGCTGTGCCTTCCCCTGTTATTCCTGCTTTTATACTCGCGTCGCTACCTGCAAGCTGAACCGTTCCGGCTGTTACTATGCCACCGTCTATCGTGGTTTGGGTGTTATCGTAATAAACGGCTTCCACCCAATCGTTAGCGACGTAAGAACCGGAAGTACGTTTAGTTATGCAACGTTTTAGTATTCCGTCTGTTTTTCCACCCGTCAGCCAAAGGTCGCCTATGTCATACGGTGGTTTTGGCTGGGTTACAAATACCTGCCTTTTCCCGTCCGCTGTGTCCTGTGCCTTGCTTGCTGCCGTGTATGCGTCTATCGCCTTTTGGTCTTCTATCGTAGTCCATGAATATGTAGAACCGGAAACGGTATAGCGTTTCAACAACTTTGTTGATGAACTGTACCACATATCGCCTACGTGCGCCTTCTTTAGTGCCGTAGTCGTCCAATTAGCCGCCGGGTCGGAAGATTGGAACCAGCTTTCTATCTTGCCGTCTATCTGTGTTGTAAGGTCGTTTACGGTTGGCGTGAAGTTGTTGTTTATAAAGTTGGTTAGCCCGGTGTCGTCCGTATATTTGGAAGCCTTTACCCAATCTACGGAATTATAAGAACCGGAAGTGCGGGCGGTCTTGCATCGCATGATGTCGCCCGTACTGCCTTGTACCCATAAATCGCCCACGTCGTAAGGCGTTGTAGGTTGTGCCACGAAAATACGCCGTTTTGTCCCGGCAAGTTTTAACGCGTCGTTAGCAAGTGCCAACGCTTGCGCTACTTCGCTGTCTTGTAGTTCCTGCCAACTGTAAGTAGAACCGTTTTTTACGAAACGGAAAACTTTACCCGTTGAAGTGTTATAGAAAAGGTCGCCTAAATGTTCATCTTTCAGCGCGGTTGTGTTCCAATCCTTCGCGGGCGCGTTTGTCAGCGTCGGGTCGTATGTTTCAAAGAACTGCTCTATTTGCCCGTCTAATTGCGCTTGTATTTCGTTCAGAATACCAGGCAGGGTATTATTTATGTAGTTCTTTGTTTCGTTCGCTATCTGGTCGAGGTCTGAAACGTTCTTTGTCGTTCCGTCGCTGCTTACAAAGTGAATAACGCCGCCTATTTCGTCGTTGTCGAGGTCGAAGTAGCATTTACCGCCACCGCTGCTCTCTATCCTTCCGGTACGGATGAAACGCCCGTTTATGGTACTGCTCCCGTAAGTCAATGAAACAAGCCTACCGGGGTTCTTCCCGTTCGTATCTGTAACAACCGAATTAAGAACCCCTACAAGGAAATTGTAATAGCCCGCTTCCGCTTCTACCGTCTTAGCCGTAGCGGATAGTATAATAGTTCCACTATCCCCGTTTTTAGGACATTTTGCGTAGATGTAATACGCCGTAGCGGATGTTAGGTTAGTAAATGTTGCCGAAGAAAGCCCCCACAACTTCAATGCGTCCGGGTCTATCGCGTAATGAACCAACGTACCGGAAGAAACATAAAGGCTGTTAGGGTTGCCGCCGTAGTTCGGCTGGAATGTGATGTTTTGCAGCGTGAATTGTGTGCTTTTAGCCCCGACACTTAACATCTGCGTTTCAATGGAAAGCGGCTTTATTTTCTCGCTGTAATAATCGCCTTCGGGGTCGAAAACCATGTTTAGAAGCTCCTGCGTAGCCAGCCAACGGCGGCGCGCCCTTGCGGGGTCTGCCAGCTTGTTTATGGTAATAACCTCGTTCAAGTCCTCTATTTCGTTTAGAACGCGTACGGTAGTGGTCTTCGTTACGGTATCGCTCAAAGTTATGTCGTAACTGTGCCGTTTAAGTAAGTCGCGCTCTATGCGGGTAATCCTTACCGCTTTGTTTACGCCTATCTGTTCGTCTTCTATCGGTATGAAATCGCCCACGTGCAGGATTTCGGTTTCCACTTCTTTACCCCAAAGTGAAATAAAGAAGCCTTCGGTTAGTGCAAGTTTGTAGCTTACTTGCGGCTGGGTCATGGTTTCAAAGTCCTTTGTCCCGGCTTCCTTCAAATCCCCTTCGGCTTCCGTTATGTATTCCTGCGGTAACTGAATGTCTAAAATGCTGTATTTGTCGCCTACGCTTATTTGAAATGCGCCGGAAGTTTCGGAAGGGAATACCCTACCGTTTTCGTCTTGGAATTTGTTAATTACAAACTTATGCGTTCCATGCTCGTAGCTGTGCAGGTCAAATTCGTAGCCTGCAAGCTGCCCGCTTTCAAACTTAATCTTCGCGTTTGTTCCTTCTATCAAATACTTTGTCGTTTTCCCGTCCGCTTCTTTCGCGTTAAGGTCAAACATCGTATTGTCAATGAAGGTAATCTTATCCGTACCCAATGCCGTAACCGTGCCGATACGTCCCGGTTTGATGTTGGTATAGTTCTTCTCGTTTTCCTTTACCCCGTAGGCTGCTATTGATTCCGCATCTTCCAAATAGGAAGTAAGGCGCGTAGTTCCGGGAAGACATAGCTTCGTATGCCCGTAGTCCTTGCCTAAATTCTCCGTTCCGCCGTAAATGAAAAGGCGGTTTGTTATTCCGGCATTGTTCACGTTGGCGCGGCTAAGTTGGTACAGACCACGCCCGCGCCCGTACTTCAACGTGAAAGTATGCGTTATTCCCGCTTTAGCTTTTATATTTAACGTGTTGGTCTTCCCGTCGCTGGTTATCTCAAATTCTACGCCGTAGTTGGTACAGTGTTCCTGCAATGCCGCCAGACAATTCTTTTCGGTGGCTGTAAAATTTGTGTACTTCGTATCTTTGGGATAGCTCCCCAGCTTCCAAAGTCCCGGATATACGCGGCTTATGTTCCACATCAATACGTTCAAATGCCCGCCCAAATCCGAGTAGAACGTATCGCCGTAGCAATCTTCGGGCAAATGATACTGAACGTCTATAAGGTCGTATTGCGCCCCTTCTAAGGTCAGTTCGTAGGTATAGTTCCTTTCGCCGTTCTTGGTTATTTGCGGAAGCTGGTTAAGTTTGTACTTCTTACCGTATATCAGCGTGGTATCGCCTATCATCAAATCCAAAGGCGTAGCGGTGGTTATGGTAACGCTTACCACGTCCTCGGAAAGCAAGGCGATTTTTTGTGTCGCCTTGCTTACTGCGCTTATATTCTTCTTACTGAATAACGGTGTTCTGCTTCCATCGGCATGATTGATAATTATTTGCGTCATAGTGGAAAATTAAAGTTTCTGCCATACTACAATACCGTTAGTTTCAAAGTCTGTTATGTCTTCAATTACCCCGGCTACAATAATGTAATAAATTCCGTTATCCGTATAGGTGTGGCTAATAGCGTTCTTTCCGGTACAATCCCCGTAAACGTCGGTATCTACCGTACCGTCACCCCAATAAATATTAATCATTTTATCGGATTTGAACGCCACGCTTACCTTAGCCGAACCGCTGTTTAACCGCTGGTGTCTTACGACGCGCTTAACCGGGTCTGGTTCTTTCAGCTTCAGGGAGAAAGTACCTATCATTTTATCATCGTGCCAACGTTTGGAGGGGGCTACCCCGTCTTCGCAATAAACCTCGTAAACAAGTGGTTTAGTTGGGTGTATGGAAATCATAAGCCGCTGCGTGCCGTCCTGCCGGAAACGGTCGTACAAGGTATTAACCCGTTCAACGAAATCCATCTTACCGGAAGCCTTTAGCCAACAATTAAGCGTTATTTCGCGTTCTTGGTATCGCTTTTCGCTAAGGTCTATAACTTTCCCGTGATAGTCCGCCCAATCAACGGAAGCCGGGGCTTTCAGTTTGGGAAGGTCAAGAACGCCCGTAGAACTTTCTACGCGTATTCCGAAATCGCGGAAGTTTTTACCGTCCAAATAATATTCAAGCTGCGCAACGGAGTTAAGTTCTTCGCCTATTTCCGCGTCGCTCAACACGACGTTGTACACTTTCACGCTGTCTAAGTCGGCGTAACCGTAACCAATGCCGTAAATGTCTTGTATTAACGCTATCCCGGTAAGCGTGGAAGGCAGTACGATTGTTTCTATTAACTGTGTGTCTAAATATACCAAAACTCGGTTGCCGGACTTCTTTATAGCGAAGAAGCCCCAGCTATCCGGTTCTACGTCTATCCAAAAGACGCGGTAGCCCTCCACTTGGTCGGTGTTACAGAACAATCCTATTCTTTTGCCCGTGTAGCCGTCCGGGTATTTATTGGCTTTTACCCATGCCAATATGGTAAAACTGCCGGATAAGGGCACAACGTTATAGTTTACGTCTGCATATCCTTTGCCGTCAAAGTTTATGCAATTTCCCTGCTTGCCTGCTACAAAACTGCAATCTACTACGGTCGCGTCGTGGCGGTTCTGTGCAAAGTCGTATGCAACGGTAGAACCGTTCGCTTCGTCGAAAGGTAAGTCTAAAATTAAATTCTGTTCTAATGCCATAGCTGCTAACGTTTATCAATTACTTTTATATTCGCGTTGCCGGAAGCCCGGTTAATGCACTCCCCGCCGTGTTGGAAGACAGTAACCTTTGCCGCCCCGCTTGCTGTTATCTCCACCTTTGCCCGGTCGGTTATGTCAATGCAGACAAAGGCGTTATCTTCAACCTCTACAACCAACTTAGTATCATCCCGCGCCCATACTTGCGCCGCGCAGAACCCCGAAAAGCGGGCTTTGCCTTCCGATGTCCCAAAAGCTACGATACGGCGCATTTCTGTAACGCTGAAAGGTTCGTCAATGAACACGCCGTAATGTTCATGCAAGCCTTTGAACTCCGCACGCAGTTCCGCACTGGGAAAATCGTTGTCAAAAACGAAATCAAGCCCTTTCACAAAAAGTGTAAGAAGCCTTTCTTTTGATGTCGCCCGAAGAATGAAGCTGTACCATTCCGAGCAAATGCCCTTAGCCTGCGCTTCGGCGGCTAAAGCCCTTTTCAATTCTTCAAAACTCATATTCCGTCGTTAATCGGTTATGCCCTGCGAACGTAAATCATCCGTAGGGGTATTGGTAATCTTGTTTATTATGGTAAGCAGCCGCCCGCTTATCACGCCTAACGTGGTGTCCATGTTCGCAAGGTGTGTAAGCTGCTGCCGTAAAAGTTGGAGCGATGTTACTTGGTTTACCCGTACCGCGTTCGTTTGTCCTGCCAAAAGGTCTATACTTTCTTGGCTTGCGCCTTTTATCGCGCCGCTTAACGTGCTGGGGTCGTCTTCGTCCAACTGTTCAAATAGGTCTTTGTACATATCCATAGCGGCGGCAAAGTTCGCCCCGGCTGCTTGTATGGCTTGTTTGAAACGCGCCTGCTCCGTTTCCGTCAATCCGTTAAAAGAGCCGTTCCCTTCTTCATCAAACCCCATATCCTTTTGAAGCTGCTTTATAGCCTTCTGTAAGGGCTGTTCCAAGAACTGCAATTTTAGGGCGTTTACGACGGCGTTTTTTATCACGTCGTTTGCTACTTCCCCGAATGCCTTAGCCGCGTTTTCCCCACCTTCAAAGGCTTCTACCAGTGCATTAGCCAATTCGTCCGCCAATTCCGTAGCCGAAGTTTGCGTAATGCTTTCGGTAATCTCTTTTATGAGGTCTTCTATCTGCCTTCCGGCTTCGGCGTATTGTTCCCTAAATTCGTCCACTCTGCCCCAATCGGTTTTCTTCTTGCTGATTTCATCGTTTATCATGCCTTGTATCTCGTTCTGCTGGGCACGCAGGTTCTGTATCATGGCATTTTGGTTCTGATAAACGGTTTCGCCCAAAGCACTATCTACGGCGTGTTCCAATGCGTTATAGGCATAGCCTAACTTTGTTACGGCTTCTTGGTGTTTCTTTATGGACTTCTCGGCTTTCCGGTCGCGGGTGTTGAACAGGTCGAAGGCGGAAGAAAGGAAGCCTACCGCACCGGACACCATTTGTACCGGGTTCATGCTTGCGTAACCTGCGGCGAACTGTCCCGCACCTTCAAGCATTCCGCCTATGTCACCTAAAATAGCATCCGTTTCTTCGTCCATTGAAACGCCCATTTTCTTTATTCCGCTTACAACGCTGTCAAATGCCCCGGAAACAAGGTCTATGCTGCTTCCTATGCTTTTAAAGGATTCTTTAAAAGCCGCTGAAACGCTTTTCGTCGTGCCTTCTTCTTTTGACAATGCGGCGTTAAGTACGGCTAACTGTTCTTCGCCTTCTACGGTCAGCTTTATTGTGGCTTTCTGTTTGTTGAGTTCGGCTATCTTCCGGCGTAGGTAATCAACATAGGAAGAACCTTCGCTAAGAAGTTCCGCGAACGCTTCTTTTGCCGCGCCCGCTAATATTTCGTCACTGCTATTTATGGTGTCCGTATAGGCTTGGTACTGCTTTTTTCTTTCTTCCAAACTCTTAACAAACGGGTCGTCGCTTTCTAATAGTTTGTCGGCTTTCATGGTGGCGCGCAGTTCCGCTAAGCTGTCCTTCAAGGCGAGGAAGGGGTTACGCTCGTGTAGTTCATCCTTCGCCTTCTCCAACTGGTCGTTAATGGCTTTCAGGTCTGCCGGGTTGAACTGTGCGGAAAGCGATACCTTCTTACTGTTTATGTCGGTAATCAGCTTGTTTATCGTGTTGGTCGTAAGCGTGCTTAGGTCGCTGAAAAGCTGGTTCCAGCTATCGGAAGCCATAAGGCGGGAAGCTGCAAGTTTGCTTAACTCGGCTTGTTCCTTCGCGTTTATTTGCGCTATCATCGCTATATTGCCTTGCTTTTCGGCTTCAACACGTTGTGCCGCGTACGTCTTCATTATCTCGGTTTGTTGCTGCTGGTACGTCTTGTATTGCTGTAAAAGCTGGTCGTATTGCTCGTTCCCGGTTGATTTCTCGTACAGCTTGCGTTGTTCTTCCAGTTTCGCCAATGCGTATTGTGCCCGTTGTTCTTCGGCTTTATTGGAAGCGTTGGACAATGCCTTTTCAAGAAGTTCCCGTTTCCGGGCGTAACTTTCTTCAAATGTTATTTTCTCATCTATATAGTTGGCATACTCCCGAAGTAGCTGTTTGGTTTCATCTTTTGCTTGCTTTACGGTGTCTGTCTTAGCTTCGTCTATAATATCCTTTTTGGCGTTATCCACGTCGGAATTATCGCCGCTAAGTTCTTTCCTTCGTTGTTCCAGCAGGTCTAAACGTGCGCCTATTGTTTGGCACGCCGCTAATTCTTCTTGCAGCTTTTTGTCAAAGTCCGAAATAACCGCTTCTTTGGTTGCGTTGGCTATCTCGTTGTTAAGCGTGCTAAGGTTCTTTAGGTCGGTCGTTGTTTTGGTCGCTTTTGCTTCAATGTCAGCACGTTTCTTTTCCAGATAGTCGAGGTAACTTGTACCTTCCTTCAATAATGTGGCAAACTCGGTATTTGCAGCCTGCCTTGCTGTTTCGTCCTCGCTTGTTACCCATTTCAAATACTTTGCATATTCTTCTTTACGTTTTGTAAGCATGGCTAAATAAGGGTCGCTTTGCTTACCACCGTTACCGGAAGAAAGGCTTATCCGGTTTACTTCCTTCTGCTGCGCTTCTATCTGTTTTTTCAAGCTGGCGCGTTCTTTGTCAGAACCTGCCTTCTTGTATAGTTCCTGTAACCGTGCCAACTCCTTTTCGGCGGCTTCCACGCTTCCGGCTATAATTTGCCCGGCTTGGTTGCCAATCTGCGCTAATATCTGCTTCTCCTGCTGGGTAAAGTTTACTTGCAGGTTGATAAGTTTGTTATACTCGGCTTCGGCTTTTGTTAAGGCTTCTTCGGCTTCTTTCCATGTGTCGCTTTTCTCCAATACCGTACCTTTCCGTTTTACCCCGTACCCGTCCGTATATGTGCCTTTCTTGGAAACGTATGCTTTGGGGGTTGCGTCCAGCTTGTTTTGCGCTTCTATTACTGCCTTGTACTTTTCTATCGCAAGTTCGCTTGTAGCGGCGGCTTTAGCCCGCAACATCATCGCTTCTACAAATTTGGAACTATTGCTAACTAACAGTTCTTCGGCTTCCTTCGCGTCACGGACTGAAAAGCCTAATTCTTTGAAATTGTCGGCGTTGTCCTGCACCCATTTTTCGCGTTCTTTCAGTGAACCGCTAAGGCTAATCCATTCCGTTTGCAATGCTCGGTAAGCCGCTACGGGTTTCCCGGCTGCTTCTGATACCTTCTTGTTAAATTCTTCTTGTGCTTTCTTGGCTTCCGCCTGCTTGCTTTGAAGTTTGGAAAGTGCCGCTATAATCACGGTAATAGCGACGGAAAGCCCCAAAGTAAGTGTAGCCATCAACGCCTTTGCCGCAATGGTTGAACCGCCTAAAGCTATGGTTAGCTTGTTGGTTGCCGCCGCTAACAGCTCCTTTGCTTTCGCTACGGTCGTAAGCATAAAGGCACTATCCTTGTTTATGGTGTTCGCCACTTGCTGCAAACCTATCGTAATACTCATAAGGCTTTGAACCTTTAGCATTACTTTCTGTAAGTCTTCGTTTTCCCCGGCAAACAACGCTACCGCTCCTTGTGCCGCGCTGAACGCGCCTACCACACCGCTAAGCCCGGAAATCATCCCCTGCAATCCCCGGTTGTCATGGGAGAATATACGTGCCTGCGTCGTAGCGTCGCCTATCGCGTCGGTAAGCCGTCCGGCTTCCTGCTGCAACTTCTTGAAGGCTTCCGTTCCGCGCTGTCCGTTGGCTTCCAAAAGCGCGAGTTCTTCGCGAACGTTGCGTAGCTGGGTTCTTAATGAAATCTGCGTGCTCACGTTCTTCTCGGCTGCTTCCTTCTGCTTCTTCAAAGCCTTTTCTTCTTGTAGAAGCTGGTCGGCGGAAGCCTGCGCCTCGTTAATCAACTTTTCGCGCAGGGTTATTTCTGATTGTATGTTTTTTGCGGCTTCTGTGTAACGTCGGTAGTCCGCATCCCGCGCTTCGCTGAAAGCCTTTGCAGCTTCCGAACTTAGCCGTTTGTATTCTTCCTGCAACTTGGCTAATGAAGCCTTGTTCATATCTACAATCCGGTCAATGTCTGCAAAGCCTTTTTCAATAGCGGCGGCGGCGTTCTCAAAGGCTCTATCTATGCCCTTGCCGCCGGAAACTGCCGCCGTGCTAAAATTCTGTATCGCCTTCTTGCTTTCGTTAAGTACCGATAACAACTTATCGTTGCTTCCCGAAATCTCAAAGGACAAACCGCCACCTTGTATGTTCATTATCGGTTAAGTTTATTTATTAAGTCCAATACTTCGCCCGCGTTTTCTTCGGTAAGCACTACTTCCGTTGTTCCCGGTTTCGTGTCTTCTTCCTCTGCTCCCGGTGCATCTACTATCATTCTCTGAACCGTTCCCCACGCGATACCGTGTAGAAGGTAGTCCAACGTCCAGCCGAAGTGCGCGCAAACCGAACCCCGGCGACCGTGTGGGCTTTTTAATCCGGTTGCTCTATAAGTTGTGTCGGGTCGCTTGTGCGCGTTGCGCTCATCAATCTTATAGAGTTTATAAAATCCCCCAAATTGCTTACGTTGGTAATCAATATCGCGAGCGTAAGAAGTTGGGAAGGCGTTACGGTATGAAGGAAAAGGGAAGTAAGCCGGGCTAAGCGGGTTTCGTTGGGCTTGCGTACCAAATAGCCGCCTTTGTCCGTTACGTCGTAATAGTCTTCGCCCAATACCGCAACCGCTACCACCTGCGCGAGTTTTCGGGCTTCCTGCGCTGCCATTTTCTTTGCGGTCTTGAAATAGTCTTCGTCGCCCAGCTTGGTTTCGTCTATAGACATTTGTAACCAAAGTGCGCTAAGTCGGTCAAGTGTCGCCAGCGTAGGTTCTTGAACCCGGAATACTTTCTTTTCGGTAATCTTTTCACGTTTACGGAAAAAGCCCAATAAGCCGGGCTTCCGGCGGGTATAGGTTACTTCAACGTCAAACGTTATGCCTTCGCCTATCATCTGCCTTAACTCGCTTTGTTCGCGTTCTAAGGCTTTTAACTTATCGTTGTTTAAGTCCATTGTCCTGAATATGAAAGAAGCCCCGAAAACAAAGTAAACGGGGCTTCCGGTTAATGAAAATGATGTTATCAATCCGGTATTAAGAAGAAACGGAAGCCGTAGAAGCTGAAACTTTACCTACCGCCATTTTCTTCAATCCCGAAGTTGTGGGTTTCATCACAGTTCCCGTAACCTCGATAAGAAGCAAGCCCTTTTTACTGAACTCGCCGTTAATCTTGGCTACAAGTTTCATACGTGGAACTTGGAACTTCAAACCCTTCTTCGGAAGGATGATAATAGATTCCTCTACGGTATTTACCGCATCGGGATAACTCCAAATGTCAGAAGCTATTTCGCCCCCGAAAAGCCGTTTTAGTACGGGAAGGTCGGGGTTCATGATTGAGAAGGTAAAGGTTATTTTCCCCTGCTTCTCTACGGTTTCTACCGGGTCGTCTTCTTCCTCTGCGTAGAACTCGGTTACTTCCGGGTCTTCCTGCGACATCTTGCAGGTGTCTTCGTATGTAAGTCCGAATGCCGTATAGCCAGTTTCGGTAAAGTTCAAAGCCGTAGGTTCTCCCACCTTACCTAAAATCTTGGAAAGACCCAATGTTACTAATGTTGCCATACTGATAAAAATTTAATGAATATTCCAACTTATTCTAATGTTCCGGTAATGCTGGTTTACTTCAAGCTCTTTTATTACGATATCGCTCTCTATCCAATATTCGAGGTCTGCAATGTTCTGCGCGTCCAAATAGGCTACAAGCGCGTTGCCGATGGTTCGCAGGCGTTCCCTATCTGCCTTGCGCTGCTCCTTGCCCTTAATCCGCAGCTTTAAATCCTTCGCGTAAATATTCACGTTGGAAGTGCCCGTTTGCGGTTTGTCGTGCGTTACCGTAATGGTATTTATCACGATGTCCTCGGCTTCGCTGTCGTCCGGTCTTTCGCCTTGTGTGAAAACGCCGCCGTTTATAACAACTTTGCCGGAAGTGACCGCTTCCGAAACAATCTTAAAAAGGATGTCGTCTGTATCTATACTGCTGCAATGTTTCATTTGAACGCGTCTTTAATGTTGGTAACTAAATCTGCAAGTTCCTTGGCTATGGCTTTTTCGGCTTGTTTCTCGGCGGAAGTAAGAACATCGCGCCCCTTGCTTTCCACGTGAACGGCGTAGTTCATTCCGGCTACTACAACCAGCGTATAACCGTCGGTATAGTTTTCGCCGATCTGCTGGGCTAAACGTTGTCCTTCGTGTACTCCGACGTGACCGCCCTTTACCGCTTCAAAGGCGATATTAACGGGCTTGCCGTCTTTGAAGACTACGTAGCCAATCGAAGACCGTAAATTTCCGGTACGGTCTGTAAAACCGCGTTCCGGGGGTATGGTCTTCGCCATGCTTACGGCTTCTTCACCTATACGGCAAAGGCTTTCTATTATCTGCCTTTCCACTTCAAGAAGGAAGGCTTTAAACATGCCGTCTATATCTCCCGTGAATTTTGCTTCTAAACCCATAACCTGCAATGCAAACGCCCTTTGTCGAATTTCAAGCAAACGCCGGAAATCCTAATTATTCCCGAAATCTTAGCTTCTTCCATTGTTTCTTGGTTAAGCAACCGTGAAGGCTCTAACGGCTCATCCGCTACCGCTATTTCCATGCCTTCGGGTATGCGTTGCACGCCTTTAGGTATCTGTATTAGCGAAGCGAACGTAACAAACTTCCCGTTCGCGGCTTGTATCTGCGTACCCTTCCCGTTGGTTTCCTCGCGGCAAATGCTGTGTAGCGTCCATTCCGCGCCGGAAGCCTGCCAACTACCGTTAGCGTCCTGCACGGCTTCGCCGTTGCTTGTACGCTTGTATAGGTAATGCGGGTATTGTCTGCTTGCTACGTTCGTTACCATCTGTTACTTCTGTTTCTGACCTTTGGCGTAGTAACTGGGGTTATGCCCAATTCGCCGCAAGTCTGGTTATACCAAAACTTTATAGCTTCCCAGTTCCAACTTACGGAATACCCCCCTTCGCCGACGTTGGCAAGTGGTATGATAGTCCCAAATTCGGCGCAAAGCGCACGTTTGGCGGTTACTACATCTACCGCTTCTTCCGGGTTGGGGATTGTATTCTGCTGGTTGGCTAAAATTAGCTCCACGTCCGCGCTTTCAATGTCGAAACGCGCCGTAGTCCGGGTAAACCATTCTTTGTACGTCATAAGCTAAGTTATTAACCGGAAAGACCGCTAAGCCTTTCCGGTATCGGTTAGTGATTCCATGTGTTGCTGTCGGTAGCCATCAACCAAGAACGGGAAGAAGAAAGCCACGCCGGGAAAGCGTTTGCGATACCCATAGTAACCTCTTCCAAAGGTTCTTCGTTAGCGAACTTCTTTATAAGGGTGTGACCGTTCAAAGCCTTAATCGCTACTGAACCTTTTACGTTCATGTCTGCGGGCTTCTTCCAGTAGGTTTGTCCCAATACTTTGCTTTCCGTGAACAGTACCACGTTCTCGGTAAACGGGTTTCCGGTGTATCTGTCACCGTTGGGAAGTTCTACGGTAATATCTTGGTCAATCACAACAAGCTGCAAACCCTTCAAGTAGGGAAGCGTTTTCATTGCGCTGTTTACTTGTTCAAGGCTTGGTGTTTGCTGGAGGTTCAAGGCGTTCACGGCGAAGGAAGCGCAGATTTTCTGTACTTCTGCGGTTTCCGCGAAAGTCGCGAACGTGTCAAGGGACATAAACGCGAATTTCAAAGATACGCCCTCTTTCTTCGCTGCCTTTACAACGTTCTTGAAATCCTTAGAGATAGGTTTCGCGGAAGCGGAAGTAGCCCAAGAAGCCGAGCCGGTTTGGAAGCCTAACTTTCTTTCGGCTGGGATTTGGTAATCTACATCGTATTCGCTGATTACTGAACCGTTGTTTTCGTTGGTAAGCGTAATCTTACCTAAAGAGATTTCCTGCAAAGCCATCCATTCCAAACGGGCGGCTACCGCCGTCCAGCAGAAATTAGTGTCTTCTGCCCATGCTTCAACCAACGCGCGAAGGTCGGGGTTCTGCGAAGTCATGGCTAACATTACTTCGTAGTCCGTAAGTTCGTCTTCGTTCTTGGTGCGCTTTACGGCAATCTTCGGGATGTCCCCTTGTAAACGTGCAATCGCATCGCGGGTCTTTTTGTCAATGGTCGCCCCGCGTGCCACCAAGTCGGCGGCTATTTTAAGCCCTACCTGCGCTTCCAAAGCCTTCCATGTCAAGGTATAGGTTTCCTTCAACGGGAAAAGCGTAGGATAGTAGTAGGGCTTCAAATCGTAAGTATTAATCACGGCTTGCATGTCTTTCTCTACAAGACCGCGCATTAAAGTCTTAATCATAACTTAGAGCCCAATTAAATTAAACTGATACCGGGTAAAGCGGCTTTAATGTCGTCGCTTACTGCCGGGATAACACTCTCTTTGAACTGCCCGATAGTAACCGCTGTTACAAAGTGGTTGTTAAGGGCTTCCACGTCGTAGCTGTCGCCCGTCATGGCTTTAGGCACGTACTTGAATGCGCTTGTAGCGTCCGCACTTTCAGCGGCGGCAAGTACAAGGGCTGCGCCTGCTGGGGCGGTTTCTCCTAAAGTAGTGCCTACGTTGATGGTGTCGTAAAGCGTTTCTGACGTGTTGATAGATGTAATCTTGTAAGCCTTTGCGCCTACTTTCAACATGATAAAATCGCCTACTTTGAAATGATGTCCTTTCGCCACCTTGTAGGCTTTTGTAGTGGCGGTAGCGGCTTCGGTAAGCCTTGCGGTCTTTACTACGTGGTAAAGCCCGGCAGCGTCTTTGCCGCCTAATACCGTCCCTTCCTGCAAGATACCGCCCGCAACCAATTCGGAAGAGCAAACGGTAACGCCGTTAGGAATGTCCGCCAGCATGTGCGTACAAGCGTGTACTACACGTTTGTCCTGCTTTCTGTCTATCTTCAATCCCATTGTAAAGAATGAATTTACGGTTAAACTTCTTTGCCCGTTAAGGCTGTCTTACTCTCGGTCTGCGCTTTGATGTAGTCTGCTACGCCACTGCTTACGCCTTCTTTGTTCACGGCTCCAAAAATCGGCTTATCGTGTCCTTGCAGTCCTGCGTCTGCGCGTTCTTGCGCTAAGGCTGCGATGTCGCCTTTCGCTTCGGTTAGGTAGCTGTTGAAATCTTCGTCGCTCGCAAAGGTGTTAGCCCGGTCGAAGTTCTTTAACATCACTTCGCGGGTCTTCCCCTCAATCTTCGCGTTATCCAATTCCGCTACAAATAGTTCACGTCGCGAAGTTGCCGCCTTATTAGCGTTAATCTCGGTAATGCTGCTTTGCACGCCCGAAAGTTTTTCGTCAATAAGTTTGCTTATCGCGTCGAGCGTTATCGCTCCGCCCGGTGCAGGTGGTGTTGGTGGTGTCGGCGGCGGGGTCGGCTTTCCCTTCTCCACGAAATCATACTTTTCTTTAAGGCTGTTTTCGTAGGTTTGGTTTGCCTTGCTTATTTCCGCGTCTGCAACCTTACGCCAATCTGTTACGTACTGGCTAACTTTGTCGGCGGTAAGTTTATCTACAACTCCGTTAGCTTCTTCTATGGTAGCGACTTGTAAGCCGATAGCGGCTGCCAAATGCTGTAACCCGTCTTTGCGCACGCCTTGGAACTTTGCCACAAGTAGTGCTAAGATTTGTTCTTGTAATTCGTTCATAAACTATTTTGTTAAACCGAAGCAAAGGTAACGTATTAAGGTAATACGGATTAAGAAATAGGAAGCAAACACTTCACCGAAACTTCCAATTCTGAAAAAGAATAGGCGGTGAGCAACAGGCGTATAAAACCGCCACATTGCCCGTTCATTTGCCCGCTATTTAATTTTGTTTGCTTTTGTGTGTATGTAATTTTAGCACGCATTACGCACGCGTTTTGATTTCTTTTTCCCATCAGCGGATTTTTCAGATTTTCTGCAATAAAAAAGCCTGCAGTTTTTTTCATCCTGCAGACTTTCCTTACTTTTCTATATGTTCTTTCGTTTAATACGTCATTTAAAGGTTATATTTCGTTTTGATCTTGATATCTGTAAAGAGATATTCTCTCTCCGGCTCCTGTCCTTTTGTCAGGATATCCGCCAGGATTCTTGGCGGTTCATACCCCTGGACATATCCATTCTGGTCGATCAGAAAATCCACATGATCATTCTTCAGTGCCCGTTCATTCTTCGGAGTCTGATCATAGATCACAACGTAGGGCCTGCGGTCAAGTCTCAGTTTTTCAAATGCCTTTCCCACTCCTTCCTGGCCTCCTGATACCACCAGGATTCCGCTGATCCCCGAAGTATTCATCATGGCATTTTCTATAATGTGCTCCACCTCAGCTGCTTCATCAAAGCTTCCGTGAACACCTGCGATCTCCAGATGAGGAAAAGCCCGCTTGACTTCCTCCACACGCTGATTATCAACATGATTGCTGAAATATCCGGTGATGATCAGAATCTTTCCGATTCCTCTTGTCAGCATTCCAAGGAGTCCTGCCGCAGTACGTCCGCTCTTGCGGTTATCCATTCCCACAAAACAGGTTCTTCTCGTTCCTACAATATCAGAATTAAAGGTTACCACCGGGATATTCTTCTCTTCGATCAAAGCATTCAATTTCTCCCGGACAGCCTCACTG
>ERZ773134.1879-NODE-1879-length-16588-cov-3.581806_pt1 | contig 16588 bp, 7 predicted proteins | sample MGYA00580856_ERZ773134 | MGnify/ENA primary metagenome ERZ773134 (study PRJEB29015, sample SAMEA2737823) | human gut metagenome | biome: human gut; feature: human-associated habitat; material: faeces | place: China | collected 2012 ... | reverse complement strand
TGGAAACCGACGCTCGGCGCACGGCTGTTCAACCTCAACGCGACGCTGCGACTGGAGCAGACCGAGATTCACCGCGTGCCGGGGCTTCGGGGAGTGAGGCGGGGCGACGTGCTGGTCTTCAACTTCCCGCATCCGAACGGCTGGGACAAGATCGAGATGCACATCCTGAAATATTACATCAAACGGTGTATCGGATTGCCGGGCGACACACTTTCCATCCGGAACGGGGTGTTCCGGGTCAGCGGAGCCGACACGCCATTAGGGAATCTTGATTCACAACGCAGGATCGGGCAGACGTTGCCGGGAGAATTTCCGGACGGCATCTATAACAGTTTCCCGTTCGACTCCATCGCCAATTGGAACATCCGGGATTTCGGGCCGATCTATATCCCGAAAACAGGTGACAGTTTGACTATGAACCGGGGAAATTATATCTTATACCGCAAACTGATCGAGTGGGAGCAAAAAGGGAAATTAGAATATAAAGATTCAACTGTTTTCCTTAATGCCAAACCAATAAAAGACTACTGTTTTCTGAAAAACTATTATTTCATGGCCGGCGACAAAGGCATGAACTCGCAGGATTCGCGCTATTGGGGCTTGTTGCCGGAAGAATATATCGTCGGCAAGGCGGCATTTGTCTGGAAATCGGTCGATCCGTACACCGGCAAGCTCCGCTGGGATCGGTTCATGAAGAAAATCGAATAAAAAACGGATAAGCATGGAAATAAAATACACCGGCATGGAACTCAAATTGCATAGGCATGGAATCCGGACTGCACTGGCATCCGTTTTCGGGGCGATGCTGATCGCCACGCCGCTCGTCGGCGACAGCGCATTGGCGAACGGCATTGTGACGGGAAAAGTCTTCTGGTTCCACCTGTCGATGGCGCTGATGGCGATCGGGACGGTTGTGACGGCATGGCTTGGCGGGAGGAAAAGCATCCCGTTTGCATTGCCGGACGGATTGTTGCTCCTCTTTGCCGGGATCACGCTCGCGACATACGACCGGCAGCTCGATCCCGAACCCGAAAAACTGCTTTTCGGCGGGCAGTTGGTCGTGTTGTGGTTTCTGTTGCGCTATTTTCTTACAGAGGCTCCTTGCCTGAAGTTCTTTTTCTTATTTGTGCTGATGCTCACCGGACTGGTCGAAGCCGTCTGGGGAATGCAGCAATTGCATGGCTATGCCTATTCCAACCATTCGCTTTTCCGGCTGACGGGTTCTTTCTTTAATCCGGGGCCTTACTGCGGGTACTTAGCGGTCGTGCTGCCGGTTTGCCTGTGGACGGCGTTGCGGTTTCAAAAGGGGATGCATTATTTCGGCTGGGTATGCGCCGGAGCTATCCTGATTGTCCTGCCTGCCGGAATGAGTCGGTCGGCGTGGATGGCGGCGGTCGTGGCTTGCGGATGGGTGTACTGGACGGAACGGATCGGATGGGAGAAGACGAAAGCTGTATGTCGAAGGTATAAGAATGCTACAATTCCTTTTATTGCAATTGTGGCGATATTGGTGGGATGTACCATTGCCGGGGTTTACGGGATGAAACAAGATTCGGCGGACGGGCGATTGCTGATGTGGAAAGTGACGGGGAAAGCGATTGCCGGACAGCCGCTTGCAGGAACGGGGTTAGGCGGATTCCCGGCGGCATACGCGGAGGCGCAAGGCGGGTATTTCGCAACAGGGAACGCAACAGACCGGGAGAAACGGGTGGCGGGATGTCCCGAATATGCGTTCAACGAATACCTGCAGATCGGGCTGGAACAGGGGGTCGGAGGGTTGATCGTGTTCGTGGCATGGCTGGGGAGCATGGCGTACTATGGAATCCGGAACAGGCAGCAGGGAGCGGCCGGTGGCGTGTTGGCGTTAGCGGTGTTCGCGGTGTCGTCCTATCCGTTGCAGTTGCCGTCGTTTTGGGTGGCGTTGGTGTTTTTGGGGGCGATATGCGTGACGGAAGATGGGACGCGGACAAGATCATCTGCCCTATCCGTATCACCGGTGTGCCATATTACGATGATAAGTCTGTTGTCGCTTGCCTCCGTCTGTCTGTTCATCTTGCAGAAAGGGCAATATGAGGCATATAAACGATGGGGACGGATGCAGATGATCTACAACAACAAGGCGTATGAATCGGTTGCGGAAGATTATCACGAGCTGCATGACAAGTTGAAGCATAAACCGGAATTTTTGTTTGAAGAGGCGCAATGCCTCAGCAAGACGGGACAACACGCCGAAGCGATACGGGTATTGGAACGGGCGAAGCGGCTGAGCGGAGACCCGATGATCCGGTACATGATCGCCAAAAACCGGCAGACGCTCGGAGATTACCGGGAGGCGGAAGAAGAATTGCTTCAGGCTATCGGGATACTGCCGGAGAGATTGTATCCATATTATTTGTTAGCCAAGCTATATGCAGAGCCGGAGTTCTACCAGGTGGATAAATTGCGGGCTGCCGCCAGTGTCGTGCTGGCCAAAAAGCCGAAGGTGGAAAGTACGGCAATCCGGGAAATGCGGGAAGAAGTAAAAAAGATAATAGAAAAAAAGTAATTACGAAAGGATCGTAACTAAAATATGTTTGTATATTTGCGAAACAACTTTGATAAAAACAATAAAATATGAAATACTACAAATTGTTTGCTATACTGATTCTGGCCGGGATGATGGCTTGCTCCGGTGAAAAGAAAGAGAAAGGTTCCGAAGAAAGCGTAGAAACCGTTCTGCCGGATGAGACAAACGAGGTGACGGTGATGAAGTTGAATACTACTGATTTCAACCACGAACTGATCAGTAACGGCAAACTGTCAGCCCGAAACTTTGTCGACCTAAAATTCGAATCGGCAGAACCGATCGCCAAGATATATGTGAAGAACGGCGATCGCGTGACGAAAGGGCAAAAGCTCGCAGAACTCTCAACCTTCCGCCTTGCCAACAAGACAGCGCAAGCCAAAGATGCACTCGAACGCGCCAAACTGGAACTGCAAGACGTACTGATCGGACAGGGCTACAAACTGGAAGATTCTACAAAAGTACCGCCCGCAACCATGCAGTTAGTCAAGGTAAAAAGCGGGTATGACCAGGCACTGATCTCTTGGCAGCTTGCCAAATACGAACAACGAAACGCAGTCCTGACCGCCCCTTTCGACGGTGTCGTCGCTAACCTGTTCGCCAAACAGTTCAATACGGCTTCTACCTCCGATGTTTTCTGTTCCATTATCGATACCCGCACATTGGAAGCCGCTTTCACAGTTTTGGAAAGCGAACTGCCGCTTATCAAAACAGGCGATCGTGTAGAGGTAGCTCCTTTTGCCTTGTCCGATGTCACGGCTGACGGCCGTATATCCGAAATAAACCCGCTGGTAGACAAAGACGGGATGGTACAGGTGAAAGCTGCCGTAAACGATAAAGGTAAGTTGTTCGAAGGGATGAATGTACGAGTAAGTATCCATCGTTCGCTGGGTAAACAGTTGGTCGTTCCCAAAAGCGCTGTCGTACTCCGTTCCGGCAAACAGGTTGTATTCACATTAACGGAAGACAAAGCATACTGGAACTATGTACATACAGGTTTGGAAAATGCCGACAGCTATACGATCATTGACGGACTGAAAGAAGGGGATATCGTGATTACAAGCGGTAACATTAACCTGGCTCACGAAGCACCGGTCAAAGTAATTGACAATTGAAAATGGACAATTGACAATTCAGAAATCATAATTTATAAATCATAAATCATAGTTCTAATACATGATAAAGTTTCTACTACAACGCCCTATCGCGGTATTGATGGCTTTTACGGCTTGCTTTATCGTGGGACTGGTTACTTACTTCACCATTCCGGTGTCGTTGCTGCCTGATATTGCAATTCCGGAGATCACCGGACAGGTGTCCGGCCAGAATACTTCGGCACGCGAATTGGAAAACACAGTAGTAAAAACCATCCGCCAGCAATTAATGCAGGTTGCCAGTTTACGCGACATCCACAGTGAAACACGCGACGGTGCTGCCATCATACGCCTAAACTTCGATTTCGGAACAAATACGGATCTGGCTTTTATCGAAGTCAACGAAAAGATAGACGCAGCTATGAACTACCTGCCACGTGAAGTAGAACGTCCACGGGTAATCAAAGCCAGTGCCACTGATATTCCCGTATTCTGCTTGAATCTGACATTGAAAAGCGACAGCGCTTACAGTGAAATAAACGAAGGATCGTTCCTCGACCTTTGCCAGTTTGCCGAAACGGTGATCAAACGTCGTATCGAACAGTTGCCCGAAGTGGCAATGGTAGATGTGACCGGAATTCTGAAACGGCAGTTACAGATTGTTCCGGACATGAAGTTGCTGAAAATGTCGGAGATCACACTTGACGATCTGGAGGCCGCACTGACATCTAACAATATAGAACCGGGTAGCATGACCGTACGTGACGGCTATTACGAGTACAATATCAAGTTCTCGACACTGCTGCGCACACCGGAAGATGTCGAGAATATTTATATCAGGAAAAATAACCATATTTTTCAACTGAAAGATTTGGCACGCATCTCCGTCGTGCCGGAGAAAGAGACCGGAGCTTCCCTTTCCAACGGGAAACGGGCGGTAACGCTGGCTGTAATCAAGCAGGCGGATGAAAATATGGATAACATGAAAGAGGCATTGGCAGAAGTGACGGATTACTTTGCTTCCGTCTATCCGGATATCGATTTCAGTGTCAGCCGCAACCAGACGGAATTGCTGGATTATACCATCTCGAACCTGAAACAAAACCTGTCGTTGGGTTTCCTTTTCATCTGTATCGTCGCCATCCTTTTCTTAGGGGATATCAAGAGCCCGGCAGTAATCGGGTTAAGTATGGTGGTGAGCCTGATCATCAGTTTCCTTTTTTTCTACCTCTGCAAGATGTCGCTGAATATCATCTCCATCTCCGGGTTGATCCTGGCTTTGGGTATGATGATCGACAGTTCGATCATCGTAACGGAAAACATTACCCAATACAGGACACGAGGAGACTCGCTGGAAGAGGCTTGCAATAAAGGGACGACCGAAGTAATTACTCCGATGCTGAGTTCCACTTTTACGACAATTGCCGTCTTCGTTCCGCTTGTGTTCATGAGCGGAATAGCAGGAGCGATCTTCTTTGACCAAGCCTTTGCCGTCACCGTCGGTCTGATGGTTTCCTATTTCACGGGAATCATGCTGCTGCCGGTACTCTACAAACTGGTATACAGTATTCCGGACATCAAACATAAGGATTTCAATATGCGAATCAACAATCTGGTAAAAGAGCATACATTGGACCGCTTCTATGATACCGGAGTGGATTTTGTGTTCCGTCACAAAACGGCAAGCCTGATTTTCATTGCCATTACGCTCCCGCTTTGCGCCTTTCTGTTCTACGAAATACCGAAAAGCCGTATGCCGGAGATAGACCAGAACGAACTGATCGCTCATGTGGAATGGAACGAAAACATCCATATCGATGAAAACCAGAGCCGTGTCAGCCAGTTATTCGCCTCTATCGACAATCAGGTACAAGAACACACGGCCTATGTCGGGCAGCAGCAATTCCTGTTGAACCGGGATCGCGAGATGTCGGTTTCTGAAAGCGAGTTATATTTTAAGACGGAGAAACCAACCGGAATCGCTCCTTTGCAAAAATCGGTGGAAAAATGGATCAAAACGCATTACCCGATGGCAGTGATATCCTTCTCGCCTCCCGAAACAGTATTTGAAAAGCTGTTTGTGACAGGTGAAGCCGACATTGTCGCCGAATTGCACACCCGCAATAAATCTGAAGCACCGGAAGCCTCCGTCTTGAATAAAATAGAACAGCAAATCGAGGCGAAAACAGGACATACTCCTGTCGGTATCACCTTCGACAATCAGTTAAATATCACAATAGACAGACAGAAACTTCTGCTTTATAACGTCGACTACAACGAAGTGTACCGGTTGCTGAAAACGGCATTCAAAGAGAATGAAGTAGCAACGCTCCGCTCCTACCAACAATATCTGCCAATCGCATTGGCCGGGGAAGAACAAACGGTTAACGAGGTCTTACAGAAAACATTGGTAAACACTGTTCCTGACACGGAAGGCAACGTACGATATATCCCGCTGCAATCGCTGGTGCGTGTCACTCCGGGAGAGGACTTGAAAACGATCACGGCAGGAAAGAACGGAGAATACATTCCATTCAGTTTCTATGATATAGACAATGCCGAACAGTTGATGGAAAATGTAAAAAAAGAAATCGATACAGACTGGGATATCGATTTTTCAGGAAGTTTCTTTTCCAACCGGCAGATGCTGAACGAGCTGGTCGTGATTTTGTTCATTTCGATCCTACTGATGTATTTCATCCTGGCAGCCCAGTTCGAAAGTTTCCTGCAGCCGCTCATCGTGCTGCTTGAAATTCCGATCGATGTAGCAGCCTCCTTGCTGGTGCTCTGGATATGCGGCCATACCATGAACCTGATGAGTGCCATCGGTATCGTCGTGACCTGCGGTATCATCATCAACGACTCCATCCTGAAACTGGATGCTATCAACGAACTCCGCAAAGAAGGGGTTCCTCTTATGGAAGCCATACATGAAGCCGGACGGCGGCGCCTGCGCCCTATCATCATGACATCATTAACGACAATATTCGGAATGGTTCCGCTGCTTTTCACATTCGATATGGGTAGTGAACTTCAAAAGCCGCTCTCCATCGCCATGATCTCGGCCATGCTGATCGGTACGGCAGTCAGCCTTTTTGTCATACCACTGATATACTGGTTCATTTATCGCAAACATGAGGTTGGTAATTTGAATGTTGAAAATTGAAAATTGGAAGTTATGGACAGGAAATTCATTTATAGATATGTCATCACGTTGTTGATGCTTGCATGCGTATTCGGAGGAAAAGCGCAGCTCACACTGACGCTGGAACGAACTATCACACTGGCGGCCGACAGTTCGCTGAACGCTTTCCGATACAAAAATATGTATCTGGCCGGCTACTGGGAATACCGGACTTACAAGGCCGGCCGTCTGCCAAGCCTTACCCTAAATCTGACGCCGGCACAATACCGCCGTTATTTTACCCAACGATATGACTCGGAGGCTGATATCGACGTATATAGAAAACAACAATCGTTTTATGCGGGCGGGCAATTGGAGATCGAACAGAATTTCGACCTCTTAGGCGGTACATTCTATTTGGATACAGACTTGGATTATATGCGCTATTTCGGCGACCAAACTTATAACCAGTTCTCATCGGTTCCGATCCGCCTCGGCTACCAGCAAGACTTATTGGGGTATAACGCTTTTAAATGGGAACGGAAAATCGAACCGTTGAAATACGAGAAGGTCAAGAAAGAACTATTATATAATGTAGAGCAAATGAGCGAGCAAGCAACGACCTATTTCTTCGCTCTGGCAATGGCACAGGTGGAATATGATCTGGCCAAGGAAAATGTCGCCACGACCGACACACTGTACCGGACAGGGCAGGAACGGCATAAGATAGCTTCTATCAGCCGAGCGGATTTGCTGACACTGAAATTGGATGCCGTAAACGCACGCAACACATTGAAAAATGCGGAAATCGCCCTAAAACGTGCCATGTTCAGCCTCGCCTCTTACTTGAACTTCGACAAGAATACAGAAATACGCCTGCGCCTCCCAAGCCGCCCGCGCAATATGGAAATCTCGGTCGACAAAGCACTCGAATTGGCACGTGCAAACAACCCGACCTTTCTGGAGTTGCGCCAGCAAATATTAGAAGCCCAGCAGCAGGTAGACAAAACCAAGAAAGAAGCGATGTTCAACGCCCAGATCAATGCCAGCGTCGGATTCAACCAAGTGTCCAAGAACATACAGGACGCCTACAAAAATCTGCAACAGCAGGAAATCGTCTCTTTGTCTGTTTCGATCCCGTTGGTAGACTGGGGCGTACGAAAAGGGAAGCATAATATTGCCAAGAACAACCTGCTTGTCACCGAAACATCCGCCAAACAAAAAGAATTGACAGTAGAAGAAGACGTGATTATGACAGTCGGCGACTTCAATATCCAGCAAGCCCTGATTGGAAGTGCCGAAGAAGCGGTAGACCTGGCAGAAACAGCCTACAGCGAAACCAAGCAACGCTTCATGATCGGAAAAGCGGATATCAACAGTCTTACTCTGTCGCTGAACCGCCAACAGGAAGCGCAGCGGAACTATATTTCGGCTTTACAGAACTACTGGCTGAGCTATTATAAGATCCGAAAACTGACGTTGCACGATTTCGAAACGGGAGTTTCCCTTTCGAACGAGTTCGAATATAAATACGGATTGTAACAAAAAATGAATAATGAGTGCATCTCCTAAAATATCCTCTTTCACCATCATCGTCACCTTCCTTTGCGTGGCACTGGCAGGGATTGCCTTTATACCGCTGCTGCCGATCAAGCTGTCGCCGTCACGCACGCTGCCACAGTTGACTATCAGCTATAACATGCCGGGCAATTCGGCACGCGTGATAGAGATGGAAGTGACCTCGCGGCTCGAAGCGATGTTGGCACGCATCAAGGGGATCAAGGAGATCAATTCCACGTCCGGCAACGGATGGGGATATGTCACGCTCGAGCTGGACAAGCATACCAATATCGATGCCGCCCGTTTCGAAGCGTCTACCATCATCCGACAGACATGGCCCAGCCTACCGGACGGACTGAGCTATCCAGTCCTGGAAATGAGCCGGCCGAACGACAAGGAAGTACGGCCTTTCATGAGCTACACACTGAATGCGGCAGCCACACCCATATTCATACAACGCTTTGCCGAAGACCAGATAAAACCTCGCCTAAGCGGGATTCCCGGCATCTACCGCATCGATGTCAGCGGTGCCACCCCGATGGAATGGCGACTGGAATATGATAGCCGTCAGCTGGCAACGTTAGGTATCAGCATCCCGGATATACAGAAAGCGATCAGCCAGTATTATCAAAAAGAATTCTTAGGAACCGGAAACGTGGAAACCCAGTTGGCGACTTCGTGCAAAGAAGGACAAAGTAGCCAGTGGATACGTCTCGCTTTGGTTCCTGAAAACGAAACAGACGGATTCAACCCATCGCTTATAACCGTCCTGAACAAAGACGGCAAGCTGATCCGCCTGGACCAACTGCTAAAAGTCACCCGTCAGGAAGAGGCTCCACAGAGTTATTACCGTATCAACGGCTTGAATTCCATCTATCTGTCCATCCGCGCCGAGGAGACGGCGAACCAGCTGGAACTTGCCAAACGGGTAAGAGCCGAAATGGAACATATCCGTACCTTGCTTCCACCCGGTTATGAAATACATACCAGCTATGACGCGACCGAATTCATTCAGGACGAACTGAACAAGATTTATGTCCGTACGGGGCTCACCGTCCTGATCCTACTGATGTTTGTCTTGCTGATCACACGCGAGATAAAATATCTGTTACTGATCATCATCAGCCTTTCGATCAACCTCAGTATTGCTGTCATCCTTTATTATCTGTCAGGACTGGAAATGCAGCTTTATTCGTTGGCAGGCGTCACAATCTCACTCAGCCTGGTGATCGACAACACGATCGTCATGACGGAACATATCCGGAACCGACATAACCGAAAGGCAATCCTATCCATATTGGCAGCCACTTTGACAACGATAGGTGCACTGGTCATTATCTTTTTCTTAGATGAAAAGATACGCCTCAATCTGCAGGATTTTGCGGCTGTCGTCATCATCAATTTAGGAGTCTCCCTATTGATCGCGCTTTTCCTGGTTCCCGCCCTAATCGATAAGATGAACCTGGAATGGAAAAAAAGCGGAAAAAAGAACATATCCGGAGAAGAGACCGAGTATACATGGAAAAGCCGGATCAGAAAAAGAACGAACCGCATTCTCAAACGTTTCCCTGTCTACTACAACCGGTACTATCAATGTCAGATCGATTTCCTTTGCGGATGGAAGAAATTGGCATGTTTCATTTTACTGTTAGCATTCGGCATCCCGGTTTTCCTGTTACCGGAAAAAATCGAATACGACACGAAAGACAAAAAGAAGGTCTACACGGCAACAGACACCCTGCTAATCGATACATATAATAAATTCGCCTCCAACGAGACGTACAAGGAGAAGATCAAACCCATCGTCGATAAGGCGTTAGGCGGAACCCTGCGCCTGTTTGTCCAGAAAGTATATGAAGGAAGCTACTTCACCCGCAACGAAGAAACAGTTCTGTCTGTCAGCGCATCGCTCCCGAACGGGACGACCTTGCCACAAATGAATACCTTGATGAGCCGGATGGAAGCCTATCTCAGCACCTTCAAAGAAATACGACAGTTCCAAACAAACGTCTACAGCGCACGCCAGGCCGGTATCCGCATCTATTTTACGAAAGAGAGTGAACGGAGCGGTTTCCCGTACACATTGAAAAGCAAAATCATCAGCAAAGCTCTTGAATTGGGGGGGGGGAGCTGGCAAGTCTACGGTTTGCAGGACCAGGGATTCAGTAACGATGTACGCGAAGGAGCCGGTTCTTTCCGTATCGTGATGTATGGTTACAACTACGACGAGCTGTACGAATGGGCCGAACAGCTGAAAGCCAAGTTGCTCACCCACCGCCGCATCAAGGAAGTGCTGATCAATTCAGAGTTCTCGTGGTGGAAAGACGATTACCAGGAGTTCTACTTCAACCTCAACAAAGCCCGGCTGACCCAGGAGGACATACAGCCGATCGACCTGTTCGCCTCCATCAATCCCGTTTTCGGAAAGGACATTTATACCGGGACGATCGTCGTCAACGAAGAGACAGAGAAACTGAAACTCTCCTCCCGCCAGTCACAGGAATACGATGTGTGGAGCATGCAGTATGTTCCACAAACTATTGACGGCAAGCCCTACAAGTTAGCAGAACTTGCAAGTGTCGAAAAAGGACAGATGCCGCAGAAGGTTTGCAAAGTAAACCAACAATACCGCCTCTGTCTGCAATACGAATATATCGGGGCTTCCAATCAGGGAAATAAGATACAGGAACGCGACCTGAAGGAAATCAATGCCATACTGCCGATGGGTTATACCGCCAAGTCGGAAAGCGCTTACTGGTATTGGGACAAAAAGGACAATAAACAATATCTTCTGTTATTGCTGATCATCGTCATTATCTTCTTTACCACCAGTATCCTGTTCAATTCGCTGAAACAGCCCTTGGCCGTTATCTTTGTAATACCGATCTCTTACATTGGCGTATTCCTCACGTTCTATTGGTTCAAATTGAATTTCGACCAAGGAGGATTTGCCTCCTTCGTCCTGTTGTGCGGCATAACCGTTAACGCAAGCATCTACATTTTGAATGAATACAACCAAATCCGGCAACGCAAACCGTTGATGTCGCCCTACAAGGCATATCTGAAAGCCTGGAATGCTAAGATCACGCCCATTTTCCTCACAGTCGTTTCGACCATCTTAGGCTTCATCCCATTCATGTTAGGTCCGGATAAGGAAGCGTTTTGGTTCTCGCTTGCCGCCGGCACCATCGGCGGGCTTGCCATGTCTATCTTAGGAATCTTCCTCTATTTACCTCTTTTCACATTAAAAAAACAACCCTAACCTTAACTTTCCCCTTTCAAATAAGGATTACCGTTTATCATCAAAATACTCTGTATGCCAGTCGTTTGCATATTGTCAACAAAATGTCAACTCTAACATTCACCCTCCAATAAAGCAAAATATACTTTTACGACCTCTTTAGACCTGTTCAAATCTTTCCTCTCAAAAGGAAAACACACTGGCTTCTCTTTCTGTTTAAATAGGGTATACTTGCATCGGTCCATTTCTTTGCCATCCATTTGGCAATGCCTGACAGATAAGTTGTGAGAAGGTCTCTGCCTCTCAACCCACAGAAAGCAGAGTTTTTTCACATTTTAATAAATATAATTATGAATAATTTTTTTAGTTATCTAAGATTACTTTTACTCGCAACGAGTGGAATGTTACTATTGTGTATAATCTTCGCCATGAATCCGGAATTAGCAGACGGCACGCTGTCCGGAAAAATTTGCTGGTTTCATTTCACATCTCTATTGTTAGCCGGTGGGGTTCTACTTATGGAATTCACAACAAAGAAAAGCCGTTTTATCTTTTCATTACCGGATGCCTTATTATTACTTCTGTTCGGTATCGTATTGGTTTCTTACGACAAAGACGAGAATCTTCAGCCGGAACGTTTCCTTTTCATCGCTCAGCTGGTTGCTCTCTGGTTTATGCTCAGAGGTGCTTTACAGGCGCATCAGGAATTACGACCGTTTTTCATTACGATCATCATATTTACCGGAATCGTTCCGGCCATCTGGGGGATCAGCCATACCATCAATCCTGCTCCCATCACCCATCCTGTCTTCAGGCTGCTTGAAACATCGCTGAAACCAGAGCCTTTCTATGGCTATATCGCAGTCATTTTTCCAGTCTGTCTGAACACATTACTCCGTTTTAAGAATTGCGACAAGATCGCTTTGTGGAAATCCCGTACTTTCCTGTTCTATTTCTCCATTCTCGGATCTACTTTGATTATCACCACCTTAATATTCAAAACAGACCAACCCGTATGGCTTGCAGCCCTCCTTTCCGGAATCTGGGTTTGCTGGATGAGGCTGATCGGATGGAAACAGACGAAAGAAGCCATACAGAACCACATCCAGCTGTTTGCCATCTCTTCGATTATCCTGTTTGTTGCGATCACGGCAGTCATTTTGGTCGGGAATATCCAAAAAGCCCAGGCCGGAGATCGCCGGCTTTTGATCTGGAATATCACGACCCAGGCTATCATGGAACATCCGGTAACCGGCATAGGTATAGGCGGCTTTCCAGCTACATACGCAAAGGAACAATCTGCCTATTTCGAAACCGATACCGCTTCTTCCAAAGAAAAACAAACCGCAACCTGTCCCCAGTATGCATACAACGAATATCTGCAAATAGGACTTGAGTTAGGTATTACGGGGTTGCTGTTCTTTATCTTCTGGCTCGCATTTTCCCTTTATTATGGGATCAGACACAGACAGATTGGAGCATCCGGCGGAATTCTGGCACTCGGAATCTTCGCCCTTTATTCCTATCCGCTCCAACTCCCGACCTACTGGGTTCTGCTCTTATTCCTGACCGCCATATGTGTGACCAATCCGAAGCATAACAAGCAGCGAGCACAGAGGAGTATCCCGTATATCAGTGCCATCGCCGCCATTCTTACCTGCATTCTTTTCTACGGACAGAAAGATACCTACTATACCTATAGGGAATGGAAGACGCTTCAGGAATTATATCATAATCAGGAGTACGAACAAGCAGCCAGCCGGTATGCCGGTCTGTTTGTCCAGTTATACCACCGGACAGATTTTCTATATGAGGGAGCAGAATGTTTCTATAAGACCGGACAGCACGATATTGCCATCAAATGGTTGGACAGGGCATTAAAACTAAGTGCAGCCCCCGAACTATACTATGCAATTGCAAAAAACGAAAAGGCGATCAAGCAATACCAGAAAGCGGAAAGTTACCTGCTGGAAATCAGCAGGATTTTACCGGAACAGGGATATACCTACTTCCTACTCGCCAAATTGTATACAAACCCCTCTTTTTTACATCCGGACAAATTCCATAAAGCAGCCAAGAGGTTTCTCGCCTTCCAGCCCAGTACACAAAACAACATAACGAAGGAAATGAAAGAGGAAATACTGCAAATCATCAGGAACTGGAATTTCGGCAAATAACAAATAGGAATTGAAGCATACCGATATGCCCATTCAACGGTATTGTCGTACCCCGGCATATCGGTACATTCATGTATTATTCCACAACCGGAACCAGACGCACTTTCAATGTTTCCTTCCGACCGGCTTTCACATCAACATCAAAAACAATCCGGACAGAACCGGGATTCGGAGCATCGTAGCTATGCGACGGAACATTATCGACCACAGAGAAGGCGGCAGCCGAAGGACTGTCGATAATCACATGTAATTTCTTACCTTCTTTCGTCAATTCTATCGTGTGGGAATCGAGCAGCTTAGGAGTGGCGGAGGTGACCATCGTCCACCGGACAGAAGCTGGTTGGCCGGCAGCCTGCACCTGATCCGTTACCTGCAAATACCGTTCCTTCACAAGCACAACCTCGCGTGTCGCTTTCTTCAGATTACTACCGAACAAAGAAGTCATATCCAAGCTGGCTCCCAACCGTGCATCTTTCGTATAAGTAGCGAGAATCGGAACCGCTCCTTTTACCTGGTGCTTTTCTCCGTTTACCGTCAACGTATTATGCACAAAGTTATTATAGCGGAAGACATCCCAACGTTGCCCGTCCTGATCACCGTTCCACAGTCGTACGCCTTCCTTTTCCAGAGAATAATACTCCTGCATACCCAAATCCTGTGCCCAACGAACTCCCTGAGCTTCGAACACAAATGATCCGGCATCCATATGAGCATGGTTGGCCGAAGCCGTTCCTCCTTTTATCCCGACATAAAAACCTTCTCCCTTATCCCATCCGGTACGGATCAGAGCTACAGGCACTTTTCCATGTCCGGTCCAGATTTTCGAGACAGGAGGCGTCACTTCCTTCATATCGAAGCGGGAACCATAGATCAAGATAATCGGCAGGAAACGCTCTTCTTCCGCAGTAAAATGCGTATCCTCGCGTGTCAGGAATATTTTTTCGTTCCAGAGCAAGGAAGGATCGCCTAATTTGGATGCATACCAGAACATGGCCGGAAAAGATTGAGTCGTTTCGCGTGCATCACTGAAATTGAAGGCAAGACCGGTCGTTCCCGCCATATACTGCATGAACCGGGCCGAAGACATAAAGCCCTCCACCGCACTCAGTCCTCCATCCGAACCGAGAGCCGATTCCAAAGCGGCGATTAGCATCACATTGAAACTCGTCCCATATCCCCAATAATTATACCCTTCCGGATAGTTGCCGTCAGGCGCGTACACTTTCATCGACAGAGGAACAGACGACATAGCCCGTTCAATAACAGCAGCCGCTTCTTTGCTGTCCGAATCCAAAAGGGCAAGGGCTCCATATACCAGCCCGGTATTGCAAACCTGGTTCCAGTTGTTTTCTGCTTTCAGGAACCAGTTATATTGTTTGTCGTTCGACGGAGCAAAACCTTTCTGAAGAATCGATTCACGTACCACTCTCCTTGTTTCCGGAGACAGCTTATCGAACAGCCAGTCATAACCGATCGCAACCGCCATCGTCATCTCGCCGACATCCAAGAAATGAGACGGGTTCCAGTCGCCGAAAGAGCAGACGGACACCATCTCCTGCTCGGCACGCAAGCGGTATTTATCTTCGCCGGTCATCCGGTATACAAACGAAAGGTCAAAAATACGTTTCAAAGCCTCACGGGAAACGGCCAACAGACGACGTCCCTCTTTCTTATATGTTAACGTCGGACAGACCAACAGCCGGTCGGCTTCTCCGACAATCTGCTTATAGACGCGCTGCATTTCGGGGTTATCTTTCAGGCTTTCTCGTATCTGCTGCTCCTCACCCTGCTTCATCAATAAGCGGGGATGGCCACTCACTCGGTTATAATCAAAAGTCTGGGCAACAAGACGGGTGCCGGCACATAAAAGGAGACAAATAAAAATGAGATAAAGTGTCTTATTCATAATATCAGAATTATTTGAATGATTGATGGGGATAAAGATAGGAAAATAAAATTATCTTCCGGACATTTCGGTCAACTTGAAAAGTATTTTTCAGAAAGAGGGCACCAACATCTCTTGCATGTTTGAAATATAAGCCTTATCTTTGCCGAAATTTTGAAGATAGAGTTTCATGACACAGAAAGCACATAAGGATAATCCAGCGTACTTTTCCGGTTATATGTCGGACAATGAAGCTCATTTTTTTATTTTAAAGGATTATCATTTGGTTATATAGGATGCGTTAGTTATTTTTACTAACGCATTTTTTTTGCACCTTGTGATCTCGTAAGGCAATTATAACATTCTATAAAATCAATAAATTAAACAACCCAAATTACTATGTCGAAAAGTGGTATCAAAAAGGTGATTGTTCTGGGCTCGGGTGCCCTGAAGATCGGACAAGCCGGAGAATTTGACTACTCTGGTTCACAAGCACTGAAGGCGCTGAAAGAAGAAGGAATCAGCACCGTATTGCTCAATCCGAACATTGCAACCATTCAAACATCAGAAGGGGTAGCCGACAAGGTGTATTTCCTGCCGATCACTCCTTATTTTGTTGAAGAAGTGATCAAAAAAGAACAACCGGACGGAATCCTGCTGGCTTTTGGTGGCCAGACTGCCCTGAACTGCGGTACTCAGTTATACACCAGCGGCACACTTGCCAAATATGGCGTAAAGGTACTGGGAACTTCTGTTGAAGCTATCATGTACACAGAAGACCGCGACCTGTTTGTAAAGAAACTGAATGAAATCGACGTAAAAACTCCGATCAGCCAGGCCGTTGAAACGATGGAAGATGCAGTGAAAGCTGCTTACAAGATCGGTTTCCCGGTAATGATCCGTTCTGCCTATGCACTGGGGGGTATGGGTAGCGGTATCTGCAA
>ERZ773134.1861-NODE-1861-length-16702-cov-20.649366_pt1 | contig 16702 bp, 14 predicted proteins | sample MGYA00580856_ERZ773134 | MGnify/ENA primary metagenome ERZ773134 (study PRJEB29015, sample SAMEA2737823) | human gut metagenome | biome: human gut; feature: human-associated habitat; material: faeces | place: China | collected 2012 ... | reverse complement strand
GCATAACACGGTGCCCGACATAACCAAAACCGTGCAGGATGAAGAAGGCAATGATATAAAGGTACGGGATGCCGAGGCCATCCAGCTTGCCGACACCAAAATCAATGAAATACGGTCTGCCTTCACCGACTGGCTGAACGAACAGTTACCCGAATTTAAACAACGCCTTGCGGATTTGTATAACCGTAAATTCAACTGTTATGTGCGTCCCGATTATGACGGCTCCCTGCAAAGTTTCCCGTTCCTTGATCTGAAAGGGCTGGGCATACCATCCCTGTACGACAGCCAGAGAAATGCCGTATGGATGCTGAAGATGAACGGAGGCGGCATAATCGACCATCAGGTGGGCACCGGCAAGACCCTTATCATGTGCATAGCCGCCTTTGAGATGAAACGTCTCGGACTGGTGAACAAGCCGATGATTATCGGACTCAAAAGCAATGTACATGACATAGCCGACACGTTCAAGAAGGCTTATCCGAATGCCAAAGTGCTTTATCCGGGCAAAGAGGACTTTACACCGGAGAAACGTGTCGGAATATTCCATGACATTAAAAACAATAACTGGGACTGCATCATCCTGACACACGACCAGTTCGGAAAAATACCGCAGTCTCCCGAAATACAGCAGGAAATATACACGCAGGAGATAAACAACATCGAAGAGAACCTTGCCGTATTCGAGCAGCAGGGCAATGAAGTAACCGGCTGGATAAAGAAGGGGCTGGAAAAAAGGAAGGAGAACCTTGAAGCCAAACTTGAAAAGCTGGAGCAGGATATAAAAGACCGGACGGATGACGTGACCGATTTCAGGCAAATGGGCATCGACCACCTCTTCGTTGATGAATCGCATTATCAGAACTTTTTTATTATACCCTTTTTATATTTGATGTTGCTAAAAATCAGCAAATTAATGTCATAATAAGTTCTGATTATTTTTGTATATTACCCGTGTCACTAATATTAATGTGTTATGGATATACTGCATTTAAAAGAAAAAGTTATTGGTCTTGTTGCCTATATGAAGGAAGTTGGTTACACTTCCCAATATATATGGTACATCAACCACTTAACCAAGTGGATTGTAAGCAACTCCATGTGTTACGAATGGCAAAATTATGCTGATATAGAGCATACGTTAGCGAAGTTATGGCACAACAAACATACTTTTGCCAATAAAAGCCGTTTGCTCCGTATCATTCAGCGTTATGATGAGGAAGCTTCTTTACCTGATGGACACAAACACTATCACAAGCCGTCCAACTACAATCAGCTATGTGAAGAGTTTATGAAAGTCGTGGACATAGCATGTAAATTCATTGGAAAAGACACAAAAATGGTTCCAACCATTAAAGTAGCCATGAGTTCGTTCTTTTTAACTTTACAGAAATATGGAATAAACTCCTTGGATGCTATAGATGAGGAAGCCGTTCAAATGGTGTTTTCCCCAAATGGTATACCGATAAGAAGTCATTCATTTAAATATAGTGTGGAATATGGATTGAAAAAATGTGTCCCTTACTACAATGATGACATTATAGAACATATAATGTCATACCTGCCCACCATACCGAATAGTAGAAAGAACATACAGTACCTTACTGAAGCTGAGATCGAGGCAATAAAGCATGTGTTGGAACATGATAAGACCATATCTCTACAGGACAAAGCTATTGCGACCATTGCATTGTACACAGGACTGCGTAGCTGCGATATATCGGCATTGACTATGAAAGATTTTGATTGGGAAGGAGACCTGATCATTATTACCCAATCGAAAACAGGAACGGCATTAACACTACCGCTTAGAGCTGTTGTTGGCAATGCTATCTATGATTATCTGGTAGAGGAACGGCCTAAGTGCTATGAACCATACGTATTCCTTACTGTGAATTCTCCATATAGGAAGCTCCATACATCCAATCTTAATGCAATATGTGTAAAAATCATGCATAAGGCTGGTATAAGGCTCAAAGCCTCTGAAAGGAAGGGATTACACCTTTTCCGCCATCATGTGGCAACATCATTGCTCCGAGCCGGAGTCCAACAACCTGTAATAAGTTCCACGCTAGGACATGCCTCCCCAAAGTCTCTTAATCCTTATCTCAATGCCGAGTTTAAAAGCCTCAAAGAATGTGCCCTAAGCATAGAAAATTACCCAGTGAGAAAGGAGGTGTTTTATCAATGAAGTTACAATCATTTCTTGCCAATTCTATCGAAGGATATATCAGACACCGTAAGGTATCAGGGCGTACAAGCTACAGTTATGTGAAAAACGTGGTATTATTCGATCATTTTTGTGCCAGAGAATATCCTGGACATACGGAACTGACTCAAGAAATGGCAGATAGATGGTGCAAACAGCGGGAAACCGAGAGCACAAACTCATGTGTATCCAGGATTTATCCCGTGCTTGACTTGTTCAAATACCTAAAAAAACGAGGAAAGACCCATATAACTCTTCCGCCAGTACCGAAGTCATCACCAAAAACTTATATACCTCACGCCTTCACGCATGAAGAATTGATTAGATTTTTCACTGCCTGTGACAATATAAAACCAAGAAAAGGTATCCTGTCGACAATACAGAGGATAACGCTTCCGGTTTTTTTCCGCTTACTGTATAGTTCAGGGATGAGGACAACTGAGGCCATAAGGCTTAAACGCGATGATGTAAACCTTGAAAGTGGAGTCGTGTCAATAAAGTCAGGAAAAGGATACGACCAGCATTTTGTCGTACTTCATGACACGATGCTTTTGCTAATGCATATTTACAATGACAGAATATCAGATATACTTCCAAATCGTGAGTACTTTTTCCCTACTCCGGATGACAAGGCACATTCTCCTGCCTGGGTAACATACCACTTTAGAGTTTTATGGAAAAGTTGCAATAGTTCCAAAGCCATACCCTATGAATTAAGACACAATTATGCTATCGAGAATATCAATAGTTGGAATCATCAGGGATTTACAGTTCATGACAAGTTACTGGCCTTGAGCAAAAGCATGGGACATAAGCAGGTGGAAAGTACAATGGCCTATTACTCCTTGACACCGGGAATCTCCGATATTATAGAATCTGCTGATGCAGAAATGTATGAATTTCTAATACCCAATACGCAATATGAAAAAGATTAATCCACAAGCATTGCTAATTGCAAAATACCTGAATGAATGGCTTGAATACCACGTGCCATCAATAAAGGCATGCAGTCCTCATACCAAAAGAAACTACGAAACTTCAGTGGCACTTTATGTGATGTTTTTGAGGAGTGTCAAGCAGATCTCTCCGAAGACATTGAGTGCCCAGTGCTTTTCTTTAGAAAACATGATTGAATGGATTCTATGGTTAAAAGAACACAGGTCTTGCAGCCCTGCAACATGTAATGTAAGGCTGTCGGCACTAAGAGCCTTCCTAAAATATATGGCTGATAAAGACATAGCGTTTATGACTTCCTATCTTCAGGCAGAGACAGTGCCTAATCAGAAAACACCCAAGAGAAAAGTCGTGGGGCTTAGCAAGATGGCCGTGAATGCCCTTTTCACAGTTCCCAACCAGAGGACGATTCGCGGTCTCAGAGACTATACCCTAATGCTGACCTTGTATTCTACGGCAGTCCGTATTAACGAACTCCTTTCTTTGAAAATTGGCAATATTTTTACAGATAGTCCGAAACCGCGAATTATCGTTATCGGAAAAGGCAGAAAAAAGCGTCCTATACCACTTTTGGCCAAACCTGTACAGTACATAAAACAATACCTTGCGGAATGCCATCCGAATCCCAATAATCCGGATGCCCTTTTGTTTTATTCCAAAAGCAGGGGGATTTACGTACCAATGTCTGCCGAGAATGTGAATAAACTATTGAAGCGGTATGCCGCAATAGCGAAAAAAACATGTAAAGAAGTACCCTTGAATCTGCATGCCCATCAGTTCCGACACGCCAAAGCCTCACATTGGCTCGAAAATGGCATGAATATAGCACAAATATCGTATCTACTCGGACATGAATGTATCCAAACGACAATGGTATATTTGGACATAACAACCGAACAGGAATCAAAAGCGTTAGAGACACTCGAAAATGAAGATCAAAGGAAGTTACAAAAAAAATGGAAAATGGCTAACAAAGGGGGACTTGAAGAATTTCTTGGATTACCTCTAATTGGGGCAGCCGACTGATTCTTATACTTTTAAATATTCTTAGTTGGCATATTTCCCTAACCTATGAGGACACTTTGTCTGATATTCCAACTAAATTGTGCCAATCAGACAAAGAGTCCTTTCTTATGTCTGAAATTCTAAATATGTTAATGTGTTGGCACGGAATTTGCTATTTTTTAATAAAATTAAAAACGATTCTTAATGGAAAATTCATTCAAAGATTTTTTATCAAACATCACGTTGACATCTGATCAACAAGAAGATGCACAGACAAAGTATACTGGTGTATGTGAAAAGCTTTACAAATTCTACTATGGAGAAGGAGCTTATGATAGTAGTAAAAAGTATCTATTTGGTTCATATAAAACCAAAACAAATGTACGGCCATTTACAGAAGAACAAGATATTGATGTCCTATTCAAGATACCTGAAGATACTTTTAAAAAATATGATGGCTATAAGAGTAACGGACAATGCGCTTTGCTTCAAGAAATAAAAGACGTGTTAAAAGAGAAATATACCACTACGGACAAAATCAAAGCCTGGGGTAAAGTAGTTCTCGTGCAATTCACAGAAAACCATCATAATGTAGAGCTTCTTCCTGCTTTGGAAAAAGAAGATGGGACATTTCTTATTCCTAACTCAGAGAATGGTGGCTCGTGGGATTATTTTGATCCTAGAATGGAAATAGACAAGTTTAACGAATCCAATAAAGCAACTTCTGGTCTTACGCGTGATTTAGCCAAGATGCTTAAAGCGTGGGCGCACAATACTCCTTCAATGAGTTATAAATCTTGTGAGAGGATGGATGATATAATAGCATTTTTGGATGCCAACTATGCGTCTGGAGCAAATAATATAGGATACGATAAAATTGTATTCGACTTTTTTGATTATATGCGTTCAAGATGTAATGATTGTATTAAATCTTATATTGACAAAGCATTTAATCGTGCCCAAAAGGCTTTAGAATACAATGATAACGATAAGCCTATGGAGGCATCAGAAGAATGGATTAAAATTTTTGGAGAAGAATTCCCTAAAACGAAAGAGAATTCAAAACGAGAAAATCAAGGAGTATATATTCAACAAAATCCAAGTCGTCCATGGTTCGGCTCAACGAAGAAGAACAGAATTGGCTAAGGGATAATTATCCAATGCTCACATATGATAAAGAAAAGTCCATAATACATGGACCTTTCTTTATTAATCATCGTTATGAAAGTAAACCTATTATTAAGGCAACTTTTGAAATAGAGGTACGACTGTGGCGAATGAAAAATAGGAATGAGTATCCTATAGTTTATAATCCTGATAACAAGATAAAGAAGATTGCCCAAAGGAAACAAATTTTTCATGGGGATTTGCATATCAATGTAGATGGAACTTTGTGTCTGGGGCTACCTGAAAAATTTTCAGAGTATTATCCACATGGATTTCAGTTACAAAGTTTTGTCTCAAATCTCAGTTCTTTCTTCTATTGGGTAGCCTATTATGAGAGGTATAATGAAGCACCATGGCCTGCCGAACGGCATGGTGATGATGCAAGAATAGAATATTACATTGAGATTGGTGACATAGAAAGTATCAGAAAAATGTATAAGTCAAAGTTGGGTATAGGAATTGCAAAGTCTAAGCTCCGAAACTATCTGAAGTCTGAGCCACTAAGACGAATGCTAATAAAAAGATTATTAAATCATGAATGAATCAACTCGTTTGTTATATAAATGTATAGAAGGACGTTATGTTAAAGTAACGTGGTCACACAAAATTCAAGAGATTCAAGGGGATATATATCTTGAAAATGATCGATGCGTGAAAAATATTACATGCTGGTTGTCTGTCCTTACGACAGGTGGCGCTTTGAGTTCCATATTATCTTTTATCGAGCCTCAAATATCAGGATCAATTACAGCTTTCTTAGCAATACTTTTGTCTTATTTTACAGTGCGCTATAAAGATGGACAACTTGAAGAAAAGGCTAAATTAAACAAAAATTTTGCAGCAAAATTACATGACCTAAGGAATAAGTACGAATCTCTAATGACAGATATTTTAGCCGGATTGTTGAATGATAATGAAATTGTAGATAAAAGAAATGAATTACGAGAGGAAGAAGATTTGCTGTATATTAAAGCACCTCATACTTTTCCTGCTGCTGTAAAACGAGCTGAGAAAGCGTTGAGAACAAACAAGGAATCAACAACAGAAGAAGATGAAATTGATGCAATTATTCCAAAAGATCTAATCGTTCACTAAAAACAAATAGATTGAGATAATATTGCTGATTTCGTTTCTTTTGTTAAGTTGTTTTTTTAACCTAAGGTCTTATTGATGATTGCTATTAATAGTTGGTGGAAAGAACTATTTATTCTTTCTATCAGCATAGTGTATGTTTTATGCTTTGGAATATGCAAGCATAAGTTGGGATTATTAAATTTGATATTGCATTTATCTTACCTTTGTCTTTTAGAGGAAATGCTTTTATGATTCAATAGATAAGTATTAAAGCCCCATTTTATAATAGAATTGTAAATCTCTGTACTTTCCAAAATAACAAATTAAATTTCTTCTACAAACCTACTATAGATATTAATCAGAAAATATAATATTGTAACATATTATATACCAATATCTTACCAACAAAAGCCGAATTTTCAAAAAAGTTCTGATAATGGCTCAAATCCGGAATTTTGGATTTATATCATGCCTTCAAGAACTTGATGTTCAACACACGCCATGCGCGAGTTTCCGGTCTGGGCAATCCCGAAGGAAGCATGAAGGCCATGAACATGCTCTTTGCCATCCGTACCATACAAGAACGCACGGGCAGGGATTTGGGGGCTACCTTCTTGTCCGGTACGACCATTTCCAACAGCCTGACCGAACTCTATCTCCTTTTCAAATATCTCCGTCCAAAGGAAATGGAGCGGCAGGGGATTACATGTTTTGACGGCTGGGCGGCTGTCTATGCGAAGAAAAGCACGGACTTTGAATTTTCCGTAACCAACCAGATCGTGCAGAAAGAGCGTTTCCGCTACTTTATCAAAGTGCCTGAACTCGCCAATTTCTATGCGGAGATAACCGATTACAAAACGGCTGAAGACGTAGGGGTTGACAGGCCGGAACTCAACGAACAGCTCTATCACATACCGCCCACTCCCCAACAGGAAATTTTCATTCAGAAATTGATAAAGTTCGCTGAAACCGGGGATGCGACCTACATAGACCGGGAGCCTCTGTCCGAAGCGGAAGAAAAGGCCCAGATGCTGATTGCCACCAATTACTCGAACAAGATGTCGCTTGACATGCGTCTGATAGACCAGCAGTACGGTGACAATCCGGGAAACAAAGCGTCCCATTGTGCGGCCAAGATTGCGGAATATTACTATAAATATCTCGACCAGAAAGGCACACAATTCATCTTTTCCGATCTCAGTACGTATAAACCCGACCAGTGGAACATTTACAACGAGATAAGACGCAAGCTCGTGGAAGACCATAATATCCCGGAAAGGCAGATAAAGTTCATTCAGGAAGCAGGCAGCGACAATGCACGAAAGGAACTGTTCAGCAACATGAACGCCGGACGCATCCGTTTCCTTTTCGGTTCCACGCAAAAATTGGGAACGGGAGTCAATGCGCAGCAACGCGCCGTGGCCATCCACCATCTGGACATACCCTGAAGGCCGTCCGATCTGGAACAGCGTAACGGACGGGCGGTAAGAAAAGGCAATATCATTGCCAAGCAATATGCCGGCAATAAGGTGGACTGTTATATCTATGCGGTGGAGAAGTCTCTGGACAGTTACAAGTTCAACCTGCTGCATAACAAACAGGTATTCATCAACCAGCTTAAAAGCCGTAATCTGGCTGCCCGTACCATTGACGAGGGGGCGATTGATGAAAACGGCGGAGGCAATTTCAGCGAATACGTGGCCATTCTTTCGGGCAACAACGATTTGTTGGAAAAAGCTAAGCTGGACAAGAAGCTGGCAGTTCTGGAAAGCGAAAGGCAGGCATATCACCGTAACAAGGGAAATGCAAAAGGCAAGTTGAACGAAAAAACTTCCGAAATAGAAAAGAACAATGTCTTTATCGAACGCTTTTCCAAAGATTGGGAATATCTGAACAAGGTAGCTCCCGCAAATGCGGAAACCGGACTCCGCCCCAACTCCTTGAAACTGGACGGTGTAGACTCGGATAATATAGAAATACTCGGCAACCGGCTTGCCGCAATCAATCAGAAAGCCCGGACAGAGGATGATTACATGAAAATCGGAACCCTGTTCGATTTCCGCATTCTTGTCCGTACCGAAAAATCTTACGATGGGGATACGCAGGTCTTGCATAACAAGTTCATGGTTGAAGGGCTGGACGGCATTAAATATACTTACAATAACGGCTACATAGCCAAAGAGCCGAAACTGGCCGTAATGAATTTTATCAATGCCCTGGAACGTATTCCCGCTATGATAGAGAAACGGGAAAAGGAAAATGCAGAATTGTCAAAGGACATTCCCGTCTTGCGGGAAATAGTGGCAGCCACATGGCCTAAAGACGCGGAAATCAAACAGTTGGGCGAAGAGCTTGCTTCACTGAACCGGAAGATACAGCTTACTCTCAAACCGGTGGGCCTGCATGAAGAAGGGAAGGATGAAAAAGCAGAAATGGAAAAACAGAGGATGGTCAGCGGCAGTGACGTGATCCCGGATTTACCACGGCAGGTAAAGCACGTGCCGTCTATGGTAATTGTAAGCCCGGCAAAGGAGTTGAAAAAAATATCCTAATGTTTCCCACGGCACATTGCTGTACCCCCGGAAGCTACGCAGGCTTCACTTCCGCAGGGGTACAGCAAAGAGCCGCTTTTCAGGAAAAGACAAAGGCACGGCGGACACCCGGATAAATCCGACCTTGTCCGCCGTGCCCTTGTCTATGGGGGAACCGGTTATACGTCATCTTTCTTCCTCAAAGGATAGCTCTTCCACTTGTTTGTTTATCAACTTACCGTCAATGGAATCTTTCAGGTTGATAATGTCCGCAATCGAATAATGCCTTGTACCGTCCTCTTCTTCCGCGAAACGCAGACGTCCGTTCAAACGCTGTTTCTCAATTTCGGCGGGGTCAAGCCCGATCAGTTCACACACCTCGTCCGGCAGCATGGACAATGCCACATCGTTTTCCTGACAGATATGTTGCAACACAGCCAGCATGTTCAGGGACTTCTTATAACTTCTCACAAGAGCAGCGAAAGAGCTGCTTTCAATCTTAATCATCTTTTTCATAACGCTTATTTTTTAGAGTTTTCTGTTTTTTCCAATAATACGGCACGAAGGACATCCGAGCGGCGATAGTAGATTTTCCCCTTGTCTTTGTAAAAGGGAAGCGTACCATCGTTACGTCTTCTTAACAGTGTCCTGTCCGACATCTTTGTCAGCAGGCGTACACCTTTTGAATCCAGTATCTCACTATCCGGTATATTCTCAACGGCAGGAGAGAGTAACTTTTCAATGTTGGTAACTTTGGCGAGTATGGCACTAAGCATGTGGGTTGTCTGTCCACCAAGTGCAGTTCTTCTGTTATTCATAATGACCTTATTTTTATTGTTTATGCGCAATATTACGGAGATATTATAAGGCTATTGGTTACTCAACCATTGAGCAACCGCCTAAAAAAACAGAAACCGGAAATATTGAACAAAAAAATAGCCAGAAGCTGATTTCCTGCTAATTCAGATAAGAAGATACGTAAAACAATATTCTTTTAATTATTAATAGTTTAATAATCAAATATATAGATAAAACACATGCCAATATATTTGCCCATATTCAGAATAATACCTATATTTGTGTATGAGATATTTAAAACTATGCGGAGCAGTGTAACTGAAAGCAGGACTTTTGCTGCCAAATCGTTACCTGCATTTTTTGAATACCATAATTATTAACTAATTTACAGTAAGTTACAACAGTCTACTCAGTTTTCCGATATAATGACTTTGTACTTTTGTTGATTGAACATTTTATAATAAGGACATTTTGAAAAACGAAAAGTTAACACGAAAAGAAATAATCGACCTGCGTCTAAAAGAAGCGGGATGGGATGTTAATGATCGTACACAAGTTATAGAAGAGTTTTACATAGTCTCTTCTATAGTCGCAGAACCACGTGTGCCATATAATAAAAAACATGAATTCAGCGATTATGCTTTGTTGGGACAAGATGGAAGTCCTATAGCTGTTGTTGAGGCAAAAAAATCCTCCGTTGATGCAGAAATCGGACGTGAGCAATCAAAACAATATTGTTATAATATAAAAGAGACGTATCAAATTGAACTTCCATTCTGTTTTTATACTAATGGATATGATATTTACTTTTGGGATTTAGAGAATTATCCACCCAGAAAGATACAAGGATTTCCGACACGCCAAGATTTGGAACGGTTTTCATATATTCGGAAATATAGAAAGACCTTAGCAAATGAATTCATTAATACATATATCGCCGGGCGTGATTATCAGATTGCAGCCATAAGAGCCATAATGGAGGCTATTGAAAAACGTAAACAAAGGTTCTTATTAGTTATGGCTACTGGTACGGGGAAAACCCGTACATGTATTGCCCTAGTCGATGCTTTAATGCGTGCCGGATGGATAGAACGGACATTGTTTCTTGTCGACAGAATCGCCCTAAGAGATCAGGCTTTGGAAGCATTTAAAGACCATTTACCCAATGAACCTCGTTGGCCTAAGGATAGTGAAACGAATATCGCTACAGATAGACGTATATATATTTCGACTTATCCCACGATGTTGAATATTATTCAGAGTAATAACAGTATATTGTCTCCACATTTTTTCGATTTAATCGTTATCGACGAAAGTCATAGGAGTATTTATAACACATACCAAAACATACTGAATTACTTCAATACCCTGACTTTAGGGCTAACGGCCACGCCCACGGATGTCATTGACCATAATACGTTTAAACTTTTTAACGAAGAAGACGGCATCCCGTCTTTCGCTTTTTCATATGATGAGGCCGTAAATCATATTCCTTCCTATTTATGTAATTTTCAGGTAATGAAAATCATCACAAAATTTCAACAGGAAGGTATAAATAAAAGGACCATTACGTTGGATGACCAAAAGAAACTGATTTCAGAAGGGAAAGAGGTTGAGGAAATTAATTACGAAGGAACTGAACTTGAAAAAACGGTCACTAATAGAGGAACTAATGCACTAATCGTTCGAGAATTCATGGAAGAGTGCATAAAAGATAGTGATGGAATATTACCCGGAAAAACCATTTTCTTTTGTACTACAAAGGCTCATGCCCGTCGGATTGAGAAGGTGTTCGATAGTCTTTATCCCGAATTTAGGGGTGAATTGGCTAAAGTTCTGGTAAGCGACGACACACGTGTTTATGGGAAAGGAGGCTTATTGCACCAGTTCAAGAACGAGAGCATGCCTCGTATTGCAATCAGTGTCGATATGTTGGATACGGGAGTAGATATTAGAGAGGTGGTTAATCTTGTTTTTGCGAAACCTGTTTATTCATATACTAAATTCTGGCAAATGATAGGTCGTGGTACACGATTACTGGAACAAGACAAAATTCAACTGTGGTGTACCGAGAAAAATGAATTTTTGATTTTAGATTGTTGGGACAACTTTGAGTATTTCAAATTGAATCCCAGAGGGAAAAATTTAAAACCACAAATCCCGCTTCCCGTCAAATTAGTGGGACTTTTAATTGATAAAATTGAAAAGACATTAGAGTTAAATAAGGAAGAAATCGCTCGAAAAGAAGTTGAAAAACTCAAGCATTTGATAGAAGTATTACCCGATCAATCCATCATAATACGAGATGCCGCTGAAAGTCTGAATCGCTTGAATACCGGTGATTTCTGGAATTCTTTGGATTCGGATAAGTTCACTTTTCTAAGAGAAGAAATTAAACCTCTTTTCAGGGCATTATCAGGGATTGATTATAAAGCAATGCGTTTTGAAAAAGACATTGTAGAAATTTCGTTGGCACTTTTGTCTAAGGATAATAATAAATTTGAAACACTCCGAGACAGCATTATAGAAGAAATTTCCGAATTACCCCTATCTGTTAATACAATTGCCGCGCAAGAGGAGATTATTCAAGCCAGCCAAACCTATCATTATTGGACAACAATTAATGAGGCAAAATTAGATGAACTCATTGAAAGAATAGCTCCTCTGATGAAATTTTATGAAGCAAGTTACTTCCCCGGAATCGTTAAATATAATTTCAAAGATATAGTTATTCAAAAAGAATATATTGAGTTCGGCCTTGATCATGGTTCGTTGAGTATTGCAAAATATAAAGAACTCGTGAAGGAAAAGGTCAATGAATTGGTAAAGGCGAATCCAATTCTTCAAAAACTTCAATGTGGGAATGCGCTAACGTCATCAGAAGCAGAAATGCTATCCGTGGAGTTGAGCAACGAATACCCGCATATTACAGAAGAGTTATTGAGAAAGGCCTACAACAATAAAAAAGCAAAATTAGAACAGTTTGTAAAACACATTTTAGGTATTGAGATTTTGGAAAGTTTTCCTGATTCAGTTTCCAAATCTTTGGACCAATTCATTAAAGAACACACAGATTTGAATTCAAGGCAACTTGATTTTCTGAATCTTTTACACACTTTCCTAATAGAAAAAGGGACAGTGGAGAAAAAAGATTTGATAACAGCTCCATTTACAAAAATACACCCCAATGGTATATTAGGGATTTTCAGTAAGCGAGAGATAGACGAAATCATTCAATTCATAGAAAAATTAGCAGCATAAATATGACTTCAATCATTAAAGACAAAGTAAGAGAATTGTGGGATAAGTTCTGGAGTGGGGGAATCTCGAATCCTCTGAATGCCATAGAACAGATCACCTACTTGTTGTTTATAAAACAAATAGACAAACATGATAGGGAGCAAAAACGGAATGCGGATTTTCTGGGGACTGCATATGAATCCATTTTCAGCGGAGAATTCAGATTGCCCGGAGCCAAAGAAGGTATTGACAAAGAGGAGTTGCGTTGGAGTAATTTCTCAAAAAAACCTGCAGATCAAATGTACAATTTGGTACAAACGCAAGTATTTCCATTCATTAAGCAATTGGGGGGCAAAAATTCTTTTTTTACTAAACATATGCAGAATGCTGCATTAATGATTCCCAGTTCGAGGCTATTAACAGAGGCGATAAAGAAGGTGGATGAAATTTATCTAGAATTGGACAAAGAAGCTCGTTTTATTGATGCGCAAGGAGATTTATATGAATACCTGTTAAAAGAACTGAGTACTGCGGGAAAGATGGGTCAATTCCGTACTCCCCCTCATATCATCGAGCTAATCGTAGAGCTGGTGGCACCCAAATTAGGACACAAAATAGCTGATCCTGCATGTGGCACGGCCGGTTTCTTACTGGGAGCATATAAATATATACAAACCCAATATACTAGCCCCAAAGAAAAGCAAATCGACGAGAATGGCTTCCTACGTGGATCATTGGCTGATTTACTAGTAGAAGATTCTATGAGAAAACTTCTTGCGGAAGAAACTTTTCATGGATTTGACATCGATCCTACCATGATACGAATTGGATTAATGAACCTGATGATGCATGGTATTACCCAGCCCAAAATAGATTATGCCGATACACTAAGCAAGAATTATAATGAGGATAATAAATATGACGTAGTACTAGCTAATCCGCCTTTTACCGGTAGCATTGATAAAGGGTTTCTCAACGATACTTTTACTATCAGTACGACAAAAAGTGAACTCTTGTTCGTTGAGCGCATTTATAAAATGTTACGTATTGGAGGTACAGCAGGGGTTGTAGTACCTCAAGGTGTTTTGTTCGGTACTACAAATGCATTTAAGGATTTACGTAAAATACTGATTGAAAATTGTGAATTGCGTGCAGTAGTAACCATGCCCAGTGGCGTTTTTAAACCTTATGCAGGTGTGGCAACTGCCATACTGATATTTGTAAAAGGTGGCGAAACCAAAGAGGTTTGGTTTTACGATATGCAGAGCGATGGCAAAAGTTTGGATGACAAACGAAATGATTTGACTAATCCCGATGGAACACGTAATTATGGTGATTTACACAACATCATTGCCGAGTATGAAAAAAAGAAGAAAAATAGAGACAGAAAGCAGCAGCATTTTGTGGTATCAAAGAAGGAAATAGTCGATAATGAATATGATCTAAGTATAAATAAGTATAAGGAAGAAACATTTGAGGAAATTGAATATGATTCACCTACGGTTATATTGGATCAATTAGAAAAGATCGAAGAAAAAATTAACCGTGAAATAAATTCTTTAAAAACGCTATTTTGATGGAATATGTAAAGCTGAGAGATGTTATAATAGAGAAAATTTCAGGAGAATGGGGAACTGAAGGTACCGCAGATAATGGTGTCAAAGTTTTGCGTACTACAAATTTTACTAATATTGGTAAGATCGATTATACTGAAATTGTTTATCGGATCATTCCAGCAAATAAAATTGAGAAGAAACGAATTCTCTATGGAGATATCATCATTGAAAAATCAGGAGGAAGTCCTAATCAACCAGTAGGACGTGTTGTGTTCTTCGACAAGAAAGATGGCTCAGTATATATAACAAATAATTTCACTGCCATTTTAAGACCTGACCCTCAATTTGTCTACAATAAATTTCTCTTTTATAGTTTATTTTTTCTCCATAAAAAAGGAATTACATTAAAATATCAGAATAAAACAACAGGTATTCTCAATATCCGTTTAGATAAATATTTAGAAGAGAAAATATTAGTACCTTCTCTTACTGATCAAGTTCGAATAGCGAAACTTCTTTCTAGAGTAGAAGAATTAATTGAAGATCGCAAAAAATCGATTAATTTACTCGATGATTTACTGAAAAGTAAGTTTTATGACATGTTTGGTAATCCTGTAAAAAACGAGAAAGCATGGGAAGAAAAAATACTATCAGATTTAGGAACACTGGATAGAGGTGTCTCTAAACATAGACCAAGAAATGCTCCAGAATTATTAGGGGGTATCTATCCTTTAATCCAAACCGGAGATGTTGCAAATAGTGGATTATATATTGAATCTTATAAACAAACCTATTCTAAATTAGGGGTTGCACAGAGTAAATTATGGGATAAGGGAACTTTACTCATTACTATTGCTGCTAATATTGCAAAAACTGGCATCTTAAAAATTGATGCTTGTTTCCCTGATAGCATAGTTGGTTTTATACCTAATCATAAAAAAACAAATAGCATTTATATTCATTTTGTTTTTCAATTCTTTCAACAAATATTAGAAAAAAATGCTCCCCAAGCTGCTCAAAAAAACATAAATCTAAGTATACTTAGAAATCTAAATATTCCTGTACCATCTATTGAAATGCAAAACCAATTTGCTGAAATAGCCCAAAAAGTAGAAGCTTTAAAAAAAGACTATAAAGAAAGTCTTTCAAAACTGGAAAATTTATATGGTTCGCTTAGTCAACGAGTCTTTAAAGGAGAACTCGATCTTTCACGATTAGATATTACAGAGGAATTAGACAAATTTAATGCGACTCTCCCTTCGCAAAATACGTCAATCATAGCAAAGCTTCCCAAGAGCCAGCAAAAAGATAAAAAAGAAAAGGGTGAAGAAGATGAAAATCTAAGGACTTCAATAACGTATGAGACATTTGGGTCATCTACAGAAAGTTTTTTTAATAGTGAACGAATTGCAGATTTAATAATAAAGAGATACAAAGGTTATCATTTCTCTTTTGAAATGGTTTATCATTTCTTAAAAAAACAGATCAACAACATTGATTCCTACTACTTCGCTTCGGAAGATTTGCTTAAAGATCCTAAATTAAGCGGAGAGCAAGACTTGAAGAAGTTTTTTTATTCGGCCATTAATGGTGAAAATCCGTTCATAAAATTGAAACAATCTTTTTATAATTCTAAAGATGAAAATTTCAATCTGAAGCTGACTAAAGAAGATTATGAACACCTTCAAAACACTAATAAGAATGACCGTTCAGGTATTTATTTCAGTATAGAAAAATTATGAAGTTACTAAGTGTAAGAATATTAAGCAATAATGGATTTAGAAGCCTTGCCCCGAATGAACTTTACCCATTCGACATATCTTCATTGAAAAAAAACGAAATCTCAACTAAGGTTTTTGCAGGTATAAATGGAAGTGGTAAATCTAATTTTTTAGAATTGTTATCAGAAATATTTTATTTTCTAGAGCTTTATCATTTGTCTTCTACTTCTGAACAAGAAAGAGCACATAAAAATATTGGGTTTGAAATTGAATATTTAATATCACTGCCAAAAGAATTTGTGGCAGATAATTATGTCGATGCCCAACATGACCTGTATATGCAAGTACGTATTTCCAAGTTGTTGGGAGAAATTCCGGAATTTAGCATCAAAAGGTTACAGGACGATCATTATCCTGTCAGAATTGAGAAAGATACACATTATTTGCTTC
>ERZ773134.1857-NODE-1857-length-16736-cov-2.318326_pt1 | contig 16736 bp, 12 predicted proteins | sample MGYA00580856_ERZ773134 | MGnify/ENA primary metagenome ERZ773134 (study PRJEB29015, sample SAMEA2737823) | human gut metagenome | biome: human gut; feature: human-associated habitat; material: faeces | place: China | collected 2012 ... | reverse complement strand
GATGGCCAGCTCTAACCCTACATTGCGTGTCGCACCCGGATTTCCGTTTCTTTGATGCACCACTCTGATACGTTTATCCTGCAAGGCATACTGTTCTGCAATACGCCCGCTGTTATCGGTCGAGCCATCATCTACCAGTATAATTTCCAGTTCTTTCAATGTTTGATGGCAAATACTGTCCAGGCAAGCCGGCAGATATTTCTCCACATTATAAATCGGTACAATGATCGATATCACTTTCTTTTCCATATTTTCAATGATTTACTCAACAGGATACCGAGCAGCAGGTCGACTATCAATATGATAGTTATATTACATACGTCTGTCAGCCAATTATTCAATGCCAATAATACGATTGTAAATGCCAGAATAAGTTCTGTTGTCTGTAAATGGGTCATACCCGCAGCCAAACATTTATGATGCAAATGATTCTTATCGGCAATAAATAAGGGACGGTGGTGCATAGCGCGTACCAGCATAACACGAAGGACGTCGAACATCGGAATGAATAATAAGGTAAACGGAATTACCAGATTCTTTACATCCGGTTCCGTTTCCGATACATACACAGCATATTTAATGACCAGAAAAGACAACAGATATCCCAACGACAACGCTCCGGCATCTCCCATAAACATCTTGGTTCCTTTGGCAGTACGGCCCCATACATTAAAATATAGAAAGGGTATCAGGCAACCCAACGCCGAAAAAGCCAACATCGAATATAGCCATAGCCCTTTATAAAAAAACATCAGTCCAATCACCAGGAAAGAGAAAGCACTCCCTCCCGCTGCCAATCCGTCGATACCATCGATCAGATTGACCGCATTTGTTATAAAAACGATCAACAAGACTGTAAACGGAATCGCGATATATTCCGGCAATATGTACACCCCAAACAATCCGTATAAATTATCCAGATAAAAGCCGGATACCGGAAGTAAAGAAGCCACAGCAAATTGTATAAAAAATTTCTTACGATAACGAACCCCTATCAAATCATCTTCTACTCCGGTCATATACAGGAACAAACATCCTGCCGACAAAAACAAAAACTCCAACAATATATTGCCATTTAATTGGTGATTCATCGGAAAACCAATCAAATAACGGTAACCGACTACTAATGACATAGACAAAACAATGGAAGGAAAAAATGCCAGACCACCTAAACGGGGTATTTTTTCATGATGACACTTCCGCCTATTCGGCGTATCATATAATTGTTTGCGTCGCGATATATTCAAAATTTGAGGAAGAAACATCAGAGAAAAGAAAAAGGACAAAATCAAACAGAGAAATAAAGATATCTTGCTTTTCAATGGTTCTCCGGTAACAACATCCAAAACAACTAAAAATGAATTAGTTAACATGCATTTATTATTTGAGGGTTGATATAACAAAGGTCGTCAGTCCCATTCCTGAGGGTGACATACTAGTGCTTTTTATTTTGACCCTTATTTATAGAATAAGGGTCATTGAGTTTAAATCACTATATATCAACACAGTAACAGCACGATTTATATAGAGAGTAAGTAAAAAATCACTAACGATGTCTATTTACATTCTATATATAACCCGGAAATAATCAGTTGTCTGAAAAAGGAAAGGACAAGAAACTGGAAATGGAAAAATGATAGTGTTTATTTAGTAAAATAATATTACAAAACTCAGGATTCCTTAAATAAATGTCAATCTATTTGTTTCTGATAGTTGGAGTGTTCTGCTAAGATCAGTTAATGGTTTTATAGCGGTTAATCTTGAATTTCATAATGGTTTCATTTTTAGGTCTTTCCGTATCGTTTTTTCATGAATTTCAGTAAGATTATCTTAATATTAATCTTTTTTAAGACACAAATTTTCTTCTTACTACAATTTTATCAATAGTAATTTTTTACTTTTGCACTGTCAAAGATTTTCAAGCTATCTGGTAGTATGGGGTATAGATTTCGTAATTATAATCCTACCAGTTTATAGACAATGACCCTTATTCTATAAATAAGCGTCAATTCTTATAACTTCTTTTACTTACCCATTTTTCCACAAAGTCAATGATTTTCAAATTAACCCTGTCAATGATATTTTGATCCAATTCTTTTAAATAAAAGAGTGTTGTTCTTTCGGAAGTATGCCCCAAGGCCTGACTGATCACAGCAACCGGAACAGAGTTTTCTTTTGCCTGCATAGCCCAGGAATGACGGGCCACATAGGAGGTCAGTTTTACCGGACAATCTATCATATCCCCTATCGTAGCCAACCGCCGGTTGTATGTTCTTAAAGCGACTTTATATCTCTCATAAGAAACATTTTCCGATTGTAATACCGGAAATAGCAGGTTGGAATTATCCCTGGCATATTTTTCCAATAAACGACGCATACCCGAAGTAATTGTAACACGGATCTCTGTTTTTGTCTTGACACGATAATACACCAGTACGTTACCACGGATATTAGCACGGGTCAGATGAGCCAGGTCTACGAAAGCCATACCGCAAGCCATAAAACTAAACAGGAACAGATCACGGGCGAAGTCCAGTCTTTTATTACTTTTCAGATTCAGATTAGTGATCTCCTTGATCACATCCATTCCAACCGACCGTTTATAAGTCTGTACAGGACGTAAATAAACTTTCTGAAACGGATTTTCTTTGGGAGTAACCAGTTTTTCCGAAACCGCCGCATTATAAGTTGCACGAAAAATACTCGTATAGTTACTAACCGAATTCTGACTGAGGGACAGTGATTGTAAATAGGTTACAAAATCTTGTACCAGATGACTGTTCACACGCTTCAAATGAAAGGTTCCTTTACCCCAAAACTGCTCCAACTGGTGGTGGGTTGCCTTATACAAACCAGCCGTACCTTCTTTCCCGGAGTCATATTTCTCTTTTCCGAGACAATCCATATAACTCAATACATCTCCGCAGACATGTACCTTCTTTTCTCTCTCTTGCAGTGTTACCATAACTATCATTTTTTTAATCGAAATATAAATAACAAATATAAGAGAAATGTTGTTGCAAATCATTGGTTTTGGAGGAATTACAATATCAAAAATTCCCTTTGATTCAGTAACCGAGAGAATAAGAAGGACAACGCAATAAGGGACATATATTACTTCAAAACTCAATAAACATAATGAATTTCGAAGGATCAGCTCATTTTTGTTTAAAGAATATAGAGAAGATATTTTAAGCGGAAAACTCATATTCTTCATGACAAAGTTTGAAAAAACTAGAGGTAACTAATTGTATATTAAAAAAAGGATTACTTTTGCAAAACAATTTAAGATTAGAGTATATGAATAAAGAACAATTAGCTGAAAAGCTATATCCGGGATGGAATACGCAAGATGAAACAAGCATTCATCAAGACATGAGTACCGCAGAGCGTTCTGAAACAAGTGATTACAACTTTTATTCTGAAGTTAGTGATATAATGGATAGATCATTGGAGAAACCTTCTATGAGTCGTTCCAATGATGTATTTTATTTTGTATAATATAAATATTAGAAATAGGGTGTTCAAATGAACATCCTATTATATTTTATATCCACCAAGCTAATCTCCGAGTGTATAATCTTTCGCTTTTAGAATAAAACCTCTCCCCTCCTTTTCTTATAATCGCCGGGAGTGATTCCGTAGTGCTTTTTGAATACCCGGCAAAAGTAGGCGTCATCTGTGAATCCCAGCTCGTAAGCTATTTCCTTTATGGTATATTTATCATTGATTAATAGTTGTAGAGAGGCATTCATCCGTAATAAAGCGATATAATTGTTCGGAGTCGTATTCAGCAGCTTTGTAAATATCTTATGAAAGTAATTCGGAGATAGACAACACAAATCGGCAAGCATTTTCAGATTCATCGACTCCGTAAAATGCTTATTGATATACCGTACTGCCGGTTGCAAACGTTGTATATTATAGGTTTGTTCATTCTCATCCAAAGGATATCGCTCAAAAATACGTATGATAAAGGCTTGTATAAACGTCTGGAGCTTCAGTAATTCAAAAGTATATTTATAGCATGAAGCCGCACTCTGAGATTGTAATTGTTCTATATCCGGCATGAGTACATTTTGTTCCTTAGCTACGTCAGGCAGTTCCACAACAAGCGGCAAAGACAATAACCCCTGATAAACAACCAAATCTTTCGGTATAAAATGCAACCAGTGAGTAGAAAATGAAGAATTACAGTATTGACGGGTCAGTTTATTGCCATTAATAAAATAAGTCTTATCCTTCTGCAAAGTAAATTCCTGCTGTTCATCGCAAATACGGACCTCTCCTTCTGTTAACTGATAGATTTTAAAACAATTATCCACCTCTGTCCGCTTTTTATTCCATGAAACGCTTCCTGTATAAAAGCCTCCGGTAAGAATCTCGTATGTCTGGGATAAATAAATCATATAAAATATGCATTATGATAAGATTGTACAAATATAAAGTTTTTTTTTGCAAGATTGCCGCCACACAAATAGCTAAGTTTGTCCAAACTTTAAATCAGAATAACATGAAAACATTTTTTACAAGCCTTTTAGGGCTATGCTTGTTGGCTGCAACCTCTTGCCAGTCGACAAAACCGTCTATCAGCAAGGAGGTTATTCCTAACGATACCAGGGCACAAGAGATGAAGGATATGAAATTCGGTATGTTCATTTGTTGGTCTTTAAGTACTTTCTCCGGAAAAGAATGGACCGGAGAAGAACTGCCTGTCGAATTTTTCCGTGCTACGGAATGCGACACGGACCAATGGGCCAGAACCGCGAAAGAAGCAGGCATGAATTATATCTATTTCCTGACCAAACATCATGACGGCTTCTGTTTGTGGGATACGAAGACTACCGATTTCAAGATTACAAATGCCCCGCTGGGAAAGGACGTAATGGCAATGCTTCGCAAATCGTGTGACAAATACGGTATAAAACTGGGGATTTATTTCTCGGAAGGCGATTGGAACTGGCCGGAAGCCGAACGCGGAAAAGGAGGTCGTGGCGGTAATAATCCGGAAGTTAAGAAGGCTCAATTGAAAGAGTTGCTGACAGAATACGGTCCCATAGAACTTATCTGGTTTGACCATGCAACGGGCGACGGCGGACTTTCGCATGCAGAGACAACCCGTTGGGTCCACCAGTTCCAACCGAATTGTTTTGTAGGCTATAACCACGGAGAACCATCCGGACGTTTATGTCTGCGGGAAATGGGAAAACCCGGACGATTGGGTGACAGCGAAGCCAGTAAGTACAATAAGGAACAGGAAGCTAATTATAACGGATACCTGGTTGCCGAATTTACCTATCCTCTCCTTCCGCCGCATCAAGGTGGTGCCATGTGGTTCTATTCTCTACCCAAGCACGATAATTTGTGTCACCCGGCTTCCAAAATATATGAAGATTACCTGAAAGCCGTAGAGTATGAAAATATATTTTCCGTCAATATAGGTCCCGATTACAAAGGCCGTATTCGTGATATAGATGTGAAAACGTTGCAAGAAGTAGGGACGATGATTAAAGAAAATAATAAATAACATGAAAAATACACTGTTTAAAAAGAGCGGGCGGATTGAGCGTTTACATAAACGGAATCTGGAACTGGCACAGCATCATAAGAGAGATATTTATGTGGATAATCCTGAGTTTCTGGTATATCACTGGTCAGGCAAAGCGGCGACTTTCAGTCCCGCTACGGGAGATACTGCCGCTTCGGAAAGCGAACGAATCAATCTGGGTGACCATAATTGCCGTATTGATGTCGGAGGCCCTTTTCCTTTTGCCAAAGAAATGCCTTCCAAAGTCTCAGGCTTTTCCAATACTCCGATAAACTTTGCGACGGATTATGCCTTCTTTCTGGACCACAGCCCGGTTGCAATTCACCCTTATGAGAAAATAGTGGGAGAATTTTACTGGCAGCTGGACGAGGCGCGTTATTTCAAATATCCGCAGGAAAACCAGGATTTAGGTTTTAAAGCAAGAGAAATGGGGGCCGGTGGCATGAGTCTGACCCATACTTGTCCGGATTTATCCATTGGGCTCGACTTGGGTTGGAACGGTATCTTAAAGAAGATACGTCATTATAAAGAACAATACCAATCATTCGACAATCAATATAGTTATGAATATCTCTGTGCAGCAGAAATTGTGTGTGAATCCATTATCCGTTATGTAGAGAGATATGCGGAGGAAGCCAAAATACGGGCAAAGAACGAAAGCGACCCGGAGATAAAAGCTATTTACGAATCGGTTTCCCGGAGTTGCCGAAACCTGGTGTCTAATGCTCCTTCCACCTTCCTGGAAGCATTACAATGGATTAACTTCTTCCAGATAGCGGAACGTATCATTGGGCATGGAAATGGTTACGGCCGCATGGACCAGCTGCTACTGCGTTTTTACCGGGCAGATGTAGAAAAAGGCATTTTAAATAAAGAGACTGCCCGCGAACTGATTGCCGAGTTGTATCTGAAATATGGCGGTAACTATTTTTGCTTCGGCGGACGGGATAAGGAACTGAAAGATGCCACCAACGAAGTAAGCTGGATTGGAGTGGAAGCATACGATATGCTGGGTGGATACAACCAGCTGGGAGTGATGTGGCATAGCGATATCGACCCCGATTTCTGGGAATATGCCTGTGATGTAGTCGGACGGCATGGTTGCGGCGCTCCTACGCTGGTAAACTATGATGTGATGCGGGCCAGCGAACTGCGCTCCGGATATAAGGAAGAAGATGCATGGAATATTGCCTATTCGGGATGCCAATGGTATTGTTCGGTAGGAAAAGAATATAGCGACCAGGATACCAATTCCCTGGTTCCCATCCAGCCGCTACAACGCACGATACGGTATGCCGCTCAAAACAAGCTGTCCGACTGGGATGCTTTCATGGCTCATTTCCGTCGGGAACTGGATGCAACGACGGACGCATTGGTCGAATTTAAGAACAATACCTACAAATGGCAGCCCAAAGTATGGCCGGAAATAGTAACGTCTTTCTGTATGCATGGCCCGATAGAAAACGGCAGAGATGTAACGGACGTCAGGGCTGTGGCAAACAATTATACTTCGGTGAATGTATTGGGTGTTCCTAATTTATGCGACAGTATGTTTGCTATACGTGAGCTGATATTCAAAGATAAAAAATATACTTTGGATGAGTTGGAAGAAGCTTTGACTACAAACTGGGAAGGCAGGGAAATCATGAGGCAGGATTTTCTGAATATGCCAAAGTTCGGGAATGATAATGCTTCCGTCGACGATATGACCGTTGAAATATGTACATTGATACGTAAAATGCTGGAAGAAAAGCATAATATAAAAGGATTCCATTTCCGTCCATCTCTATTCCAGTTCATGGGACATACATATGCCGGACCGATGCTGGGAGCAACACCCGACGGACGAAAGGCGGAGGAACCGCTGGCACATGGTATGAATCCGATGCATGGACGGAACAAAGAGGGGATTTTACCCACGATGCGTTCTTTCACCAAATTGAATTACAGCGAATACCAGGGCGGTTCATTCCAGATAGAACTTCATCCGAGCTTCTTTCCCGAAGATAAACCTCGCGGAACTTTTGTCCGGGCTTTTGCCAATCATTTCTTTACCTGCGGTGGTGTACAAATCAATTTGAATGTGGTAGATATAGCGACCCTGGAAGACGCAATGCATCACCCTGACAAAGATGAATATAAGGGAATAGTCGTGAAAGTGACCGGCTATTCTGCACATTTTGTATTCATGGATAAACAATTCCAGCAGGAATTTGTAAAAAGGGTCAATTATCAGAATTTGTAATGCAGGAAAGAGAACTGGCAGCGAATCTTGTCAAGATTACTCCGCTATCTTCACATGACGGTCCGGGGTTGCGAACGACTGTTTTCTTTAAAGGTTGTCCGCTACACTGCCGCTGGTGTCATAATCCGGAAACGATTCATCCGTTTCCGGAACTAAAATGGACTAAGCGCGATTGCATCGGTTGCCGGCAATGTGAAAAGGCATGTAAAAACGGAGCGATTGATTTTTCCCTTAAAAGAGAGTATGTAATCGATACGGATAAATGCATCCGGTGTTTTTCCTGTGTAGAACATTGCCCATCAAAAGCATTAAGTATCATCGGTCATAAATATTCACCCCAAACGTTATCGGCCTGTATCCTGAAAGATGAAGCGTTACTAAAAAGCATGGACGGAGGAGTTACATTTTCCGGAGGTGAACCTGCCCTGTATCCGGATTTTATAACCGTTCTCGCGAGAAAGTTGAAAGAGCGGGATTTACATCTGGCCCTCGATACATGCGGACAGGCTTCCTCTTCAGCCTATGAACAGATGCTGCCGTTCCTGGACTTGTTACTATTCGATATTAAAGAGATAAATCCGGAGAGACATATTACTTTTACAGGGAAAGATAACAGGAGAGTAATTGATAACCTCCACATTATTGCCGGATTGATTCGGAAGAGCCGTCTGCATACACAAATATGGGTCCGCACCCCCTTAATTCCGGGAATGACGGCCTCTGTTGAAAATATAGCAGGCATCGGAAAATTACTCAACGACTCTTTTTCAGACCTTATTGATAAATGGGAACTTTGTGCTTTTAATAATATGTGTGCCGATAAATACACAGAATTGGGATTAAACTGGTCATTGGCAACAGTTCCTTTACTAACAAATGAAGAAATGGCAGCTTTGCTTGACACGGCAAAAAAATCGGCTGGCGAAATAAAACAAATAACAGCCTCCGGGCTTATAAAACAGAACTCTTATGATGATTGAAAATAAAACGAAAATGGTTAATCGAAAATATCTGATACCTTTTATCTTAATCACCTGCCTGTTTTTTATGTGGGGGATTCCCAACAATTTAAACGGTATACTGATAAAACAATTTATGAAGTCTTTCGAACTATCCATATTGGAGGCGAGTTTGATTCAATCTGTTTTTTATATCGGTTATTTCGTTTTTGCTTTTCCGGCTGCTACAATCATGCAAAAGTATGGTTATAAAACGGGACTGATCGGGGGACTATTACTTTTCTCCGTAGGTTGCGTGTTATTCTGGCCGGCGGCAATAGCCGGTAGTTATGCTTTTTTCCTTTTTTGCCTGTTTATTATCGCTTCCGGCCTCACTTTCCTCGAAACAGGAGCCAATCCTTTTATTGTACAGTTGGGAGATGAAGAAACGGCTGAACAACGGCTGAATCTGGCACAGGCATTCAATCCTCTGGGTTCTATTTTCGGAGTAATCATCGGTACGGTTTTCATTTTCTCCGGAGTAGAGTTAAGTGGAGAAACAATCGCAGAAATGAAAGAGGCAGGCGAATATACCGCATATTTAGAGGTGGAGACTTTACGTGTTGTCACTCCTTATCTATTTCTGGCTGTATTTGCCTGTATATGGGCAATCCTTTTGTGGAAAATAAAATTACCGGAGCAGCAGACGACCAAGGAACAAGCCACCCGTATAGGAGACTCCCTGAAAATCCTGCTGAACAATAAAGAGTTCATGAAAGGAGCCCTCGCCTTATTCCTGTATGTCGGCGCCCAGGTCGGGACATGGAGTTTCTTTATATTATATGTACAACAATATGCAGGAATGACAGAAAAAACAGCCGGCTATATGCTCTCCGCCACTTTGGTTGCTTTTACATTAGGCAGATTATCCGCAACCTGGTTGATGAAGCTGGTTAAACCGGTCCGGTTGATGGCCTTTTACAGTCTGATTAATATCATTCTGACAATCTGTTGCATATTAATGCCAGGTGTATTCGGTACATGGTGCTTATTATCGACCAGCTTCTTTATGTCATTGATGTATCCCACTATTTTTGCATCAAGCCTGAAAGGGTTGGGAGAACACACAAAGATTGGCAGTTCGGTAATGGTAATGACTATTTTAGGCGGGGCCGTCGTTACCCCTCTTATGGGAGTAATCCAGGAAATATCCAATGTTGCCGTCTCTATGATTCTTCCTTCAATCGCCTATATGTATATTTTTTATTATTCAATTAAAAAGTCTTCTTAAAACAAGATATTAAATCTGATGTAAAATAATAAAAACAAGAAATTTACCATGAAACAGTTTTTCCTTCTTTTATTGCTTTGGGTCAATATAGTTTATGTACATGCCAATCATATCATAGACCAGATTGATTGGGAGACATTTCTATCCCGCCATGATTTAGTATGGGATAAAACACCCGACAGTTATTTCAATGCTCCATTTCTGGGTAACGGATTGCTGGGTGCAATGCTTTATCAGCCATCTGGAAATATGTTGCGACTGGATATCGGTAGCAGCGAAGTATTGGAACACAGAAATACGAATGCCAAAAGCATTGTGGATAACGGGCGGCTTCCCATCGGTTATTTCGAATTTGCCACTAATTACCGGATAAAAGGGAGTACCGGAAGATTGGATATCTACAATGCGGAAGCCCGCTTCAACCTGGAGATGCATAGAAACCAAACGGTTGAAATGAGAGTCAAAGTATTACGAAATACAGATATTATCGTACTGGACTATCAACCGACAGAAAACCTGAAAGGATATTGGGTATACCGTCCGTTACCATCGGTCGTTCCCCGCCAGAACCCCAACAGAGGACATGTTTACCTGAATCCCCCCGCAGTTCAGCGTATCATAGGGGATGTAAATTTATCCATACAAAAAAGAGATGGTGGAGGCGATTATGTAACGGCCTGGAAAGAGGTACAATTAGCTGACGGAAGCCGCCGTCTGCTAATTACGGTACAGGACGATTATCCCAAAAATACCGATTTGAACAGAGTTGCTTCATTGCTTAATGAATATGCTGATGAAAACAAAATGAAAACAGCCTTCAATGCGCACAGAGACTGGTGGAATAATTTCTATACCCAAAGTTTTGTCTCCATTCCCCACCCGCAGATGGAATCCTTATATTGGGGATTACAGTATAAGTTAGCTTCCATGATGCGTAAAGGAGCTCCCCTATGTGATTTGATGGGCCCCTGGTATAAAGAAACGAACTGGCCCGGAGTGTGGTTCAATCTGAATACACAAATGCTGTTCAGCTCCCTTCATATATCTAACCAGCAGGAACTGGCTTCTACCCTAAGCGATTATATACACGATAACGAACAGAATCTCATCAACAGCATTCCGGAAGAATATCGTCATAACGCCGCAGGATTGGTTCGTTGTACCGGCCGGGAACAGATAGACCCGGTCTTTGAATGGCCGAATGCGGAATATCCGGAGCGTTCAAACCTGATTTATTTGATGTATTATATGTGGGAACATTACCGGATGACAATGGACGACACTTATTTACGCAAGCAATATTTCCCATTATTAAAACGAGCCGTCAATTTTTTATTGAATGTACTGGAAAAAGACGATGCGGGAAAGCTGCATACTCCCAAAGCCCATTCCCCGGAAGCTATCAATGATTCTGATACAAATTATGATTTGTCGTCTTTACGATGGGGTTGTCAGACTTTGTTGGAAATAAACCGGCGTCTGAAGTTGAAAGATAAACAACAAAAAGAATGGGAAAACACACTGAACCATCTGGTTCCCTATCCGACCGATCAAAATGGTTTTATGGCATCAGCACATCAATCCGCACCGCTGGGACATCGTCATTGGTGTCATTTATTTCAGATATACCCTTATTATCTGGTAAACGTAGAACAACCGGAAAATCAGGAGGTGATAATGCGTTCTTTACAATACTGGGGAGATCCTAAAATACCTAATACCTGGACACAGGCTGTCATCAGTTCGATGTATTCGTCCATGCAACAAGGGGAAAAAGCGTTAGAACACATGAATTACGCATTAGCTACCAAAAATTTAACTGCTAATTTCATGCATTCGGAAGGTGGTAGTCCTTGTTCGGAAACTTACGGAGGTTTGAGCCGCATGTTACTGGACATGTTGATACAAAGCTGGGGAAACAAAATACGTATATTTCCGGGAGTGAGCAGAGAATGGAAACAGGCGGTGTTCCATAAACTAAGGGCAGAAGGCGGTTTTTTAATCTCCGCCAATCGCAAAAACGGCAGTACTGAATGGATAGAGATTGAAAGTCTGGCTGGTGAACCTTGCATTTTACAGCATGGTTTTAACGGTAATTACAAAATATCCGGAGCCAAAATAAAGAAAATAGATGATTCGTCTTGCCGGGTATATTTGAAAAAAGGAGAAAAAGCTCTTTTATATACCGATAACGCAAAACCGATTATTACCCCGATAGTTATTCCTCAGGGACATTATAATTATTACGGAGTATCAGCCGCTAAACATTAAATCAAACTCTCTGATAATAAAAAAGGGTAAAGCCAACTTCCTGTTAGTCGACTTTACTCTTTTCTTATTTATCTGAGAATATTTGAATACTTCTAATCAAACATATGTCTGAATTTGCTGAAGATCTTCTCTTTCATTGTACGGTTCGGCTGGAAGTTCGGTGAATTATCCAAACCGGTCAGCGTTTCTTTTTCTGACGCTGATAATGTTTCAGGAATATATACGCTGACATTTACCAGCAAATCACCTGTTCCATAACTGTTCACGGAAGGAAGTCCCTTATTTCTCAGGCGAAGGACTTTACCCGGTTGCGTACCCGGTTCGATCTTCACTTTCGCTTTACCGTCGATGGTCGGAACTTCTACGGTTCCTCCCAAAGCAGCCTGGGGAACACTCAACAACAAGTTATACAGCAAGTCATTCTCGTCACGGATCAGTTCTGCATGCGGTTCTTCTTCAACCAAAATCAGCAGGTCACCGTTTATACCTCCGTGGCGGGCTGCATTTCCCTTTCCGCTCATGGATAACTGCATTCCTTCAGCTACGCCGGCAGGTATGTTGATCGTAATGATCTCTTCATCACGCATAACACCCTCACCGTCACATTGAGCACATTTTTTAGTGATGATCTTTCCTTCACCGCCACAAGTCGGACAGGTAGACTGTGTCTGCATCTGACCCAAAATTGTATTGGCAATACGGGTAACGACACCACTGCCATGGCAAGTCTCACAAGTCTTGGAGCTGTGATCGTCTTCTGCTCCGCTACCGTGACATTTGCTACAAGGTACATATTTCTTAACCTTTATCTTCTTCTCTACTCCGTTAGCGATCTCTTTCAGATTCAGTTTTACCTTCACACGCAAATCTGATCCGCGGTTCACACGACGGCCGCCACGTGAGCCTCCGCCAAAACCACCGAAACCGCCAAAGCCACCAAAATGTCCTCCAAAGATGTCTCCGAACTGAGAGAAGATATCTTCCATTGACATTCCGGCTCCACCAAAGCCACCTCCCTGGGATGCACCTCCTACTCCGGCATGCCCGAACTGGTCATAGCGCTGGCGTTTCTGAGGATCACTCAATACGTCGTACGCTTCGGCAGCTTCCTTGAAGTTTTCTTCTGCCTGTTTGTCACCGGGGTTCTTGTCCGGGTGGAATTGGATTGCTTTCTTTCGATATGCTTTCTTAATTTCTTCTACTGTGGCGGTTTTTGACACCTCCAGCACTTCGTAATAATCTCTTTTAGCCATCTTTGTATTGTTGTTATTTGCCCTCTAGCATGTTGCTTATTCTCCTACTACTACTTTAGCGTGACGAAGCACTCTGTCATTTAAAGTATATCCGGTCTGTACACAATCCAGGATTTTACCCTTCATGCCAGGTTCCGGAGCAGGAATAGTAGCTACAGCTTCAAACATTTCGGTGTCGAAAGGTTGGCCTACCGCTTCAATAGCTTTCACTCCCTGCTGGGCCAGATAAGCCATAAATTTGGAATAGATAAGTTCTACCCCTTCTTTCACGGCTTCCACATCATCCGAGTTACGGATATTCTGTAATGCACGTTCGAAATCATCGACTAACGGCAATATCCGTTTCAAACAATCCTCACCACCGCTTTTGATAAGATCAGCTTTTTCACGAAGAGTTCTTTTTCTATAATTCTCAAAATCTGCCATCAGGCGAAGATGAGAGTCGTTCAATTCGTTATACTTCTTTTTCAACTCATCCAGCTCTTCGGTCACATTGTCAGTTTGCGCACATTCTTCTGCCGCATTTTCCTGTTCCTGCTGCAAATTTGTCGCTTCTTCGTTGTTCTGACATTCATTCTTTTCAGCCGTTTCCTTCTTTCCGTTAAAATTCATCTTGCTCATAACTATCTTAATTTTTTTATTATTACCTAATTGTCAGCATAATACGACAACTTTCATCTACTAACACTTTGGATGCAGAAAAAGTTATCCTTACGATCATACACCGGAATAACATCAAATATGCTGCCAACTATTCATACTCAACAAAAATATCTTTACCTTTGCCTATAGATTTAGGTATAAACAGGTATTATTAATACTATAATAGAATTACTGGCATTATGAAAAGAATTGTTTTATCCATATTATTGTTATTTGCATTCTTAACCGGTTATGCACAGAACCGTAGCGCGTCAATCTGTAGATTAGGATTCACATATGATATCAGCCAAAGTAACAACTGGGGAAAGTTCAAACCTGTCATTACAGGAGTTATCCCTTATTCTTCGGCAGAACTTGCAGGAATTAAGCAAGGTGATATTGTAGAAGCGATAGACGGGGTGCAGTCGGCAGAAGTTTCTCCTCAGGAGATAGCCCAGTTACTGAATCCTGCCGGTAAAAACGAAGTGATACTAACCATCTCCAATCTTTCCATCCCGACCAAACAGGTAATGGTTAAGAAGGATTGCAAGAAGGTCAACTCGATCACTGAAGACCAGTTGGCTTCGGCTTTCTCCATGTACAGTCTGGAGACTACCAGCGAGCGCACTTTTACCTGTCCGTTCAAGACAGTGGTGACACCCGATTCTATAAGCTTCGGCAAATTCAAGACATTTGCTTTCGCAGCGATAGATGAGAACAACCGTAAACTGGAAAGTGCCATCAATGATTGCATCGAGAAAGAAATGACTAAAAAAGGACTGGTGCTGGATATCGCACAACCGGATATTCTGATACAGACATTCTACTTCTTCGATAAGAATCCGAACTTCAAAGGAGCCAATAAGATCCAGATAGAGAAAGAGCCTACTTTCCGTTATAATTTTACTCAGAGTAAGATGGATTCTTTCCCGTTCCTGGGTAATTCGGCGGCAGAGGCTGAAGCAGAATACCTGTTACAATTCGGTTTCCGAATGATCGACCAGGCATTTGTTCCGGGTCGCATCCTTTGGGAATGCGAGGCGAACGAATTGCTGGAAGACTCCTACAAGTTGGAAGAATATGCCCGTATCCATGTGCCGTTGATGCTGATGCAGTATCCGTATGTAAAATATGGTCGCAATGTACAATATAAGGTAAACCAGAAGACTTATAATTACACCGGGATCTGTTATGACATCGACCGTCTGGAACTCATCACGGATGTAGACCGCAATTCGCCGGCTTACGCATCAGGACTTCGTCCGCGTGACGTGATCGAAAAGATCAATGACAACAAAATGAATTATTCCGCCGAAGAATTTACAGCAGGCTATAAGAACTTCATTTCCAAAACAATGAAATTCCGCGATCCTAAAACACAATTCACGGACGCAAACGGCTTCAAACGCTGTATGTTCTGGGATACATTCCAATACCCTCAGGTTGCCGACGCTCTACAAAAGTCAGGCAATGTAGGAGGTTTCTCCTACCTATATTATTATGCTCCTTATGTCAATCCGACCGGCAACAATGCCTGTACGTTTGAAATTAAACGGGGCAAAAACAAAATGGAAATAATCGTCCGCCCTACTATCCGCAGAGAGATTACGGTGGAGATAAAATAAAGCATATAAATTAACGTGATATACCCACAAAACTTTGAACAAAAAACGGGGTTCGATAAAGTACGCCGTTTAATTTCCGATAAATGTTTAAGCCCGCTGGGACAAGAGCGGGTTGCAGAGATGGAATTCTCTGCCGACTATACAACCGTTATTGAACGTCTGGAGCAGACAGATGAGTTTGTCCGTATCCTGCATGGAGAGGTAGAGTTTCCTGCCAGTTTCTTTTTCGATGTCCGTTATTCGTTGAAACGGATACGCCCGGAAGGAACCTGGCTGGACGAAAAGGAATTGTTCGACCTGAAACGTTCGCTACAGACAATCAATGATATTGTCCGTTTCTTCCGGACGGAAGAGGATGAAGAAATAGCTTATCCGGCTTTGACAGCGCTGGCTGGTGACATTCTTGTTTTCCCCCAGTTGATCGGAAAAATAGATTCCATCCTCGACAAGTTCGGGAAAGTAAAAGACAATGCGTCTCCTACCCTGGCACAGATCAGAAAAGAAATTTCATCCACGATGAGCGGTATTTCCCGCAGCCTGCAATCCATCCTACGGAATGCACAGTCGGAAGGCGTAGTAGACAAAGATGTCACCCCGACCATGCGCGACGGTCGTCTGATGATTCCCGTAGCTCCGGCTTTCAAGAGAAAGATAAAAGGTATCGTACACGACGAATCGGCCAGTGGAAAGACAGTTTTCATTGAACCGGAAGTTGTTGTGGAAGCCAACAACCGGGTGCGTGAGCTGGAAGGTGACGAACGCCGGGAGATCATGAAGATCCTGACGGAGTTTACCAATATTGTACGCCCGATGGTGCCGGATATCCTGCAATCATATGAGTTTATGGCGGATATTGATTTTATCCGTGCCAAAGCGCTCTTTGCCGAACAGGTAAAAGGGATCAAGCCGGTTGTGGAGAATGT
>ERZ773134.1845-NODE-1845-length-16814-cov-2.699922_pt1 | contig 16814 bp, 11 predicted proteins | sample MGYA00580856_ERZ773134 | MGnify/ENA primary metagenome ERZ773134 (study PRJEB29015, sample SAMEA2737823) | human gut metagenome | biome: human gut; feature: human-associated habitat; material: faeces | place: China | collected 2012 ... | reverse complement strand
GCTATGACACCAAGCTGACATTATGTCGAAAGGTATTTGAACATACGGCGGCCTATGATGCGATGATAGCAAAGTATCTGCGAGATTATACCCATGCTGAGATTCCGGATCAATTTACCATGACCTATGAAAAGGTACAGGATATGCGTTATGGGGAAAATCCTCATCAAAAGGCGATGTTCTTTAAAGAGATAGATGCTTCGCCGGCAACCCTCCCGATGGCAAAGCAGCTCAATGGCAAAGAGCTTTCCTATAACAATATCAACGATACAAATGGCGCACTGGAACTGTTGCGCGAATTCCGCGATAATACCGAGAAGATTGCAGTGGTAGGCGTAAAGCATGCCAATCCCTGCGGCGTAGCATTGGCAGATACTACGGCAGAGGCGTACCAAAAGGCGTATGATGCCGATCCTGTATCCATTTTTGGCGGGATTGTAGTGACAAACGGGACGGTTGACGCGGATACGGCTGCGGAGATGGCCAAGATTTTCCTGGAAGTGATCGTAGCTCCTTCTTTCTCTAAAGAGGCATTGGAAATATTGACTAAAAAGAAAAATTTACGTTTATTACAACTCGACCATATCGATCAGAAAAACCGGAAAGCCAGCAAAGCGAAAACAGTGCTTGGCGGCTTATTGATTCAGGATTCGGATACCCAGCTACTTCATGAATCGGAATTGAAAGTCGTCACAAAACGGCAACCGACCGAAGCTGAAATGAGAGATCTGCTCTTCGCCTGGAAAGTAGTGAAACATACCAAATCGAACGGTATCGCTATCGCTAAAGATTTGTGTACAACGGGTGTCGGCCCGGGACAGGTCAGCCGGATTTGGGCCTTAGAAAACGCTATCCGTCAGGGAAGCGATCGTATTGCGGGAAGTGTGATGGCATCGGATGCCTTTTTCCCTTTCTCCGATTGTGTAGAAGCTGCTCACCAAGCAGGTATTACAGCTATCATACAGCCTGGAGGATCGGTCAGAGACCAGGAGTCTATCGATGCTGCGAACAAATACGGTATCGCTATGATTTTCACCGGCATGAGACATTTTAAACATTAAACAATCCATTGAGGTTGACGCTCATAAATTATTAACGTTCATTTAAAATGGGATTATTTTCATTTCTAACACAAGATATAGCTGTCGATTTAGGAACAGCGAATACGATTATTATCTGTAACGATAAAATGGTGGTAAACGAACCCTCCATTGTCGCTATCGACCGGAAGACCGAAAAGGTTATCGCTATTGGAGAAAAAGCCCGGCAGATGCAGGGAAAGACACATGATAACATCAAAACCATCCGGCCTTTACGGGATGGGGTTATTGCCGACTTTAACGCTGCCGAACAAATGTTGCGCGGTATGATTAAAATGGCAAGTGTAAATAGTAAGTTCTTCTCTCCCTCTTTGCGGATCGTCGTTTGTATCCCGTCGGGAAGTACGGAAGTTGAAGTCCGGGCTGTCCGCGACTCTTCAGAACATGCAGGAGGAAGAGATGTATATATGATTTATGAGCCGATGGCGGCTGCTTTGGGGATCGGCTTGGATGTAGAAGCTCCCGAAGGAAATATGATCGTAGATATAGGTGGTGGTACAACCGAAATTGCCGTTATTTCTTTAGGTGGTATAGTTAGCAACAAATCTATCCGGATTGCCGGTGACGATTTGACCGACGACATTCAGGAGTATATGCGTCATCAGCACAATATTCGGATCGGGGAAAGAACTGCCGAGCAAATCAAAATACATGTAGGTTCTGCGCTGTCCGAACTGGATGAACCGCCTGCCGATTTTATCGTACAGGGACCGAATCAGATGACTTCGTTACCTGTCGAAGTACCGGTATCTTATCAGGAGATCGCTCACTGTCTGGAGAAATCTATATCGAAAATTGAAATCGCTATTCTAGGAGCTTTGGAACAAACTCCCCCTGAACTATATGCAGATATCGTCAATAAAGGAATTTATTTGGCAGGAGGTGGTGCTTTATTGAGAGGTTTGGACAAACGTCTGACCGATAAGCTCAATATCCCTTTCCATATTGCAGAAGATCCGTTGAGAGCTGTTGCCCGGGGAACAGGTATTGCTTTAAAGAATGTCGATAAGTTCTCTTTCCTGATCAGGTAAACCCATTAGGCTGTGAAAGAAATTATAAAACTGATATTAAAATATCATTTTACTATAATTTTTATTTTGTTGGAAGTCCTCTCCTTTTCTCTGATAGTTTTACACAATAACTATCAGAGAACTGTGTTTTCAGGCTATACAGCATCATTTTTCGGAACCATATCTTCCGTGGTTACCCGGGTAGACGATTATTTCTATCTGAAAGTAACCAACGAAAAATTAGTTGCAGAGAATACCGAATTGAGAAATGAGATTGAAAAACTGAAACTTCTCAATCGGATCAGTAATGCGGATACATTATGGGCCCCTACCGATTCTGCCGATGTCGATTATGTATACAAAACAGCTGAAATGATCAATTCCAGTTTTAACAAGACTAAAAATTATATTGTTATCGACAAAGGCGCAACTGAGGGGATCCAACCCGAAATGGCCGTTTGTTCGAGTGAAGGAGTGGTCGGTATTATCGAGAAAGTAAGCAATCGTTATGCGCGGGTATTACCCTTGATCAATACCAATCTTCGGATCTCAGCGAAAATCAAAAAAAACGGTTACTACGGTTCACTTCAATGGGACGGAGACGATTATCGGTATTCTTATCTGAACGACATACCCTTTCATGTAGATACAGAAGTGGGCGATACGATTGTGACTTCAGGATTTTCCAGTATTTTCCCGGAAGGTGAGATGATCGGCTTCGTAGAATCGGTAAATAAGGAAACGGCTAATTTTCTGACGATAAAAGTAAAACTTGCAACTGATTTTAAACGCATCTCGGATGTATACATTATCGCTAATACCAGAAAAGAAGAACAACAGGCTTTAGGGAGGGAAAATCATGAGTAATATCAAATTTGTTATACATCTCTTCGTGTTGCTATTACTCCAATTGACCATATTGGATAATATTCAGCTTCACTCCTACGTCTATATCAACATTTATATTCTGGCCATATACATTCTGCCTTACCGTTTACGTAATGCAACGATTTTGTTTTTCGGTTTCTTTTTAGGTTTATTTGTCGATCTGGCCAACCACACCATGGGTATTCATGCTGCGGCAACGACTTTATTGGCCTATATTCGTCCCCGTTTGTTGATGCTGACTTCAAACCGGGAACAGATCGACGATATTCAGGGAAAACAGAAAATCAGTGATTTCGGTTGGTTTTTCAAATATGTCTTTATCAGTACTGCGATTTTCAACACCGTGCTGATCCTTTGTGAAACGTTCAGTGTCCACAATTTCGTGATCACCGGCCTGCGTATTTTATTCAGCACTTTAGCTTCTACTTTTTTCATCTTGCTATATTATTTTATAGCTTTGAAGAAAAAACAGAACCAATAGAATTGAATTCGAGCATATTGAATTTTCAAATTCCCGGTTAGATTGTTATGAACAAATACACACATCGGAAAACAGTTATCTCGGCTATCATTATCTGTGTTTGTTGTATTTATATCATCCGCTTATTTTATATGCAGGTGATAGACGATTCATTCCAGATAAAAGCCATGATGAACTCTCAACGAATTGCGACTCAATATCCGGCCAGAGGATTGATTTTTGACCGGAACGGTAAATTATTGGTAGAAAACCAGCCGGCATACGACCTCATGGTGATTCCCCGTCAGGTGAAAGATTTCGATACAACCGAGCTGATCACTATTTTGGGTATAGATAAAGATATGCTGATTAAAAATATGGTCAAATGCCGGAAATACTCTCCTTTCAAGGCTTCTGTCCTGATCTCTCAGATCACGGCCAACAAATATGCCGTATTGCAGGAAAAATTACACAAATATCCGGGATTTTTCATGCAGACCCGAACATTACGAAAGTATAACGTTTCCCATTCTGCCGATGTCTTCGGATATATCGGAGAAGTCAGCCAAACTTTGGTCGAACAGGACAGCACCTACGCTCCCGGTGACTATATCGGAGTCAACGGACTCGAAAAAAGTTATGAAAATCTGCTGAGAGGTACGAAAGGGGAACAAATCCTACTGGTTGACAATTATAATCGTGTAAAAGGCTCTTACCAAAACGGTCTATATGATAAACCCGCTATCGTAGGACAAAATCTCACGACTACGCTGGACATCGACTTACAGGAATATGCTTACCAGCTCATGCGAAATAAGAGAGGCGGAATCATCGCTATGGAACCCTCGACAGGTGAAATCCTACTGAAAGTTTCCAGCCCCGGTTACGATCCCCAACTGATGATCGGCCTGGAAAGAGGTAAAAATTATAAAAAATTGAATCAGGATCCCAATAAGCCTCTGTTCGACCGTACCGTTTCAGGAGCTTATCCTCCCGGTTCTACTTTTAAAACACTGCAAGCACTGTATGGTTTAAAGGAAGAAGTCATTACCCCTGAAACTTGTTTCGAATGTTACGGGAAAGCTAAGACAGCTATCGGAGGGATCCGGATGGGATGCCACAATCACAATTCTCCCCTGAATCTGTACCAGGCTATTCAGCAGTCTTGTAATCCCTATTTTGTAAATGTGTGGCGAAGGATACTGGAAAACCGGAAATACGATAGTGTTCGGGATGCTTACATCGAATGGAGAGATTTTATTTGTTCCTTCGGTTTAGGTGCGAAGATATGTCCTGATTTCTCCAATGAGATCAGTGGTTCAATTCCCACTCCTCCGCTATTCGATCGCAAATTCCGGACTCAGGATTGGCGCTGGAGTTATATTATGTCTCTTTCTATCGGACAGGGAGAGTTGGAGCTTACTCCTTTGCAGATAGCCAATATGGCCTGTGTATTGGCTAACCGGGGGTATTATATGACTCCTCATATCGTACGTCCGATCGAAGGGGCGAACAATCAGGTCGAGAAACATACGGTCGACTGTGACCGGAAATACTTCGATATCGTCGTAGAAGGTATGGCGATGGCAGCCAGCAGCGGAACGGCCCGCGGGGCTTCTATCGATTCGGTAGTCATATGCGGTAAAACCGGGACAGCTCAGAATCCGCATGGAGAGGATCACTCCATTTTCATGGCCTTCGCTCCTAAAGACAACCCTAAAATTGTGATCGCTATCTATATTGAAAACGGAGGATTCGGTGCCCAATATGCAGTACCTATCGGAGGACTGATTATGGAGAAATACCTCAAGGGCAAGATCGCTCCCCGCAAAAAAGCAATTGAGGAAAGAATGTTGAACTCTAATCTGATTATCCCGGAAACTCCGAAGAAAGAACAGCATTTGAAGACAGCAGAAGAAAAGCAAAACGAAGAAGATTAATCTTGGAATTATGAACAGGCAATCAGAACTTTTGAAAAATATAGACTGGCTCTCCATTTTCTTATATACCCTCCTGGTTTTTATGGGATGGCTGAATATCTATGCGGCTGTATACGATGAAAGCCACAGCAATATTTTGGATATCGACCTGAAATACGGAAAACAATTGTTGTGGATCGGGGCTGCCTTCGTATTGGGTATTTTTATCTTACTTACCGACAGTAAATTTTTTACCGCTTTTTCTTTTGTGATCTATGGACTGACGGTCGGACTTTTGGCCGCCGTACTGGTCTTCGGGGTAGAATCCCATGGAGCCCGTTCGTGGTTTGAAATCGGAGGTATCCGGATACAACCGGCCGAATTCGGAAAATTCGCTACTTGTCTGGCTATTGCGAATGTAATGAGCAGGCATGGTTTTAAAATCATGCGCTTTTCAAGCCTGGCATTGATCGGTTTGTTATTGGCTATTCCGGCCGGTTTGCAGAACGATACCGGTTCTGCACTGGTATACAGTTCGTTTATCCTTGTAATGTATAGAGAAGGTTTACATGGTTCACTTCTATTATTATGTTTTATAGCTATAGCTATTTTTATATTCACCCTGATCTATCCCCCCATCGTCGTATTATCTCTGATTATTGCAGGGACGTTGATAGCCTTCCTGTATTACCGTCAGAATAAACAGGAATTTTATCGGATCATTATTTTCCTGGTAAGCTGCTTCCTATTTTTATTATTTTTGAAGTGGTTATTTGAATTCAATATCGGAAATGAAAGATTATTATTGTACGCTTATTTATCGACCGGTTTGATCGGTATTTATTTTATATATAAGCGTAAGATGAAGCATATACTGCTCGTTTTACTGGCTTCCTGGGTTTGTATCGGAGCGACGGTAGGTGTCGACTATGCTTTCGAAAAATTACAGCCCCACCAGAAAGACCGGATCAATAATTTATTGGGGATAGAAACCGATTTGACCGGAGCCGGTTATAACGTCAATCAATCTAAAATTGCAATAGGTTCAGGAGGCTTATTAGGAAAAGGATTTCTACAGGGTACCCAGACCAAATTCAATTTTGTTCCCGAACAAAGTACCGATTTTATATTCTGTACAGTCGGCGAAGAATGGGGTTTTGTCGGTTCGGCCATACTGATCGGACTACTTATGGCCTTTATTTTAAGAATTATTTACCTGGCGGAACGTCAGCGTTCGGATTTTTCCCGCATCTATGGATACGGGGTAGCCAGCATTTTATTCTTTCATGTGGCGATCAATATAGGAATGACGATCGGAATGGCTCCCGTCATCGGCATCCCCCTGCCTTTTTTCAGCTACGGAGGTTCTTCCCTTTGGGCATTTACTATTTTGATCTTTATCTTTTTACGTCTGGATGCCAACCGCCTTCAGGTATTCAGTTAAGCGGCGAACATCTGCCGGGTAAAATCTTCGGGCACAAACGTTTTAAATATATCTTAAAGCGCGTTTTTATTCGTTTTTTTTAATATTTTCGTGCGGCTATAAACATTAAAAAGTACGAAAGATGAAAACACTCATTCTGAACATAAAACAGCTGGTACAAACGGAACTATCTCCCCGCAAATGGGTTGCAGGTAAAGATATGGCCCGGTTAGGTATCCTGGAAAATGCTTATTTACTTGTTGAAGAAGATAAAATTGCCGGATTCGGAAAAATGGAGGATTTAAACCGGGAGGTTGTCTATGCCGGCGGGGATATCGTCAAGGAAATCGATGCAACCGGCCGTTTGGTCATGCCCTCTTATTGTGACTCTCATACTCATCTGGTTTATGCCGGAAGCCGTGAAATCGAGTATATCGATAAAATCCGTGGTCTTTCTTACGAAGAAATAGCCAAACGCGGAGGCGGTATTCTCAATTCATGCGAAAGGATACGTAAAGCTTCTGAAGAAGAGCTTTTCGATGCAGCCTATGACCGGATTCAGGAAATCGCCGGTTTCGGTACAGGTGCAGTCGAAATAAAAAGTGGTTATGGGCTGGATACCGAAAGCGAATTAAAAATGTTGAGGGTGATCCGCCGTTTGAAAGCCGAAACTCCCCTATTGATTAAATCGACTTTTTTAGGGGCACATGCCGTACCTTTGGAATATAAGGGCAGACAAACAGAATATGTAGATCTTATTATCAACGAAATGATCCCAATGGTCGCTGCCGAAGAATTGGCCGATTACATCGACGTATTTTGTGACAAAGGTTTCTTTACTGTCGAAGATACCGACCGGATGCTGAATGCCGGAATGAAATACGGATTACGTGCGAAGATACATGCCAATGAACTCGACTACTCGGGTGGTGTGCAAGTCGGTGTGAAATACAATGCAATTTCTGTCGACCACCTGGAATGTATGGGAGAAGAAGAAATCGCCTGTTTATTGGAAAGCGAAACTATGCCGACCGTATTGCCCGGAGCCGCTTTTTTCCTGAATATGCCTTATTCTCCCGTTCGTAAGATGATTCAGGCCGGTTTACCGGTAGCTTTGGCTTCCGATTATAATCCGGGTTCTTCTCCTTCCGGTAATATGAAATTCATTATGTCCTTAGGATGTATCAATTACAAAATGTTACCTGAAGAAGTGATCAATGCGACGACTTTAAATTCGGCCTATGCGATGGGAGTTGAAGAAGAAGCAGGGAGTATCGCTGTCGGTAAACTTGCCAACTTTTATATAACGACTCCTATTTCGGGCATCGAATACTTACCCTATGCCTATACGGCTGATTTAATAGAAGCGATTTTCTTAAAAGGAGAACAATATTAATTGAAATCGACTGAAACATACTTAAAATTAAAGTTTATATACCATGAAAAAATTAATTGAATGCGTGCCTAATTTTAGCGAAGGAAACGACATGCATATCATCGATCAGATCACCGATGCCATGAAAACCGTTGAAGGAATCAGTGTTATTGATGTCGATCCCGGTAAGGCGACCAATCGTACTGTGGTGACTATGGTTGGAGAACCCGAACCGATTTGTGAAGCAGCTTTCCGGGCAGTCAAGAAAGCCGCCGAATTAATCGATATGACCAAACACAAGGGAGCTCATCCCCGCTTCGGAGCAACCGATGTATGTCCATTGGTGCCGGTTTCCAATATCACGATGGAAGAAACCGTGGAATACGCCCGGAAATTAGCCGAGCGTATCGGCAAAGAGCTGAATATCCCGGTATATTGTTACGAAAGTGCTGCTTTTGTTCCGGAACGGAGAAATTTAGCTACTTGTCGGGCCGGAGAATATGAAGCTTTGGGAGAACGTCTTTCCAGTGAACAGTGGCATCCGGATTTCGGTCCCCGTGAACTGAATAGCTGGACTGCCAAGACCGGAGCTACAGCAGTCGGTGCCCGTAATTTTCTGGTCGCTTATAATGTTAACCTGAATACCACCTCTACTCGCCGGGCCAACTCGATCGCTTTCGATGTACGCGAACGCGGAAGGGTGAAACGGGAAGGCAACCCGATCACCGGTAAAAAAGTATTGGATGAAAAAGGAAAGCCGGTGATGATTCCGGGGAGCCTGAAATCTGTAAAAGCGATCGGCTGGTTTATAGAAGAATATGGAATAGCTCAGATCTCTATGAACCTGACGGATATTTCCGTGACTTCCATGCATGAAGCCTTCGACGAAGTTTGCCGTAAGGCTGCCGACCGGGGCATTCGGGTTACCGGTTCCGAACTTGTCGGTGTACTTCCGTTAAAAGCGATGTTGGACGCCGGTCGGTATTTCCTGCGTAAACAACAACGTTCTACGGGGGTATCCGACAAAGAGCTGATCAAAATAGCCGTCAAATCATTGGGATTGGACGAATTATATCCTTTCGATCCGAAAAAGAAGATCATCGAATATATTCTCGAGGAAGAAGCTTCGAAAGGTAAGAAAAAACTGGTAGACATGACTTTAACCGATTTTGCCGACGAAACGGCTTCTGAATCTCCGGCTCCCGGTGGGGGGTCGATCTCTGCCTATATGGGGGCCTTGGGTGCCGCTCTCGGTTCGATGGTCGCCAACCTCTCCTCACACAAACGGGGATGGGACGACCGTTGGGAAGAATTTAGCGATTGGGCTGAAAAAGGAAAAGTATATCAGACTGAATTGACCAAACTGGTGGACGAAGACACCAATGCTTTCAATAAGATCATGGATGCTTTCAGTTTGCCTAAAAAATCTGAAGAAGAAAAAGCTGCCCGGCAGAAAGCTGTTCAGGATGCCACCCGCTATGCTACCGAAGTACCGTTCAAAACGATGAAACAATGTTACGAATGTATGTCTGTAGCCAAAGCTATGGCTGAAATAGGTAACCCGAATTCCGTAACGGATGCCGGCGTAGGTGCATTGGCAGCACGTGCCGGAGTCATGGGAGCATTTCTGAATGTAAAAATCAATGCAGCCGGATTGGAAGATAAGGAATTTGCAGCTCAAATCATACGCGAAGGTGAAGCTATCGTGGAAAAAGCCAATGAACTGGAAGCTGAAATTTTGAAGATTGTAAATTCAAAAATCTAAGTTCCCGATCTATTGCTATGTTATATAAAATCGTTTAGCCGGGCCACCGGTTAAACGATTTGCTTTTTTTATCACAGACTTTCTTACTTTCGATCGATTTTTCCGGATAGCAGGATAAAATATCGGGGGTTTTGCTTTATCTTTGCGTACGTATGACAAAGCAGAATTTAATAGTTAGAGAGATTTCAGGGATAACAAGGGTTTCAGAAATTAACCGTTGTGACTGTTGTCATTGGAAAAGGTACTTCTTTGGGGGGATACTGGTCGTTATCCTTACTGTTTTCCAGCAAGGAGCCGATCAGGAACCGATCTCTTTTGCCGGCCAGTATCCCGGAATCGAGACTGAATTTATTGCAGATTATACCCTGTATGGGGAGGACGACGAAAATTGTATCTGTCCATCCAGTTCGCGCAACCGGAAAAATCTATTACACTCTGTTGCTGAAAAATATCATTTTTCAACTTGCTTTTCTCCTGCGGGAGAAAGGAAAATAGTTTTTACACGTTTCTGCCCTATTCCCATATTGCGTTCTTTTTTATGCGTTTATAGAATTTGAAGTCAGCCAATGCAATCAAAAAGATTATTTACGAATGGAAGAATTAAAATATACTACACACAGCTAAAATGGAAACAAAACATTATTCCGGCTTGAACGATTCAGAAGTGCAGCAAAGCCGCAAACAATTTGGAGAAAATATCATCACTCCACCTCCGCATACTCCTTTGTGGAAACTTTTCCTTGAGAAATTTAAAGATCCGATTATCCGTATATTGTTGGTAGCAGCCGTCTTGTCGCTGATTATTTCTATCATGCACAATGAATATGCAGAGACGATCGGTATTTTCTTCGCTATATTTCTGGCTACCGGAGTCGGTTTCTGGTTCGAAATGGATGCCAATAAAAAATTCGAATTATTGAACCAGGTCAATGATGATATACACATAAAGGTTCTTCGCAATGGAAACATACACGAAATACCTAAACGTGAAATTGTAGTCGGCGATATTGTCGTACTTGAGACCGGAGAAGAAATTCCCGCTGACGGAGAATTGATCGAAGCTATTTCTTTGCAAGTGAACGAATCTACCCTAACGGGCGAACCGGTCATCGATAAGACTACCGATCCTGCCGATTTCGATCCGGAGGCTACCTACCCTTCCAACAAAATCATGAGGGGTACCACTATAGTCAACGGGCATTGTGTCTACAAAGTAGAAAAAGTAGGTGACGCTACAGAATTCGGAAAAGTGGCCCAAAAATCTACAGAGATCAATCACGATAAAACTCCGCTCAGCAAACAACTGGAAGGCCTGGCCAAGTTTATCAGTATTATCGGTTTTACAGTTGCCGGGGTTACTTTTGTCGGATTACTTACAAAAGATATTATAGCCGGAATTTTCACTGCCGATACGATCTTCACTTTAGAAACGGCAGGAAGGATTTTGAAATATTTCATGGTTGCAGTCACTCTTATCGTTGTATCCGTCCCGGAAGGCTTACCGATGAGTGTTACACTAAGTCTTGCATTAAGCATGCGTAAAATGCTAAAGACGAACAATTTGGTACGTAAGATGCATGCTTGCGAGACGATGGGGGCCATTACGGTGATTTGTACGGACAAGACCGGAACATTGACACAAAATCGCATGACCGTGTCGCAAATGCTGATGCAAGATGAGGATTCGGCACTCTTGGATGAAGCTATCGCCTGCAATACGACTGCCTTTTTGAATGAATCCCGTACGGAGGGGTTGGGAAATCCCACGGAAGTGGCTTTGTTGCTTTGGATGCAAGGGCGCGGCTCTGATTATATGAAGGTGCGCCAAGGAGCGGAAGAAGTGGCTCGTCTGCCTTTCTCTTCAGAGCGGAAATATATGGCTACGATAGTGAATTCCTCCGTGTTGGGACGAAAGGTTGTATATGTGAAAGGGGCGCCGGAAATCGTTTTAGGACTTTGCCGGGGTTTATCGGAAGAGCAAATTGCAGGGTATCACGTCCAACTGAAAGACTGGCAGATGCACGCTCAGCGTACTTTGTTGCTGGCTTATAAGGAAGTGGCGGATACGGAAGAAGATTGTGCGACTTTGGTACAATCCGGCGGATTGACCTTGTTGGGCTTGGCGGCCATTAGCGACCCTGTGCGCCCGGAAGTGCCTCAGGCCGTGGAGAACTGCTTGAAGGCCGGGGTGCAAATCAAGGTCGTGACGGGCGACAGCACGGGTACCGCTGTGGAAATAGCCCGTCAAATCGGTTTGTGGAAAGAAGGAGACGACGAAAAGAAGAATTGCATGCGGGGTGTTGACTTTGCTGCGTTGAGCGATGAAGAAGCCCTGCAACGTATCAAGGACTTGAAGGTGATGAGCCGTGCCCGTCCGTTGGACAAGCAACGGTTGGTGAAGTTGTTGCAGACGGAGGGAGAAGTCGTGGCTGTGACCGGCGACGGGACGAACGATGCTCCGGCGTTGAACTTTGCCCAAGTCGGCCTGTCGATGGGGTCGGGGACTTCGGTAGCCAAGGAAGCCAGTGACATTACATTGCTTGACGATTCGTTCCGTAGCATCGTCACGGCTGTCATGTGGGGACGATCGTTGTATAAGAATATCCAACGTTTTGTCATGTTCCAGTTGACTATTAATTTCACCGCTTTGCTGGTCGTGCTTATCGGCGCGTTCATGGGGACGACTCTTCCGTTGACCGTTACCCAAATGTTGTGGGTGAATATCATCATGGATACTTTTGCGGCTTTGGCTTTGGCTTCGTTACCGGCCGACCCGAACGTGATGAACGAGAAGCCGCGTCCTGTAGGGCAATTCATCATCACACGTCCGATATGGACGTCGATACTGGGCTATGGGACAGCTTTTGTCGTGTTCTTGTTGGCCATGCTCCTCCGTATAGAAATCACCGGAGGAATGGATGTATATGATTTGACCCTGTTTTTCACATTCTTTGTCTTGTTGCAGTTCTGGAATTTGTTGAATGCAAAGACTTATTCTACGACAGATTCGGCTTTCAAACATCTTTCCCGGTGTGCCGGCGTGTTGACTGTATTATGCCTTATCCTCTGTGGTCAGTGGCTGATTGTACAGTTCGGCGGACCGGTATTTCGCACTGTACCTTTGGCGGCCAGGGACTGGGGGATATTGCTTGCTGTAAGCTCTCTTGTATTATGGGTCGGAGAGGCAGGCCGTCTCTTTAAACGGCTTTGCCGGAAAAAAGCAGAATGAAATGGATAAACGGATAAAAAATATTATTTTCGATTTCGGCGGTATTATCGTGGATTTGGACAAGCAGGCAGCGGTTCATGCTTTTGAGGCGTTGGGCTTTGAAGCCCACGCTTATATCAATGATTATGTGCAGGACGGGGTGTTTGCCTTGATGGAAACCGGAGAGATGTCACCGGATGAGTTTTGCACTTATGTGCGGAAGAAAGTCGGGGCGGATGTGAAAGATGAAGAAATCTTTCGGGCTTGGAATAAGATGTTGGTTGGGATTCCGGTTCGTCGCGTGCAAACCATCCGTAATCTGCGGACGGATTACCGCACTTATATGCTCAGTAATACGAATGCCATACACTGGGCATATTCATGCCGTGAATTGATGGCTTCTACGGGGCTGGAGATGGAAGATTGTTTCGACCGCATATTCCTGTCCTTCCAGATGCATCTGGCCAAACCGGACGAACGGATATTCCGTAAGGTGTTGTCGGAAGCCGGGTTGAAGCCGGAAGAGACATTGTTTGTCGACGACTCTTCCGAAAATTGCAGGATGGCAGAGAGTTTGGGTATACAGGTGTTCCATTCCCGGCAGCCGGAAGATTGGTTCAGTTTGTTGGAGTAATGACGGAGGAGAATGAAGTTTATCACGCTTACTGACCCCTTACCTTATCAGGCTTGTGTCGCCACGATTGGTTTTTTCGACGGCGTGCACCGGGGGCATCGCTTTTTGATACGGCAGTTGACCCGTTATGCCGCCGGGCACGATTTGGCTTCCTTGCTGATCACTTTCCGTACGCATCCGCGCCAAGTCATGCAAGCCGCTTATCAGCCTCAGTTGTTGACCACGTATGATGAGAAATGTGCGCAGTTGGCTACGACGAGAGCGGATTGTTGCCTGACGTTGGATTTCACCACGGCCTTGGCGGCCCTGTCAGCCCGTCGCTTTATGGCTGAAATACTGAAAGAGAAGTTATCTGTAAAGGTCCTGATTATCGGATACGACCATCGTTTCGGACATGACCGTTCGGAGGGATTTGCGGAATATGTGGAATATGGACGGGAATTGGGGATGGAAGTCGTTCGTGCGGATGCCTTTGCCATGAGCGAGGTGAACGTAAGTTCGTCCATGGTCAGGGCTTGTCTGGCCGAAGGCGAGGTAGGAATGGCGGCACGTTGCCTGACCCGCCCGTACGAAATTACGGGACGTGTGGTCCATGGTTTCCACGTAGGGCATGAATTGGGTTTTCCTACGGCGAATATACAGGTAGAGGATGTACAGAAACTGATTCCGAAAAACGGCGTATATGCCGTTTGGGTCAAAGAAAAAACAGGCGGAGAGGAACACGTTTGGGGCGGAATGTTGAATATCGGTCTTCGGCCGACGATGGAAAACGGTGAGAATCGCACATTCTACCTCTGTATCGTCTTCCATGGTAAGGGTGATTGTCTTGTGGTTTTCAACAGGATCGCATCCGCCGGCTGAACTGCATCCACCACCGCAGGAAGCGCAGTCACTCGGGTTACATCCGCCAGCTGTAAATTCGTCACTCATTTTATATTCCTCATTCTTTCTTATTTATCAGGGACTATGTTTGTCTGATGTCAGTTCATTGTAGCAGAAACCGGAAAAAAATGCAATGAGCAGAAACCGGAGAAAAAGAGGTTTTTTACAGTCATGAAACGTGCTATAATAGACCAGAAGCGTTCAGGGGAGAATCGTTAGCAAATGCTGAACAGGGCTAATAAGAAAACAAAGGGGATCAGTTGATTATGAAATTAATCTCATGGAATGTAAATGGTATACGTGCATGCATTGGCAAAGGGTTTGAAGAGAGCTTTGCAGCACTTGATGCGGATATTTTCTGCCTGCAGGAAACGAAATGCCAGCAGGGGCAGGTGAAGCTGGAACTTCCGGGATATTATCAGTATTGGAATTATGCCAACAGACGGGGATATTCCGGAACTGCTGTTTTTACAAAGAAAGAGCCACTGTCTGTGGCGTATGGAATTGGAATTGAGGAACATGACAAAGAAGGGCGTGTGATCACCCTGGAATATGAAAAATTTTATCTGGTGACTGTATATACACCAAATTCCCAGAGTGAACTGCGCAGACTGGAATACCGTATGCACTGGGAAGAGGATTTTCTGGCATACTTGTTGATATTGCAGGAAAGTAAGCGTGTGATCTGCTGCGGGTATTTCAATGTGGCACATCAGGAGATCGATCTCAAGAACCCGAAGACCAACCGCAAAAATGCAGGCTTTACGGATGAAGAGAGAGCCTGCTTTACCAGAGCTCTTGAGAGTGGCTTTATTGATACATTCCGCTATTTTTATCCGGATAAAGAGGGTGTTTACTCCTGGTGGTCCTACCGTTTCCGTGCACGAGAGAAGAACGCCGGCTGGCGTATCGACTATTTCCTTGTTTCCCCTTCCCTGAAAGAAAAGCTTCAGGATGCGAAGATCCACGGAGAGATCATGGGATCCGATCATTGCCCGATTGAGCTGGATATTGATCTGTGACGGATCTGGCGAAACGGATTTCCATGGATTTCAATAATAAAAAGAGAAAAGGAGGAGTTGCCTTGGCAAGCCGCAGATTAGGTCGAGTGGAAAAAGGTCAGCCGCTGATACTTGGAGCCAATAAATTGGAGGGCGGTTATAATTTTGCAGTGGAGGCATCGGAAGATTCCGAAGTGTCCCTGCTTTTATATAAAAAAAGAGGAGCTGCCGCACCGGTGGAGATCGTTTTTCCGAAGGATTTCCATACAGGACGTGTGTGGGCACTGAAACTGTGCAGTGCTTCTCTGAAGGATTTTGAATATAATTATAAAATAGACGGTGAGATCGTGCAGGATCCGTATGCATACGGACTTCACGGGAGAGAACATTTCGGAGTACCTTACGATCCGGAAAAGGAGGTTCGCTGTCGCTTCCTTAATGAGAATGTTTCCGGCTGGGAAAATGAAACTGCGCCGGCAGTAGAATACGAAAATATGATCCTGTACAAGCTTCATGTCCGTGGTTATACGAAGCTTGCCAGAAAGATGGTTTCCCATAAGGGAACTTTCCTTGGCCTGACAGAGATGATCTCTTACTGGAAAGAGCTGGGGATCAATGCCATTGAACTGATGCCTGCCTATGAATTCTGTGAGGTTCCGATCAGTAAACCGAAGGAAGGCAGTGAACACATCAAGACCCGCCGAAAGGAAAATGTAGTGAATTACTGGGGCTATGCTTCCGGCTTTTATTTCAGCCCGAAGAGTGCTTACTGCAGTACCAGAGAACCGGAGCAGGAGTTCCGGTATCTGATCCGGGAGCTGCACAGGAACGGCATTGCCTGTATCATGGAATTCTATTTTCCGGAGGAAACAGACAGCCTGATGGCTCTTCGGGCCCTGCAGTTCTGGAGAGATTTTTACCATGTAGATGGATTTCATGTGTTGGGAGAGGGCTTTAACCGGGAGATGCTTCTCAGGGACGGAATCCTTTCCGGAGCAAAACTGATCTTCCAGGGCTTTGATTTTGATCATTTTTACAGAGGAAAGCTTCCGGCCAGACGTTGCGGAGCAGAGAGCAATATGAATTTTCTCCAGGATATGCGCCGTTTCCTGAAAAGCGATGAAGGTATGGTGGAGGCTGCAGCATGGC
>ERZ773134.1826-NODE-1826-length-16928-cov-7.233746_pt1 | contig 16928 bp, 22 predicted proteins | sample MGYA00580856_ERZ773134 | MGnify/ENA primary metagenome ERZ773134 (study PRJEB29015, sample SAMEA2737823) | human gut metagenome | biome: human gut; feature: human-associated habitat; material: faeces | place: China | collected 2012 ... | reverse complement strand
AGCCCTCGAACGTGAGTTCCGGCGGGTCTATCAGCACCGCTATTTTTCCTGGCAACGGGCGGGCGTCCTGCGCGTCGATGGTGACGACGCAAGCGAGGTCTCCCATGGCGTCCGTCAGCATGTCCATGAGGGCTTCGCGCTCTCGTGTTACTTGGCTGCTCATGCGATCACCACGCTCCCGGTCAGGATGCCGGCCGCGTTGAGTTTCGGCCACACCGAGCGCAACGGGTCGCTGCTGACCCTGAACGGTTCCAGCGTGCCGTCGCCCACGCTCATGACGCCCAGCCGGGCGTCGCGGCTGTTGTACAGGTCCGCAGCACAACTCACGATGCAATCGGCCAGCACTTCGTCCTTGATGGACGCCGTGCCCACGGCGCTTGCCACATACGCCTTGGCGGCGGCCAGCTTCGCGGTTAGTCGTTCATCGTCACCGCTTGGCACGCTCACTTCGTTGCGCAGCTGTGCCAACAACTGTTCGTCTTCCATGGTCACATCCCGGTGGCAGTGAACTTGACAGGCAACAGGCCGTCGGTGAAGGTCGCGGCCACGGCCATGTACCCGTACACAGAATAGTTGTCCACGATGTTCACGGGGTCGGTGTTGGAAAGCTGGGTGGGACCGCCGCTCTCCCACACGGTGACGGCGGTCGGGTCGATGAACGCGGCGGTGCCGGTCGGGGCCTTCGGCAGCAAGTACACCGGCACGCGCATGAGGTCGCCCACCACGCCGGTGACGTCGAAAGCGCCGATGGTGTCGCCGCCCTTGCCGGAAATGTCCATGAACCGGCTGCCCGAGTCCTTGAGCTTGATAAGGGCCAGCGCCACGTCCTTGGAAACGCCCAGACGGGTCATGGCCGCGTTCCTATCGTCCATCACCTCGGCGGCGTCAAGGATAAGGCCGGCCCACTGGTCTGTCGTCATGTCGTTCAAAGCGGCCGGGGCCGTGATGTTGTTCGGGTTGTCGGTCGCGTCGCGCTGGGACTTGATGAGGTCGTACAGGTAGGTGCGCACGGCGTTTTCGGTGGACTTCGCGTAGGCGTTGTTCAGGGCCTTCAGCGCCGTGTTGAGCATGGGGGTGGTGCTGCGCTCGATGGTCTGGCGCGAAAGCGTGGTGTAGCCGCCATAAGTGTTGATGTCGGCGGTCTTGGTGCCGAACTTCACCTTGCCGAAGGTCAGGGCCGCGCCCTCGGCGGTCTGCTTGTCCACGGCCATGGTGTCCTCGGAGACCACGTTGTATTCCATGCTCATACCGGTGGCCGGCAGCGTGTCGCGGGTGAGGATGTTCGTCACCTTGCGGCGCTGTTCGATCAGGCGCAAGTCATCGGCAATCCATGCCACGGTGTTGCCGGTGTCGCCGGTAACGATGGCGTCGCGGGTCTGGCGCATAAGGTCGATGGCGGCCGCGTGGTTGGCGTCGCGTTCGTCGCTCAGCGCCTTGAGATAGTCGCCGGCGGTGCGGAACTCGCCGCCCAGCTCGGCCGGCGGGGTGGTCTGGATGCCGGCGGCCACGGTGGCCTTGATGCCTCGCAGTTCCTCCCCGAACGCCTCCAAGCGTTCGTTCACGTCGCGCTGTTCGTTGTCGTTGCCCATACTGGGTGCCTCACTTTCATTGTTGGTGGTTGTGGTTTGTGAGCGTTGGCTGGTGATCTCGGCGGCCGGATACGCGGGGATGCCAGTAACGGCAACCTCGAACAGGTCCACTTTGCGGCGGTGTACCTCGGTAACGCCGTCGTCCGAGTCGATAACCCTGTTTTCCACCGGCCTGAAGCCGATGCTGAAGCCGTCGTAGACGCCTTCACGAACCAGTTCGGCGGCCTCGCGCCCGCTTTCGGTGTCGGCCAGCTTCGCCACGACGTGCAAGCCGTCCGCTTCGCTGCGCATGTCGGTCAGCTTGCCGATAAGGTCGCCATGCTCGCGGCTCACCTTCACGGTCTTGCGGGTGCCGAAGTCGCAATCGGGGTCTATCACCTCGGCGTAATCACTGAACAGCGCATATCGCTGATTGAAGGGCACGGCCACGCCCTCCAAGGTCATGCCGTCGCCGGTGTCGTTGGTGTCGCGCAAGCGTAGGCCGGTGACGTTGAGCGTGCGCGCCTCCATAAGCCTTTCGTCATGCTCGTTGCTCATTTGCATTGCCTCCAATCGATTGAATCTGGGCCGCCTGTTCGGGTGTCAACGGCGGCAAGCCCTCGCGTTCGCGCACATCGTCCACGGTGAGCCAACCGGAACCTATGGCGGTCTTGTAGGCGTTGTAACGGTCGGCCATATCGGCGCGGCGCGAACTATCCCAGTCGAAGCGCACAACGCGGCCACGCGGCAACAGGCCGCTTAACAGTTCCTCAAGCTCTCCCGTATATGCCGCAAGGGTGTAGTCGGCAAACTCAATCCAGCTTTGCTCGATGTTGGAATAAGTAAGGTTGCTGCCGTCCACGGCGGCAAGCATGATGCTGGCCGGGATGCCCAACAGGCGGGCGATCTGGGTTGTGTCGAACTTCTGTGTTTCCAAAAACTGAAGGTCGGCCGGCTTCATGTCCAAGGGCACATAGGTTAGGTTGCTGCCAACCACCTTGATGTCGCCGGCCTTGCCGGCCTTGCCCCAATCGTCCTTCGCCTGTTTCGCGCTGTCGGGCGTGATCTTCTGGTCGCTCTTCAGATAGCCCTTCACGTTGGAGGAATCGGTGTAGAACCGGGCCTTGTAGTCGCGGGCCATCTTCGCGCCCTCCACCTCCTCGCGTGCCGCCGAAATGGGGCCAAGGCCGCGCAACCGGCCGGGAACGTTCAGGAACTTCAGATGGGTAACATCGTCGGGCGTGTACTCGCGGCCAAGATACGAATAGCGAAGCACCGGCGCGGCGGGGTCGCGGCCGTCGTCGCGCACGGTCACCAGTGACGGCGGCAAGACTTGGCACGACACCACTTCGCCGCCATACCTCAGCTTGCGAACGAAGGCGTTGCCATCCAGACACAGCGACGCCACGATGTCGCTTATGAAGTCGCGTCGGCTTCGGTTGGCGTCCGGGCGGTCGATGATGGACGTAAGCGTGTTGAGCTTCACGCCGCCGCGCATTTCGTGCAACGGCAAGCCGGCTATGGCGGTTTGAAGCACCTGAACGCCACGGAACACGGTTGACAGTTGAAGCGGGTCATACGCGGCCGTGCGGCTGGGCGGCATTATCTCGGCCGGCATGTCGTCCACGGCGGCCACGCCGCGCGTGATGATCTTGCCGGCGAAGCGTAGCCGCTGAAAAAAACCGAAGTCGTTCATGCGGCACATCATGCGCGCTCACGCATGGCCGTGGCGAGTGGCGCGCGCCATTGCCCGCCACAGTCCGCCACAGCCGTACATGGTCAGAATATTTGCAACGGCCCTTCGGGTTCGGGCCGGTGCGAGACGCCCCACGCGGCAAGCATGGCGCTTTCCAGCGGCGAAGTCTGGCCGGTGCTGCCGCGCCTTGACACGCGCCAAGCGTCGCCGCTCCATGTGCGCGCGCTGTTCGCCGCGCTGGCGTCCAATTCAGCGTCGGCGGCATGGCGGACGGTGCCGTTCTCAAGACCGCTCACGAACGCTTGGCCCACGCTGAGGAAGTCGCCGGCTTGCATGTCCACGAAACGCACAGCGGGGTCGCCGTTGATGTCGGCCAGCGCTTGCAATCGGTCGCACAAGTCGCCGTTCGGGCCGCGCGAGTCCATACACAAGGGCGCGTCGTAGGTGGCGCACAGTCTGGTGATCTCGCCGGGTGCCGCGCCGGTGCCGTCCAACACCTTGAGCAACTGGACCGTTACCGTGCCGTCGTGTTCCTTGATGCCGGCGCTAATCGCCGTGTGGGTGGCGTCCACGTCCACGGCAGCGCCGAACACCACCGGCCGGCCGGCCAAGTCGCCGGGCGCTATCGGCTCGCAAGCGGTGGCGTCCCATAGGTCGGCGTTTATGACGCGCTCGGCTATGCCCACGTCGCGCCGGTTGGCGAAGGCTCGCGCCCAACCGGCCTTGTTGTCCCCGAACTGCTGGCGGAAGTCGGCCAACTGGCACAAGTCCCACAACAGGCCGGCGGCCGGGTGCCAGCGTGCCACGGCCTTGAGGTCTTCGGGGTCTTCGTCGTCGGGCAAGCCGAAGTCGAACCACGCCGTGCGTTCGGGCACGTCGCCGGCGCGCAAGCCGTCCAACAGGCTGTTGAAGAACGTCGAAGCGGCCGTGCCTTCGGTCGATGTAATCCACATCTGTGGTTGCACGCCGGTGAAGCGCAAACGGGTGTTCATGGTCGGCCCCAAGCCGTCCAAGATCATATAGCCGGCCTCTTCGGTAAGGCTAAAAGCCTCGTCCAAAGTGAACTTGTCCATCTGCACGCCGTGGCCCGCCACCTTCGTGACGGCCAAAGGACGTATGAAGCTGTCGTTGGCGAACCGCTGTTCCATGCCACCGTTGCTCAGACGCGGCTTCAGGGCCAGCGGGCCAAGCCGGCTAGAGTGCAATTGCTTCACATAGTCCTTGAAATGCTGTTCGGCGTCCTTGCCCGTCTGCGCCAAATAGTAAATCTTCCTATCTTTGCCCAACTGGGCATTGCGCGTGTCCTCGGTGTCTATCAGCGTGGACTTGCCGCACTGGCGCGGCGTGGTAAGCACGATGGTGTCGTACCGATACGTTCCCGTCGTTTCGTCGATCTCGCCGGCCACGTCGGCCACGTAGCGTTGCCACGGCAACAACGGTTTGCCCAATAGTTCGGCGGTCTTCGCCACCACGCCGCCGTCGGTGCGGCGCGAGGGGTCGCGGCGCGTGCCGGCCCGCATACTCGGCGGCGTGGTCATGCCTTCGCCTCGGCCAGATAGGCGGCCACGTCTTCGTCCACCTTCGGTTCCGGCGGGTACATGTCCTGAAGGCGCTGAACGTTATCCAGATAGGTGTTCATGTTGCGGCTGATCTCCTTGCCGGCGTTGCGCTGTGTGTCGATGTTCTGGGCAAGGGACAACAGGCTGGCGCATAGCGTGGTGGCGAATGGGTCTAGTTCGCCGCCCGAACGCTCGGTAAGGCTCTCGATCAGCTGCCGCGTGGCCTTTTCCTGTTGCCCGACGTGCCGGCCGGCGGTATCGTCGAAAATGTCGAACGTGTTTTGGCTCATTTCTCCGTATCCTTTCTTTTCCTTGATATTCCAACGTTTTCGCCCAGTTTTTCCTCCCGTGTTGGGGGGAGAAAAAACTGGGCGCGGGGTCTTTCCCGGCGCCGCGAGTTTAAAAAATCACCATTCCGGGCGCGATGAAGGCACCGAAGATGGCATGGAACGCAAGCCAAGGGCCGCGAGTCGCTGGCGGCGGGCCGCTTGCCTCGCGTCTATCGTCTCTTGCGACAGGTGGAGGGCGTACCACTGGCGCACCAGCTGCCGGTACATGTCGTTACGTGCCCGTGCCATGCTCTCGGCGTAGCCGGGGTCTAGCACCTGTATGTCGTAGTCCAGCGCTATCCACTCGGCCAGCATCTGCGGGTGCTTGCGGCTGGCTGGTATGGTGCGCACCAGCCACACGTCCAACGGCGCGCGGCTCTTGGCGAACTGGCGGTAGGCGGCAGACCATGCCATAGCCACGGCCCGCCGCTGCTCCATGTCCGCTTCGTCCACGCGCATGGCGGCGGCCAGCGAAGCCCACGACACAACCGGGTCAGTTGGCTTCGCGTGCTGGGCTATGTAGTCCACGGCCTCCCGGTCGCATGAGCCAGGCGGGCATACGATCATGTGCAAGCGGCAGCCATAGCCATACAGCACGCGGTCTTGCCGCGAAGCGTTGCAATGCTTGCACGCGCGGCGTAGGTTCGGCACGGTGTCCTTGCCGCCATGCGCATGTGGCACTATATGGTCGTCTTCGGTGCCCACTTTCGTGCAGCCGGGCAGCTCCAACCAACAGTCGTTGCCCCACGCCGCTATCTCGGCCGAACGGATTGACGGGGCGACTACTTGCCTACGCGGCACTCTGGGCCGCCTTGCGCTTGCGCTGCGCTACGAACATGTCCAAGTCCGACAACTCATACAGCACTGGGCAGTTGGGAGCGTCCGTGGGCCGGTAGAACACCGGGCCGTAATGTTCGCCGCGCCACTTGCGCAACAGGCTTTCACTCACGCCCAGATATAGGGCCGCCTGTTTGGCCGTGAGCTTCGCACGTGGGTTCACAGCACACCAACCCAAGCCTTGAGCGATGTCAATAACTCGGCACGGTCGAAAATCTGCACACTGCCGCGCCTCTCGGGCTTGCCCAAGATACCGTCGCTGATAAGCTGCTGCATCACATGGTCGCCGCTAGGGTCGGCCGTCGGTGCGATCTTGTTCAGTCGAAGCAGACTGATGGCAAGGGAACGCGCAATGGTGTCCGCTCCATCAGTGTCATGCTCCAATTGCCTGATATTCCATCGAATGGCGTTCTTGATGTCCTTCGTGCGCTGGGCCTTGTTCTTCGGCACCGTCCTCTTGGCACGTCGGCGTGTTGGCTTGTAATCAACCGAATAACCCATGTCTCGAACCTCGTTTCATATTGTGGGTAAGTGGATAAGAACTGTGGATAAGTGGATAAGAATTGTGGATGATGTGCCCTTCGGGTGGTGGGGCGTTAGAGCGGGGAACCTAGCTCGGAAAACACAAGATTGCTCAAGTGTTTTCCGGGTTAGGGTTCGCCATGCAAGGTTGCTTCGTAACGGAGCCGCGCCGTCGCATAGGTCAGCTGCCGAAGCAGCGCGCAAGGTCTCGCCGCACAGCCCGGCACGTATGCCGGCGATGGTCCCCAGTTGCGCCCGAACAAGACGCTGTGAAGCGATCTGTATACACCCGCATAGCTCCCCGCTGGGGCCGTGGTAACCGCCCGGCATTCCGGGCGTGTTTGTAACGCGCTGGGCAAGGCGCGGCCGGGTGCTTTATCACGCCTCACCAGCAACCGACCTTCGGCTGGGTCAAGGGCTATGAAGTTATCGGATGCCGTCAGTTGTCGTCGTTGAGGAAATCGTCCAGAAGGACGATCGAGAGCGCCAGCCCCAGCATGAGCAACACGAAGGGGCTGAGCAGAATCAGAAGAGCGAACTTGATGAAACGTTTCACGGTCAATCCTCCTCGTTGAAGCATCGGTCGATCTGTTTCTCAAGATCGTCAAGCTCGTAACCGTTGAACGGGACGCGCACGGTGACTTCTGCCGTCTCAACGATCAGCTCGTAAAAACGCTGACTGCTTTTCCTGTCCACACGTTTGACTGTGACACTCATTTCACTGCTCCTTGATTCATGGATGGACGGGTAGGCTCCTTCCTCCGCAGCGATAGGCTTGTAATCGCACAACAAACCAAACCTTTCAAACAACGAAGGAAGGAAGAACAATGAGCGACGAAGCAACGTTCAACTTCGTTCTTTACCTGGGAACGACCACGCCGTTGACCGTGACAGGAGCCACAGCCGCAACGGTCGGCGAGCTCACTGAGCGGCTGCGTTCCGACAGGAGTTTTGTCCAAACGGTCAGATTCCCCGATATGAGCATCCATGCCATCACCATCAACCCCAGTGCTGTGCCGTGGTGGCAAATCGACGCCGGAGATGCCGTGCTCCCGCTTCAGCTTTTCTAAAGCCTCAGGATCGTCAAGTATGGTCGCGATGCCGTGCTTGATGATCGCAGCTTGGCCAGAAGTCAAAGATTGATTGTGGACGTAGACGGCGCGGGCGTTAATGACAATGCAACCCTCGCCAGCCATCTTCACGGATTCGGCCGAGACCACGACAATGGAGCCGGCAGCATCATGGATCATCATCGCTTGTTTCCTTTCTGCTCGTTTGAACGGCCGACGAGGTAATCAAGGCTCACGTCGAAGAACTCGGCGATGCGGCTGAGGTCTCGGAGCGTGTAATTTGCTCGGCCGTGAAGTTTGTTGGTGAAGAGTTGCTGACTGATGCCAATTTCGGCGGCTACGTCCTTTTGTGTGAGGCGATTCTTGCGGATGAGCTTCCGGACTCGCGCTGAAGTATCGCCATGCGATTCGACTAAAACCATACGATAGTCATATCGTATAAATCGTGACGATGTCAATTCGACACGCCTAGAAAAATAAAACTACGTTGTATTATGAAGCTATGACAGCAGTAATTGCACAGCCTCAAGCCAAGGCTCAAGACATAGTGGCTATGAATGTAAATCTGATGATCTCTGCTCGACATATCCAGAAGAAGGATTTGGCGAAGGCTCTAGGGATTGCACCGCAGACTATCTCTAAGAAGCTGCGTAGTGAGATTACCTGGACTATTAATGAGACTCAAGCAGCGGCCGATTTCCTTAATACTGATGTAGCAACATTGCTCAACCCGTCTTTGACGCAAGGCGAGTTACTTGGATATAAGAAAACCGCCGCTTCGGATGATTCCGAAAACGGCGGCCTATCAGTAGCGGGGCATGGATTTGAACCATGGACCTCTGGGGACACCAGAGGTCCAAGGTTCAAATCCATGGGGCTTCTGAGCTTATCCAAGCTCAGTTTAGCCGCGTGAAGATCAGGATGCCCATGATGGATCATGAGGAACAAAATCAGCGCACCGGTCCCATGGCGCAAAAGCATCGAAGGGTGGACTGACACCCTTAGGGCGGCCGGCCTATCAGCACAGACAATCAAAAGCCGTCGATACAAGATGGTGCATCTCGCGGCGCTGTTCATGCCATCAGGTCCCGAAGACGTGACCACGGAGCAGATTGTGCAGGTCTTTGCGCGACAACAATGGAAACCGGAGACCCGCAAGGCGTACCGGAACACCATTTCGTCGTTTTTCCGTTGGCTGCACAAAAGCGGCCGGCGAGCCGACGAGCCGAGTCTGGACGTGCCGCGGGTGAAGAAGCCCCACGCGCATCCCCGGCCATGCCCGGACCAGTACATTACGGCCGCGATGGAGAAGGCCACGCCATCGGAAAAGCTCATGATCCGATTTGCGGCCGAGTGCGGCCTGCGGCGCGGCGAGATCGCCCGCGTCCACAGCGATGACGTCGTGGCCGACAGCATCGGCCGTTCGCTGATCGTGCGAGGCAAGGGAGACAAGCAGCGCATCGTGCCGATGCCGGACGATCTGGCCACCATCGTCATGGACGCGCGCGGCTACCTGTTCCCCGGCCGGTTCGGCGGCCATGTCGAGGAGTCCTACATCGGTGACCACATCAGCCATCTGCTGCCGGACGGGTACGCGGCGCACTCGTTGAGGCACCGGTACGCCACGGCCACTTACGCGGCCACTCATGATCTGTTCCTGGTAGCCCGTTTGCTGGGGCACGCGAGCGTCGAGACCACGCAAGTCTACGTAGCAATGCCCGACACGCGGTTACGTGCCGGGTTCGATGCCGTGCTGCTTGGCTCCTAGCCTATTTTCCTGCCAGTCGGAGCGGATTATAGGCAACTCCGAAGCCGGCGGCGATGAGGCCGCCGACGGTGGTTACCCAGTCGCCGACTTCGGGATTGCCAAAGGCGGTGAAGCCGGTGCCTACGATCACGCAGACCAGACCGACGATGTAGACGGCGGTGCGCACTTTGTCGTTGAACACCGGCTTGTAACCGGCGTCTTCGGTGGTTGCCGCGTGCTGCGGCTCGTTGCTGCTGTCGCTCATTTGGTTTCCCCCACGGTGATGATCAACGATTCCAGTTTGTTTTTCACGGCTTGCTCCACCGCGTTGGCGATGGTCGTCGGGTCGGCGCCCACGCTTTTGGCCAAAGTGTCGATAGCCGCCTGCTGCGCGGCCACGGTCGCGGCCAATTGCGGCATCTGCAGAGCATCCAGACCATAAAGGCGGTCTCGCGCCTGCACGTTCTTGATGCTGAACGACCAGACTTTCTCAGGCATCGCCTGGCATTGCTGATCAACGCCCTGGAGTCGGTCGCGGCATTTGACGCCGTTCTGCTCGAAATTCCATACCGCTTCCGCGATTTCCTGTGATGTTGGCATATCCTCACCTTTCAAGAGTTCGTTTGCCTTGTCCAAAACCTGTTGCACCGGCAGGCCATTGGTCGCCCGATCTGGACAGCCTGCGTGGTCCGTGCCCGGTATCTCCCTGTGCATCCAGACGTTGCCTTTCAGCCCGTCGTGCCATAGGTGCGTCCAGCCGTATCGTCGCGCGATGTCGGCGCATAATCGTGCGCTGGCGTCGATGCACGACTGCGTGCATGGCACGCCGTCCATTCCGCCTTGATGTTCGATGCTGATCGTGGAGTTGTTTGACGCGAAGTTTGCATCTGAATAGCTGCCGTCGGTTTCCTCGACGTATTGGTGGATCGTCCCGTCTCCGCCGATGCCGTAATGCGCACTTGCCTGAGACGCCGCATTGAGGAATACGCTGTCGGTGCCGGCGAGATAGCCGGCCATGATGTGCAGCGTGATGTGTGTTACCTTGTATCCGTTGCGGCCCTGGTAGTGGTTCGGAGAGCCTATCCATTTGACGTTCACTGTTGTTCCTCCGTTCTCGCGATGTGCGCGTTTCGTATGTCCTCGATCATCTGCGTGCCGACGCCGTTGCCGCCCAACGCGTGGTATGCGCGGTAAATCTTCTCGGCGGTCTGCTTGTTTTCCACGTCGCACACGCCGCCGTTAGCCGCCATTGCTGCCTGTATGTGCTCCAGCTTGCAGAACAGGAGCACCCGCACACCTTCCTTGATCGGTGTGTCGCGGTCGGCGCGGGCCAATGCACATTGCACGATGCTCGTCGCCGCGCCGGAGCCGATGAAAGCGACCACAAGCGTTAATAATTCCGTGTCCATTCCGTCCTCACATTCCGGCTGTCCAACTGGTCTCGACAAGCATCCATCGATCTCTCGTGAATTGCGCCATCTGCATTTTGATTCCTCCGGTTTCGACGCTGATCGCGCACCCGTTGACGTTGAGGCCGATGAATTTGCCCTGGATGTTGCTCATGAAGTAGTTGTCTTTTTTGAAGACGGTATAGCCGGAGTCGATTGCTCGTTTCGTGTGCGCGGTGATCTGCAGGGTGATGGTGCCGTTCGATTCCACGATGCGCGCGCGCTGAATCTGGTCGAACAAAGCGTCGCCGCTTGGATTGTTCACTGATAGGTCGCGGCTGAAGTTCGGCCAGAACGTGTTCTGACCGTTGAGCATCAGGCGTGTGGCGATCGATGCCCATTTCTGGTATCCGGCCTGCTTCATGTGGATGTAACCGTCTGCCTCGTCATCGCCGATCATCTGCCCCCACCTATGTACGCCTTGCATGAGCACCACGCGCTGGTTCTTGGTCGTCGTTTGCGAGATTGTGGCGAGCGAGATGGTGTGGAGCGCGGTGATGTGCTCATGCAATCCCATGCCTCGGCCGCCGGCGACTGGGAACACGTATGTGGTGGCGTTCGGCGCGTACTGATTGATGGAGTTCAGCAATTGCGTGACGGCCGCGCTGCAATCGGTGTTGTTGTCGTTCACGCCGCCGATGACAAGCACAAGGTCCACGTTTTTTTTGTTTGAAACACGATTCCACTGCTGCACAAACGTGTTGTCGCCGCCGACGGTGAAGCCGCTGCCGGATACGGCCATGTTCTGCACGGTGTCGATGCCCAAGTTCTTGCAAATCACGTCGCCGATGCCCTGTCCGGCGTGCTCCGCGCCGGAATAGTAGCCCTTGCATAGGCTGTCGCCGATGATGACGGCGTTATGCCACCGGTTTCCGGCGTTCCTCCATTTGTCCATTGCGGCGGCGGTCTGAGATGACGTGTTGTTGATGTTCGCGGCCATGTTCTGGTCGGCCAGGGTGCCGGCCGAGGCGGCGGCCTGCTGCGCCGCGGTGGCGCTGGCGGCGGCTCGTGTGGCCGCGTCGTCCACACGTGCCGTGATCTGGGCTGGCAGTTTGTCGATATTGTCGTCGATGCTCTCGGCCATTGCCTTGAACTGCTGTGAGGCGTGGCGCACCAGGTCGGTGGGGCCGGGGTAGCGGATGCCGTGGCGTGGCGTGGTCGGCATGTTCGCCGCGTTGAAGTCAGACATAATATCTCCTTAATCTTGGAAGTAGGTGATCTGCGAGAACTCGCCCCAAGTGAAGCCAAGTTCGCTCCATTTGAGGTTTATGGGGTCCAAGTCCCGCCAAGCGCTCAACGTGCTAGGCAGCATTGGCAACGGGGTCAGCGTGAGTTCGTTGGCCAGGACGGGGTCGCCAGCCTGCCAGTCGAACGACAACGTGCCGCCGATGGCGAGCCACGCGCCACTGGTGGCCGGCGTCCCGTCGTCCGCAAGAAGCTTCGTATAGCGTGTGCTTACGAACGCCCACAGGGATGCGGTAGGCTGCAACTGCTGCTCGAACACGTCCAAGTCAAGATGCCGGCTGCTGGCGGTCAGTTTCTCCGGTCTGAGCCTCAATGTCTGCACGGCGAGCCATTCCGCCCACCGTGTGCGCTGCTCCGCCGTGGGCTGCCATACGCCGCCGGTCCAATGGTCGCCGGCCTCGTTGGCCGTCACCGCGTCCGAGTCGAAAGACACCGATTCCACGGTTGCCGTGAGATTGCTTGGCAAGAGCCCTTGGCCGGTGAGGTCGATTTCGTCGGCCTCGAACGAAAGTTTGTTGTCGTTGTCGTTCCATTTCACGGTCTTAGTGGATAGCTTGACTTGGCTCACCGTGTCGGGGATGGTCAGCGTCGTGTCGTCCACGGTCACTTTGTCGCCGGTCGCCGCGATCTGCTCCAAACCGCCGCCCGCCACGGTCAGCGCACCGTCCGCGTGCAACGTGATGCTTGCACGTCTGCCGGCCCATACCGCGCTAAGCGATTCGGAACCATGCCCGTGTCGCTCGTAATACAAGGGCAAGTCCGGGTGGTGCGCGCCGAGCGCATATAACACGGTGGACAACTCTGGGTAGGAGTCATTGTCATAGGCGGCGGGCTGCGGCATGGTCTTGAGCCATGCGAGCGTCGCCGGATCCAGTGGCGGGCAACCCAGCGCGCTGAGCCGCCGGTTGATTTCGTCCGCGCGCTGCGCGGCCGTGCCGGTCCAGTGCAAGCCCGCCAGTTTGGCGTCCGATGACGTTGGCCCCTTGCCTGTGGCGCGGTTCATGCGCACCTGGAGCGCGTTAGCGTACAGGTCGAGCATATAGGTGTTGTCCGCGCGTTGGGTGATGGTGCCGCCGCTGGTCACGTTGCCGATGAATATGGTGAGCGCCGTAGGGTCGGGCTGCGCCTCCGGTGTCGGCTTGTGTGCCAGGTGGAAGTCGGCCCATGTCAGTTCTTCCGGCTGCACGGCCCATGGTGTCGGGTCGTTGAGGTCACGCCACAACGGCCGGCGGGACAACTGAACCAACACTTTCATGCCCGCAAGGCGCGTGCTGTTGCCGGCGAGGTCGCCGGTACGGTCGAGCAGCTGGAAGCGGAGCACGCTTGGGTCGGGCTGGGTGTCCGGCGAGTCGGTGCCCCAGTCCACCGTGAAACCGGCCAAGCCGGCCGGCGCGTGGCTATGCCCGGTCACGTTCTCCCACCCGTGGCCGCGATCTATGAACAACATTGGTTGCCTCATCTGCGGCCCCGTCTCCGAGCGTGGCCGGCAAGCAGCCGTTCAATGGCCTTGGCCGCGCCGTCCGGGTCGCTTATCGCGCCGTCGATATGCACCTCATAGGTGTTGTAGACGACGCCACCCGTTTGAGCCGCCCCCGCTACGCTCACACGAAACCCTGTGTCGGACATGGCCGCGTTCACAGCGCCTATGGAGGCGCGCACCTTGCCGTTGAAGCCCGCGTCTATGCCTTGCGCAAGGCCGCTCATAATGGCCTTGCCATGCGGTATCAACAACTTGCGGTCGTAGCTGATAGGTCCCTTATGTTCGGCTATCCAGTCGCCTATGCCGCCGATGAAACCCGTCACTTTGCCCCAAGCGCCCTTGAGACCTGAGAGAAAACCGTCAATGATGCTCGAACCGGCGTTCACAAGGATGGAACCGACGTCACCCAGAGCGTTGAGGATACGGCCCGGCAATCCCCTGAACCAATCCACGACGCTGTTCCACGTGTTCCTTGCGCCGTCGGCTGCGTTTTGGAAGAACGCGCCGATACGGCCCGGCAACGACTGGAAGAACGCGATGATGCTGTTCACGCAATTGCCCAGAAACGCGGTGAACTGGCTCCAAATCTGCCGGCCCGTCTCGGTCTGAGTGAAGAACCACACCAACGCCGCCACCAGCGCGCCAATGGCCGTGACCACGATCATTATCGGGTTGGCGTTCATGGCCGCGTTCAACGCCCATTGTCCGATTGACGCGGCGGTGGACGCCAGGCTGAAGCCCTGCAACGCGGATACCACGGCGCTGATGACGCTTGCCACCTTGAACGCGGCGAAACCGCCGCCGATGGCCACAAGAGCGCCGCTGATGGGTTCCGCGTTCGCGCTGACCCAATCGCCAAACTGGGTGAGTTTGTCCGCCAACGCCTGGATGATCCCGGCCGCGCCGGTGAACGCCTCGCCCACGGCCGTCCCGATGCCGCCCGCGTCGGACAGGCCTTGCAAGCCCGGCGCTATCGTCGCGGCGATGCTCGAGAACGCGCCGCCCAACGAGGACAACGCGCCGCCGATGCCTGACACCATGCCTGAGAGCGATTGGAACGCGCCCGTGTCGCTCACGCCCTGGATGAACGACTTCAAACCGTTGGTGGCGGTTTGGCTGAACTGGCTGATACGGTCTCCGGCTTCGGTCAACGCGCCCGTGACCGCTGGCTTTATGAGGTTGAACGCGTCCGTCAGCCCGCCGGTGATCGCGGCCTCCAAGTTGCCCAAAGCGCCTTCCATGGTCTTGGTGCTGCTTGCGGCTTCCTTGGCGACGTCGCTCATGCCGAGCTGCATAATCGCCTGGTTGAACTCGTCGGCGCTGATCTCGCCTTTCTCCATCGCGTCCCTGAAATTGCCCGTGTACGCGCCGTTGGCCTTCATGGCTTCCTGGAGCTTGCCGGACGCGCCGGGGATGGCGTCGGCCAACTGGTTCCAGTTCTCCGTCGTCAACTTGCCCGCGCCGGCCGTCTGGGTGAGCACCATGGCCACGGAGCCGAAGGTGTCGGCGTTGCCGCCGGCCACGGCGTTCAGGTTGCCGGCGGCCTCTGTAAGGCCGGTGTAGTCCTTGATGCCGTTCGCGGCGAGCTGCGCCGTGGTGTTCTGGATGGTGGACAGATCATACACTGTGCGGTCCGCGTAGTCGCGCGCCGCCTTGCTTGCCTTTTCGACGTTGGCGGTGTCGATGCCGGCGAAGTTCATCGTCGAAACGAACTTGTCCGTGCTGTCGCTCATGTCCATCACGGCGCTGCCGAACGAACTTACCTTGTCCCATAGGGCGGTAACGCCCTTGAGGGCAGCGCCGCCCATGAACGAACCGAACGCCGCCGCCTTCGTGGTGGCCTTCTGGAACGCCTTCACGGCGTCGTCGCTGTTGCCCGTGATTCTCACGGACATTATCGCGCTATGAGTCATGCGTCACCTCCTCCATCTTCTCGGCCTCGTCCTGCATGATTTCCACAGCCGTGGCCCAATCCATCCAATTGGCCCTTTCCCGCCACTCCCACGGCGTGCCGCCGAAATATCGGGCGAGCAGACAGGACAGATAGCCGAGAGAGTCTTCGGGCCACGGGGTCAGGCCGTAGGTTTTCCCGCGTCGGCCTCCGCCGCCGTGATTTCCACGCCGTCCACGTCCACTCCGTCAAGCCATGCGTCAAAGTCAAGTGTGGTGAGCTTGGCGAACTTCTCGGCGAGATAGGCCATGTAATACGCCTGGCGGATGCGGCTTGCGTCCCCGGTCGCCCATTTCTTCACCTGCGCGTGTTCCTCGGCCGCGCAAATCACGCGCGGCGTCAACGGCGCTTCATGTGTTTCGCCGCCGGTGTGGGTAATCCTGATGGTCTTCATGATCTAAGCTCCTTTTACCTTGCTCATGGTTTTGTCGATGAACTGCTTGTAGACGCGCCGCCACGCGCCCTCGGTGCCGGCCACGCCCTGGTTGACGAACAGGCGGGGTTTGATGCCCCTTTTCGGCCACCCGTAGTTGATGACTCCCGCGTAGGGCGCGGACTTGCGGCCGGCACGGATGACGCCGGCCTTCTGTGTCGCGCCCACGCGAATGGATCCGGCGAGCCTGCCCGACTCGCCGCGCGGCGCGAGCTGCCGGACGGCCGGCAACGCGATGTCCGCGGCCTGCCGGTTCACGTCCTTCAGCTCCTTCATGTCCGCGCCTGCTTTGCGCATGGTCTGAACGAAACGTTTTTGCCCCACCACGTATGCGGCTTTGGCTGCCATTTCAGACCTCGGAGGACGGCGTGTAGGCGGAGTGCGCGAGTTCGGTCGCGGGGAAACTGAAGTCGTTGCTGTTCTTTGATTTCACGTCGCCGCCGATGCTCACGGGCGAGATGTTCACCTTACCGTTCCACTTGGTCGCCCCCTTGTTGTTCGGCACCCACTCGAACGGCAGCGTCTGGCCGGAATGGTCGAAGCACCAGTTGGCGAGGTTGTCCGTGTCGAAGTTGTCAACGATGGTTCCCTCAAGCGTCCAATCGGTGCTTGAGCTGGTGTCCTGCGAGCCGTCAAGGAAATTGATTGGGTCGTCGGTGTTGTTCGACGCCACCAACTGCACCTTGGTGACTTCGGCGCTGAAGTCGCGCCCTTTGTCGGTGTCGGTGATGGTGAGCTTGCCCGGTCCAAGGGTTCTTGTCGCCATGATTGTGTCCTTTCTATGAATCCAATGGGTTGAGGGTTATGGTGTAGGCGGCCAGGCTGCCCACTCCGGTCAGGTTGAACGTGCTTGGTTTCGCGTCCCGCAAGTTCACTTGGCGGTCGTGCAAGCGTTGCACGCCGTCAGTCAATAGGTCCAAGGCGAGCGTCTGCGTGGCCATGGTGCCGGCTATGAGGTTCACCGTCCAAGTGATGGTTTGCATATGCCAGCCCTCGAACGTGAGTTCCGGCGGGTCTATCAGCACCGCTATTTTTCCTGGCAA